>Ga0190286_1000526_pt1 | contig 15590 bp, 17 predicted proteins | sample 48691834_MG_FD_183241 | JGI IMG/M metagenome (GOLD analysis project Ga0190286, IMG submission 183241) | Hydrothermal vent microbial mat bacterial communities from Southern Trench, Guaymas Basin, Mexico - 4869-18-3-4_MG | ecosystem: Environmental > Aquatic > Marine > Hydrothermal vents >... | reverse complement strand
GCTTTAATAGAATACGGTCAGGGATTCCTATCTTCCCTATATCATGCATAGGGCTAGCATATAAAATCAATTCTACTTCATGAGGGGACATACCTAGGTTTTTGGCAATGGCAGCAGAGTATTCACTTACCCTCTTGATGTGGGCGCCTGTCTCTACGTCTTTAAATTCGGCGGCCATTGATAGTCTGTGAATGATCTCAAGCTGGCTCTTTTTCAGCAATTGATGGGCCTTTCTTAATTGGGCAGTCCTCTCATCTACCATCTCTTCTAGGTGTGCCTGATATTCCTTGACCTTGAGCTCAAGCTGTCTCTTCTCTAAGGCCTTTTCGATGGATAATTCCAATTCCTCAAAATTGATGGGCTTAATAAGGTAGTCATAGGCGCCTGCCTTGAGGCAATCTATTGCCATTTGGACTGTCCCTACAGCCGTGAGCATAATGGCTGCCAGATCAGGAAATTCTCTCCTTACCCTTTTAAGAAGCCAGATTCCATCTTCACCTGGCATAAGAATATCAATGATAATAAGGTCATATGGGCGCCTTCTTAGCTCTAGGAGTGCACTCCTTGCATTTGCTGCAGAACGGGAAAAATAACCCTTATTCTTTAAGAATTCACTAATTACCTGGCGCACAGAGACCTCGTCATCTACTGATAAAATGCGGGCTTTATACATTTAAGGCATCATAAATGATATCTTTTAGTTCATTTATGCTAAATGGTTTTGGCAGATTTAATGCCCCTGTCTTTTCTAAAAAGGCCTGTGTTTCCTTGTTTAATATATCACCTGTAATGAATACTATCCTTTTTGCCAAATTTGAATCAATCCTTTTTATCTCCTCATAAATTCTACTTCCATCCATACTAGGCATCTTTATATCGGTGATAATAACATCTGGTCTATTTTTCTTTAAAAACTTTAATGCCTCCACCCCACTTGATAGGGTTTTCACAAGATGACCTTCGGCAGAGAGTATTTGTTTAATAAGTTCACAGATGTTCTTTTCATCATCTATGACCAAGATAAACTTCTTTGATAGGGCAGGCGTTGGCCTTTTATCTACAATTTCTTCTTCCTTTGGTAAAATTATAGGGAGTTCTATAGTAAATTTTGCCCCTTTATCAGGGTTATTAGAGGCATAGATTGTGCCTCCATGTTCATGGATGATACCATAAGAGACAGAGAGACCTAGGCCAGTCCCCCTTTGCTTTGTTGTAAAAAATGGGTCAAAGATGTGGGTGAGGTGTTCCTTTGGAATGCCTGGCCCATCGTCCTTTATCTCAACAATAATCTTATTTCTCTTTTTATCAACCCTGGAAGAGACAAAGATAGTACCCCTTTCCTTAACCTGCCTTATGGCCTGTTGTGCATTGATAATGAGGTTTAAAAATACCTGTTGCAATTGCTGGATATCGGCCATAGTAGCCGGTAGAGGGGATAGCCTTTTGACTACTCTTATATTATCCACTTTTAATTCATATGCCCTTAAATCAAGGGCCTTTTTTAGTGCCTCATTTACATTTGTAAGGCTTTTCTCTGGCCTTTTCCTCCTCGCAAATGCTAGTAGATTCTTTAAAATCTTAGAGGCCCTCTCTGCCTCATTATGTATCTCTTTTAAATAATCCCTGATCTCTGGAGGGTAGTCCCTTGCCAAGAGGAGCTGAGAGAATCCAATAACAGAGGTAAGGGGGTTATTTACCTCATGGGCTACACCTGCTGCAAGCAGGCCTACAGAGGCAAGTTTTTCCCGTTGCCTCAAAATTTCCTCTAGATTCCTTTCTTCAGTAACATCCCTTATAATAAGGATTACACCATGCTTTTCCTCTTCATAGGGTATATATTGTGTCTTTATCTCACAAATCCTTTCCTTATCATTTCTTACAATCCTTTTCTCTACCTTTTGGTAACCCTTTTCTTTTATGGTCTTATCAACAAGTCTAAACAGGTCAGGCATTTTTCTTAAATCCTTAGAAGGCAGGAGGCAGTTGAAGGCATCATTTGAGGTAAGGACCTGTCCCTCCTCAGAGATAAATGCCACTGCCTCATCCATTGCATCAAATATTGATTGAAGACGAAGGGACTCCTTTTTGATTATCTCATTTAATTTGGCAACGGCAAGGCTTGCTTGACTCGCAATGGATGAGAGGAGATTTACTTGTTCCCTTGTAAAGTGGTGTTCCTTATAACTTACTATATACAGAATACCTAGTGTTTCTTTATCATAAGTTAGAGGTATCCTAAAATAAGAGGAGATCCTCCCATCTATAGGGGGATCTTTTTCGTTGTATATAGGACTATATAATTCCTTTTCACTACCAAGTGGCAAGTGGACATCTGCCAATTTGGAAAATGCCTTCTTTGCCCTCTCCTTTGCCCTCTTTAGAAATCTCTTTGAGACAGGGTGACAATATTTTATGATAATATCTATTTTCCCACCCCTCTTGATAAGGGAGATGGCCAGGTCATAGTCTATGACCCTCCTTAAATTCTCTAAGATGATGTGAATTACCTCATAAAGGTCCAGGCTATAGCCAATCCTTTTAGAGAGTTCATAGAGTATCTCTAAGTGATATGTCCTCTCCTTTATGCGTTCTTCTAGGAGCCCATAGACTGCCTCATTGCTTAAGACGCTTTTTAATACCTCCCCTGCCTCAAAAAGTAGGTGTTGCTCAAAGGCAGAGAATCCATCTCTCTCCTTCTTTAGAAAGGAAATAAATCCCAACATCTCTCCATGTATGGAGCGGATGGGTACAAAGTAGATGGTCCTATATGCCCTTAGATACTTATAGTTTATAAGAAAAAATTGACTTCTTTTTGCATCTGGGATATAGGCCGTTCTGAGGCCTTCTATCTCCCTTAAAGAGAGATAATCAATGAGATGACCTGAGAGGTAATCTGTCCTTATCTTATGAAAAAATCCAAAAATTTTTCCCTCAACCTTAAACCCCCTTTTTATCTGGGCAGTGCAGGCCCTATCAAATTTAACAAGATTTCTTATAACAGAGAATATCTTCTTATAATCATAGGGGAAGGTCTGGGTTGATATTGTTTCTATGAGTCTTGTTAAGCCCTCCTGGATCTTTGCCCTTATCTGATAGAGCATCTTTTTACAAATAACAAGCTCTATCTCTTTATCCTTGATGAGGAGAAAGTGTGTATTATCCTTTTCAAGTGCCTCTTCAACCTCTTTAATCCTGCTTTCCCAAGAAAGGACAGGGACAGAAAAGGAGTCTAATAGATCCTCTAATATCCCATCCCTTTGAATCTTTATTAATAGACCAAGGTGATAGACCCCGTATATCCTCCCGTCCTCAAGCACAAGTATGTGGAGGTCTGGGATATTGGGGAGGCGACTTAAGACCTGGGACTTGTATTCAGTAGAATCAACAACATAATAGTTCTTTGGGCCTAAAAAGATATCCTTTACCCTTAGATCCTCAAACCTCATCTTCTACTTCAATAGTAATCTCTATGTCAAGGGAGATAGTATCCCTCTTATTCATTATAGGTTTTATATATCTTAAGATAAAATTTATTATCTTTTCTTTCTCAATCTTTCGCAGGTCTGACTTTCTAATGAACACACATCCTATAACCTCATCCTCTATCTCAATACCCAAAAACTGCTCAGGTGTAAGGAGTTGAATAGCCCTCTCTAAGGCCTTCTTTCCTATAGGGGCTTCCCTTCCTACAACAAGACCATCCTTAAAAGGTGGTAAATTAAATTGCCTCCCCCTTGCCCTTATTATAGTAGTTGTCCTTTCCATATTTACCCCTTATCTTTTCGCTTAATTTTAACACAATGGCATAAAATGTCATCTTATTATGCTCCCTCCCCAACCAATTTGACCCGAGCAGGACCATATTAGAGAAAGACCCCTATATAGTTAGGTACATATCTGAAGGCTTATATCTACTGCCCTTACTGAGTGGGTAAGCTGGCCAAGGCTAATAATATCTGGTTCAAGGCGGGCATAATCAAGTAAATTTTCCTCTGTAACGCCACCAGATACCTCTATAATCACCTTTTCCCTTAGCCCCTTTTCCCTTAATATCTTAAGTGTCTCCTCTACCTCTTGAGGACTAAAATTATCTAACATAATAATATCTGCCCCCAAAAGGGTGGCTTCTATTGCCTGTTCTCTGTCCCTTACCTCAATCTCTATCTTTTTTGTAAAACTTGCCCTCTTTGCTAGATTAATTGCATTTTCCAGCCCACCTACCAATGCAATATGGTTGTCCTTGATCAAAATGGCATCCTCTAGGTGCAAACGATGTGTGTCACCACCCCCTATCTTTACTGCCTTTTTATCAAAGTACAGGAGCCCTGGGGCAACCTTTCTTGTGGCCGAGATCTTTGTCTTAACACCCAGTTTTTTTATCTTTTCTGATAAATTTCTGGTAAATGTAGCAATGCCACACATCCTCATAAGTAGATTTAGGGCCGTCCTCTCTGACATAAGTATTGAACCTGCATCTCCATAAACAGTTAAAATAGTGTCCTCAAAATTTACCCACTCACCATCCTTAAAATTTTCCTTAGTCTCTAAATCTAGTATGGAAAAAAGCAACTTTACCTCTGAGATACCTGCTAGAAGGAGACCTCCCTTTTCCTTGACAATAATTCTCCCTTTTGCCTTACTGCCCTTTGGGATGAGGATATCTGTGGTGATGTCCCCTAGGCCAATATCCTCCTTTAAAAAATTGATTAGTCTCTCCTTTAGAATGGCCTCTGGTAAATCCATTACCTAAAGATTTTAACCATCTTTTCTAAACTCTTTTGGGCAGCCTTTATGACCTCTTCAGGTAGGATCACTTTATAGCGCTCTTCTTTTAGGGATAGATAGACATCCTTTAATGTATTGGCCCTCATAGCGGTACAAATGGCCTCTTTGTATGCGGGGATAAATTCCTTATCAGGGTTCTCCTTTTTTAAACGGTGAATAAGGCCGATCTCTGTAGCTACAATAAATTTTTTCTCTTGGGATTCTTTCACGAATCTGCACATCTGGGATGTGCTTCCTACATAGTCTGCTATCTCAATAACGTCCATAGTGCACTCCGGGTGTACTATCAAAATTGCATCTTTGTGAATTTTCTTTAGTCCTTTCAAATCACCAACATTAAAAAGCACATGTACCGGGCAAAATCCTTGAGGGGGGACAGGAATGATTTGTTTTTTTGTCTTTTTTGCCACATAATCAGATAGGTGCCTATCTGGGCCAAAGAGTATCGTATCTTCTTTTAGTCTTAAAACTAGCTCTACTGCATTTGCAGAGGTGCAACAGACATCACACTCTGCCTTTGCCTCTCCTAGTGTATTTACATAAAGTACACTGGGGATGCCTGGATAACGCTGCTTCCAGAGTTTAAAGTAATCCAGGGGGAGCATCTGTGCCATAGGGCACCTTGCCCCCAGACTTGGTATAAGCACCTTCTTATTGGGGTTGAGGATTAATGCCGATTGTGCCATAAAGTCTACGCCACAAAAGACAATGATTTTGGCATCTGTCCTTTGGGCCTTACGGCAAAGTTCAATGCTATCCCCAATAAAATCAGCGATGTCTTGAATCTCTGGCCTTTGATAGTTGTGTGACAGAATTATGGCCCTTTTTTTCTCTTTTAATTCTAAAATCTCTTCCTGTAGTGCATTCATGTCCCAATTACCAATTCCCTTCCTATTTCTTCTAATGTCTTAATAGCTGAAAGTGCAGCTAAATAGCTTGTCTTTGGGTTTTCAGGAAATGGCAGATTTTCAGTCTTACAGACCAAATTTCCAAATTTTCCCTCTGCCCTGATCTCATGGATATTTTCTGAGATATTTGGGTCTACTATAATCCTTACCCATGTCTTTTCCTTGCCAATGCCTGCTAGGCTTAAGGAGGCAGCTACATTTACATTTTGTGGAAAAAACCTTACTGCCTCCTCTGCCCTACCTTCATATATCAAAGTAGGCTCACTAATTTTTTCTAAATCTATATGCCTTTGTTCTATATATGGTGCCCCTTTTAGCCCCTTTGGTGGCTTTGTTGTGGTCAGGGTTACCTTACTTAGGCCAGCTAAGGATGCCGCCTTTATGGCATCCAAACCAGCAATGGCCCCTGAAGGTATGTAAATATGTCTTCTGTATTCTCTAGCTACATTTTCCAGTTCATTTAGTAACCCATCATCTAATAGGGCACCTACACTCATTATCATTAAATCCTTACCGGTCTCTAAGACCTTAACACCATACATATGTACTGCCCTTTGAGAGGCCGCTTCAATTACCAAGTCTATAGGATGATTCAGAAAATCTCTAAAATTTTGGGAAATTTTTGGAGGATAGGACATACCCTCACAGATTTTTTGTGCCTTCTCAGGCAATAAATCAAATACAGTTATCAGCGAGAACCTATCTGATAAATCCTTATCAATGGCCTCAGCAATTATTGTCCCAATAACCCCACAGCCGATTAAACCTACTTTCAATTTTTTCATCCTTATAAAATAGGCAGTCTATACCTTAATGGGACATGTTGCAAGTCCTTGGTACTAGACTGTGGCTACTCCAGTCCTTCTTCCTTTAAATAATCAACTGCTGCCTCTATCTGTTGGGCTGTAGACTTTGGGTGGATCTCAAGGATCTTTATGGATGCCCTCTTTAAATAAGGTATAATTTTACTAAAGTTCACCGTTCCTTGGCCTGGGGCCCGGTGGTCATCTAGATCCTTTACATCATGGATATGTGTGCCCAACATGTGATTGCCATAATCTTTAAGCCACCTTTCATGAGGGCAGATGCCAAGACGGGACAAGACCTCGGCATGGCCAACATCGTGCCAATAGCCAAGTGGGGCACCAGAAAATGTCTCTAGGACAAGCCTTACTTCCTCATAATTTGGAATTTCATGGAAATAATAACGGTTTTCAATCCCAATTTTTACCCCCAGTTTTTCTGCCTTTGGGAGCAATTTGTCTAGGCTTAAGAGGGCAGCGTCTAAATATTTCTTTGCCTTTTCTTTACGTTCATTTAACTTTGTCTCAATAAATTCCCTCTTATTTTCAAGCTGGCCAGATAGATAAAGCTCCTTCCATTTAGAAAACTCATCTTCCATCTCTACCCTACCTAGATGGACGACTACGGCCTGTGCCTCTAAATCATTGGCAATCTCCATACTCCTAATAGTAGCCTTTACTGCCAATAGCCTTTCTTCCTTGTCTGGGTTAGAGAGTAAAAACATATCGGCTGAGGCCTTTGCCAAAGGGATGCTATCAGGCCTTGGGAAATAATTGTGGATGCTTAATACCCTCCAATCCCTTTTAAGGCTATTTTTTATATCCTTAAATGCAGTCTCTGATATTCTATAATCTAGTTCTAGGGCAGAAAATGGGAGAGGGGAAAGTGCCTCTAGGAGTTCCTTTCCATCTTCAATCAGCTTAGAGCGCCATACTGTAGAGATTCCAATCATAGAAAAAAATATTTATAATCACTACTATATTTTGTCAAGTAGGAGGAAAAATGTGGAAGACGGTCTTTACTGTTTTTGGACTTATCTTTTTGGCCGAGTTAGGGGACAAGACCCAGCTAGCTACATTTGCCTATGCAGCATCTAGTAGACAAAGATTTGCCGTTTTTATAGGGGCATCTCTTGCATTGATGGTTACCTCCTTTATAGGTGCATACCTTGGTGGGATGCTGGGTAGGTTTATCCCCTACCAATATGTTCATAAGGGGGCAGGGCTGCTTTTTATTGGCATTGGGATATTTATGATACTATAGATATTTTTTGATCAAATCAAAATATCTATCAGTGGCCCCTTGATGGGCCTTGAGCAGGCCTAGTGCCCTATCCCCTATGGCCTTTGCCTTCTCTGGGAATTTTATCCAATCTTCCATGACCTCAATTAAATCATCTTTGTCACTAACGGATATAGCTGCCTCATTTTCTAACATCAATTCCTTTATCTCACTAAAGTTAAACATATGTGGTCCAAATGCTATAGGCCTTCCCCAAGCTGCGGCCTCAATGGGGTTGTGTCCACCTATAGGGGCAAGGCTGCCCCCTATAAAGACAAAATCTGCTATTGAATAGATAGTAGCCAGCTCACCAATTGTATCTAGGACAATTACCTCACAAGGGCCAATTTTTTCCTCTTGACTTCTCCTTTTTACATTAAAATTCCACCTTCTGGCCAATTTTTCTACCTCAGAAAACCTCTCTGGGTGGCGGGGGGCAATGATTAAACAAATCTCAGGGTAGGTCTTTAATAAGTGTTTTAATACGCAAAAAATGGCCTCCTCCTCCCCCCTGTGTGTGCTACCAGCCACCCAAACCCTTTTCTCTAAAGGGATCCCCAATTGCCTACGTAAGGCCATTTTTTCTTCTTTTGAAAATTGATGTATATGAAAATCAAACTTCATATTCCCTATAACCTTTAGCTTAGAGGGATCGGCACCCAAAAGCCTCAACCTCTCTGCGTCCTCTATCCTCTGTGTACCAATAAAATCAAATGAATTTATAACCTTTTTAAAAAATGGCCTAATTAGTTGGTAGCGTTGATATGACTTGTGCGATATGCGGGCATTGATAAGCAGACAAGGTATATTATTTTTTCTTATACAGTGCAAAAAATTTGGCCAAATGTCTGTTTCTATCAATATTACTAGATGTGGTTTGATACAATATAGGTATCTATTTATTACTGGGATTAAATCTAGGGGAAAATAACTAATATATTTTACCATATTTTTTAATTTTTGACAAGCAATTGTGTAGCCAGTAATTGTGGAGGCAGTAAAAAATATAGGTAAATTATGGTTTTTTAGTAATCTTATCAAGGCTAGTGTGGATAATACCTCACCTACCGAGAGGGCCTGAATCCATATTGGGCGTTCCCTTTTCAATTTAGGACACTTTTTATTTAGAGTGGCCCCTAGGCGATTTTTAAAATAGTGCCTTATTTTTGGCCTAAGTAAAGAGAGTGGGAGGCTAGATAAAAAACCCGTCCAGAGAAAAAAATTGTAGACCACGGAGTACATTAACTAGGATTATTTAGCATATCCTTTAATTTATCTGCCCTTATCTCTATCTCTTGTCTTTCTGGTGTCTCAATGATAACAGATTGTCTTGGCAGATTATACCTTATAACCTTTCCCTCTGTTCCGTCTATCTTTATGACCTGGCCAATAGGGGGCAGTCCCTGCTTAAATGATTGATACTCTGGATATTCATAGGCCAAACAGCACTTTAATCGACCACACAGGCCCGAGATCTTTTCTGGATTGAGTGCAAAACACTGCTCCTTGGCCATCTTTATAGAGACAGATACAAACTTTTTTAAGAAGGTTACACAACAGAGTTCCCTCCCACAGGGCCCCAATCCGCCAAGCATCTGTGTTTCGTCCCTAACACCTATCTGGCGGAGTTCAATCCTTAGACGAAACTGCCTTACCAAATCCTTTAGTAGATCACGAAAATCTATACGTCCATCGGCTGTATAATAAAAGATGAGTTTGCTCTTATCAAATAGACACTCCACCCTAAGGAGCTTCATCTCCAGTTTGTGGATGGCTATATGCTTTAGGCAAAATTTAAATGCCTCCTTTTCCAATCGGGCATTTTCTCTATCTTTGGCAATATCCTCTGGTGTAGCTATGCGTAAGACAGGGGGTAGATAGACCATTGAATTGACCTCTATAGGGGGGGCTACTACCTTTCCTATAGATGGCCCGTTCTCTGTCTCAACAATTACATAATCTCCAACGTTTGCAGATAGATCTCGCAAGTCAAATTCATAAATATATTCGTTTCCGCGAAACATCACATCAATCTTTCTCATTTGTCTGCCTCTAGATTAAATGCCAATTCTTCTAAGATCAACCTCTTTTGTACATTTTGCTTGAGTTTTTGTTTTACTTGCTCTATCATCTCCATAATATCTAATACCTTTTGAAGCCCCCAATGAGAGGCCGCTGTCTCCAAATCCTTCTCCTTATTAATTATAAACTCTTTACAGCCAATTTTAAACATCAAAACATCACGCCATAGACTTTGGTATATCTCTAGCAGACTAGATAACTCAGCAGTATCTTTATCAGCCAGTGTATGGGCTGTCTCTAGGATCTCAGGTATTGAGACCCTCTTTTCTGACCACAGTTTAAATAGGTTTATGGGTATTTCGCTTTGGCCAAGTTTCATTGCATATTTTATACTTCCACTAGAAAGTTGGGCCAGAATTTGGGCATTAATTGGTTCAAAACCTTGATTTTTTAAAAAATCCTCAATGACCCTAGAGGGTAACGGAGAAAAGGTGATGATCTGACAACGTGAGGTAATGGTAGGTAGAAGCATATGTTTGTCCTGGGCAATTAGGATAAATATGGTATCTAAAGGGGGTTCCTCTAGGGTCTTTAGAAATGCATTGGCTGAGGCCTCAGGCATGGCCTCGGCCTGGTCAATGATAATTATGCGCCTTTTTGCCATTATAGGTCTAAAGGAGAGGTTGCGCTGGATGTCTCTGATCTGGTCAATCTTTATTACCTGCCCTTGTGGTTGAATAAACAATATATCGGGGTGAATGCCTTTATTTATCTTCCTACAAGAGATACAGGCCTCGCAGGCATCCCCCTCCTTTGGTGAAAGGCAATTTAGTACCTTTGCTAAGTTGATAGCAACGGTGGCCTTTCCCACACCCTCTGGGCCTACAAATAGATAGCTACCGGCCAGCCTATTTTGGGAAATGGCTGCCTTTAGCCACCTTAATACCCTCTCTTGTCCCAGGATGTCTCTAAATGCCATAGATGAAATATGAATCAATGTAGTTTTATTGTCAATCTTCTTATATTGTAATAATCTTTATCTATGAGTTTAGGGCCTATTTGGCTTATGCAACCTATTCCATATTTTGGGGAAGAGCTCAAAGGTGATTGGGCAGTAGAGCCAAAGATAGATGGATGGAGGATGCAGGTCATAAAATATAAAGACAGTATAGAGTGCTGGGGAAGGAGATTGGAAAAGAGGCCAAACTGGACAGAGAGGCTGGGTTATCTCCTATCCATTATTAAAGATAAGATTCCCAAAAACACACTCTTAGACACAGAGCTTTTTACAGAAAAGGGAAGAAGGTATATCCCCTCACTCTTTGCCAGACATCATAAGGCAAGACCCATTATCTATGTCTTTGATATAGTGTATCTAGAGGGTGAATTTTTGGGAGAGATGCCTTTAAGAGAAAGAAGAAGACTTCTAGAGTCTTTAAGGCTTTGTCCCCCTTTTTACCTCTTAAGACAAAAGAGGCTAGAGGACATAGAGACTCATGTCAAAGAGGCATTGAATAAGGGGTATGAAGGGGTTATTTTAAAGGAGATTGCTTCACCTTATGAGGTAGGGAGGGATGGCCCTATGGCCACAATCTATTGGAGGAAGATAAAATCCACAATGAGGAGGCCCTAGTGGCTATAGGACGCTTTCAGGTAATGGCCATACTTCAGGCAGCAAGGGCCTATTTACTTGGCCTAGATATAGATGAGGCAAAGAGCTTTGGCCTAAATAGGGCCATATTCTATGCAGCGGCAAAGAGGGGATTTAAACACAAAGGAAGACCACCTACTACACTGAAGGTACTAAGGAGACCACTCCCTAAAGAAGAGCTTGAGGGCATAAAGGAATCATTTGGCATATACAATTTGGGTGATGAGATGGCATATTGTGTCCGTTTTAAGGAAAAGACATACTTTGTCATTGGAGATCAAATCATTACCGAAAAGGACTTCTCTAAACAGGTAGAAAGGCGATTTGGCAGTAATTTTGATAAGGCATGGGAAGAGGCCATTGAAATCTGCAGTGGGTATGATAAGGGGGTATTGCTCTCCCAACACTATTTTTATGAGACAGTATATAAGCCAAGGCGTGATATTTTGGCCAAGAAGTGGTCAAAAATAGTTTGAACTAATTTTAGTAATAAGGTAACTTTTTGCTTTAACCTGTCCTGTCTTTTTAAGATATTCTTGAAACTTTTTAAGTATAGAATTAATGCTACTTTTAATAATATCTTTTTGTAAGCTCATACCGCATAAAAGCTTGCTGTCAAGCTAAAATTTTAAAAGATGTCGTTTTTAATTGGTAGTTTAGATGTGGATTATAAAAGATAATTCTAGCAAAAATAGAATTTTTCTTGACAGAAAAAAGCCAGAGTGATAGGATATTAAAGAGAGAATGATGCTAGAGAATAAAAGAAAGTTCGGTAATAATAGGAAAACTTGCAAATGAAAGTGCTTTTCCTTGATGACAGTTTTCTTTCTACTCATAACTATCAAGGCTATGGAGGATTTTGTGTTGATGCGGATAAAATTCGTGAATTATCCAACGAACTACAAGCTTTAAAAAAGAATAAAGGTATTCCTTGGGATGTTGAATTAAAGTGGTCACCTCCCAAAAACCACTATCTTAGGAAAAAATTCAAGGGGTCTCGCCAAGAATTGTATCGCGATGCATTAAGGATTCTTAGAAAATTTGAGGCCCGACTGTTTTGTGTCATCCATGACTTGAGCAAATGCTATGGCATGACTATGTATGGCTGGACAGAGGATAAGACTAAGCTCTGGGCGGCCAAAGAACAATTGAAGTATCTAGCAGAGCGTTTTCAGCATACCTACCTAGAGAACGAAAAAGCCGAAGGTTTAATTATATCTGACAATTACGCATCCCGTAAAGGTGAGAAGACAATACTGAAACAGGCTACTGAAGATTTAATAACGGGAACATTCTTTCAGAAACTTGATCGGGTTAGCATGGTTCCGTTGATGGCGGACTCAAAATACTGCTTCCCAATACAGCTTGCTGATTTAGTTGTCGGCATCACGGTGTCATTTTTTGCAGGGGGGAAATATGCATTGGAACTATTCCCAGAGATAGTTGAACTTTTCGCCTACAATCCTTATAGAGACTCTATTAGTTTCGCTTCGACTTTTTCAGCATCTGTGGTTGGCGTCGGCATTAAACTTTTTCCTGAAGAACTTAAAAAAGACGTCAAACATGTGTTAGACGATCTTGATAGTAAATATCTTGTCACTAAAGAAAATGGTATACATGCTAAAAGGGAAAAAGACACTGAACAAGTCATTCGAGCAGACACCCCTTCGGGGCTGTCGCCCTATTAGCGCCGACTGCGGTTGCAGCTTAATTCCACCGTTATGCAATTAAAAAGGTAAATAATGGCACAATTTTTACGAGATGCTCATTTAAGTAATATTAAAGTTACCGAGGATACTATTAGTCAATTAACTGAAATATTTGCTAATAGAGCAGAAATACTTTTTGATGCCGCTTCTACGCAAGGAAACGATGATAAAAAACCTTTGCTCACATTTATTATTCGGTTTGATGGTAAAGGTTATCGCTTATTCTCCTTAGAGGATCTCATTAGGCATTTTCGAAGAGCTAAGGTTATTGAACGAGTCATTATTATAATTGAAACTTTAGAGAGTTTACGGAGCAACAGGTCGATTGGGGAACATCTGGAGGTTCTATTTGACAAATTAGATGGAAACAATTGTTACCTTTCTGTTACATCTGATGATTCGGATTGGGTTGATTCGTCTTATTCAGCTGTACAGGAGTTACTTGAAAAGTATAAAACAAAAAATGGGTGGGCTCGCTCTGGCTGGACTACCTTAATGATACAACTACTTGCTGTTATTGTAGTTTTGCTCTAAGTCTGTGGGCTGCAACTCGGATTTCTCCTCATCTTGCCATCGAGAATGCATTTATTATTACCTTTTTCTTCGCCCTCTTAATTTTTTCAAACATGTGGGGGTATCTCAGCACTCTTATTCTCTCAAGAGTACATTTACTTTCCCCCAACATTCAGTTTATCGACCGGATAAAGATCGTCTAAATTGGTTAATGCAGGCATTGATAGGCGGGATAGTCACTGCGTTTATGTTGTATATTTTTGGCTTATTATTTGGTTTTATTGGTGATTTTCTGAGTGAGATACCGAAATAAAACCCCTAACAATTGGGTGCACCTGACCGCTATTCCGCTAGCGCTCCATAGCAGCAGGTGAGCTTAGTCGTTATATAGCAAGGCCTTTAGATTATCCTTTGAAAATATAGAAGTGCCTTTTTAGATAAAGTAAACGAGACTTTTAAGAAATCACTATGGTAATAATCTCTAGGCCCATATAACATTTTTTATATTGACAGAAATTGTCCAAGTTGATATTATGGCAGTTAGGAAGGATAATTAATAGTCAGGACGGATGCGAACGCAGCGAGTATCCGTCCTAAGAGGACGCGAGATGCCATTGAGAGTTATCTTTGATGAGTTTAGAAGGTGCTCTCGTTTCAGTATCTCTGGACGGTGGCGGCGCAATGTCGTATTCGCCTAACTGTTCAATGGAGTGGAAATCCTTGCTACGCTCGCGACTTGGCTTCGCCTCGCCCCACCGCGGTGCGTCTGTGCCTCCGGCACATCCGCACCTTGGGGGCGGCTCATCTCGTGCCCTGTTATACGTGAAATAGATATGAAGAAGATAACAGATATATTACTTAAAATCGGAGTGGTTGTTTTTCTTTTGTATGTAGCCTATGGTTACTTAACATCTTCTTCTAAGCATATACGTACAATAATTAAAATAGATTATCAGTCAGATAAAGTTATTATTACTGTCGATGACAAGCAAAATTACCTATTAGATCTTAACGCCACTCCTTACAATAAAAACAATATGCTTTTGTTGTATGAAGGAAAAAAAGTATGGGTTCTTAAAGAAAAAGGAAAGAAATATCGTATAACACCTGTCAAACAAGATTCAATGCCATTGCTTACTAAAGAGAAATATCTAAAGTTGATTTCAGCTGGATTTACTGATTCGGATATTAGATATTCCTATGTAATTCCGGATGGATTTAAAAATCCTAACAAGGAAAAACGAACTTATGGGGGAACGATATCTTACGGCGCACCAAGTTTATTAGTTGAAAAGATTTCTGAGAGGAATTAAATAAAAACGGTATAACAACCGCATTAAGACGGACCGTCTGCCCGGCATTCTGCCGCTTATGCATAGCGTTATGCATACCATGTCGATTATTGAGACGATGCTATGGAAGTAATCGTCGTAGGGGTCGGGTCTTCACATTTGACATTAACCCTCCTTTATGATATAGGCCATTATTATGGCAAGGCCTTTAGATTATCCTTTGAAAATGCCGTTTACCCCATAACTGCAAGGGAAATAGGAGGTAAAATATCTTTTATTCCAATAATAAAGATAGAGGTGCCTTTTTAGATAAAGTAAACGAGACCTTTAAGAAATCACTATGGTAATAATCTCTGGGCCCCATATAACTTTCTCCCTTGACAAGTATGGAAAAATAAAATAGGCTTAAGATATGAAATTTTTTTTAGAGGTTGAGAAATGGAGGATAACCCAAGATGCCCTTATTGTGGGCAAAAGATGAGAAAGTGGGTACCGCCCTCTACTTGCACCTTAAGCCAAGGGACTCCCTTTATCTACATCTGTTTTAATGATCATTGCCCCTATTTTACTAAAAGTTGGAACTGGATGAGGATAAACTATAATGAATCTGTGGCCTATAGGCACG
>Ga0190286_1000524_pt1 | contig 15618 bp, 27 predicted proteins | sample 48691834_MG_FD_183241 | JGI IMG/M metagenome (GOLD analysis project Ga0190286, IMG submission 183241) | Hydrothermal vent microbial mat bacterial communities from Southern Trench, Guaymas Basin, Mexico - 4869-18-3-4_MG | ecosystem: Environmental > Aquatic > Marine > Hydrothermal vents >... | reverse complement strand
GGGGAGCTTCGTAGGGGTGACCTCATCCTCGTCCGGTGGATCGACGCCAGCGATGTTAAGGCTCCGTTGAGGGAGCATGAGGCTAGGCCTGAGGTCTATGTGAAGAATTGGGGCGTATACCTCGGCGTCTCTGGTAGGCGGAGGAGGATGATGCTCCTGGGTAAGGATGTGGTGGAGGCTCAGGGGGAGTGGGGTGCGACGAGGATACCCCTGGAGCTCATCGAGGAGATCATACTCCTCATGCCCAGGGAGGAGACATCGAAGGCGATTGGGGAGGTTCTCAGCATCACGAGGAGGGTGAGGCTGAGGAGGTTTCAGTATAGGAACTCCGACTGGGTGAGGCTCCATGCTCGACTGGTTGAGGAGGATGCTGACCAGGCGTAGAGTCATAATAGATGAAGAGGCCCCGAGGAGGGTTAGGGTCATAGAGGAGGAGGCGAGTGAAAGCCTCGTCTACACAATAGCGCTGACACTTCTCATCCTCCTCGCCCTCTCAATCCTCGAAGCCCTCTACCTACTGACATTCCATCAGTGGAGCGACTCAATCTTCAACGGAATAATGCTCGTCATCGGAACAGTCCTCGGAGCCCTATGGGGGAGACATGGATGAGGCTTAGAGCCAAAACAACGGCGAGAATCAAACAACGTCGATGGGATGCCCAGCGAGGCTGCTACGTCTACACCATAGAGTTCTCAACTAAGACGCCTCTGACGGAGCGCACCCTGAAGGTGGCTGAAGCCTTCGGCCTCGGCGTAGACGAGGAGCATAGGTTCACAATCTATCGAGACTTCGAGCTCCACCTTAAACGGGGAGACATAGTATACATAACCGGAGACAGCGGAAGCGGGAAGAGCGCACTACTAAAAGCCATAAAGGCTGACCTCGGAGACAAAGCCATAGACATCGATGAAGTCACATGGGATGAGGACAGACCCCTCATAGATCAGATCGGAGACAGCTTCCAGGAAGGCCTTAGGCTGCTATGTCGAGTCGGCCTAAACGACGCATTCCTCTTCCTCCGAAAACCCAGGGAGCTGAGCGACGGACAGAGGTATAGGTTCAGGCTTGCGAAGCTCTTAGAGGCCCAGAAGCCCTACTGGATATGCGACGAGTTCTGTAGCACCCTCGACCGCACAACAGCCAGGATCGTCGCATATAACATTCAGAAGCAGGCTCGAAGAGTCGGAGCCACCCTAATCGCTGCGACGACGCACACAGACTGGAGGCCGACCTAAATCCCTCGATACGCATACACAAGGGCTGGGGAGAGAAAGTCAGCGTAGAATATAGAGCCAACAGGCCCGCTGAGAGGTGCAGCGTCGTAGAGGACATAACCATCAGGGAAGGCAGCCTCAGAGACTATCATCGGCTCAGCCATCTCCATTACAGGCATACGGGGAGGCCTGGAATCCCCATCAAAATATACTGCATGGAGAGGGGGTCAGAGCTCATAGGGGTCATCGTCTACGCATATCCAGGGCCAACAGCTAAGGGTCGTCGAGAGGCCGTCGGATACACGCCGAGTCTGAAGGAGCTCAACACCGAATGGGCTGTCATAAGCAGAGTCATCATACATCCCAAATATCGAAGCATAGGCCTCGGCATACGCCTCGTTAAGGAGACCCTGCCCAGGGTGGGGAGACGCCACGTGGAGCTCATCGCTGTTATGGCTCAGTATAACCCCTTCGCCGAGAAGGCCGGAATGAAGCTGATAAGGATTCAGAGGCCCCATCCATCTGTTTGGGAGGCAATCGAGAGACTTAGGAAGCTGGGCTTCGATCCAGTTCTCATGGCCTCGGAACGCTACAATCTCCATAAGTTGAGGAGGCTGAGGCCAGAGGCCTTAGAGGCTGTGCGTGATGCCTTGCTGGGTGTGGCGCCCTACCTGTATAGGAGGCTGATAGCCACAGATCGATTTGGAGCCTTCGTCAGGAGGCGTCAGATGAGGGAGTGGCTTGGCGAGGCTGATTTGGAGGCTTTATCGAGATGCCTCAAAAGGCTTAATGTTCTGAGTCAGACGAAGGCCTACCTATACTGGTGCAGAGACTGGATGGAGGGTGGGGAGTCTCATGTTAATGGATCCATTAACATGATTGAAAAATTATAACGGTGTTATAGATGAGGGGCTACATCTTCACGGATAGGGAGAGGGAGCTTCTTGAGGGGTGGCTGGAGTCTGGGGTGGAGACTCCGACTCTTAGGGTTCTCTTCCATCAGATGGGGAGGTCTACGAGGCGTCTCATCTCAGATTTAAGGCTTTTTGTCAGGGTGGCGAGGAGGCTTAGGGCTTTGGGGAGGTGGGCTGGGAGGCCTTCGAGGGCGGAGTTGAAGCGCCTGTTAATGGAGGTGGTGGAGGATGAGTGAGCTGGTCATAAGGCTGAGGAGGGTTCGAATAGAGCCTGAGAGGGAGAGGGAGAATCTCATAAACAGGTTGAAGATAATCATCAGGAGACTTGAGAGGTTGATAGAGAACCCCAGCACACCAACCAAAATCCGGTTGAGAGCGATAGACACCCTCACCAGGGTCATCAGGATGTGCTACACCATGATCAGGGATGTGGAGATCGATAGCCTTGAGCGAGAGATTGAAACGCTTGAGGAAGAGGAGACGTGAACTAATAGAGAGGAAGAAGCTGAAGAAAGCGAAAATAAAACTCCCAACAGACCCAGTAGAGTTCTGCGAGAAGATACTCCATATAAGGCTGACAGGCTATCAGCGGAGGCTCCTAAGGCTTCTGGCTGAGGGCCATAGACGGATAGTTCTCAGATGGGCGAGGCAGACGGGTAAGACCTACATACTGGCTGCGGTTCTCATCTGGTATTGCTCAACGCATCCAGGCTCCACAGCCCTGATAGTTGCTCCAGGATTGAGGCAGAGCCTGATACTAAGCGACAGGATACACGGCCTACTGAACCAGATGGAGCCGAGCATCAGGAGGGGCGTCATCGAGAAGGCTCTTAGAACCATCATAAGATTCAGAAATGGCAGCCAGATCGTTGCACTCCCCAACAGCGAGCACCTATTGAGGGGCTATACGGCTCATCTGGTCATCTGCGATGAGGCAGCCTTCTTCCACAACGATGAGGCCATCTTCCCCCACATCCTAATGCCCATGATGGCGACGACAAATGGCATCATGATCGTAAGCAGCACACCCTGGGGAAGGAGATCAATCTACCATCAACTAAACCAAGACCCAGATTGGGTTTTGATCCACGTCCCCTGGACAGAGGCGGTTAAAGAGGGCATATACAGCAGAGAATTCGTCGGGGAGATTGAGAAGCTGAGGGAGACGAGGCCACAGGCATTCAGGATGGAGTATGAAGCCGAGTTCATAGAGGATGAGGAGGCGTGGCTGAGCCAAGACCTACTGGCCAAAGCCATAGACGAGGAGCTTGAATACTACCGCATAGAGGACAGAGCCAAGGGGCAATTCTATATGGGTTTAGACCTCGCAGAGCGGAGAGACTACACAGCCATCGCAGTCATACAGCGGGAGGGGCAGCTGCTCAAGCTGGTTCATAGGCATAAATTCCCCCTCGGAACAGGCTTGGCGGCGGCCATAGGATACATAAAAACCCTAAGAGAAAACTGGAATGACATAAGGAAGATCTACGTCGACATAACGAAGCATGGAGACTACTTCATACAAGACATGCACGAAGCCGGAATACCGGAAGCAGAGGGCATCATATTCACACAGAGAAGAAAACAAGAGATGGCCCAGCTACTGAGGCAGAGAATACAGGAGGGAAGGCTACGAATACCCTACGACAGAGAACTCCTAAACGAGCTGAACATAGAGAGATACGAGCTAACCAAGACGGGAGCCATAAGGTTCTATCACCCAGAGGGGACACATGACGATCAATTCTGGGCGCTCGCCTTGGCGGTCTATGCGGCGGAGACGGAGGCAATACCGAGGAGGCCGAGAATCTCGGTTAGGAGGCTCTTCGATGGGGGTATTCGCTGAGGAGCTTTACACGCCCCCTATGCTTCCCGCTTAGGGCCTCTATGAGCTTCTCATCAGCCGTGTATAGGGTTGTGTTCAGCCTCTCGGCGAGGGCGACGTAGGAGGCGTCGTAGATGGTTAGATTGTTCTCCAAGGCTATCTTGGCTGTTAGCCTGGCGTATTCGCCTTTAAGCCCGTAGAGTTTGAAGCCGTAGAGGGAGAGGCTCTCAGCTATATCCATCAGCCTCTCAGCCTCCAATCGATCGGTGGAGTATCTAACGGCGTTCAACACCTCAAAAGGCATGAGGGCCGGAGCCGCCAGCTCGACTTTGCCGTCGATGTAGTCCTCCCTGATCCTCAGCGCCTCCTCTCGATCGGGTTCGAGGACATACCACTTGACGACGACGCTGGCGTCAACAACAAGCTCAGCGCCTCCCCCTCCACCTCCTGATCTCATCTACACCCCTCCAACCGGCCTTGGGCCTGATGAGGCTCCGCTCATTCAGGAGGACAGCCTTAGCGAGATTCCTAAAACCCTCACCCTCCAAAACACGGTGGATAGCCTCCCTGATAACCCCACTCCAATTTATATGACTCAAACGCTCCATCCGACGCTTAGTCTCCTCATCCACCCTAACGGTGACCACAGGCATACTAAAGCAAAATAAATACGTATATAAATATATTACACATGGGAGTTAAGCTTTAAGGTATTAGCTAATAATGTCAAGTAATTATTGGGGATCACAATGGCCGAGAAGGGGGGTCTCGTCGTCTGGGCGGCCCTCTTCATCATCGGCCTCCTCATAGGCGTCGGAGCAGGCTATGGAGTCGCAGCCTCAACCTACGGCAGGAAGATCAAGGGCTATGAGGAGAGGGTCTCAGAGCTTGAGAAGACGAAGACAAGCCTCGAAACCAAGGTCTCGGAGCTCCAGAGCGACAAGGAGGAGCTGCTGGAGATGGTCGACGAGCTGAAGGAGACCCGTGAGGATCTGGAGTCAGAGATCTCTGAGCTTAGAGCAGAGGTTGAGGAGCTGGAGGGGAAGGTTCCAGCAGACCTCTGGGACCTCTACTTCAAGTATATCAAGCCTAAGAAGTTCGTCGACCTAACCCACAGCTTCAGACCCGGCATACCACACTGGCCAGGCTTCCCAGACTCCAAGAGGGAGATACTATACTGGTATGAGCCAGGCGTGGGAACCATGGGCTCAGGATTCTACGCAGAATACTTCTGCCATGTCGGCCAGTGGGGAACCCACTGCGACCCCCCCAGCCCACTTCATAAAGGGCCTGATGACCATCGACGAGCTTCCGGTCAAGTGGATGGTTCTGCCCCTCGTAGTCATCGACGTCCATGAGAAGGTGGCTGAAAACCCAGACTACGTGTTGACGGTCGACGACATAAAGGCCTGGGAGGCCAAATACGGCCCAATACCGGAGGGAGCCTTCGTTGCCATGAGGACCGACTGGTCTAAACGGTGGCCTGACATGGCTGCGATGAGAAACGAGGATGCCGAGGGCGTAGCCCACTATCCAGGCTGGACGCTGAGCGCCCTCAAATATCTCTTCGAGGAGAGAAACGTAACAGCCATAGGCCACGAGCCGACGGACACGGATCCAGGGGTCAACACAACCAGGGGCATATACGCCTGCGAATCCTATGTGCTCTCCCTCAACAAATACCAGATAGAGCTCCTAACAAACCTAGACAAGGTTCCGGAGTATGGAGCCCTAGTCGTCGTCACATGGCCTAAACCGGAGAATGGGTCAGGGTTCCCAGCGAGGGTCTTCGCCATAATCCCAGGATAAACCCCTTTTTATGACAGCCCACATTTTTGAAATGGGATAGATTATAAGTGGGAATATAGATGAAATGGATGGGATGGAGACCCTGGTCAGGGTGGATAGGAGAGGGAGGATCGTCATACCTAAGGCTGTGAGGGAGCGCATCGGATTGGGGAGGATGGCCAGGCTTAGAGTTGAGGGGGGGAGGATCACAATCGAGCCCGCCAGAAATCCCCTCGAAGCCTTAAGGAGGACGGTGAGGGTGAACATCACCGACGTGGAGGGGGAGCTCAGGGAGTTGAGGAGGGAGGCCGAGGAGCAGCTTAAGAGGGAGGCCTCAAGGCGTTGGCGATAGTCGAAACAGACTTCATAATAGCCCTCCTAAACGAGAGGGACCGCCTCCACAGGATTTACATAGAGATAGCGGAGGAGGATAACCTCACCCTCTCCCCCTACACCCTCATAGAGGTTGAGATGCTATGGCTCTCCAGGAGGCTCATAATAGAGGATTATGAAGCCTTCCAGAGACATCTCAACGACCTCCTCGAATACTACTCGATAAGGCTAATGACAGACAAACCCAGATACCATGCAGAAGCCCACAGACTGAGGAGGGAAAACAACCTAACCTACTTCGACAGCCTACACGCAGCTGCAGCCCTCACAGAAGACCTAACCCTCATAAGCTCAGACCCTATATACCGCAGGGTGGAAAACCTAAAACACCTACACCCAACAGAATGGCGGGGCAGACGCCAATACCTATAAAACACCAAAACCAAAACCTAACGGGATGAGGGGCAGAATCAAGAGGCTGAGGGTCAAAAACCTACTAAGCCTCAGAGACGTAACCATAGACTTCGGAGAAAAACTCACAGTCCTCGTAGGCCCAAACGCAGGAGGAAAAAGCAACATAATAAAAACATTAGAAACAATAAAAAGAAGCGTTGAATTCCAACCTAATCAAAAATTTCTTTTAAGCCTTTTAAAAATCGATTTTAAAGAGTTTATATTTGGAGGGGACACAAGAAAAGAAGGGCTCATTCAATTAGATGGGGTTATGAATGGAAAAGATTTTGAGTATGAAGCTAATCTATTTAGAAAGATTCCATTTGAAGATTACATTTTTTGGAAGCAAGAGTCTGATGCTGCTTCGTTCTTAGGTAAAATGGGATTTTATTCCTTTGTCCCTCAATCTATATTGAATGAAGTTGAGATGGAGGAAGGCCCTATTTTATCCAGAGATGGATCAAATCTCGCAGGTCTCCTTGCTTATCTTAAGCTCACAGATTATAAGCTGTTCCATTCTATTGAGGAGAAACTTATGAGTTATGTCCCAGAGATTGAGGAGATCATATTATTTCCTAAAACTATTAAAGAAAACGCTGTGAAGAAGGTTTATCGAATATGCATTAGAGAGAGGGGATTTAAGGAATCCTTCACCAATATTTCGGATGGGACCCTAAGGCTTTTGAGCTTCGTTACGGCTCTAAGCCTTAACCACTCTCTCGTAGCCTTTGAGGAGCCTGAGAACTGCATTCATCCCCATCTCCTGGAGCTCCTCGTTGATATGATGCGTAAGGCTGATTGCCAAGTCGTCATCACGACGCATTCACCCTATCTCCTGGATTATGTTGAGCCGGAGGAGGTTGTTGTTGTCTGGAGGGAGATGGGTGAGGAGGGATTGGAGACCAAGGTGAGGAGGCCCTCAGAGGAGGAGCTTGAGAGGGTTAAGGCTCTATTGAGAGATGGTTGGACTCTCGGGGAGGTCTGGTGTTCGGGGGTTATAGGGGGAGTCCCTGAGTGATCGGCATCGTCGTCGAGGGGCCGACGGATAAGGCGGCAGTTGAGACGATATGTAGAAGGCTTAGAATTCGATGTGAGGTGAGGTTCGCAAAAAGACCAGGGGGAAATGAGCCTAAAGCGATTAATAGCTTGATAAGACGGGAATTCCTCCCCATGGGAGCCGATAAGGTGATAGTCCTAAAGGATGAGAAGGCTTCACCAGGCGTATTAGAAACCATTCGAAGAATCATAAGAGAAACCCAAGACCTGATCGAGACGGAGCTTATAGTGATAAAGCCCGAGATGGAGGCCTGGCTCCTCGCAGACCCAGAGGCCGTCGAGAGAGTTCTGGGCCATAGACCGAGGATCAGGAACCCTGAGGAATGCGAGAATCCGGTGGATGAACTGGATAGAACCGCTATGAGATGCGGTAGAAGATATATGAAGAGTCCAAAGCTTGTGCATAGAATCGTCGAGGAGATGGATTTGGAGAGGGCTAGGGAAAGATGTAGCTCCCTCAACCTCTTCCTCAGAAAACTCACCTCATAAACAACCTTTAGAGCTATGCATCACCATCATGATCCCTAGAGTTAATCGCATCATGGAATCTTCTCTCAAATTCCCTCCAATCTCCTATGGCATCAACTCCTAGATCGACGCTATCAAAGAACTTAGTGAGATTAAACCGCCTCAAGCCTTTTCACCTTCAACGATTCTCCTCCTTAAAGCCCTTAGGGTTCCTGAGACTCTTAGGACGTGGAGGGCGACCTGTGAGCCTTCCACCTCCGTTATGGCTGTGAGCGACGCCCTCATCCAGGGGAGCCATCTATGGTTGCATCTCACTATGCCGATTCGGTGTTGTTCATCGAACTCTATCAGGGTGGGCTCCAGCTTCCATAGGCCGTTTAGTCCGTATAGCCTCTCAATGCTCCCCTTTATAGCCTCCTCCAAGTCTCTTCTCTTCACGGTTTCTCCCTCAACCTTGAAGGCCAGATATCTCCTCCTAATTGGTTCGACGGGCATCGACTCCGCCTCCCTGGCCTATGACCCTAACCCCAGGCGCCGCATATTCACCTGACAGCTTCCTCCTATTCCTCTCTATGATGCTCCAGGGATTTGTGGAGACCATCTCCACGGCATCTTCGAGTTCTATGTCCAGCAGGGTCAGCAGCGATGCCAGACCCCTAGGCTCCCTCATCTCCAGAGGCTCTGAGGCTCCGCTGGATAGGATGACGGGGACACCCCTCCTATAGGCGTTCCAGATTCCCTCAGCCACTCTCCTTAATCCACGGAGGCTCCCATACTCGATTAGGGTGAGGAGCTCCGTCAGGTTTATCTCATAGGCGCATCCGCTCTGAGCTGCCAGCCTCGCCTCGGCTTCGTCGAACCAGAGGCCTGAACCTGGAGGGAAGTAGACCACGTCAACCCTATGGTCTCGGGCCGCCTGCCTCGCCACGGCCTTGCTATGACATTCGACAGCCACCACCACGTATAGGGTTCTAACCCTCCGTAGAGAAGCCTTCAAGGCTCCAGCCGTCTTTGGCTTCAGGTCGACCCGTGAGATGACGTCTAAACCCCTCGGAGCCTCCAGCCCCTCTAGGGTTTGGCTGCCCGCCACGGCCACGGCTTCATATCCAAGTCTTTTAGCCTTCTCCAGCATCGGCTTCAGCTCCTCTCGGCTTCGGGGTCTTAGGTGGAGGTCTATGAAGCGGCGCATCCCAAAGGGGTTTAGGGGCTGAGCCTAAAGAGGTTTCCCTAGTTTTTCTGAGGAGTATTTTTATATCAGAATAAAGATGAATTGACTGATTGATATGTATTTGTCTGAGGAAGCCGTCATAGGTAAGAGGGGGGTTCTAGTCATCCCGAAGGAGATTAGGGAGAAATTGGGCTTGAAGGAGGGGAGGAGAGTCCTCATAGGAGTTGAGGGAGGTAAAATCATCATCGAGCCACTGCCCAGCGATCCCTTCAAGGTTCTGGAGGAGGTTATCGGCGAGCCTTATAGGGAGGAGGTGGATGAGGAGAGGGCTATGAGGTGGATGAGGGAGCATGCCGGTCGCTGACACGGATCTCCTATTCGCTCTAAATCCAATCGATCCAAAACATGAGAAGGCTCTGAGAAGCGTCAAAACCATAGAGGGGATAGTGGCGCCAGATACGGCCCTCCTAGAGTTCCAATTCGTCCTCAGGGGGAGGGGGAAGAGTAGAGATGAAATCAAATACGCCCTACTAGCCCTCCTAGAAATCCTGAGGAGATATGGGATTAGAGAGGTGAAGACCATTGATCTCAAGCTCCTAGCTCTACAATTGGAGTTAGAGGAGCGCTATGGATTAACCTACTTCGACAGCCTCATAGCTGCCTCAGCCCTAATTCAAGATGGAGCCGTCATCTCCGACGATAAAGCCTTTGATAAGGTAGAGGGGCTACGTAGGATACCTATCTCCAAATAGCTTTTAAGGCCTCTAACCCCTAATTGATGCGCCATGGGGGGCCTCCTATACCATGAAGCCATCAGACCCGGCCTCTCCAGGCTTATAGGGGTTAGGCGGGTCGTCTACTCTGGCCGCACAAGGTTTCAGAGGGTTGAAATCGTCGACACCGAGGTTTTTGGACGTATGCTCTTCCTCGACGGCATATCTCAGCTCTCAACCTTCGATGAGCACATATATCATGAGAGCCTCGTCCATCCGGCTTTGTTGACTCATCCCAGGCCGAGGAGGGTTTTGATCATCGGTGGAGGAGACGGGGGAGCCCTGGAGGAGGTTTTGAAGCATAGGGTCGTCGAGGAGGTCGTCATGGTGGACATCGACGAGGAGCTCATAGAGTTGACGAGACGCCACCTATGGGAAGTCAACAGGGGGGCCTTCGACGATCCAAGGGTTCAACTCATCTTCAGGGATGGCCGCGAATACATCGATGGATGCTCTGAGGACTTTGATGCAGTGATACTCGACCTAACAGACCCCTTGGGGCCATCGAGGAGGCTCTACACCCTTGAAGCCTACCGGAGGATCGGCGAAATAATCGGCGATGAGGGGATAATGGTGACCCACGCCGAGTCGCCCTACATCTATCAGAGGGAGTTCCTCACAATATATAGAACCCTCAGCGAGGTCTACCGCATCGTCAGACCCTATGGAGCCTGGATTCCAAGCCTCGGCTCCTACTGGATGTTCATAACAGCCTCCAACACCCACGACCCAAGGGCCATAGGCCCGGAGGAGATTGAGCGGAGACTCAAGGAGCGGGGCATAAAGACCCAATACTACACATCGGAGCTCCAGAGAGCCATCTTCACGCTGCCAAAGAACATCCAGGAGGCCCTAGAGAAGGGTGATGTAGGGTTATCAACGGATGAGAGACCCTTGGAGAGACTCCTTTAATGCCCGTTATAGAGTCGTATCTGGAGCTGGCTGAGGAGATATTTGAGGGGGTGAGGGGATGGCTTGTGGAGAGGGGGTTGATCTAGGGTTTACGCCGGAGGGCTTGGATGTATACGAGGGGCTGAAGGATTGGTTGAAGGCGCTTAGAGATAGGGGTGTGAAGGTGAGATGCGCCGTCGTCATCGGCTCTAGGGCTAGGGGGGAGTGGAGGCCTCACAGCGATACGGATGTCCTCATCGTCGTTGAGGAGGATGTGAGGATCCCCTACCTCGATGAGGGGATGCGCATCGGGGTGGAGGCGAGGGTCTACACGGCTGAGGGGCTGTTGAGAGCCTTGAGTGAGCTTAGGCTCACACCCTTGGAGGCGGGGGATCACGGCATCCCCATCTACGACGACGGCTTCTGGAAGCTGTTCAAAGAGGAGTTTGAGAGGGTTAAGGCCCGATATGGCTTGGAGCGCATCGACATCGGATGGAGGGTGAGGGAGAAACCCTTTAGGCTTCGACGAGGCGTCTCACATGGTCGAGATAGTTCCTCGCTTTCTCCATGAGGGGCTTATGTTCAGGCTCCTCATATATGAGACCATAAAAGCATTCCCCGTGGAGTTTACTCCTGACATCCATGAAGTATGAGGCCATGACCCTCGCCTCGTCCTCCTTCAGCCCAGCCTTCACGAAGGCCTCAGCCACAAAATCCCTCCAGTAGACGCCTTTAGGAGGGGCGATCCTCCCCAGATACCTCCGGGTTAATGCCGCCGTTGCAGCCTTCACAGACGCCCAAATCTTCTCAGCGGCGTCATAGTAGTCCTCCTCTTCGAGGAGTTTCATACCTAGCCTATGATACTCCTCAGCCATCAAGATATACCTCTCAGCCTCCATCTATGCCACCTATGTTAGGGTAGGGACACCATTAAGGCTTTAGGAAGACGGGGATTTGGCCTTTCCCCACCATCCACTGCGCAGCCCTTATCTCCCTCTCCGCCCTTAAGGCTATTTGATGTATGGTTGGAGGCTTCGCATCGGCCTTATAGTGCCTTCGAGCAACACAACCATGGAGTCCGAGTTCAACAGGATGAAGCCTGAGGGGGTCAGCGTCCACACGGCTAGGATGAGGCTGATAGAGGCGACTCCCGATGCCTTGATTAAGATGGCTGAGGATGCCCATAGGGCTGCGGAGCTCCTCGCCACGGCGGATGTCGACGTCATCATCTACGGATGCACCACAGGCTCCCTCGTCAAGGGGGTTGAGTGGGAGGAGGGGCTGAGGAGGGAGATCGAGGAGTCGACGGGCATCAAAACCGTCACAACGGCTGGAGCAGTCGTCGACGCCTTGAGGGCTCTGGGCATAAAGCGGCTCTGCGTCGCAACCCCCTATATAAAGGAGCTGGATGAGCTGGAGGTCAGATTCCTAAGTGAACTCGGCTTCGAGGTCTTGGCCATAAAGGGTCTTGGCCTGAAGAGGAATACGGAGATCGGCTCCCAGCCTCCATGGGTCTCATATCGATTAACGAGGGAGGCCTATAGGGATGAGGCCGACGGCATATTCATCAGCTGCACAAACTTCAGAACAATAGAGATCATAGAGAGGTTGGAGGCTGAGTATGGTAAGCCAGTCGTCACCAGTAATCAGGCCTCCATGTGGGCTGCGATGAAGCTGATCCATCAGCCAATAGAGGGCTATGGCCGTCTATTGAGGGAGATGGTGTAGAAAAAGGGGTGCGCCTCCCCTTTTATGCCGCGAAGATTCTCATGTCTCCGAGGATGGCTGTTGGGAGGGGCATATCCTTCATCGTCAGCAATCCAGGCTGAGCCGTTATGACTCTGGGAATCATGTTGACGACGATGTGAGCCGTCTCCCAGTCTCCGAGCATCTCGCTCATCCTCACCTTTATCGTGGGCGTCCCCTCGATGATATACTCCTCATAGCCCTCCTCGACTCCTGCGTGCATCACCAATTTATAGCGTATGACCGGCTCCCCATTCATTATGCCCTCTGCGACGGCGTTGTATCCCAGCATCTCACCTGGCTTCACAGTCGTGTAGGTTGTCTTCACCTCCCTCTCAGCGATCACCGGCTCCGGTGGATACTCCTTGATCTCATCGAGAGTCCATCCAAGGGCTGCAGCAGTGAGGGCGACGGACTGCCTGAAGCCCACGTGACCTGTGATCTCCCCGCTTTCAAGCTTCGCCTTAAACTCCTCCGGCTTCATACCGGTTCCGATCTTACGCTGGAAGGAGGAACGTCTCTGACCCGTAGGTATGGCCCTCACAGCCTCTATACGTTTAACCTCCCTGCACAGAGCCGTCAGGATGAGGGGGAAGGTATCCATGAAGTATCCTGGATTTATGCCCGTCGCCAGAACGGTGACGCCATACTGCCTGGCGAGGCCGTCGATCTCAGCCGCCAGCTGAGGCTCATCAACCCATGGATAGGCCAACTCCTCGGAGGTTGAGACCACATCTAAGCCAGCCTCGATGCATTTGACAACCTGATCATAGACCGTCCTCACATAGGATGTCGTGGCTATCACAGCAACATCGGCTCCGATCTTATCCAACAGAGTGTCGGCATCATCGGTGACCGTGACCCCAAGCCTCCGGTCGAGGCCGATTATCTCCCCGAGATCCTTCCCAACCTTCCCTGGATCGATGTCCACAGCCCCCACGATCTTTATTCCCCTCTTCCCAAGGATCGTATGCGCGATCCTCTGCCCTATCGGGCCGAGGCCGAAGAGAACAACCCTAATCTCATCCATGGCCATCCATAAATCACCTCCAACCCCTCTAAAGGGTTTCGAGACCTTCACTCCCCCTCAAAGCGTTATAAGGGTTTGTGGAGGAGATACAAGCATGCGTTATGCAGCTATATTATCTCTGGCGAGAGGGATAGCTAAGAAGCATGATATCTCAAGGAATCGGAGGAGGTTAGGGGAATTTATGGAGGATGTGTTTAACGCTGTGACTCGTAGATTTAATCTATGTGAAAGGGGATTTCAAGCGAGGGCTGCAATATATGGGGGGGCCTTCCAGGCGATCTTCACCGTGATCATGGAGGAGCTATTCCCCGATGTCAGGTTGATCCACGGCTGTGAGATGGAGGATGCATGCCTCATGGGAGTTGGAAAGGCAGATTTCGTTGTTATAGATGAGGGGGATAGGATTCTCGCAGTGATAGAGGCTAAGGGATCAGCCGATTATATAATATGCAACGGGAGGAGGATAGAGTTACCTAAACCAGGCCTCATAAGAACTGATACCACTAAGAAGGCTATAGCAAATGCAGCACAGGTTAAATATGGAATATCCCTTGATATTCCATATATCATAGTCACCAGTCATAAGCCTTATGAGGGATCGAGTTCCCACTGTATGCTAAAGCTGGTTGAGGGTAAGCTCGTAGATATGGTAGTGGATGTGAAGAGATACGATGAACTCAGGGAGATGGTTAAGTTGATTAGGGGTGCCAAACCCTCGAAACTCATCTATCGGAGGGGGAGGGCTGTCAGGATATGAACTCGATGATCGACCTCGTCGTCCGCCTCAACCTCTCCCTCGCCATATGGACATAGGCCTCATCAACATCTATACCTATGAAATGCCTCCCCGCCTTAATGGCTGCCACACAGGTTGTCCCACTACCCACGAAGGGGTCTAAGACAACATCTCCCTTAAAGGTGTATAGCTGGATGCATCTATATGGCAGCTCCTCCGGGAAGGGGGCTGGATGGCCAACCCTCCGAGCGGACTCTGGGGGGATATGCCAGACGCTCCTGGTAAATTCGAGAAATTCATCTCTCGTTATGGTGCTCTCACGCCCCTCGCTTGCCCTGCTGAAGGAGCCTTTAGACATCACAATGATATACTCATGTTGATCCCTGAGGAGGGGGTTGGAGGCTGAGAGCCAGCTTCCCCAGGCTGTGGAGGAGCTGCTTACGGCCTCACCCTTATCCCAGATGATCTCACCGCGCATTAGGAAGCCTATCCCCTCGAAGAGTTCTATGAGATAGGCGTGTAGGGGTATGTAGGGCCTCCTACCTAGATTCGCAACGTTGAAGCAGACACGTCCACCCCAGACGAGAACCCTATAGACCTCACGCATAACCTCCCCTATGAAGTCGAGATATTCGCCCACCGTCAAATCCTCATCATAGTCCTTCCCAACGTTATAGGGTGGGGAGGTCACCATGAGATGGATGCAATTATCTGGAAGCTCCCTGAGAACCTCCCTCGCATCCCCAAGTATCACCTTATCTAAAAACTCTGGGGGAACCGCATTCTCGACTAGATCATCCGGTCTCGGAGTGGGGAGGATTATATTCCTATACATCCTCCTGGAGTAGAAGGGTGTAGAATCATGGGACTCTCGACCCCTCACTCCGAAGCTGCTCGTCTTCGTCCTCCTACGCCTCTTAAGGGTCATCGATGAAGCCTACGCGGCCGCCCTATTTTTATCCAGCGCATCGAAACCAGAAGAGATTTCACAATCTTCGAGAACTCCCTTAATGCCATGAGTCGAGTCTGGCTTCAGGATATGACCTGGAGGGAGGTTGAGGAGGTCGTCGCCAGGTCTAAGGGGGTTGTCCTACTTCCGGTGGGGAGTGTGGAGCAGCATGGATTACACCTCCCCCTGGGAACCGACACCTACCTGGCCATAGGCCTCGCCGAGGATGCAGCTGAGAGGACCGGCGTCCCCGTTGCGCCTCCCATCTGGTAT
>Ga0190286_1000523_pt1 | contig 15643 bp, 23 predicted proteins | sample 48691834_MG_FD_183241 | JGI IMG/M metagenome (GOLD analysis project Ga0190286, IMG submission 183241) | Hydrothermal vent microbial mat bacterial communities from Southern Trench, Guaymas Basin, Mexico - 4869-18-3-4_MG | ecosystem: Environmental > Aquatic > Marine > Hydrothermal vents >... | reverse complement strand
CTGGGAGAGGTTCTGGCTGAGATCGGAGCGGGGCTGCTGGCAGGCGATGGGGGGGTTACCCTTACCGGCGGCGAGCCACTCTGCCAGCCCGAAGGCGCTGCAGCTCTGTGCGTCGCCTTGAGGGGGGCAGGTGTGCACACCATCGTGTACACCGGGTTTGTTTATGAGGACCTGCTGGAGCTGAGCGTGGTAATCCCGGCGTTTGAGCAGGTCCTGGGAGCCGCCGATGTCCTGGTGGATGGCCCATATTTGAGGTGGGCCACTGAGCCCGGCAGGATACTCCCCTACCGTGGGTCAGCCAATCAGCGGATCATAGACCTGCGGGCCACGCGGAAGCAGGGGCGGGTTGTGGAGCTGGAGTGGCCGCCCAGAGTCTCCTTTCTGCCAGATGGGTCAGCCATCGTGCCGCTGGAGCTGCGTGAGCTTGCAGGGGAGATGGGAGCTGTCCGGGAGGCCCGCGCCTGCGGACAGTGCGCCCCGAGAGAGCGGAGGTGAGAGATGGAGAAGACAGAAACGACGCTGGAGAGGATCAGAAAAGAGCATGCGGAGCGCCTGGGGATCTCCCCGGAGAGGGTTTCACTGGTGCGGCTGGATCTGGATATCTTGCTTGAGCTCGGCATCCTGGTGGACCTGGATGTGCGCGGGATATCCAGGTTCACCAGCCGCGCCACCTGGGAGGAGCTGGGAGTGCCGGCTTCGGCTGTCAGGCGCGCACGATTCACCAGGGGCGTGAAAGCCCTTGTGCCAAAGGAATACATCGCCGCCTTCCGCTCCATTGAGGTGCGCGCCAGGCGGTGGCTCGACAGCCTCTCCTTCGACGTCATGGGCTTCCGCCCTTACCGCTTCCTCCCATACACAGCCTACAGGAAGTGGAGGGAAGGCCACGAGAAGCTCGTCCGGGAATGGAAAAGTCTGAAGGCGGGACTTCTGTGGGGCTACCGCTTCCAGATAGTGCCGGCGCTCGAGGAGGACTTCCAGGAGGTGGCTCTGGAGGCCGCCGCTGCCCTGGGGATAGAGGCGAAGGAGAAGGAGGAGTTTGTAGCCGGCATCGTGCAGCGGGCGAAAGCAGCCATGCCCACCTTCCAGGACCTGGTGGATGGCCTGGTTCTTGAATACTCCACGGCTGCGCTCATCACCCCATCAGCCGTGGAGCGGGACCTGGCTGAAGTTGAGGAGATACGACGAGAGCGCCGCCTGGCCGAGGAACGGGCGCAGTTGGAGGAAGCCAGAATACGGGCCCAAAGGGAACGGATCGACGCAGAGGTCCGGGAAAGGAAGAGGCTGCTGGCGGAGATGAGGCAGGCGGAGCTCGAACACTACCGTCAGCAGCTCCAGAAGATGGCTGCCCCCATAGCTGAGGTCTTCCACCAGCTCCGGGCCCAGATGTATCAGGACGCACAGGCTGTCCTGGCCACGATGGAACGCAATGAAGGGCGGCTGATTGGGCCCGCTGTGCGGAGAGCCCGCAGCATGGTCGAGACATTCCGCCTCCTGAACGCGCTTAATGACACAGAGCTGGAAGCTCTGCTCAGTCGCATGGAGGCCCACCTCGATGCACCCCAGCGCAACGCGGGGGCAGTGGAGGATGCACTGCGGCGCATCGCGGCGGTCACCCATGGGTCTGCCAAAGAGGTGGAGCGGATGGTGAGGCCCAGCCGCTGGGCTGCCATCCGGCTGGAAGAGCTGGAAGAGAGGAGGTAGACTTATGGAGCACCAGTATCTGAAGGAAACAGTGAACCTCTTTCTAGACGAACTGTTCAACGCGCTAAAGGCACGCTGTGTGGAAGTGGTGGAGTTCCTGGCTGATCCGGAGCTCATCACCCCCATCAGCCCGCGGGGGATGCTTTACCTTAAGGTCAGGCCGTCCGGGGCAGGTCGTTGTCAGGACTCGGATATGGTTATCAATTTGACGAACATGATAGCCGATATCCTGCTGGTCGATAGGGACAGGCCGGAGCTTGGCTTCGATCCGGCGATTGAATGGCGGGCTGAGCGCCAGCGCAAGGTGCGGGACGTAGTGAGCGCCTGGATGGCTGTGCTGGATGCCCTCTTGGTGCCGGACGCCGAGGAATCGCGTAGACGCCTGGAGAGCCTGGGTAGACAATTGCCGCGGCTGAAAGTGACGGAGGGCAAAGATGGCACCGTCCGCACCGTCATGTGGTTCAAAGACGGGCAGCTGGTGCATTAGGAGAGGAGAGGGGCTATGCAAGTTGAGCTGAGGAAGCTTCTGCCTTCTCATGTGGAATCGGTGCGCACGCTGAAGGTCGAGAAAGTGAGCGGCGCTTTCCACCTCATAGAGGAGAGTGGAAGCGGTGGGAAAGTCCTCGCAATCGGCTCCCGGGCCGATGTGATGGCCTGTTTGGAGAGCCGCGTGCGCCGCCTCATGGGCCGGGGTTATGAGGTCAGCGGCGGCGATGCGGCCTTCCGGCGGCTCCATCCCGGTCTCTTCCAGGTGAAGCTCTCGCCTGAGGTTAAGGAAGGATTGGACCAGGCTGGGATGGGTGAACTGGGGACCGCGCCGCTGGCGGGGAAGCAGAAGCCTCTGTCTGTCCATACAATGCCGCGCTCCCGGATGGAGGCGATACGTCTGGGAGAGGAGGATTAGATGCCGCTTTTGGATATCATAGAGGGTGACTCTGGTATCCCCCTGGAGAGCCTGCTGGGCCGCTGCGTGGCCATCCTTGGCGTCCGGGGCTCGGGGAAAACCAACACCGCAACGGTTCTGGTTGAGGAGCTGCTGCGGTATGGTATCCCCCTCACCATAGTCGACATCGAGGATGAATACTACGGGCTGCTGGAGCACCACGACATACTGGTTGTTGGATACACAGAGCACTGCCACATGGCAGCAAGCCCCAGGCAGGCTCCGGCGCTGGCCCGCATGAGCCTCCAGAGGGGCATCCCCGTCACCCTGAGCTTCCTCGAGCATCCCAAAGCGGAGATGTTCGAGTTTCTGGATAGGTACCTCAGGACACTCTGGCAGGAGGAGGCAAAGCTCCGCCGCCCCTACTTCGTGGTGATGGAGGAGGCCCATGAATTCGTCCCCCTCCACGGGACCACACCCGTCACCGAGACGGCGGAGAGGATGACTTTGCGGGGCAGAAAGAGAGGGCTGGCCACCATTCTGGTGAGCCAGCGCTCCGCTGCGGTGAGGAAGAACGTCCTCACCCAGGCGGATGCGTATTTCCTCCACCGGGTGACCCACCCCACAGACCAGGGGGTCTACCGGCAGATCGTGGCCAAACCGCCTGAGTGGGTGAGAGGATTCCTGAACCGCGCGCAGGTGGGCCAGGCCATGATGATGCTGGAGGGCCGATGGAGAATTGTCAGGATCAGGGAGCAGCACTGCTTCCACGCTGGATATACCCCTGGCCTGGAGTGGGTGGACCCTGACTTCGGGGAACCTCAGCTCCGCGAGCCTGTAGCCTTCATCGAGGCCTTCAGGGAAGCCTTACAGGACGAGGAGGCTCAGCTCGACCCGCAGCAGGCCCTCGTTCAGGGGCTGGCGGCCGAGCTTGCCCGGGCTGAGGCGGCGATAGAGAAGCTGAAGGATGAGAATGAGAGGCTCCGTGCCGAGCTGGCCAGGGCCAGCCGCATCAAGGTGGAGTTCCCGAAGGATGCCGTCATCCGCGTCGGACGCATGATCGTGGCCTCGGCAGTTCAGGGCGATGTCAGCTCCTTGAGGGGTTTCAGGGAAGAAAGCCGCAAGGCGCCTTCCAAGAAGCCCCCAAAGGAGCAGCTGGCTATGTTTGGGGAAAATGGAGATAATTAGCCTGGAGCTTACCCTGCAAGAAGCCAGATACTTGATGGTGGCGCTCGTAGGGGTCATGCATGAATGCAATGTGCGCACCCGCGGGGCTGTAACAGCTCTCCCAGCTTACAGAATCTACGAGCTTCTGCGGCAGACGCTGGGCGAGGGACGAACCTACTGCGACATTACCTCCAGCGTGGCTCCGTGGGAGTGGGGGAACCTTTCGCAAAAGGAGCGCGAAGCGATTGTTTTCAGCCCCTCGGGGGCGGGAGGTGGGTAGATGAAGTACAGGGAAGGCAAGAAGAGGTTGCAACAACAGCGCTCTGCCGGAGTCTACATCAACCCTGACGTGCCCCGGGTAACCGCGGTAATCGGCGCGGGAGCAGAGGAGCTGCTGGCCGCAAGGGTCTGGGAGTTGGATCCGAAGGTCGGACTCCTGGTCCACTGTTTCTGTGGGCAAGAGGATTGTCCGCTCAGGCACCAGGAGATAATGCCGGCGCGGCCAGAGCAGATATCGGACCAGATCGAAGGTGAGATCCGGAGGTTTTGCGAAGAGTTCGGAGTGGCAACCGACAATATCCATTATGGCACAGGAGCTCCCGATAACCCTACGCCCCTGCCCGGGCTCGTGCTCAGTGGCAAATGGTTGGATGCCCGGACTGTAGGTCTGGCCCGTGCTGCCTGGCTTGTGAGAGCCGGTAAGAACATCGGGGAGTCAGGTGGTAGTTGACAGAAACACCACGCGGTGTATAAACGCGCATCACGCTGATCTCAGCGCGGGTTCGAGTGCTGCTTGCCTGCTTAACAGGAGGTAGAGAGGAGTCACTATGAACGAAACAGATAAGGTAGTTCGTAAACTTATCCGCGCCCGCTACCCCCTCCTGTATATCGTCTCCTACGAGGAATCCAGAGTGCTGGAGGGGTTGGCGGAGATCGCAGAGAAGGAGAGATATGACCTGCTGATCTGGTCGGTGACCGCGGGGCTGCGGCACCACTCCAGACCAGACAGCGTAGTCTCCGATGAGGCAGCGGACTTCATCGGAGTGCTCCGCTACATCCCCCAGTATGAGGGGGATGCCCTGTTTGTCCTGCTGGACTACTATCCCTTCCTCTCTGACCCAACGGCAGTCAGAGGCCTGCGGGACCTGGCCCGGAAGCTGACGGTTATGCAGAAGACGGCCATCATTCTGTCACCGAGCCTCAGCATCCCGCCGGACTTAGAGAAGGAGATCACGGTGGTGGACTATCCCCTTCCCAGCCGCGGGGAGCTGGCGGCGATCCTGGACGATATGATTGCCCGGCTCCCCGAGGAAGCCGTTGTGGACCTGGACGATGAGGGGAAGGAAGCCGTGGTGCGGGCACTTCAGGGGCTTACCGCTGCCGAGGCTGAGAACGTCCTGGCCCTGGCAGTGGTCACATACCGGGGGCTCAACCAACAGGCCATCTCCCTCATCATCAGGGAGAAGAAACAGATAGTGAGGAAGAGCCGGGCTCTGGAATTCTGGCCTGTGGAGGACCTCTCCCTGACCCAGGTGGGAGGCTTGGATAACCTCAAGGCCTGGCTCAGGCTGCGTGCCTCTGGGTTCTCCCAGGCAGCCCTCGAATATGGGCTGGATTTCCCCCGAGGGGTATTCCTGGTGGGGATCCCCGGGACTGGCAAATCGCTCACCGCCAAGTCAATAGGCGGCGAGTGGAACATGCCGGTCATCCGCCTGGACATGGGGGCTGTCTTCCAGGGGATCGTGGGGAGCTCTGAGGAGAACATCCGCCGGGCCTTGAAGCTGGCGGAGGCAGTTGCCCCCTGTATACTCTGGCTGGACGAAATCGAGAAGGGCCTGGGCACAGGGCGGAGCGAGCTGGATGGGGGGACGGCTGCCCGGGTCTTTGGCACGATCCTGACATGGATGCAAGAACACACATCGCCGGTTTTCGTAGCCGCAACGTGCAACGACGTTACAGCGCTGCCGCCCGAGCTCCCTGCCAGGTTCGATGAGGTCTTCTTCCTGGATCTCCCGACAGCTGAAGAGAGGAGGGAGATCTTCGCCATACACCTGGCGAAACGGAGACGCGATCCCGCCGACTTCAACCTGGATGCCCTGGCCGAGGCTTCGGAAGGGCTTGTAGGGAGAGAGATTGAGCGTGCCGTGAAGATCGGTATGCGGCACGCTTTCAACGAGAAGAGGGAGGTGGAGACCTCGGACATCGTTGAGGCAGCCAGGGAGATTGTCCCCCTTGTTCGCCTCTATCGGGAGCAAATCGATGCCCTCCGCCGCTGGGCTGCCGATCGGGCCAAACCAGCATCGAGCCACGCCGAGAAGCAGCTCAGGGGTGGTGAGAGAAAGCTGAGAATTTAGGAGGGGTATGACCATGGGTTTGAGACACACCCCTGGCCCCTGGGATCTCTACAGTGATCACCCCACAGAGCAGTGGGTTGATCACGTAGAGGACGATGAGGACAGGTGCTTCAATATCTTCAGGATCATCCCTGGAGAGCAGATCAGCGATGAGGAGGCTGTTGCCAATGCCCATCTCATCGCTGCGGCGCCGCGGCTCCTCGAAGCGCTGGAAAGGGCCAGACAATACATTGCTTTGTCTGAGGACAGCGAGGAGAAAAACCAACTGCTCCAGGAGATTGAGGCTGCGATTGCGGAGGCTACCTCCATAGAGGGGCGGCATGAGAAGCAAGGAGGAATTCGAGAGAATCCCCGAGGGAGGGAGCTGCCTGGAGCGTAAGGAGGAGGGATGAGTAAGTATATCAAAGTGGCGACCAACCTGGTTGACCGCGAGTGCCTGAAAAGGGCACTGGCGGACCTGGGGCTGGCTTTTGAGGAGAGCTGCCTGGCCCACGGCTGGCATACCGCTCAGCACGCTGATGTGGTAGTCCGGCGAGCCCAGCTGCCCGGTTACTGCCTCGGCGACCTGGGCTTTGTCTGGGATGCGGAGGCCAGCCGCTTCAAACTGATCATCGATGAAATGGACCAGGCGAGACCAGCGATGCAGAAGCTGCTGGGGCAGATAGCCCAGCGCCATGCCTATCACCGGGTGCTGGACATGGCTCGGCAGCGAGGGCTGGCGGTGGCTCAGGTCCAGCAGCAGGGAGAACTCCTGCAGGTAGTGCTGAGAGGAGTGTAAGATGCCCTATGAAATTGTAGTGACAATAGACGAGAGCGGTAACGTCTCCATGGAGGTGAAGGGCATTAAGGGGCCTGGCTGCGAGAAGGTCCTGAAGCCCTTCGAGGGCCTGGGGGAAGTCCTTGAGGAGAGGAGAACCCCAGAGTACTACCAGCGGGAAGTGGGTATCAGCACGCAAACCCCTCGCTAGAAACCGATGGGGCGGGCATATTGTTGCTAACACAACAATATGCCCGCCCCCTATCTTGGGAGGTGACCTTGAAAGCAAAAGCCTGTCCTGAATGCGGCGGCACGGAGTTCCGGGTGGTTTACCTCGGCCTGACCAGGGCTTACTACTACAGCGATACAGGCGGCCTCAGCAACTGCAGTTCCCTCCCTGGCATCTATGTCAGAGGGCTGGAGTGCGCAGGCTGTGGCAGCAGCATCGAGCCATCGGCTCTGGGCCTTCCCGCAGTGAGCGACCTTCTGGGCAAGCTGATCCGCGTGGTCGTGGTTTGCCCATGGCCTGATGAATGCGGCGTCCTGGTGGGCGTTGGCGATGAGCTGAGGCTGGTTTACAGAAGTCCATCAGACGCCGGCCCCTATGCGGAGAGGGCGGAGGCAGTTGCGGAAGCGCTCCGGGAGGCACTGGGCGCGGCTCAGCACACTATCACCTTCGAGGAGTTTGCCCTGGCTACAGGGGGCGACATTTCCTCATGGGAAGATGTCCCCGCCGTGGTGGCCAGGATGATGTCCGATGCCTCTGAGGGGTCAGAGGGGTAAGAGCCAAAAACGACAAGGGGCAGGCATATCGTTGTGTTGGCAACGATATGCCTGCCTTTGTGCAGAGAGGAGGAAATAGTGGCCAACTACATAGCCATCTGCAGAACAAACCTCTTCAGGGCGCAAGACGTTGACGCCTTTCGTGAAGCGATAGCACCTGCCTTACGCGGGACCGACCTGGGGATGTGGGTGGAAGGAGGTAAAGTCGGTTTCGGAGGCTACGGCAGTCTGCCGTTTGCAGCCGTGGACCTCGAAACCGGCGAGGTGGTCGATTTCGACCTGATCGCCACCATCCAGCAGCACCTGGCTGCGGGAGAGAAAGCGGTGCTGGTTGAAATCGGCTACGAGAAGCTGCGCTATGTGGGCGGCTTCCAGATAACCATTACCCCCATGGCCGCCGGAGTGCGACGCCGCCAAGATAGAAGCAGCCAGGGGTGTCCTTGCGACTGCTGAGATGATGCTCTATGAGGAAATCCAGCGGCTGGAAGGTGCGGGCTGACAGCGCTCTGGGGGTAGTGCACTACTACGAGGAGAGGCCCTTCGAGCGGGGGGCGAGGGTAAAGACCAAGCACAAACGGTGCTGGCCTTTGCACCCTGACCCCAGGTTCCACAAACCTCGCATCCTCTATGGGGTGGTTGCAGTGCCCTGCCAGTGCAGGGCCAATCCGGGCAGAGATATACGAGGATGCCGCCACGATTGGGTCTGTATCCGGTGGGCTATTGGCACTACCCCATACGGGCGGTCCTGGGAGAACACCAGAGAGCTGGAACTTTGCGCCCCAGGGGTTGTGGTTTAACAGAGGGCAGGAATGTCAGGGAGGAAAGCATAGTGAGTCACAAGGTTGCCTTCTGGTGGTCGTTTCAAACCATTGAGGAGGCTTTGAGAGCTTACCTGGAACAGGCTCCACACTGGCAGGCAAGAGATGTCAGATTCCGCTGGCATGAAGATGGGGTAGACATCACGGCTATCATCCCTGACAGCGCGATGTCCCACCACGATGTAGCGGAATTTGAAGCCGTCGAGCCTGTAGCAGGAGGTTAAAGCAGCGGGGGGACAACCCGTAAGCCCAAAACAGGCTGTCCCCCCTGTTATTCACACTACAGGAGGAAAAACGCATGCCTAAATGTCCCCATTGCAACGCTGAGGTTAACCACCTTGACATTCACGAGGCTTCCCACCTCGTCCACCTTTCCCTGGACGAGCATGGGAATGCGATGGAGGCCCGCGAGGAGCTTGCAACCGAGCAACTCGTTGGAGACTACTTCTGCCCTCACTGCGGCAAAACTATCGCCACGAGCGAGGCAGACGCACTGTCGTTCCTCAGGGGTGAGGAACCGGAGCTCTGCACGTGGACCGTTTACCTCATGGTTCCCTATATGACATGGGAAGACATAAAAGCACGCACCGAAGGGGAAGCACTGGACCGGTGCCACTACCCCTGGGAATTCGACTGCAATGAGCCGCATTACTGGCTCGCGGTCGAGGAAGAGGAAGACAGATAATGCCAGGGTAGTGCGCTGTTGTAAGGAGGCAAACGAACATGAAACTCCAATGCACACAGGAGGATCTGGCAAAGGGGCTTTCCATCGCCAGCCGGGCCGTGGCCACCAGGCACGTGTTGCCTGTGCTGGGCAACGTCATGCTCTCGGCTGAGGATGAGTCGCGGCTGAAGCTATCGGCCACCAACCTGGAGATAAGCATCAGCTGCTGGGTGAATGCCAGGGTGGAGGAGAAGGGAGCCATCACAGTGCCGGCACGCCTGCTCTCCGACCTCGTCAACTCCCTGCCACCAGAGCGGATTGATATGGAGCTCGTGGAACGCACCCAGACCCTTAATCTCAAGTGCGCCCGCTTCGAGGCCAATGTCAAAGGGATTGCCGCTGAGGAGTTCCCCTTGATCCCTTCCATCACCGGCGATTACCAAATGACAAACTCCCTCGCCCCAGGCAGGGTTGCATTCCTTCCGGGGGAGAGAGAAGGCGAGAGAGTCTGTCAGGTGAGCCTCGAGCCGGAGATGCTCCGCGAGATGATCAGGCAGGTAACCATCGCCGCGGCCACCGATGAGAGCCGCCCCATCCTGACGGGTGTGTTGACGAAGTTCGAGGGGCAATCGCTTACCCTGGTTGCAGCTGATGGCTTCCGTCTCTCGGTGCGCACAGCCGAGCTCGTCGAGCCCGTCCCGGAGCCCTTGAGCGTCATCATCCCGGCCAGGGCGTTCCAGGAGATCAGTCGCATCGCCTCCGAAGAGGAGGAACCGATCACCCTCATCATCGCCCCGGACCGCAATCAGGCTTTCTTCAAGGCCACCGGTGTGGAGTTGATCTCTCAGTTGATCGAGGGCACCTACCCCAACTACGGGAGTGTTATTCCCAACAGCCATACCACCCGCACGGTAGTCAACACCAAGGAATTCTTTGACGCCCTCAAGGTCGCCTTCTCCTTCGCCCGCGACAGAGCCAATCTAGTTCGCCTCCAGGTTGTCCCCGGGGGTGAATTGACCCCCGGCCAGATCACCATCATGGCTGCCTCGGCTGAGTCAGGCGACAACGTGGGGGAGATAGATGGTGTTGTCGAAGGGGCAAAGAGCAAGATAGCCCTCAACGCCAGATACCTGATGCAGGCTCTCGCGGTTGTGGGGACAGAGCAGGTAGCCCTGGAGATGACCACACCCAATGCCCCCCTCGCGCTCAAACCGGTTGGTGGAGGTAACTTCACTCACATCATCATGCCCATGGCCATCGTGGACGAAGAAGAGGAGGAAACCTCTGACTCCCAGCCCAACGCTGGATAGGAGCCAGAGGGCCTGCGATCGCAGGGGGCAGGTCGCTATCGTAGTGGCCTGCCCCCTGTTCTGGTGAACGGAGAGAGGGGAGGGAAATGCCTATCTTTGACGTATACCTGTTGCTGCCTGGCGCTGTGTGGTTCGGCGTTGAGGCAGATTCTGAAGAGGAAGCTATTGCGCAGTGCGCAGACACGGAGCCAAGGTTGCGTGCCGCGCTTGATCCCGGCGAGCCCTATCAGTGGGTCGCGGTCAGGCACGAGGGGGATGAAGAGCTGGAGCATTCGGACGCACCTGAGGGGGAGACGGATGAGGATCTGGGTCAGCGGCAAGGAGAAAACCTGTCTGGCCCTGACCAGAGAGGATAAACCCAGCGTCGACAGACAGGCTTTGGAGATCATCGGGCTCACTCCAGAGGAAATCGCGTTGGTGGAGCTGTTCTTCGGCAGACCTACCCCAGCTGGGGTGGCAGATAGCGTGAGGTATGCCATCTGGGCCCTGGCATATTTGCCGAAAACATCGTGTGGCCAGATAACGCCGAAGAGTTACTATGCGGCGGCGTGGCCACACGGCACCAACAAGATCGCCCACTGGTTTCACGCTGCCCAGAGAGCCCAGGATAGGGAAGGAGGCGACGAGCCAAGGCTGCTTGCGGTGCTGCGCAAGATACTGGCGTGGTGCACGGAGTATGAAAAAGAGCACCCCTTCCGGGAAGAATACCTGGCCAAGCCAGCGAAGAGGAAGAGCGGAAAACGGGCACGCCGAACCCGGCACAGCGGACCAGTGGAGGTGGTGACAGAGCCTGCACCGGAACCCGTGGAGGTGCAGGTGGTTAACCAACAACTGGCTTTGTTGTAGGGGGCAAGCGTATGAGGTGGATATCGCCCACAGAGGGAAAGCGTATTCCCATCCTAAGGACAAGCCCGAAGGTCTGGAGGCTCCTTGGCCCAGCCCTCTATAGCGAATGCCCGCTGTTGGCCATTACAATGAGGGAGCTTTTCCAGAATGCCAGGGACGCCTGCCTGGCCGCGGGCCGCACGCCCCAGATAGTTATCCAGATAGAAGCTGCCCCCGATTTCAGGGAGGGGGTGCTCTTCTGCGATGACAACGGAATCGGAATGGACGAAGACACCATCCTGGACCGCTTCCTCGTCCTGGGCGAGTCGAAGAAGACCCCCGGCTCAACCGGCGGCTTCGGCATCGCCAAGGCGACCATTCTGGGGGCATGTTCCTGGTGGGAGGTCCACACCAGGAACCTATACGTGTCCTACGACCACCTGGAGGAGGGGCGGCCCATAGACGAGGTCACCCCGAGAGTGGGCACCAGGGTCACCTTGCGCTATGAGAGGCCAGGCACGGACAGGCAAAGCAAGGCCATCCGTCTGGATCCCTACAAGTTCGCCCGTGGCCTCTCCTGGCTCGCTCATAGCGACACCCCCTGCCTGGTGCGGGTGGAGCTGGAGAGCAAGCCTGCGCAGGAATGGAGGTTGCATGGGCTTACCCTCGAAGGGGTGAAGCCCATCTACCGGGCGCAGACTGGCCGGACAGAGTGGGCACTCTATCAGCTGGAGCCCCTGAGGCTCGAGCCGGTGCAGTACATGTGGGATGGGCGCGAATGCGCCGAGCTGGCTGTTTCAGCTGGCTATGTCTTCTACCGAGCCAATGGGCTGGTCCAGTTCTCGCGCCTGGTCCATTACGACCACCCCCACTGCTTCATCGTGGAGGTAACTACAGAGGCCCTGCCTGGGGAGCCTGATTACCCCTTCACCCCATCCAGGGAGGCCCTTGTGGGGGATGTGGCTGAAGAGGTCAAAGAAGTTCTTGAGGGCCACAAGCAGAACCCCATCACCTCGGCCAATGTCCATCGCAAACGCAATAAAAACAAACGCGATATCCTTTACGAGGGGCGGTGGATGGGGCGCGTAGAGGCCTCAAAGCTGAAGAGGGAGAAAGCCTTCACACAGGAACTCACCAGAAGGCTTCAGGTAGCCCTGCGACATTCCTCCATCGTGGAGGGGAGCTCTCCTGTGAAAAGGCTTGGGAGGAGCCCGCTGGGCATCAAATTGCTCATCAAAGGGATCTCCAGAACCCGGCGGAATATCCTCCTGTCACACAACCTGCGCCTGCTGGAGGTTTGGGCCCAGGTGGTTGACCTGGTCATGGAGGCCAATGGGATCGAGGAGCAGTTCGGCATCGGCTTCGTTTTCGACAGCGATACCGTTGCCGAACGCTGTGAACACCCGGAGGGGTTGTTCTACCTGCTCAATCCCAGGGGCCTGGCTGTCACAAGGCCTGAGGAAGCGCTGATGATAATGCTCTCCGAGGCCTGTCATGAGTTGGCCCACGGGGAGCATTCTTATCACAGCGAGGCCTTCAGTGCCTACCAGGGGGAGCTCTTCCGAAAGGCCGCGCGGCTCTTTGCAGCCAGGCGCAGAGAGTTGAAGAGAATCCTGGCTGGCACAAGGAAATCGCAACCCAGCCAACCGATGCTCCTTTGAGCCAACATTCGGTCCCCGTGGGATCTGTTCAAATAGCGAAATGGGAGGAGAATATGCGATACATACTGGTAGTGCCTGAGAGCAAATTCCCATTAGGCCAGTTGGTGGCCACCTCCGGAGTGGCCGGGGAGATGGAAACCAACCCCCGCTTTGCGGAGTTTGTCGCCCGGAGCCTGCAGCGGCATGCTGCAGCTGACTGGGGCGACCTCTCTCAGGATGACTGGGAAGCGAACGACCAGGCCCTCAGGGAGGGAGGCCGCCTGTTCTCCGCATACCAGGAGGAGGGGCTCCCCAAGATCTGGATCATCACCGAATGGGACCGCTCGGTGACCACGATCCTCTTCCCTGAGGAATATTGATGAAGCTCTCCTATCAGCAGCTGGTCGAGAAGCTGGGGAAGCCGACCGTCGACAGACTCGTTGTGGGGACGGTCGGCTTCCGCTGCGATAAGTTCCCCTGTGGGTGCACGCGCATAGTGCGTATAGGCGATGCCTTACTGCAGGATGAAAAGGGGCGGATAGTTATCCAGGCGGAAGTGGAATTCTATCCCTGCGAAGCCCACGCAGCTGAGTTCGAGGGCATGGAGGTGGAATGAAATGTCTCAGGAACCAGTGCAACCCGGGGGTCAGGAAGAGGCCGGAGCAGTCAGACATAAGATTGCTCCAGTGATAGACGATTTGTGCGAGCTGTGTGCACAGCACTGGCGCGGCGAATGCCGCGCCTTCCAGGCGCCCCACAGCGAGGAGGAGAGGGCGCAACGCCAAGGCGACCCACAGGGGTTGTGCCAGATCTCCGTCCTTCGTTGGACGTACGAGATCGGACACCCCGAGAGGCGGAAGCCAGGGCAGGAAAGCGTGGAGGAGTCCTGAAGATGAAGCAAGGATTCACCAGATGCAGGAGGAAATAAGCCGATGCCGAAGGGTCCTGGCAGCGATGTGGAGGGAGCCACCAAGTGTTTCCTCTGTGGTGAGGAGGGTGCCAACTATACAACCATGGTTCTGATCAATGATGGGCACGCAAATGTGGGGGATCTGGAGGTAAGTGTCCACATGTCCTGCCTCCTCCAAAAGGGTGGGACCTTCTGGACTATCCCAGACACTCCGCACTTGCAGGGTAAGGATATCCCGGTTGAGGCACTCCCCTACGAAGAGGCCCGCAGGCGTTACATACGCGACGCGCGGGAGTTTGAGAGAAATTTCCCGGAATTGGCAGCTGAACTCCGACAGTTGAAAGAAATTGCGCGGAGAGCTGCTGCCGATAAGCAGGGGTGCGCCTTTGCCGGGCAAGGACGCTGCGTATGGTACGGCGTGGAGAGGCCGGTTGACCTCCTGTGTGCGTTACGGAAGTGGTGGGCAAATGCGGAGCCTCAGCTTCACTACCTGGCTTATGAACAGCCCCCGCTTCTGGTTGGGATTTAGGGGAAGCTCATAGCTGCGCGGTACCAGCTGGCTTCTCCGCCCCGGATAACTGGCAGCCGGAGCCTGGTATTCTCAAGGGGACGAAAAAGCATGAGTGTGATGCTTGTGTGCACGGTTTGTGGCGCCCCACTCTGCTGAGAGGACGATTTTTGCCCCGCGTGCGGGGCTGAGGTTGGGAAGAACTGCCCAACGGCCCCTGACGGAGCCCGCAACGGGAGCAGGCCGCAAGTGCAGATCAGAAGACATGACGGGATTCACGTTTTTGCGAAACCCTTGCGGCTTCGGCGCGCTCAGGCCTGCGTTCTTTGCCAGAAGGAGATCCTCGCGGGCGAGGAGGCCATTGTTGTGCAGTGGCAGGAACGAGGCCGGTATATCCGAGAGTACTACTGTTTTAACTGCGCGGAGTTAGTTGGGTAAAGCAAGGAGGGTAAGATGGTTCTCAGCACACACCAGAACGGAGCACAATGCTGGGAAGTGACTGCCACATCCACTGAGGGGGAAGTGCTGGGTGCAGTGCGCTTCCGCAGCAAGCGAGGAGCTGAGTGCTATGCCAGGCACCTCAAGCGCTACCCGGAGGACACAGTAGCAGGATGTGAGGAGGCAAAAACGGTCGAGCTCGTAGATGTCGAGACTATCGACCTCAGTGTCGCCGAACACATCCTTCAGGATGCCCTTGATGCTATGGGATTGCCTCAAGCCCGTGTGCAGGTAAATGAGGGTCGTTTCAAAGATGACCTGACACCCTGCGTGTGTGCGATGGTTACCTTGCCCAACACACCGGTAATTCTGCTCGGGCAGGAGCAAAGAGCAGCGATCATCATATACGCCACCTGCGATACAGACGTTTTCTACACCCCAGATGCCCTTGCCTGGTTGCAGGAAATGTGCTTTGAGGTCACCCGTGCAGCCAGGAGATATGGACTGAAGGCGCACTGGATAGAGCTGGTCGAGGCGGGAGATGAAGCAGATCGTTGCTAATGTTGCGGAACAGGACGCCTCCCATGCCGCCATTGGTCTGTGCCAGATAAGAATTGGGTTGCCTTGCCCGGGAAGCGTGCGTATCGAGGAAGTCATCGGACAGGAGCACGCGAAAAGGGCTTTGGAGGTAGCCATCGCTGGCGGCCACCACATCCTCCTTTCAGGCCCCACCGGGGTTGGTAAGACCACACTTGCCCTGGCAGCTGCCAGCATACTTCCACCGCTCCAACCGGGCGAAATGGCTAACCCTGGAGTGCAGCTGCCTGTGCAGCTGCCCATGGGGGGGCGGGGTAGCGCCCGGCCCTTCGTCTTCCTGGGTCACAC
>Ga0190286_1000522_pt1 | contig 15652 bp, 31 predicted proteins | sample 48691834_MG_FD_183241 | JGI IMG/M metagenome (GOLD analysis project Ga0190286, IMG submission 183241) | Hydrothermal vent microbial mat bacterial communities from Southern Trench, Guaymas Basin, Mexico - 4869-18-3-4_MG | ecosystem: Environmental > Aquatic > Marine > Hydrothermal vents >... | reverse complement strand
TATTTGCTACGCAAAATAGAACAGTGGCATAGAACTATTTAGTAAAGAAACTATCTAACGGACTCTTGTGTATTTAACCCTCAGAGTATAATCCCAAGGTTTCATACGATCTACAGCGTTTATTCGTATACCTTCCCACGACCAATCGCCATGTTGACGAGCTACTACTTTATACTTATATCTCGCAACCTCACAATTATAAAACCGGGAGGAGGAAAAATCGACCTCAATCTTGTAACGATGTCCATCAGTTGATTTATAGCGCCAGTCGTCCCAAGATTTATATCCAAGGGTTCTGCGAGTGTCTCTTACTTCGGTTATCTTACACTCAAATACACCACTATATTCGTATCTTACGGTTTCTGTTCTTTCTCCAGCCATGGCCGGAATTGTAAACATGACGATTGCCAAAATTGCGATAATCATTACTGTAAATCTCTTCATAACTGTTTCTCCTCTGTTAAATTGTTATAAGTTAAGTTCTATACCACTGTCATTATACCAAATTTAGCCCCGGCGCCAAAATTAATGTGCCAGATGCACTATACATAAGTAAAGTAAATATAACTAGCAGCAATCATCACAGCTATTCCTACACTAACCCACTGCCATTTATCCATGGTTGTTTTCCTCCATTTGTAATGACAAAATAACACCGTATGTAGCACGTCACCCAAGGGTTACCTTTTATCTGCTTAATTATGACAACTAATGCTGTCCGCAGCTCTTTGACATGCTACATGTGGTACTATCTTATATTGATAGTAATGGGCTTACGTCAAACGCCCATTCTGTCTTCCATCCTACATTAGGTAAAATATATTCATTTGTTAATTTAGCAGAAATTACTCCGCTTAGTGCAAACCATTCTACAACAGTTATTGGAACATAAATTACAGCGTCACCTTCTTTTAGTGTATGCCAAACCTCTTTTTGAAAATCTAATTTATAAGCTATTTGCGGTTTCTCTTCTGATGCTATAACTATTGTTACCATTGCTTTTTCATCATCAATTTTCTCTATAATACCCGTGTGTTCGTTACCAGCTACTAATTTTGTTGGATTTGTTAAGTATTCTTTTGAGTAATCATAGACTGCTCTGCCGTTTTTGTAGAATAAAGATTTGAGGGTATTTTTACACAAATCACATTCTGATTTTAGAAAACCTGCTTTCTTACCACATTTTATACATTTTCCCATAATACTTTCTCCTTTGTTAAATTGTTTTGATTAAGTTCTATACTATTGTTATTATACTATTATATTGATAGTTTGCTGTTCGAACGGCTTAAATACATTTTACTAACATTGTTATCATTTTTCTTCATCATATGGGCTCTATGTCTTATGAATCTCGTTATGATATTAGACCTCTTAGGTAGAGGATTTTCCTGTATGAATCTATCTAATTTACCGTTAGCATTGTTGTCTGGACATTCTCTTAGATATTTGGTATCTCCAAATTCTACACCAAATGCCTCAAAGATAGCCCATCTGTCAGTATCATACTGATTGCTTAATTCTACATACTTCTCGGCTTGTCTGGTATCACCTTCATCAAAACATTTTCTGCTGCTATTACATTGCATTGACACGTTGTTGTATGCATTGCCATACTCTTTTATTATACTGATAGCATCACTTCCACCATGTACTCTTACTAAATATGGTGTTATGATAGACGCTAAGTACGATCCCGTAGCGATGAGTGCTGAAAATGCTATTGCTATATTACATAATAATATAACATACTGATACAATCCAATATCGCTCTCTAACATAGTTGATAACCATATATCCATTACTATTCTCCTCTATTTGTAATCCATCTTTATTTTTTTAATTTTCTTTTTTCTTGTAGCTTTTTATAAACACTATTATAACCTTTTGTATTTACATTAAATTTGTAATTTGATGTATTTGATTCCTGTTCTCTTATATGAAATTTAATAATATCACCTTTCATAAATAATCTATGTAATTTTAATGAAGATGATTTTTCAAAATATAATCTATCATTATAATTTGTCGCTCTCATTCGTATTATTTTACCGTGTTTATCTTTAATATTAACATAATAAACATCTGGAATTGAGTATGATTTGACTGGATTATTACCAGCATATTCATAAAGTTGTAACGCCATTTTATATGAACCATCAATTAAAAAATAAACCTTTAATCTTGAATTATGTGTAGCTGTATTGCTAAACTTTCCTCTAATTGATGTTCTATTATGAATAAAATAAGCACCATTCTCTTCACCAAAATTATCAACATATCTATCAATCACCCATATACCTGATGAAACTTGTGTTTTCGAAAACTTTTTTCGATTTTCAATTTGTTCTTTTGTGAGTTCATTATCAGCACTTACAATATTAACCATCCCAACTACCATTACCATAACCATCAAAATTCCTACAAATAACCTTTTCATAATAATTCTCCTTTTATTTTAAATTACTGTTATTATACTCCTTTTGAGCCTGGCGCTCAAATTAATGTGTCAGGTACGCTATAGTAACTACAACATATAAAACTACCTCTAGGTCTTCTCTCTTTAATAAGACACACAGATAGTTCTACATGCTTTTACCTACACTACCTGGATAAAACTACACTATTTTATCTATTTTACTTTACCTTATGCTATTCTACCATACTATTCTATATTATGCCTTTATCTATACTATTCTACTATATTTATGTATGACATTAATTAATTATTGTATGACAGAATGGCCATCATATTTGTGTAAGACAAAAAGACACTGTAATTATGTATGACAGGGTATCGAATCGACACACTTTCGATGCTTCGATCTCGATGATAGATCGATATCGATAAAATAGTATAGTATAAACCATCACCTACCCCGTCTCCCAGTATAAATAGATAAAGAATATCCCAATAAAAAACAGCGTATCTTCCATTACTTAACCTCCATTTTCTTCAACGCAAATGCTATGTTAGGATCATTATGACCTGGCTTATCACCTTCGAGTTTTAACTCTCTTGTATACAGTGATGCTATTGTACCACTATCAAATAATACATGTGCCATTTTCTCGCCGCTCCAATCACCTATAAATATTTTTTCTATCTTACCAGGCATATCATTAGAGAATACTACCCTGTCCCCTTTTTCCATTTTTTACTCCTTTTATATAACATAAACAATATATTAGGTGATAAAGCATTTTTTGCTTGATTGGTAAAATGAGATACACTACTAACTGTTACTGCCTTACTATTACCTGTTAATATTACTCTATCACCTATTTTGAATTTATTAGACATATTAGTCCTTTATGTACTGTTTTAGCGCGAATTTGAGATTTCTGTTAGTATAATAGTATAGTATACCATAATCCATCACTTTATGTTTAAAAAAAGAGTAAGTTAGCGTTATTCTTTATGATTTCGCGTTGTTATGATTATGTATACCTTTATTATAATTATTTTCGTTCAAGCCCTTGACAAATGAGATTTAATGCTTATATTGTATATGTAGGAAATAAACAAAAGTTGTACCACATGTGGTACAAGTAACGAGGTAAATTATGATTGATAAAGATCAACCACTAGATGTTTGTAAAATAGAAGTTCGTAACTTAGCGGAACAAAAGGTAAAATACAATAATGTAAGTATGAACAAAGCATTGAAGTCAATCTCCAAAGAAGCAGGTATACCCTTCACTACTCTAAAGAAATGGATTTACCCCAAAGCTTCTGAAAACTATAACAAGAAACGAAAGAAAAAAGTTGTACCACATGTGGTACAACTTGATAGTTGTACCACGGAAAAAAGTTGTACCACGGAAAAAAGTTGTACCACGGAAGTTGTACCACGGAAAGTTGATAGTTGTACCACGGAAAAAAGTTGTACCACGGAAGTTGTACCACGGAAAAATGGTGGTACAACTTTTGATTTAACACCGTCTCAAATTAAAGTGTTAAAGAAAGTTTTAAAACAAATTAGTGTAGAGGAATTGCGAAATGTTGTAAGTAAAGCTACTGTGATTTCAAAAGAGATGGGTACAGAACAATCAGCAGGTGATACTCTTGATGATATAATAGAATATTATTTATATCGTGTAAAACAGGAAGCAGAACAGAGGCGGTCACGTAATCCAATTGATGGGGTATTGGAGTAACAATACACTATACTATACTATTACATCACATCCATATTTTCGTTGGTAGATTCTGCTGCCGGTCCGTTAGGGTAGTGCATACCAGGCCAGGCAATTCCATCAGTTGGTAAAGTTTCATTTAAAGGTATTGGTCCTATGAAATGTCTTGCAGTTTTACAATGTTTCACCGCGCGCTGATAATCGTCAAAGACACCATCTACCTCTAACAGTACTCTATTCCCGACAGGTTCCAATCTTCCCACTACGTATACCATAACAGTCTGTTTTTCTGGTATAAGTTCATTCCGTCTACAAACATTACCTGAACAGTTGAAAGTGCACCCTCCATCCCTAATAAATGGCATAAAACCTACACATTTAACCTGTGCACTATGATTATGGAAACTACTACAATATACTTTATTACCTTCAGTTCTTCTATGATCAATAGTGATATCCATAAGATCCTCCTAAAATTTTCGTTAATATATTCAATGTCGCGGTCTAGATACAACATATCACTCCCTAGTAAAAAAGAGTAGTATAGTAAAAAACTACTGTAATGAATAATATAATACTATATTACTAAAGCAAATAAACACGGTTATAAAACAAAAAAATATAGTAAAAAACTCCAGTAGGAACAAGCCGAAGGCTCATCCCCACTGAAGTGTGATTCAACTAATTACTGATTACTCATCACGCGCGAAGCTACATTTGTTCGCACAATTAATTGAACCGGAAACCCGCTCTATCGTGACGCTATCACGCTTCGTCGGGACTTTTCTCATCTAAACACCTACCGGAGCTGCGAAACCAGGCTGAGCTCCAACAGGTGCAACTACCGGAGCTGCTGCTGGTTGAAACAAAGCTGCGCCAACTGCGCTTGGATTCTGAGCGGCATTAACAACTGCTGCTTCAACTGCGGCGGTAGCTGGAGCAAACACCGGAGCTGCTGTTGCCTGAGGTGTATAAGCGCCAATTCCAGGCCCTTGCGGAAGAATAACCTTTGCATAACCGAACACAGGCTGCGTAGGATCAAAAGCTAAAGTATTTCTCAACTTCAATGTTTCTCTCCAGGCATTGTAACCTGCACTCCCTGCCAGATTCCAGTCCGCCGGACGAATCCCGCTCTGAATCTCATTGGCAATATGCTTCGCACTCTCTTCACCGAAAAGCAGCTTAGTGATACTGAAACCAAGCTTGTTGGTGGTAAGGGTTGTGCCGTCAGGCATAACTACCGGCTGCTGATTGTGGAATACACGAGCTTCATACCCCTTCAATTCGGCTGAACAATGAAATTCTTTTCCAGGAGACATCGATTTGGCACAAACATCTGCCAGTTTTCCCCATGCTGTCAACGGAACAACAGTGCTCTGACCTTCTCCGTTGTTGGCCTTGGAGGCGATGTTCATAAATGCATTAATCGTACATCGCTGGCTGACATTACTACCATTCTTGCTGTGAGCCGGAAAATAATTACAACTTGCTACTCTCAAACCAAAGAAATCACTGCTTTGCATACTTCTTGCGGATCCTGCCATGTTAAACCTACCTTTCCCCAATTAAGGGAATTTAATGTTATTTTTGGGGTTAATTGTTTTTGTGTGTCTGCTAATTCTCCCCAAAGCAAATCAACATACACGCCATACTGTTTCCCTCCTTTCTTTAATATTTGCGAAGGGACACTCATCACAGAGCAACCCCCCACAAATCAGTCAGAGAGAAACACAGAACCATTTAAAGCTATACCCTCAACGATTCCTGTTTCCGGGTCAAATTCTGGACCCAATTCAACTTCTTCATCCTTGTCCAGTTCATGATATTCATAATCAGTCAGAATATCTCTCACTGACATATTAGTGTAATTGAAACAGATCCATACTTTATCCCCAAAGGCCAATTTCTTGACCCTGGCAATAGTTAGAATTTTACCGGAGATGAGTTTGATTCGTAAGAAGGGGCCACCACTAATGATTACCCCTTCTATGGCTGGCATTATAATGCCTCATAGATATTATCACGAATCTTTGCTACGAACTTCTTGTTCTCATCTTCACTCATAATCCAAGTGATAGCGTGCCCCGCTCTGGCTTCAAGTGCCATCGAGCTATACTGACCGTTAGTTATCTTCGCTGGATTCTGGGCGATCAACGAGCGTTTAACTCTCATGCCGTTGATATTCATGTAGATGGCATAAGCTGGAATGCCGTGCTGATTGGTCTTGTTGAATACTATACCACGGATATGCCCCTGACATTCTTCAGGCTGGCGATGACCCTCGGCATTAAGAGTATCATACTCTTTAATAAGACCTTTGGCATTATGTAATTGAATCAAATCAGCAATTGAGACAGGCTCCAATACTGCTCCAGGATTAGTGAAACCTTGATCGCTATTCAACTGCCACCCACACTTGGTAAAGATGTTGGTATATAATCGCATGTAAACATCTTTCATGAATGCGACTATCGTTGCATCGCTCAGCCCGTTCGGAGTGTAGGAAGTTGTAGGCTGTGATACTGCAGGTGTAGCTACTGCGGCTGCTGCTACCTGTGCTTGCTCAGCAGCGATGTCATCCGGTAATTTAACTACATCAACTGGCGCGTTAGGGTCAGCCCCCATCACTATTGGTGTAACAGGGATACCCATAGTTATTGCTTCTTCAGCACCAACTTCTGTGCTAACCGGAGCAAATAATACTTCTGCAGGTGAATCAGGTGCAGCTACGGCGACAGCTTCAGCTACTGTTTCTGCTTCAGCTGGAAGTGGTGCAAACAGCGGTGCAACAGACTGTAATTCAGGCGTAGGCGTGTCGGTTATAGCTGCTGCTTCGCCAGTGGTGCTGACAACAATTACTTCAGATTTTGCCGGAGTATCTGTTTCAACTACTTCTACATCAACGACTGGTACAGGAAGAACCTCAGCAGTTTTAATCACAGAGCCATCATCCATTTCGAAGATCAGGTCGATAACAGAAACACCTTGTTCCCAATCATCATCTTCCTGATTAGGATCTGAAATCCCACGCAGATATTCACGGAATGTACTCGTCATAATGTCGTTAGCTTCGTCATGATACATGATACCTTTTTCAATCTGAAGCCTAACTAATTGGACCCATTCCTCGTCCTTCACGTCTGATGTCATCAGTTCCATAAGTTTCACTTTGAAGAAAGACATGTCAGCGAGAATTCCGGGTTCAATGTCAAATTTCTGGGCAAACTCAATCATTCTCTCATGCGACCAGGCTTCTGCTTCTTTGTCAACACCAACAGGATCTTCTTTTCCAAGTTCGCGATATTCAGCATCCTGAAAAGTGAAGACATGATGTATTTCATGAAGAAGAGTCATAATTAATTCATGCCAGATTATTCCGGTCATGGAAAGGTTAACTTTACCTTCTTCAAGTGCAAGTAGACATGAGCTCCAGATTTCTTCCAGATTGATAGCTATAGAACCACTATCAACGTAAGCCATACCTACTTTTCCTTCAGGAAGCCCGTTGTTCTTAAATTCGATGCAACGAACACTGAAGTTGTCTTTTCCTCTATCAAGCTTCAGAGTTTCGCTGATAATCCCTATCAGCTTATCAGAAACAAGATGTACACCATGTACAACAGTACCGCCAGGCAAGTTCATCCATTTTGCAGAGTTGTCTTTACCTGTTTCAACTTGTTCATCTTTCTGTGTAACCGTTTCAGTCATGATACCTCCTTGGTTAAAGTTAGGGTTTAGTAAACAAAACACACGCACAAACATAGTCAGAGAGAAACCAGCGGAGCGAGCGAAGCGAGCGGAGCGCCATGACTCCGCCCGCCTCATAATTACTCTTCTATTCTAACAGTATCCCACGTCCACGGGCCCAGCAGAATTTTCACCTTCTTCTCTCTTCGGGTGATAGGGTCTGCTTCATCAGGTAGATGAAGTTCCAAAACTCCACCTGACAAGACATTTACAGCTTTCACTGAATTATATCTTGTTGTGCCTTTTTGACCGCCTTTGATAAGTTGAATTTTGATGAATTTTTCACTCATTTTGTACCTCCTTAGTTAAAGAAATAGAACAAAATAGAACAGTGTTATTTTTTTGAAATCACATAATGAGTTTTGCGAAGCAAAAGCTCACAGAAACATCACAGAAACATCACAGGACCCAGCGGAGCGAGCGAAGCGAGCGGAGCGGCACACAGCACACCGCCCCGCCCACAAAACAGGTCAGAGAGAAACACACAGAATAGAATAGAGCAGAACATGATTATATGTGTGGTGCTGCTGGTTGCGCTATATTGTATGGAGATTGGTTAGATATGTTCAGGTTAGGGTTGTTAGGATGGTCATTGGTGGTGGTGATTTTAATACGTAGTAAGCCGTTGTTTTGGAGTGTGAGAGATGAAGATGTGTAGAGTCCTGCATTTCTAAGGACTTTGATTGCAAGCTGGAATGCTTCTAATTGTTCTGACTGGGTGTATTCATCTGCTTTTTCGTCTTCGATAGGTTTGTCATTCATAGTTGGTCCTCCTTGTTTGGGGTTAAAGATTAATCTTCACGTGTGTGTTTCTTTTTTCTGTTGTATTTGGACTTATCTTTCATAGGTCCTCCTACTTTACTGATTGGAATTCTGCCAAGAAAAGATTTCTTGTTTTTTTTCTTCATAGGTATCTCCTCCAATGTTAAGAGACTAATGATTAATATGGATTGTAATGCTCAGACTTCCCTCACAAAACCAGTTAGAGAGAAACCAGCGAAGCGAGCGGAGCGCCATGACTCCGCCCGCCTCATAATTACTCTTCTATTCTAACAGTATCCCACGTCCACGGGCCCAACTCAATTTCCTCCTGCGGTATGGATAACCATCTTTATGTTTCAGAAAAATATTTCCATCTTGTTCTATTGTTAGATTATTAAGTTTTAATACAGCTCGTTTATCTGGTCCGCTCCATACACCTCTAAAATGAAAATCAAATTCTTTTATACTATATGGACTATGATAGCTACACTTGAATATATGATCAATGAAAGAAATATATTTTCTTATTATCTTCTGAGGTACAGTAATATCTGGGTCTGCTTCTCCAGGAGCGTATCCATTACAGCTTCCACCATTAGCAGTATACTTTCTGAATTTTCCTTTATGTTTACAATTTGCTACTCCAACGTCATTTTTACCACCACACATTGCTCTACAATCATAACATTGAAAATAATAAGTTGTAGATGAACCACTACTTCCACTTGTTGGATGAACATCATTTACACCTGGTTGTCCCATAATTATATCTCCTTTGATTTAAGTTCGTTGATAATTTCCTGAAGTGTTCTGTTTTTCTTGTCAGCCCATACTGCCTTGTAGAAATCAGGAACAGAAACACCATTAATTGTTTCGAAGGAGCGAAACTGCCGCCGCCCGTATAGATATAGTATAGTTATTATTATAAGACTTGGTATAGTTAATATTCCACTTAATAAAGCTATTGGTCCTACACCAAGTAATAAAATTGATATGAATAACAGGACACATATTTTCCAGAATACGAAACTGTTGGTTTTTCTTTTCATGTTCATAATTACCTCCTATAGATAAATTAGTTAACAGAACAAAACAGAAACAGAATAGCACAGGACCAAACAAACATCACAGGACAGAAGCGGAGCGAGCGGAGCGCCATGACTCCGCCAGCCTCATAATTTCTAATTGAGGATTATATTTAAGTTCTTTAACTGTATTCATTATATGAGCGGTATTTGCTGGTATAAATTTATAATCTTTTGCTGCTGGTGCTGCAATTACATTATTAGGTGGAACTATATGTTGTGGACGATAAGCAGTTGCTTTAATATTGACACATATTGTATCAATAGAGTTAAGTGTTAAATTGGTATCAGAGTAGTTAATAATAAAGGATGCATCTTGAAGACATTGTATTGCCTTGTGGAAAGCACGAAACTGTTTTTTAATTAGTTTATTATCAATTTTGTTATGGTTATTATTGTTCATAATAAATCCTCCTATTTAAAAGATTAATAAAGAAAGTTTTATACTCAAGTTTCCCTCATAAAACCAGTTAGAGAGAAACCTGAGCAGTACGTGCCCTGTTCAAGAGAAACCTAAAAAATACTAATTAGTTAATCCCATGGACACGTTAGATATCATTGTTAAACCTCCCACCACAGACTAACGTGGTCTCTATTAACAAACACAGTTGATTTAGTTTTACCTGACACAGTAACGTCATGTACTGGTACAGGTGCTCCATCACGAATACTGTATATGATATCATCTATACACTTATATTCGTCGTGGATAAGACTTCCAACAAACTTAGTACCATCCATCATTTTAAATCCGACCTTGATTATGTCTGTCATAATAACCTCCTTTGCATTGGTTTAATTAACCATTACGTTGATATATTTCTACCGTTAAAATTGTATTTTTACCAAGTATTACACCTTGTGGTATAGCAGAGCCCACTGGAATTCTCATAAGTTCTTTTTCTCCCTTAGGGCTTTCTTTAGATCGAGTAGCTACTATGTAAGGTGTATGAGATATTGATTTAGGACTTTTACCAAACAGTTTTTTTAAGAACATATAAACCCCTTTCTAGTGGCCCAGAATAGATTTCATCTTGTCGCCACTAAGTTTCTCAAATTCAACATCACCAAATTCACTCATTAGGTCTTTCAATATAGTGAATAAGGGCATGATTCTAACAGACTTAACCTTCCAGTTATTAGAACACTGGCCGATTACTAGGGCTGAATCTGATCGAATTAAGATAGAATTGTCTACAGCTCTATATCCAGAAGCTTCTAATACAGATTGGATAAGCTTAAGAGCTTCAATCACAATCATGTATTCAGCTTCGCTGTTAGTGATGTCCTCACCAAAGGTGTGTCTAAACTGTTTAGACTTAGTCTTAGGGTTAACACGTTCTACTATGAAGGACCCATATCCTATTGAATCCTTAGTTCCATTACCAAGACTTCCACCATCTGCTGTAATGATGAAGTTATGCATCTAAATCACCTCCTTTAATATGTTTCTCCATACATAGGGTATGTATCCTTGTTAGTAATATCAAACACCTCTTCCTCACTCAGTGGTATTGTATATTCCTTCTTTTCCGTTTCACCATGTTTAGCGTGCCATTGAGCGGCCGCACTATCACAGTGGTTATTAAAAGACTTTCTAAGATGAGCGCAATAACTATTCTCGCTCCTATTAAGCTTAGTGGCTGGTACAACAAATTTACAGAATTGTTGCATCATAGGATCATCTGCCTTATTACACTTAGCCATTAAACCATCACGATTACAATAGTTAATACTCATATCAATCACCTCCTTTACTTCTTTCCTCCCAACCATCAGCCTATGGGCCATCTTCGTACTCAGGCCCATCAAGACTTGTTCCACCATGACCTTGTTGGCCGGTTTTAAGGCAATTCTTAGATACACAATTACCTCGTGGATCTACATAAGTAGGACCACATCCCTCACAGAGCACAAGAACAACTTCGCCCTCTGCTGCCATATCCCTAAAATCACCATAGGGATGACCTAACTCAGCTGCACACGCTTCACAAAATTTAGCCATTTGTATTACCTCCTTTATTAAAGAATTGAATTGTTTCCTTACAAAACTGCGCTTTTGTTGCCATAATCAGTGCTATGTCCCAAGCTTCCGTTTCACACCATTTCTTAGAGCTTTTTACACATACTTTACGCAAACGGTTTAACTCCTCAATTTGGGTAAGAGTGATTGTTTTAGCCATTTTAATACAATCTTGTGTAGAATTTAATCGAGCCAACAACATCATACACCTCCTTTGTTAATTAGACATTCTTTACAATCTTCCTTCTTACAATCCCAACATTCATCGGGGTAAGGGAAGTCTTCTGTATTCACATCACTGGGCCAAACAAACAACCACTGCCACAATTACACATAATCCGATTTCTAATAACATAATAAATTCCTCCTATAAGTTAAAGGTTAATGATTAATCACTCTATAAGCCCCCCAGCAAACATCATATAGAGGGCCTAACAATGATGAATCTAAAAGCCCTTCCTGAAACCACATATACAAGCATGGACCCTTCTCCTCCGATTCTCTGCAGGAGAAAACTTGATTAATCTTACTTTCCCACATGAGGGGCACTTATACTGTAGTATCATCCCTTTCTTAAGAATTGGCTCATAGCCTTTAGCTTTAGCCGCTTTGACCATATCTTTTGTGAACTTCATTGTGTCCTCCTATCTACGGGATCATGTCCTCGTAGGATATGTTGTCATTAAATGGTTCTAATACATCCTCATCATCGAATGCATCCCCAGTACTGTAGTTGGGTGGTTCGTAATAATCAGAATCTTCAATCAACCAATGGGCAAGGTCTCTCTCCATGCTGTGCCTCCTTGGTTTCCTAAATCCTCTTTTATCAAACTGAGAGTCGATTACCTTCTCACACTTTTCACCATCAATTTTACGACAAGACATAATAACCTCCTTTACTAAACTTCCCTTCTGAAATGATTAATCCATCCTTTTTTGGTTAGAAATTGAACAACATGAGCAAATATGTCAATCTCCACCCAACAAAAGCCTCCTCTCTAATACATTATAAAGTTTTTAGTGCACACAATATATTTATGACGCATACGACCTCCTTTGCTCATAAGAGCGTTGTAAGGGTTAATAGTATTGATACTTAGTACTCCATGTGTGCCTGCCAGGGATTCGAACCCTCAGGTAGTCTGACCCACCAGTTCCTATCCCGGAGGGGAATAATAGGAAAGCCTTACGGCAACCAGCCAGGCACACATGAGATACTAAATATCATATAAGAATACGACAGTTAATAGTTATACCCTTATATGATAGGCCGGAGTTGCCCCCGGCCAAATATCAATTAAAATTCAATATTCAATATCATCGTAACTTAACACAGGGTTTTTTATTGCCAGAGTAAACAGATGTACATCATTACTCAACTCATCGAAAGACTCACCACAAGGTTCAATAGAATCATCACTAATTGCTACAATTTTATCGCCCTTATAGTAAACTTCATGAATTGCAAATACATCATCTCTTTTGACAACTCTGTAATTCCAACTCCAACTCATAATATCCTCCTTTGCCTATTAAGGCGTTGTAAGGTTAATATACACATAAACACATGATCAAGTCAATCATATGCTTGTGTGTAGACTGGTGTTTAGGGCACACCAGTCAGAAGCATTATATCTACTCTTCCTTGCTTTCTTCCTTACAGGTGTCAACAACCTCTTCCAAATAGGCGTCGATAATCTCTTCCAGTGTTCTGTTCTCCTTGTCCTTCCATACAGCTTTATGGAACGCGGATACAGAGATACCAAACTCTGATTCGAATGCACGCCTACTACGCTGCACGTACATGTATGCTATCCATACACCAATCGCGCCAGGAATAGTGAATATACCACTGATCAGTGCAGGTACACCTATGAATACAGTTAAGATAAGTAAGAATGTTATTGAAATCATTCTCTGTGATACATACTTGTTGCTACGTAATTTAGGGTTGATACTCATCATGATAAACTCCTCCTATTAGTTAGTTGTTTAGAATGACCATACTCTATCACCATCACTGGTGAAGGTGTACCTATTGCGAGCATCATCCTCATTGTACCTACCATTCTTCGCTCTTCGGTCAATCTCTTTGTGAATACGGTCGATTTTCTTCATCGCATTCGTGAATACTCTACCTGCTCTGTTTCTTACGTTAGATGTAGACATAATGTACTCCTTTGCCCTCATATAGGGCGTTGGTAGTAATAGGGGGGGGTGGTATCCCCCCATCAAAGGGTTAAGTAGAAACTACAAAATTGTAGCTAAAAGTTAGCACACATCATATATTGTTTATTTATATGTATGATTAATGCTAACCACTAATCAGTTAATAAAACACAAAAAACTGAATAGTTATTTGAAGGGGGCCCTATAATCAAATATAAGACATAAATATCTCCCTCTCGATATAAGGGTCCCACACACTATATTCCTGGGAGTTTTAAAGGTTTCGACCATAATAGTATAGTATAGTATAAAGTAGCATAGCAATAGTATAGTATAATCCTACCATAGTATAACATTTAGTTTAGTACCAACACCGTATTATTTGCTATGCAAATCATATAATGTGATTTATCGTATAAATAACACACCCCCTCCCCCTCTCTTGTCTTTCTTTATTCTATTGAATAAAAGCAATTCTACACTATTTGTATTATTATTATACTATTTTAGCGCCGGCAGCAACTTTTTTCAATTATTTTCACTTTTACCCTTGACAAATGGAAATTAATGCTTATAGTATTAATATGGGAGATAAAAATAGAAAAGAACCTACTTGGAAAGAAGCTCTAAGAGAAGCTGGTAAACAAACAAAAAAAAGATTATTGTGGTTAAAAAATGCTTTGCTCGGTAAAAAACTTCAATGTCCTTGTTGTTTCTATTCTACAAAGTCTGAAAAAGCTTTTCATTATCATTTAACATATTCCCATTGGCTATCACCATCAACAGTAGACCAAATTATTGAAGAATTGGCAGAGGGCTAAAATGCATTGGTTCAAAATAGTTGATAAAGACAAGAAAGGTAATTACAAGGCACTATTCCATGGTATAGATGGTAGTCGTATTATACCGGTTGGGGAATGGGTAAAATCAGAACAGAAGATGGTCAGAGATGGTTCTACCGGTACAAAATATAAATCAGGTTGGCATATAATGAAAGACCATGATGAGTGTCAGAATTATCTATCTATGTTCACAGCTGATAAACCACGCGTAATTGTAGAAGTAGAGGTCAAAGGTAAAAGCTGGCCAAAAGAACATAGCCCAAGTAATATATGGTTGTGTGAATATATTAAAATAATAGGTGAGGTGTAAAGAAATGAAAAAAGTATTATTAAGTATAGTAGGTATCTTGGTTGTATTTTCTGTAATACTGTTGGCTACTGCAGATTCTAAAGTTGCAGTAACGTTAGAAAATTGTGAACCACATACATGGGTAGGAATGGTACAATGGTTAGATTATAAAACTGATTATAGAGATCTACCAGAGGCAGAGATTAAACGTGCCGGTAAATTGACGGTTATGCTTGAACCAGGAGAGTATGCTATTACACATTACAGCCCTAAACATGTTGTTACAATGAAGAATGGTAAAACATTAGTTATACCATCTAAAATAATTGAATTTAGAGATGTTGTAGTTAAAAGAGCAGTAACATTCTCATTTGGTTGTAAATGGCAAATAAAAGGTGCAGTTTAATGAGCTCTCTTAGAAAATTGGAAGCGGTATCATTTTTATTGACTATTGTGGCTTTATATCTTTTATCTTTACCAAATATACATACTTTTACAGTATTTGGAGTTAGTATGTTAGTTCAGATGAGAATTTTCTATAAAACCAAACAACCGTTTTTATTTATGCAAATGGTAGTTATATTATTATTTAATG
>Ga0190286_1000521_pt1 | contig 15685 bp, 15 predicted proteins | sample 48691834_MG_FD_183241 | JGI IMG/M metagenome (GOLD analysis project Ga0190286, IMG submission 183241) | Hydrothermal vent microbial mat bacterial communities from Southern Trench, Guaymas Basin, Mexico - 4869-18-3-4_MG | ecosystem: Environmental > Aquatic > Marine > Hydrothermal vents >... | reverse complement strand
AGAAGATAAGCGCTGTGATGCCTATGGCATTTTCCGAGTAGGTAATTTCCCTGTTTTCTGCAGTAGATAGGCTTATTGTCTCTACAAGCTGGCGGAGGACATTCTCCATCCTAAACCTCCTTTTGTTTTTTTATTGGGGGAATTGTGTGGTTTGGTCAAAGAATTTTAGGGGAAACAGTCCGCTTTTATTTGCCCTTTTAGGACAGGTTCTGGGCGTGGCTCTTCCGGTTTAAAGGAAAGGCGCAGGCATATGGTGTACAAACACCATTTCTCGACAGGGTGATAGCAAATAAGACTAAGGTGGCCTCTACCCGCTGACCGGAGGATCAGGGATTTCCATATCCAAGTATCTTTTTAGTTCATTCTGAAAAAAGGCCTTAATTTCATCCCATTTTTCATCTATAGCCTTATGCCTTTCCTTCTCAGCATCTTTGAAATAGACAATAGCCTTTAAAAGCAGCTCTTCAGAGAAGTTTTTGTATTTTTTAAGACAAAAGGATATCAAATCCTCCAAAGACCAGGAGTTTTTTGACATAAGAAACTGCGTATCAAAAAAATCTCTTTTCGTCCCTCTCTGGATAAGGGCAATAGCCTTCATTGCTATGATGTCCTTGTCATCAGCAATCCAGACACCTGATTTTTCGTCGAAGAGAGGTTTTTCTAGGAGAGGATAAGGGTACACATAGAAAGAACATTTAACACCACCAAGAAAAAAAATAAGTGTGTCCCTTTCCAACAGTTTCAGTTCTGTATTGGGTAGAACCTGGGACATTTTAAAGGTATCTATTTTGTCATCAGTTCCAGGAAGGTTAAAGAAATCAAAGTCTTGTGAGAACCGATGGCCATACTTAAGCATCAAAGCAGTGCCACCTCCAAGGTAGAAATTTTTAGTAATCCCAGATTTTACAAGCGTCTCTAAAGCTCTTGCCTGCTCTGGCGTTAAACTGCTTTGCCTCTTCATCACTACTCCCAAGCACAAACTGCCAGAAATTTTTGTTTCTCTTGTCAAACCTCTCCATATTTTCCAAAAAGATTTTTTTCAGCTCTTCTACTGAATAGTCCTTCAGGACTTGTTTTGGATGATCAAACAACATTCGGGAGATGACCTCATTTGTAGGGTCATAAAACTCATCCCATACATATTTTGTAGTTTTTTCCATAATCAAATAATACCCCAAATCAACAAAAAGCGCCAGTTTGCCAAAATTCTTGCCAAGGGTAACTCAAATCCGGTCTTAACTGCCAAATGGCAGTATCAGCTGAAACATATCCTGTCCAGTTTTCTCCTTTAGCTCACCTAATTTTCCCTGTTCAACCCTTATCCTTGCCCTCCTTTTTCTTCTCTTTCCCCTGCCTTTTTGTACCACCTCAAGGAAGAGCAGTTTATTTCCTATTTGCTCAACAGTGATTGACTCCTTGGTCTCAGTGAGTACCTTTGCCCTTAATACCTCTTCTGTGAGTTCTGTGTCTGCCCGTGTCTCCTGCCTCTTATACCTTACCCACTCCTCATCCAGGCTTCCTTCCATCCTTACGTTATCAACAAGGGACCTTGCCAACTCATAGATTAAACTTCCCTCTCCCTCAGATAACGCAACAAGCCCCTTGTCTGTAAGGTCTCCTTCAACGGCAAGCGAGGTCTCAAGCTTGCTGGCTATGAGCCTCATGGCCCTTTCCTGCATCGTATCCTTGTATACCAGATAGTAGACCTTTACCGGCCTTTTCTGCCCTATCCTCCAGGTCCTCCTTGATGCCTGCCTAAGTGTGTAGATGGAGTAGCCTGTCTGATAGAAGACGACAGTTGGAAACTCAACAAGGTCAAGCCCTGTTTTGACAATCTCTGGATTGCAGATCATATTGATATGGCTGTCTTCTCTTAGCCTGTTTTTTATAAAACCCTCCCTGTTTGTTGTGGACGTTGAGTTTGCCCTGAGTATAAAGGTCTTAAGGCCCTCTTCTGTAAGTCTCTCCTTCAGGTCCTCTGTTATATCCCTTGTCTGTGTGTGGATGCAGTAGATGAGGCTGTTTCTTCCCTGTCCCTTCTCCTTTTTTACTATATCAATGAGAACCTTCTCTTTCTGGGTAGTCTTTATATCAAGGGCAGGCGCCACTGCCACAATCTTCCCTGTCTCAGGATCCTCTACTGTGATTGCCTCCCTTGGCCTGTCAGGGTAGCTTAGAAGGGCCTGAAGGTAAGCGCCAAGAAGCCTCTGTGATCCCTGGGAAAGGGCCTTCCTTACAGCCTCCTTGAGATCCCTTTCAAACCGCTGATAGGCCTCTTTTAGCTCGTCGTCCATCTCTATGGTTATCACGTATTCATCATAGCTTGGAAGGTCGTTGCATATGTCTGTAAGACGCATGAATATGGCCTTATCAAGCAGGTATCTGGGAAGGACATCAGGGGAAAGCCCCGGTTTTCTGACCAGGGTCCTGGATCTCTTTGTCCCACGCCCATAGTAGCTGTCCTGCCGCTGTCTTTCTTTTATTACCTCCTGCAGTATCCCGTACTTTGCCGTCCACCTGGCCTGTCCGTGATATGAAAACTCAGGGTGGAGCAGAAATGGCGTTGTCCTGTAGAGAAGATAAAAAATATTGTCAGCATAGCCCCCCATAAGCGTGCCTGTAAGGCAGATACTGTGTTCCACGGCCGATGCAAGGCTGCCAAATGCCTTTCCCTGATTTGTATTCTCACCCTTTAATTCATGTACCTCATCAAATATGGCAAAGGTGAAAAACCCCTTTAAGTACTTTTTTATAAACGATGCTGGCTCTGCATGGCGCCTTGCCTCTCTATCTGCCTGCCACAGGGCGCTGCCACAGTGAGTGCAGAAGTACCTTTTCTTCTTAAGGTCTTCTGGAAAAAGTGGGTTTTCTTTTTCATCCTGGATTATCCTTCCACAGTCTGGACAGTGGAAGCTGAAGGTGGTCTCCACCCTGCCTTCCCCATCCCTTACTAGCTTCTTTTTTTCATTAAATGCTGCCTTCCATCCATACCTCTGCTTCAGCCTCTCTCTACCAATGATGTAAAACTCATGTTTTTCCGGTTTTTCCTTAAGCAGGCCTCTTAATGCTGCAAGCCTTCTTATTACGTCCTTTCCGTTTATATCAAAGATGAGGGCGTCCTCTGATGTCTCCCTTATCTCCCTTGCCCACTTTCTGACAAGATGGGGCGGGCAGACGACAATGGTCCTTACAGGTCTTGGGCTCCGAAGCACTGTGGCAATGGCCATAATGGTCTTTCCTGACCCCATCTCTGCAGTAAGAAACACACACCTTGCATCCTCCCTATAGATCGCCCTGGAGAGTGCCTTAACCGCTGATAACTGTTTTGGAAATAGCCTCCTTAAGAGTTTGCTACAAATCTTCTCAGTCTCCCTGTCAAATTCATCCTCATTTGTTGGGCTGTAAACAGGCTTTAGTTTTTGAACAACCCTCTCAGCAAGTATATCCCCGAATTCAACCATAAAGTCCTTAAGGGTCACATTTTCTGTACTCATGACTGCTTCCCCCCGGTTATAAGTGACTCAAGGTAGTCCAGTTCCTCAACTATTGCCTCCTCAATGACCTGTTGCTTTATTTCTATACGGTAGGCAATACCCTTATTTGTGATAAGGGCCTCCTTTTCTATTTTCCCCCACAGCCAGTCAGTCCACCTTTCATCAAATGGGATGGGAAATACCCTCATCCACCTGTAGAGTCTTTTTTTGCATTCTTCCTCATCCTTTCCATAGAGGATGATCTCTTTTGAATCAGCGTCTGCATTTTCCCCTGCGTTAAACAGGCCCTCATTAAACATCACGACCTGAAGATACCCTGAGGGAAGCCTTTTTGCCTTTACCTTAAGGGGTGAGTACCCGGCCGTTGCCTCATAGACTTTTCCATGCTCTTTAATCTCAACTGTCTCCCATCTAAGGATTGCGCTCTTTATGCCCTGGACCACTGCCTGTGGCCCTGCCATTGATATGAGGTCAATTGTTACCTCAGCGCCTATATACCTTGGCCTCACAATAAACAGATCAACGTATGCCTTTTTGCCCTCATGTATAATGAAATTACCCATTTTTACTCAACGGTAAAAATTTTCTTTTGGTTAAAATCAAGCACCCTTATCATGCCCACTGGCCTCTCGGTTATGATTATGTTCCTCCCATCCTCTGTTTCTTCTTCCACCTCTGTCCTTATCCTTTTTATAAATCCCTTTATGAGCAGCCGTTTGCCATTTTTTCTTACAAATCCATCCATAAACCCGGATGCAAGCAACAGTGCAAGGTGACCCCGCCTGAGCGGCATAAGGGGCCTTATGCTCTCTGTTGTGTCTTCTGGGGCTATGAGCCCTTCAACATCTATTCCATGCCTTTCAATCTCCTGCCTGACCTTCTCGGGGTCAAATCGCAGTGACTCAAAGACAGGCCCCTTGAAGAGGTTTGATGGTGGGATGGTATAGAGGACACAATTTGGCCTAAGCTCTGGGATTTTGCCCTCCTCTATATTATCAAGATAGCGGTAGTCAGGGGAGTATCTGTAATACGTCCTCCTCTGGCGGGCCAGGGTGGCAAAGATGACCACCTGCCTGAAGCGTTTATATTCTCCTTTGGGAAACCTGAATACCTTTATGTTTTCAAAGTGTATGCAGAGTGTTGGGATACAGTCAGGGACGCGTGTGTATGGAATGAGCAGAATAAGCACCCCATTTGGGACAAGGGTCCTTGCGTACCGTTTTAAGAAGACCTTTTCATAGCGCTCACTCTCCGGCACATATTCATCATCGCCTGTCCTTGTCCAATCATAAGGTGGATTTAGGAAGAGAAGGGAAAACATCTTATTGCTCACCTTTGCCTCAAGCAGGGCATCTGCGTGGATGGCCCTTGTAAGGCAGGCCCTTGCCTGCCTGTATCTTACTGAATCAAGCTCAATGCCGTAGCTTTCCACCTTTCTTTTGCCTGATATTTCTGAAAGGCCCTGGGCAAGCCTTGAAAGCGCCCTTCCCTCACCGCAGCATGGGTCAAGCAGCCTGAAGATGTTGCCTTTATCGCATACATTAAGGCAGCTAAGAATTATCTCTGTAACGGTGTCGGGCGTTGGGTAGTAGCCCATCTTCTGCCGGCCGTATAGACGCATGGCTGTCTCCCTGAAGTTTTTTCAAACTATAGGGTTTGTTGTTTTTTAGATGACCTTCTTGGATCTTATCTTATAGGGAATCCCCGCAGGTGACCTCACGACCCGATTCCATGGGCAGCCAGCACAGTTAAACCCATGTGCCTGGATATAGGCGCAGGTATGGGGCCTTGTGCTTCTTAAAGCGTGTCTGATTTTACAATTAGTTTCCCTCTCTGAATACTTTGGGTGAAGGTGTGAAAACTGGTGTATTACCTCCCTTCCACCCTCAAATACTGCAAGATTGCTTATCATTGCATACCACAGTGGCTCGGGCACATCCGGTTGGTTGTCCCTGCACCACCTTATAAACTCACACTGCTCAACCACTGTCTCTATTCCATCTGAGACAGCCGGAAGGGAGATGACCCTCCAGGTCCTCTTTGTCTTTCTTGCAACCTTTAAGGGCTCAAACAGGGAAAGGGGATACCTTGTTTTTGACTGAGCAAGGATTTTGCACCGCCTTGGAGGGTTGTATTTGGGGTTTAGTGTGCCAGGTATCCTCAGTATCCTGGTTATGTCTGTGCTTGCCATATCTGCGTTAAGCCTTTTGGCTATGCCACGAAGGATTGCCTCTGTCTCCTCCTTTTGTCTCTCAAATGCCACGGCCAGGGGCCTCTCAAGCACCCAGTAAAGGTGCACCCCCCTTCCTGAGTCAATGATGATGGTAGGGACAGGCATCCCATTCAGGCTGAATCTCTTATCATCAATATCTGCAAAGAGGGCTGGAAGCATGAGCACTGCATTTCCCCTCTTGCCTCTCCTTGTGGCCACACCAAAGCACAGATGCCACCCGGAGTGTGCCTTAAGGAAGCAGCTGCAGGAAGAAAGTTCCCCTCTGGTAAGAAATATGCGTTCTGCCCTGGTCTTATCCCTTGAGATTGCCCTGATCTCAATAAGACCAGGGACATTCTCAAAAAAAGAAGAAAGGAAGTTTAGTGTTGTTTTTACTTGCATGGCTGGGATTATCTCGGGCTGCTGCCAGCCAGAAGCCCCCCTACCTGAGAGGCTATCTCTGGCTCCACAAGAAACTGCTTGATAAATTTGCCACTTGCATTATACAGTCGGATAGCCACATATTTTTGGCCTGTTTCCGTTTCCACAAACACAACTTTGTAAGTGCGGCTGAGGTAGACAATCCGGCCTACCTCCGAAAGCACCTTAAGCCTGTGTAGCCCGAAGCGGAACCCGGTTTTCTGTTTATTTATTTTTTGCATGCTATAGAACCTACTCGTCCACTATCTCAACAGGTATTTTGATCTTCTGTGCTTTCTTTATGAACTCTGGGTCTACCCTTCCATCCCTGTGCCTTATGTGTTCAATTTTGTGGATGGGGAAAGTTGCAAAGACGGCCGGTTTATAGTTGATTCTGTCAGCTACCTGAGCAATCTCCCTCAAGAATGGGACCTGGTACTCTGTGCTGCCAATCCTCCTTTGTGCTTGTGTTTCGTCCCTTGCCAGTGTGTAGTAGAGGTGCCAGAAGCAAAACGCTTTATAATTTTCGTGTGGGGGAATCGGCTGGGGTTTTCTGGTTGATTTATTGTAATGTTTGCATTTGTGCAGGGGAAGCTTTTTGCCCTTTACAAGGTCAATGAAATTTTCTGATGTTGCCCTTGGATGAATCAGGATCATCTTTGAGTTTTCTGTGAGTTTTTCAAATGGAAAGCCGCTGGGAACTCTTCTGCTTACTCCCTGGATTCTGGCCTCCTCAATAAAATCCACAGCCGATGGATAGAATTTTTCGCCTATCCATATTATCACATGACAGGTACCGTTTTCCTGATGAAGGATCGGAGACCTGAAAGGCTCTATGTCCACAGATACAGGGGGATCTACCACAAAGTATTCCACCGGTAGCCCGAATGGAGAGGTTGAACAGACAAGGTATGTCCCCCCAGGGACCCTTCTCCCGCAGCCTCTGACCATATCCTACCTCCTTAACTTTTCTATTGCCTTTATAATAGAGGTGATGATGTGTCTGTCCTCTGCTATAGCCCTCCTTTTCTTTGTGCCAACTATGGCCTTGAAGACTCCCTGTGCGGGGATGAAGGTTGCCTGGCAGTAGAGGTTATTTTTCATAAGAAATTCTGTGAGGTCCTGCCTCTCCTGTGGTTTTTCTTCGGGCACATCCCAGTTAAGCTCAACCTGTTTGATGGGCGCAAGCCTGATCTCTCTGACCTGGCTTTCTATTTCTGCAATTGTCTTAGTCTTCTCACTCAGAAGGCCTTTCTGGACCTCTTCAGGAAGCTTTGCGATCTTTAGCGCCTTAGAGAGGCTGATCTCCCCTCTTTGCAGTTTTTCAAACCATTCCTTATTAAGCTTAAGGAGTTTTAACCGTGCCTTAAGCGTCCTTATGGGAATGCCTGTTGTTTTATGGATTTCTTCAATGGAGTATCCTGATTGAATGAGTTTTCTTAATTGCTGTGCTTCCTGGGCCGGACTTGGCTTGCGGATGAAGTTTTCTGAGAGCAGTATAAGTGCAACCTCTGCCTCACTCGGCCTCTCTGAGAGGACCTTGGCAGGGATTGTTTTGACCCTGCTCTTCTTTAGAGAAAGAACCCTTTTTCTTCCTGCAAGGACATGGTAGTTTTCACCATCCTTGTAGAGTAGGACATCGTGGATAAGCCCAAGTCTTTTGATATTTCTGGCTAAAAAGGCCGGCGGTTTGACCCTGTCTTCTTCTTCGATAATAATTTTGCTTAAGGGGACCTCCTCGTAGGTAAACTGTTTTTCTGTAAGTTTTTCAAAGAGCATGGTATTTTTGCCTTTAAGGGATATTTGTATTTTTCTCAGTCCAGTTCCTGGACTGTGAAGTCTATAGTTTCCTGTGAGAAACTTGTTACTTTAAGGGGCTTCATTATTTCAGTAAGCTGATTATCCCTTAGCCCATCCTCTCCCAGGGGAATTACTATTACTGCTGCTTCCCCTGTACCGAAGGGCCTCTCACACCACCCCACATAACAGACAAAATCTTTGTGAATGCATTTACTCACAGTTTTGCCCTTCAAATAAGGGTAACTGTTTCAAACCCCCCTCTTTGGCGGTCTTTGTCTTGTCTGGCCGGATGCCTTGTTTTTTGATATTCTTACCTTCAGGGGCTACCTGTGTTTTTGGTAGAATGTCAAAGATGACACATTTTTTCCTGTAGCCCTCGTCTGGATAGAAAAAGTCAAGGAGTATATCGATTTCTGCTATTGGCTGTTTTCTGTTTCCTGTTATAATGTTAATCCTCATTCCATCAAAGTGTTCATCCTTAAGATTGCAGTCAATCCGTTTGCCATTTTTTAGCACATACAATTCTTCATCAACTTTCAGGGTGATTGTCTCAATCTCTGCCCTTCTTTCAATCTGTGGGTCATATCCGTTGTAATGGCTGCGGTCTCTGCCTCTGTAGCCCTCTACCTTTTCAAGTATGGCTTTTATCAGGGGTATTTCGGTAATCTTCTCCCTAGTCCCGTAGTCAGGGGACTCAAGGTATTCAAGAAGGAGGTGCTCAAGGGATGGAGAAGACTTAACCTCTTCTGGTGTGGGAGGTGTGTTGTTTTTCCAGGCAGACATCCTTCCTCCTTTGTTAAAAGTGCTGGCTCTGTCAGCGATTATCCTGGCCTCATTAAAGATGTGCCTGTATCTCAGGACATTTTTTGCAATTGTTGCCTTCCTGCATCTTTTAAGCTTCTCTTTTAGTTGTTTCGCTTCAGGCAGGTCTTTTCTTAAAAGGTAGGCAAGGTCCTGCAGGCTGTACAGTCTCACAGCCGTTTGCTCTGGCCTTTTGAGGCTTGAGACGGCCTTGATGATGCTGGAAAGCTCGGCGGTTTCCTTATCCTTGCTCAGGGAACTTATAACCTTTTGGTGGCCGTTGCATTCCAGGATGGCAACAGATATTGCCCCCTCATTTCCCGACCTGGAAACTGTGAAAATGTTAACTTGATACATGATTGTCAGGAAAGATAGCTTCTATCCCACAGAGTAGGTCTCTACATAAACGACCTTTTTGCTTCGGCACCGGGGGCACCTGACGCTTTTCCATCTCTTGATCCTGCCTGCCTTGTCAAAGACAGGGACCTTATCATTGGGCCCTACTGTCTCTAAAAACCTGAGACAGCACCTTTCACAGAGGAAAATGCATGTGAATAACACCCTTTTGCCTCCTTTTTTTATTTTGCTCTTTCTTGAAGGCCCTATCTGCAACGCTGACACAGTGCAGGTTGCACCAGTGTTTGTTGCCAGCTTTCACACACTCAAGGAAGCACTCCTTATACGTCTTTCTCCACAAGTTGCTCTTAGGTGCGTCCTGGCTGAAGATAAAGCCTAGCAGAAGGATGGACAGAACAATGCTATAAATTGCCTTACTGGACATTGGCTGGTCCCGCAATCTCCCTGATTTTTTTCAAAAGGCAGGAGTTTTTATTTTTGGCAAGCCTTATTTCCCTACCCCACATCATAGTCTATGCCAAATTCCCACAGTTTTACCTCTTCTTTGCACTTTGGGCAGATAAAGTGGTAGGGCCCGGCAAATCTTGCAAATCCTCCACATAGATGGGGTTTTTGCACAGTGTAGATATATATGCTTTCACGCCCCAGGCCCTCGTAAACCGTGCCTTTCTTGCACTCCTGTTTTTCCACTTCCAAAACCTTGTATCCTTGAGAAAGGTACCTTTCCAGTGACCTTCTATCGCCTATCCATGCCTCCGCTACCTCATCGGGCGTTTTATACTTGTCAAAGCTAAAAACAACACAACCAATCCGCCACTGTTTCTTAAACCCCGATTCTTCGATTCTCACAAGCTTACTCAGGTGTCTCTTAACCAGGTTGCATGTCTCCTCGTCCATGACCCCGTACTTGTAGCTTTCATAACTCTCCACTAGGGAGCGTTGCGACTCGGTCATCTGGCTCATGACCCAATTCCATGAGTTTCTGTGCGTCACTGCTCCAAGTTCCTGTGAGTAGTAACACACCTTTACCCCATCTCCGTCCTTCCAGCCGCATAGCGGGCAGAATCCTAACCTCTCTGCCTCCTTGTGAAGCTTCCATTTCTCATCCTCTCCCAGGTGGCCATATTTGACCTCAGTGGCCGCCCTTGCCAGGATCAACCTACCTTCTTTGTGGTGCTGCATCCTCTCTTTCAATAAAGCTATATCCTTCAGCGATTCGAGCGGTTTGCCCGCATTTTTGTATCTTCTTTTCATCTGCTGCCATGAGCTAAAGCCAAAGTCTCTGTACCCCTGTTCCTTGAGCCACTTGGCAAAGGCCTCATCTGTAAGGTCAATGCTGCCTAGCTCAAGCTTGCCCGATATCAGATCTTCCAAAAACCTTAGGTTTTCATAGTTATCTGTAGTCATGATCCCTCCTTAAAAACCAGAATTGAAAAAAGGGCTTTTTTGTGTTACCATGGGGGAAATTATTGGGGGTCTGTATGTTAACAGAATGGGTAATATCTCTTTGCCCAGAACTAAAACAAAACGTTTTGTTTCCCCTCTCCAGGGGAGAGGAGCCACTGTGGACCATTAAGGGGGTCAAAAATCACATAGCTACCTGTCCTCAGTGCCAGAGCAATCTGGGAAAGCTCAGGGGTGAGGAAACCGAGGAAAAGGAGATTATGCGCTTCCTCCACATGGTTGGGGCTGAGCCCATAAGGTGCCCATTTTGTGGGGCTGTAGTTTCCGAGTTTAGGCCTGCTGACAGGATTTTCTGCTGCCCCTTGTGTAAAAGCCTTTACCTTGTTGATACGGCGTGTGACGATGAAGATAGTTCAGAAGACGTGGATGACCTGGTCAGTGCCCTTCCCGAGCAAATAGGGCTTGAGCTTGAATATGATGATGCAATTTTGCATAATGTTATTGCAGGGTTTTGCCACCTGAGAGGCCTTGAGGAAACCTTTGACGTGCGCCTTTTTAAGGTGTGCGACAAACTGGTTGAACTTGGAATTCCCTGTCCTCAACTGGTCCATTTGCACTTTTTCCGGTTGAGGGCAAAGAGGCCCCTTGAGGTAAAAGGGCTAAACCTGAGAGAAAACCAAAATGCCTCACTGCTCCTTGACTTTTTCAAAAATCTCTGTTAAAATATAAGTGTGTGTTTTGTAGCCCGTGCCCAGCCTGGTCAATGCGGCTTAACGAAGCCCTGCGATGGGTGGATCGAAACACACGTGCTTCTAAAACCTTAGCCCAGGGAGACTCCTTCTAACCGGGGGGTTTCCCTTTCTATTTCTTATTTCTCTAACTTCTGCACACAGTGATCTTCCTTAGACATTTTCTTCTTGAAACGGGGATGCCCTATTTTGGCTTTATTCTGCCCAAAACATAACCGTGAGTTCCTTTTTCAAGTCTGGGCCAAAATGGCCCTCACATAGGCAAACGGGCCCTTAACGATTGTAAGTAGCATAGTTCTTTCCCCTACTTTTTCTGGTGCACGGTTCATCCAAACTACAGGCATCCTGTGGATGTGCCTCATGTACCATAAATCCTGTGTAAGGATGCAAAATCGGTACATCCTGATTTGCTAATTTTAGGTATTCCTCTATCTTTTTCTTGCCAACTATTATCCTCTTCTCCCGATTGTCATTTATGAGGAGCACCGGAACATCTTTTATTCCCAGGGCCTTAAGTATTCTTGAATAACGTTTAACCGGCAGTGTCTGTACTTTGATGCGGCAGCATTTGCACTCATTTATGAGCTCGTGGCAGTGAGGACACTCATTGCTGTAAAAAAGTATCAGCCTGTCTCCTGAAGGAATACATGCCTGGCTTGGGTGCATGAAAAAAGAAAGAGTTATTATGGAAACAAGCCCCACAATGCCTGAAATAAGTCCTGTCTTTTCATCTGCCGCTATAAGTTTCAACACTGTAATGCCAAAAAATATTGCTGCTATGGCCATGCATAAATGGCAGGTCTCTGAGAGGACAAGCCTTTGATAGGCAATGAGAAATCCCTCACTTGAAATTGAGGCTGCAATCAGGATGTGCATCACTCTCCTGCATTTGAAGAGATCTAGCAGGATTAAGCAGCTAAACACAACCGTGCCTATCAGGTTAAAACTGTATTTAAAACGCAGGCTCTCACCGGCAAGTTTGCAGCCTTCCGTGTTGCATACACTATGATGGAATACTGGCTCTGAAACACACAAGGCAATTCCTACCAGGCAGAGTGTGATGAAGATATAATCTGTAACCTTTCTCATTTGAGTTTTTTAAAAAAGGATGGTTGCCCCAATCAACGGATAAAGCTGTGACACAATCTGTGGAGAGTTTCCCTTTTTTAGTTGCTTGAGTTTACAGTCCTAGCCCCATAGGTGGTATTGGACCGGAGGGGTTGAAGTAGTCACTTTCTCTTTTCTGTCTCCTCTGCTTCCCCTTCTGGGGCCTCCTCAATTTCTCCCTTGGTCCTAGTAGTAATGCTACTATTGCTAAAACTAGCAGTATAAGCTTCCACATTTTTGTCTCCTTTTTTATATCTTAAATGTCTTTCTCTCTCTAAACTCCTGCCTCTTTCCCTCGTTCCAGTTCTTCACGGGCCTGTAGTAGCCAACCACACGGGAATACACCTCACACTCCTGCCCGCACTCAGGACACCTTGAGTGCTCCCCGCTTATGTAGCCATGCCTTGGGCACACACTGAAGGTTGGTGTTATGGAGAGGTAGGGAATTCCGTAGTTTTCAAGTATTCTCTTGACCAGAAGTTTACAGACCCCTCCATTTGGCAGCCTTTCGCCAAGGAACAGATGAAAAACAGTGCCGCCTGTATACAGGCACTGAAGCCCCTCCTGGTGTCCCAGTGCAAAGACCACATCATCAGTGTAGGAGGCAGGAAGCTGGGTTGAGTTTGTGTAGTAGGGGGACTCATCTGTCCCGGCAGTCCTAATCTGTGGGAAGTTCTGTTTGTCTATTTTTGCAAGGCGATATGAACTCCCCTCTGCTGGTGTGGCCTCAAGATTATAGAGATTTCCTGTTTCCTGTTGAAAGGAGACAATCTTCTTCCTCATAAAGGAGAGTACAGCCGCAGCCAGGTTTTTCCCCTCCTCTGTAGCAATGTCTTTTCCTATCAGGTTAAGACACGCCTCGTTCATCCCCACAAGCCCTATGGTGGAGAAAAAAGTGCTGTATCCCCTGGGAAGATACCTCTTTGTAAACGGGAAAAGCCCCCTTTTAAGGTTTCTCTCAAGCAGTTTTCTCTTTATCTCAAGGCTTTCCTTTGCAATATTCATGTAATGCTCAATCAATGAGAAGAACCTCTCCTCGCTACCCCCTGACAGATAGGCAAGTCTTGGCATGTTAAGTGTCACAACGCCAATTGAGCCTGTTGTATCCCCTGAGGCAAAAAGCCCTCCGGTCTTGTACTTAAGCTGCCTCAGATCCATAGAGAGCCTGCAGCACATGCTCCTTATGTCCTCAGGCTTAAGCACTGAGTTTATGAAGTTTTGGAAATAAGGAATACCATACTTTGCCGTCATCTCAAAGAGAAGATTGCTATTTTCACTGTTCCAGCAAAACTCCTTTGTCACATTGTATGTTGGTATGGGAAATGGGAAAATCCTTCCCTGGGCATCCCCCTCAAGCATTACCTCAAGGAATGCCCTGTTTATCATGTCAACCTCTTTCTGGTAATCCCCATAGGTGGCATTAAGGACTGTGCTGCCAGGGCCAATGGCAGCCTCCCTTCTGAGGTAGCCGGGAATGGTGAAGTCAAGGGTAATATTTGTAAAGGGTGAGTTACCAGTAATAAAAACATGCCCATTCCTTTTTGCTATAAAAGTACCCGTATCTGTCGTTGGGCACCAGACTTTTCCTTTATAATGTACTTTTCTAATTCTTATCATACTAGCGTGTTTCCTCTTATATGAAGTTACAACTGGAGTTGATTGTTTCCTGTATTCTCTTTTAGCTGCTATACCCGCTAAAGTGTACACATATAGCAAATCGTTTGCCATTTCTTCATTTTTTTTAGCTATTCTTATTCTCCCTCTCCTTTCAAAACAACCATCTGCTAAAGCATATTCTTCTATAAAAATCCTAAATTGTCTTGCAGATGCATTTCGGAGAAAATCTTCTGGTATTTTATTTCTATTACATTTTGTATAAGCACGCCATTTTGCTGCTGTTTCTCCATATATATTAAAAACTCTATTTTCTCCGCTCCATTGCCCGTAATCTTTACTTTCTGTAAATCTTATACCAAGCCTGTTTAACAAACCCCTTATTCTATCTGCATACTTCTTTGGAGATTGGTATATACGAATTCTATTTTTGTTTTTCTCCATACATGCATCGCTCAAAAACCATGCTATTAGGCGTATTTCATCATCAGTAAATTTCTCATAATCAGGCCTATCAACCTCAGCCGCTAATGGAATAATAATAGGCGTTTTATATTTACATACAGCATCTGCATCCTCTAAAAGATATTTATTTCCATGAAAAACTCTCCGCACTATTTTATGATTAGGTGTAACAAGGAAGGATAATTTTCGCCCTTCAAAAAGTAACATATCCCCATCATATTCATAAAGATTAACCGCTTTTACTGCGTCTTCTTTGATTTTTTTGGTTGCAAGGTCAAAAACATAAATTGTATCTCCAACTTTTAAATCAGAATAACGCCGCCAACCTGCAGGAGTTAAACACAGTGTTGCTTCATCAACACATTGTCCCCCCCACCTGCTTGTTACGTTGAGATTAAAGACAAACTGCTGGATTTCCTGTTTTACCTCTCTGTAAGAGAGGCGGTCTTCCCTTACAAACGGGGCAAGCAGCGTGTCAACATTGTTGAATGCCTGGGCGCCTGCCCACTCGTTCTGAAGCGTGCCAATGTAGTTTACCATCTGAAGCAGTGCTGAGCCAAAGTGCCTTGGCGGTCTTGCAGATGTCTTCCCCTCCACCCCGCCAAAGCCCTTGAGCAGAAGGTCTCTCAGTGAGTGTCCGCAGCAGTATCCGGTAATCCCCATACTCAGGTCATGGATGTGGAAGAACCCTTCCCTGTGTGCATTGGAGATCTCCTCAGGATACACATAATTGAGCACATAGTTTGCAATCATTGCGCCTGCCGAATGGAGCAGAAGCCCCCCAAATCCAAATCCTATGTTTGCATTCTCCCACACCCTCCAGTCATGGTCCTTTATGTAGTTCTCTATTACGTCATTCACATCAAGAAGACCCGCACGGCTTGCCCTTGCCTGCTGGCGCATGTACCTGTAAATGGCATAGCGAATTTCTGTCTTATGGTAGTTCAGTGTATGCAGTGCCTTTATGACCAGGTCCTGGATGTGCTCAAGGTGGACCACATCCTTTCCCTCTTCCTCAAGCCACCTAAGCACCTTTACCGTTACACGCCAGGCCGCTGCCTCAGGTGAGGCCACCTCCTTTGAGGCAGAAAAGGCCTTTCCAGCTGCTGCTGTAATCTTGCAGCAGTCAAAGGCAACCATGCTTCCATCTCTTTTAATGACATACCTTGTCATGTATTTCCTCCGCTACTTTGCTGGCTCTATGGTCACCTTGATCCTCTCTGGTGCAGGGGACCCTGCAAACCACTTCTGGACATATATAG
>Ga0190286_1000520_pt1 | contig 15690 bp, 14 predicted proteins | sample 48691834_MG_FD_183241 | JGI IMG/M metagenome (GOLD analysis project Ga0190286, IMG submission 183241) | Hydrothermal vent microbial mat bacterial communities from Southern Trench, Guaymas Basin, Mexico - 4869-18-3-4_MG | ecosystem: Environmental > Aquatic > Marine > Hydrothermal vents >... | reverse complement strand
TCTGTTGGCATACTGTCTATCTCTGTTCTCAACTTGGAAGTCGCTTCGTCAATGACGTCAATGGCTTTGTCAGGCAAGAATCGGTCGGTAATGTATCGGTTGGCGAGTTCAGCCGCAGCGACTAACGCGGAATCGCGTATCCTCACACCGTGATACAGCTCGTACCGCTCCTTTAGTCCACGCAAAATAGATATTGTATCCTCTACTGACGGTTCACGAACCAAAATCGGCTGGAATCTGCGCTCCAGAGCTGCATCCTTCTCGATGTACTTACGGTATTCGTCTATTGTAGTTGCACCCACGCATTTGAGCTCGCCACGAGCAAGTGCAGGCTTTAACAGGTTTGAGGCATCTACCGCGCCTTCTGCTGCGCCTGCACCGACAACCGTATGTAACTCGTCAATAAAGAGTACAATCTGACCTGCCGCTGCCCTTATCTCCTTCAACACTGCTTTGAGCCTGTCTTCAAACTCGCCTCTGAACTTTGTACCTGCGATTAACGATCCCATATCAAGTGCTGCTACTTGTTTATCCTTCAATGTCTCGGGCACGTCACCTTTTAATATCCGCTGTGCCAAACCCTCCACTATCGCGGTCTTACCCACTCCTGCATCGCCTATGAGTACTGGATTGTTCTTCGTCCTTCGCGAAAGAACTTGAATAACCCTGCGGATTTCTTCATTACGCCCTATTACCGGGTCGAGCTTACCTTTACGTGCAAGCTCGGTCAAATCCTGCGTGTAGCGTTCCAGTGCCTGATACTTATCCTCCGGGTTTTGATCCATTACCCGCTGTCCACCACGAATACCTGTTAATGCTCCGTATATCCTGTCCTTTGTCGCACCCAGCTCTTTCATTATCTGTGGTGATCCCGGCTCGTTCTCTTCTGCAATAGCAAGCAATATATGCTCAGTGCTTAAATACTCGTCTTTGATCGCTTGCGCCTCCTGCCATGCCTTCTCCAGCGTCTTATTCAACCGCGGCGTTATGTATATCTGCCCTATTCCACCACCGCCTTGTACTTGCGGCAGTGAACCCAGATGCTCTGTGATACGCGTTTTGAACTGCTCAATATCTATACCTATCTTCTGTAGTACCGGAACCACTATACCTTCTGGCTGCTCTACCAGCGCTAACAATAAATGTTCCACGTCTATCTGCTGGTGATTGTACTTATCAGCAATATTCTTTGCCTCTTGCAGCGCTTCCTGCGCCTTTAAAGTCAGTTTGTCAAGTCTCATTTGGCTAATAAATATAACTACAAGCCATGACTATAAAAAGTTTCTTTTACGCCCCCAAAGGAATAATATAGTCTCTTCTATATGAATGACAAAAAAGAGATATGGGTAAATACGAAATAGAGGGATTAGAGGATAAAACGAAGAACCTTGATGCTATATTAAACAATTGTAAGCTGTGCCCGCGAGAATGCTGTGTCAACAGAAACAAAGGCGAAACTGGCTATTGCAACTCGACTAAAGATATGATGGTATCAAGCGTACAGCCGCACTTTGGCGAAGAAGACGTGCTTGTGGGCTACCATGGCTCGGGCACGGTATTTCTCACGAATTGTAACCTTGGCTGTGTGTATTGCCAGAATTACGACATTAGCCATCTGGGACACGGACAGCTAATGACGGAGACGGAACTTGCGCATAGCATGATCACGCTTCAAACGAGGGGTTGCCATAACATTAATTTCGTCACGCCCACGCATTACACACCACAAATCGTGAAATCGCTGATGATAGCAGCAGAAGAAGGTCTTCATATCCCTATCGTTTACAATTGCAGTGGATACGAATCGAGAAGCACCATAGAGCTGCTGGACGGTATCGTGGATATTTACATGCCTGACATGAAATATAGCGATGCGGCAACTGCAAGCCGATACTCCAATGCGCCCGATTACTTCGATCGGTGTAAAGAAGCGGTAAAGGAGATGCACCGTCAGGTGGGTGATTTAAAGCTGGATGGGAGAGGGATAGCAGTCAAAGGCCTGCTGATTCGGCATCTGGTACTTCCTAATGGGTTAGCAGGTTCTGCGTCAGTTTTGAAGTTCATTGCTGCTGAAATATCGAAGGACACGTATGTGAACATCATGGCACAGTATAGACCGATGTACAGGGCATACGAGTATGAGGAGCTGAATAGGGTACTAAAAATGAGTGAATACCGCGAGGTAATAGCTATTGCGAGGAAATATGGGTTGCATAGGGGGTTTGTTTGATGTGATTATAAGCACATCTTATGGATTTTATGCTCTATTCTGCTATCTCAATGCGCAACAAATAAACAAATAAATAATACAAGTACGCATATCTCATACATGTAGAACACTAATAGAAATTGACAATTAAATGACTGCTAATAAAGACGAGCTAAAATTCCTGGGAACCGCAGGTGCGAGGTTTGTTATGATTACACAGCTTCGTTCTTCTGCGGGCACTATTCTCTGCATGAGCGGCACGAACGTACTTATAGACCCGGGTCCCGGCACGCTGGTGAAATTCGCATCCAGCAGACCAAAGCTCAATCCCGCTAAGCTCCATGCTATTATTCTGTCCCATAAGCATTTAGACCACTCTAACGATGTAAACGTAATGATAGAAGCGATGACTTCCGGTGGCTTCAAGCACCGGGGGGTGCTTCTCTGTCCGCAAGATGCAATCACGAACGAAGGCGATGCCGTTGTACTCAATTATTCTAAAGGGCTTCTGAAACGAATAGAAGTAATGAAAGAGGGCGGAGTTCATCATATTGGTAAATTAGAGATAAGCACACCGAAACGGCATGTTCATGGTGTTGAAACCTACGGACTGAACATAAAAGTGAGAGGAGAAACCAAGACACGGATTTCTTTTATCGTTGATACGCTCTATTTCGAGGGGTTAGAGCATTATTATGATGGCGATGTGCTCGTGCTGAATGTAGCAATGTATAAAAGGAGGGCAGGCGTGGACCATCTCTGTGTGGACGATGCGAAGAGGATAATAACTGCGAACCGCCCGCAGGTGGCGATACTTACGCATTTCGGCATGACCATGCTTAAGAATAAGCCATGGGTAATAGCACAGCGCATGACCGAGGAAACGGGTGTGCACGTGATAGCGGCGAGAGACGGTATGAAATTCGACTTGCTTTAGTGGCTTTTTAACTACCCTTTTTTATATGTAGTGCAAGGGGGTATATAGTAGTATGGCGAAAAAATTAGCGGTGCTGGATGTGAACAAATGCATCGGGTGCATGGAATGCATGTTTGCTTGTTCACGGAGAGTGGGGCGAGTGGGGTTTGACAAATCGGCGATAAAAGTGCGGTCGGCCGGCGGAATAGAAAGAGGGTTTGTAATCGTTGTATGCCGTGCATGTGAGAATCCACCATGTGCGAAAGTATGTCCTACGGAAGCTTTACGTGCGAGGAAAGAAGGAGGAGGAGTGATACTGAATGAGAACAAATGTATCGGGTGTGGCTTTTGCGTGCAAGCTTGCATCTTAGGTGCTATCTTCTGGGATAGCGAGAGGGACAAGCCTGTTGTGTGCAAATACTGCGGTGACTGTGTTAATTACTGTGTGCATGATGTCATTGGATTAGTAGATGTAAAAGGAGAGGTTTAGGTGGAGGATAACAAAATGAAAGTAGAAGATATGAACAATGTCTTATATATTGATTTGACGAAGAAGGGTATTAGAACAGAGAGCAGAAGAGACTTATTTGATAAATATTTGGGGGGCTCTGGTGTAGGAATAAAGCTTTTAGAAGAGGAGTGTCCACCGGGTATAGACCCTTTAGGCGCATCGAATCCGATTATTCTTGCCGTTGGTCCACTTACTGCTTTGTACCCCTCTGCTTCTAAGACAGTGGCAATGTTCAAATCGCCATTAACTGGCAACCTGGGGGAAAGCCACTGCGGTGGTAGAAGCGCGATGGCGATTAAACTCGCGGGCTACGGAGCGATAGTAATTACAGGTTCAAGTGATCTCCCGCTGTATTTAGCGATAGAAGGTGACGAGGTAAAATTTAGGGATGCTTCTTCTGTATGGAACATGGATGCAGTAACAGTAGGTAGAGTTTTAAGAGAAGTGGAGCCGGGCGCAGGCGTAAGGACTATTATACGCACTGGCACTGCGGGACCGAAGATGGTTAGATATGCCTGTGCGGTAAGCGAAACATATCGCCATTTCGGACGGCTTGGTTTGGGTGCGGTAATGGGCTCGAAGAAGCTGAAAGCATTAGTTATTACCGCAGATAAGAGCGTGGAAATAGCGAAGCAAAAGCGAAAGGAATACAAGCGCGCTTACGATGTGATACAGAACATTGTGGTTAAAACAGACGCAATGGAGAAATATCACGATTTGGGAACACCGGGTAAGATTTACAACTTGAATAAACTCGGAGGTATGGCATGTAAGAATTTAGAATCCGCGCGTGCACCGGAGGAGATAGCGCGTGAATTTTCCGGTGAGCAAATTGCAGAGAGGTATCTCTCGAGGCGAATTTCTTGTGCTCACTGCCCTGTGGGCTGTGTTCATTTGGCAGCACTGAGAGAGCTCTACGAGCCAGGTTATTATTTCAAGACCGTAACCGTTCCTTATGACAACGAGACGATTTATTCCCTTGGTTTCATGCTTGGGATGCAGAAGGCCGAGGATTATCTGTTATTGAATGATAGGGTTGATTTCGTTGGCATGGATGCGATAAGCACTGGTGTGATCTTAGCATGGGCGACGGAAGCGTACGCAAAGGGATTAATAACGAAGCAGCATACTGACGGTCTTGAATTCAACTGGGGCGACGTTCAGGTCTATTTAGAAGCGATAAACAAGATCGTGGAGATGCCAAATGAATTCTATCAAAATCTGGCTAAGGGCGTTGAGCATGCGTCAAGCGTCTATGGCGGACAGGACTATGCACTCGCATTTGGTGGTAACGAGATGCCAGAGTACCACACAGGGCTCGCATGCTACATGAATAATCTCACAGGTGCGAGGCACAGCCATCTCGATTCCGCGGGATACGACCTCGACCAGAAGTTGATGGGTAAAGACTTTACCATAGAAGGGGTGGTGAGCGCGTTATTAAAGGAGGAGCAATGGCGTCAGATACCGTCCAGCCTCGTTGTTTGCTTCTTTGCACGTAAAGTATTCACACCGGAGATAGTAATACAGGCTTTGGATGCGATAGGGCTGGAAGGCTGGACTACGGAGAAGCTGGAAGACCTTGGACGTGAGATTCACCGTGCTAAAATGAACTTCAAGTTTAGGGAAGGGTATGACCTCGCGAAACTGCGAATACCGAAGCGTATATTCGAAGTGCCGACACCACATGGTTATTTAAAAGAGGCAGACCTGAGGAAAGCGATAGACATATACGGAGAGATGATAGGGGTGTGAAAAAGGAATTCAAGACGCTATTGCAGGAATTGCGAAATATACATAGCGATTTCAAAGTTATTGCCATAGATGCGATAGAAGTGGCAGAGTGGGTGCTGTGGAAATGTGAATATGGCTGTAAAGCATACGGGAAACATCTGACCTGCCCACCGTACACGCCGGGACCGGAAGAGACGAGAAAGCTACTGAGCAGTTATGAAAAAGCGGTAATCACAAGATTTGATGATGTGCAGCCGAACGATAAAGTGCCACCGGCGCATATCCATCATTTCCTCTGGGATGCAATATTCAAGATGCACGATACCATGTTTGAATTAGAGCGGTATACGTTTCTCTCGGGATATTACAAAGCGTTTGCAATGACTGCGCTGCCTTGTACTTACTGCCAGGACTGTCTGCCGGAAAGGGAAGGGTTTGATTTGGACTACGCATCTAAGAGATTTTGTCAACACCAGGATAAAGTGCGACCGTCAATGGAGGCGTGCGGAATAGACGTATACAAGACCGTGCGGAGTGTGGGCTATGAGGTAGATGTGCGCACGTCACCCTACGACAGACTAACCTTCTTCGGGCTGCTATTGATAGAGTAAACGTTCTAGCCGATAAAAACGAGAGTGACGTTAAAAATCAACGTCTTACCTGCGAGTTCATGATTGAAATCAACCACAACTTCCGTATCTGTTACGTTTGTTATAGTGCCTATCTGTCCCTGACCCGTTCTAATCTTCGTTCCAACCTCGGGTGTAATACCTGCACTTCTCAGTTCCTCTATCGGATGGCTGGTTAGCAGGTCATCACGGTAGTTACCGTATGCTTTTTCGGGCGGTATAGTTAAAGTCTTCTCTTCGCCTACCACCATGCCTACTACACCCTTATCAAATCCCGGGATCATCTCACCTCTACCGACAGTAAATCCCAGCGGCTGGTAATCGCGATTCGAGTTGTACATTCCTGCTTCAGTTGCTACATCCTTTATAGACGTATCAAAAACCGTACCGTCTTCCAGCCGCCCTATGTAGTCCACCTGAACATGATCGCCTGCTTTTACTGTCGTTCTATTCATGCTTTCTGGCTCCTCAGTGCTCACGCATCCGCTTGCTAAAACGGCTGCTGTCATCAGCACGATAAACAAGAATAAAGTTTCTAATTGTTTCATACTATATAAAAGTTTATTTTATATTATATAAACCACGAAAAATGACCGCCTGTTATACCCTTCAACATCACCGCGCGCGTGATCGCACCAACCACCGCAATAAATAATGAAAGAACCACTTTTATGAAAACCACCCAGGAGCTATATCGCATACAGAATGAAATAGCATCAAAAGCAGTAGTAGAAGATAAACTAAACCCAAAGCTGAACGTAATAGCAGGAGCAGACCAGGCTTTCTTCTACGAGTCCAGAGCAGAAACAGGGACCAAAGAGGAGAAGATAATCTCCGCGGTTGTACTGCTCGAATACCCGTCCCTGAAACTTATCAGTTATTCCCACTCCGTGATGAGCGTAGATTTTCCCTATATACCCGGCCTACTCTCCTTTAGAGAAGCGCCAGTAATAATAACGGCTTTTCAGGTATTGGAAACCAAACCCGACCTGTTAGTTGTTGATGGCTGTGGTATAAACCATCCACGATTTGCCGGTTTAGCCACTCATGTGGGTGTTACCTTAGACGTGCCAACCATTGGCGTAGCGAAGAACATTCTGTGTGGTAATGGCGAACTACCGGCTGCAGAGGGTGATGCGTCCATAATAAACTATAAAGATAAAGCAATCGCGTATTATTTTAAGAGTAAGAAACGCACTAAACCCATAATCGTGGCACCCGGGCATAAAGTATCGCTTGAAACTTCTTTAATGCTGATAAAAAGTTGCATCCGTAAGCATAAACTACCGGAACCCACGCGCATTGCACACCTCTGTGCGAATAAGCTAAAAAAGAATTATGTAATATAGAATAAACCTAAAACAATTAATTACTTTTTATACTCTAAAAATCAACTCATGATATAAACATGGTAGAAGACATCGGCAGTGTAATAGGAAAAGGGTTCGAGACGTGGAAAGGTAATTTGTGCATTTGCCTGCCTTTTGTTTTTACTGCGATATTAACCCTTTTAGTTGCTCTTATAATCATCGGTGGTGCCATAGTGGCAGCAATTCCTTCCTTGCCCTCTTTGATACCCATGTTATCCAAACCAGATGAATTCACGCCCGAACTCTTTCTACCGCTTATGCCTCAGATCATTCGGAACATTGGCATAATTATCGCTGCGGTCATCATAACTATAATTTCAGCGTTGCTAATAAATGCGTTTTTCACCGCCGGTGCTATTGGCATGGCGAAAGAGGCGACGGAAACGGGTAGAACTGACCTGTCAGACATGAAAGAATACGGAGGCAGTAAATTTGTTAGTTTGCTCTTCGCCGACCTCATTGTTGGTATTATTACTCTTTTAGGTCTCGTGTTCCTGATTCCCGGCATACTGTATGTGCTCCCAAATCTATCTTCTGGAATAATGCCTTCAGCACCTAATAATGTTATGGCATTAGCTATATTTGGATTAGGATTCCTGGGTATGATCCTCTACATGCTAATAATAAGCATAATACTCGCACTATCGCGATATGCAGTTGTTATAGACGATTTAGGCGCGATAGAAGGCGTTAAAACCGGCTTTAACCGTTTCACGCATCATAAAGTTGACGTATTTTTGCTGTGGCTTGTCACACTTGTAATAAGCATAGCTGTTAGCTTTATCCTGGGTGCTATACCACATATCGGGCAGTTTATAAGCATGCTTGTTTCTATTATTGCTATTGAACCTTTAATCGTTATATGGTGGAGCAGATTGTACCTGAGCATGACAAAGCCAGAAAATGACGAATTAATAATCTAAGTATATGCGTATTTTACTTACTGCCCCGATGTGGCATATATTTCATAAGGCATTATTTTCTTGTTTACTTTCTTCTTCCCTTTTAACTTACTTACAAGATCGGCGGCTTTCTCTTTATTCTCCCGCCTCTTCAACCGTTCCATTATGCTCGTCATCTCTCGCCCCTTCCCCGCGTCCCTGTACTCTGCCTCTTCGTCCTTTACATATTCCTCCCCCTCTGCTTCCTCTTCCAAAGCATCCTCTTCTTCCATTCCTTCAAAAGTCATTGCGTACACTTTCTTTCATCCTCCTATCCGGCCCCATTTTTATCTATAAGATTACTAATAGATAACCTTGTTGGGATATAACTCCTTCACTACTGCCAGTATTCTTGACCCTGATCCTCCCGCTTCTGCCATTTCAGCCCCGATCTCTTCCTTGTTCAGCATAAACGGTTCATCCAGCATTACCTTTGCCTCCTTTAATACCAGCGTTGACCAGCTAACACCCTTCACTTCTGACCCATACCTTTTCAGCATCTCGGCGGTGAAAAAATTCCTCGTATCTTCAGGTGCATTATTCAGTGCGTAGTTCACCCTCTCCGTTAATGACCCCCAGTCCACCTCCGGTAGTTCCGCCTCCGCAAACGCAATAGAGTCTTTTGGATTATAAAGGCTGTTATTCTTTTTACCACCCTTTCCTTTACCCGTGTAATTCATCACACTTCCATCCAGTAATGCATATTGGTTGCAGACGCTTATTCCCTCTGAATACGTTTTGGGTTCGTAATTCACAAGTAGCGCTAATTTCGTCACCCAATCTACCCCGTCCACAAAATCCTCTATCCGTCGAGATTCTAATTTCTCTACTACGCTCTTTAACGCTTTTAACCCTACCATGTCCCATTTACCCGCTTCTTCTACACTATCTTCCTGCATATTCTCTATCGCTTCGATATAATACCGTAGAATAGCGACCGCATCCGTCATCTCACCGCTCTTCAACCTTACCTTCCACTCGCATTCCTGCGTATCCACCGATATTCTCTTAAACGCATTCACAGGATCCTCTATGTCGGGTGCATTATTCAGGTAACCCGCTTCAAACGCGCAAATCACCAGTGCCTGTGCAATATCACGCAGGAAAATTGCATATTCGGTACGAAGCGCCTCGTAATGTATATCGTGTAGACGCCAGTATCGCCGTGCCGCATGAGCCTGATCCCTTGTGTTTAATATGCCTCTATCCACAGTAGTAGAGAGAGAAGATTTACGAAGAACGAACATCGCTCTTGGTGAAATAACGAATTTCACACCCTCTTTGCCAATGAACCGTCCGGAGACCACATCTCCTGAGCCGGTAAACAAGATCCTTGTTATAAACCAGGGTATCAACGCTTTCTCTACTCGACTCCAATCCTTGCACGCATCTCTTAAAGTTATTATGTTCCCGTGTGTGGCGTATGTATTGGTCTTTATTGCCTTTTGTTTTCTCTTCAGTACACCCTCCGTAACCCTGACATTCGCAACGTTGTTCTTATGCACAAATACCTCTTTCTTTAACGCCACACTCGCTTCCTTCGATGCCGTAAAGGCGTAAATTTCTGATGCCTTGTCGTATGCCACGGCGTCAAACGGGTTATTGTAAGAAGGAGTTGATATCTCAAGATGCCCCATATCGTTATAAATTCGACTACCGTTATTCCCGTATGAAGAAATTATTCTCGATTCGTGTAGTTCCTGTGATACTTCGGTCGCGAGATCCCAAACTACCGCCCTTGAGAGTGCTCTCCTTTTTAATCCTTGAATCGCAGCATTAACAAGCAAAGAGGGATTTAAATCCGTATTTGCACTCACTGGATATTCCTGCTCTATTCCTCTAATCTTACTCTCTGTGCACCAGTGCATCGACTTATCACCTTATTTTATTATACGTCTTCCACTTCTAATCTCTTCTCCTCCCGCTTTATCTCTTCTATCTTCTTTTCTATACTCTCTTCGTCCCAGCCATCCAGTTCGTCAAATCGGTATGTCTTGTTATTGGAATACAATAAATAGTCCAGATAAGGATTCCTGATTATTCTATTCCTTACTTCACGGCTTATATCCGCCTCCCAACCCCTCACGTCCTCTTCCTCTGCCAGCAGCCGTACCATAACCTGTCGTGTCCTCGTTCCTTGTCTCCGTTCACGTAAAAAAACTACTACCGCACTTGGCATCCGCGCCAGTTCCGGATACCGTTCAAATAGCCGCGAATATTCCTCTCCTGTCGGGCGGCTCATGTCTATCTTTATCTTTGGCTCCTTTGTTATCGTTATTTTATTCCAGCACAGCGCCGCATCATCAAATTCTGCTGCAGCCCTTACTCTTAACTCTGCTCTTGAATTCTTCGGTGGATATAATAACGCTTCTCCTATCTCACCCTCCGTTAATACCCGCTCTACACCTACCTTATCCGCAACCTGCTCGTATAAGTCATAATCACACAGATTAGTAAACGCAAAAGATGCCGCTATCTTCTTCTCTATACGCTCGTCCATACGGTGCATACCCCTGTAATCAAACTTGCCCCCGGGGCTATAGTTATATTCAAAGTCCGTTATTTCGTCCTCTATCACCTTTAACTTCAGTAACCATTCCAAACGTCGCACTACATAAGGGTCTTCAAGCAAGCCCTGATTGAACTTATCACATACCCTCTTAAACGTATCCAGGACGTATTCGTCCCAGTATGACGTCTCTCGTTCACCAAATAACTCCTCTATCGCCGATAGGTAATAATGATTGATATAATCAATGGCTAATTCCGTCCTCCCATTCATCAACTTTATTCGCCAATCTCCTTCTGTGTTCGCAGCAATGTCCTTAAACGTTTGTAGTGGATTCCTGATCTCTTCTACATGCGCAATCTTACCACATTCTATCGCATCTATTACATACGAGGTAAGCGCATTATTAAGCAGTCTTGTAACCTCAGAGCGAACCCCTTCCCCTGAGGTAACATGTACGCGGTATTTGTCCTTTGTAGTCAGCGGTTCGTCACGCGTGGACAGAATCGGCCACTGAGATGGTGATTCCGTGAGTACACGCCGTGAAACCATCGCTTTCGGCGATATTACATACTTTATACCTTCCTTCTCCGCTACAAACCCGCCAGCACCAAAGAATATCTTACGAAGTATCAGAAACGGTATGAGTAAGTACTCATTGCCCACAAATTTCTTACGCTCCACCATGTAGGATTCGTGCGTGCCCCTGCTGTATCTCTTGTCTATCTCTACGTTCGCTTTCCAGCACTGTATGTACGTGCTCTGGCTCCCACTCTTCTTCGATTTCTTACCGTATCTCTCGTTTGCCTTCTCCACACCCAACTGCAGATACAACTCTGTCGCCTTGTCATATTTCAGCACATCAAATGCGTTTCTGCATTCCGGTGTGGCAATCTCTAAGTGGCCACCGGTGCAGATATAAATCCGGGAACCATTCCTCAAAAACCCGTCGTTCCTCCTTCTCAACTTCGCACATATTGCATTCGCACCGTCGAAGAAAGTATAACCCTCAAGTGAATGAATCACTTCATCCACATGATAAAATCTTGCATATCTATACAACCCGGGCGAATCTGAACTTATGCCCACTCTAAACTCGTGCTCTATCCCCTGCCATCTACTCAAATCCAGCTTTTCCATATTATGCAGTTATAAAAAAGAGAAGGACTTAATAGTGCATTCCCGTATCTTCCTCAGGCATTAACTCATACCCCGATGCTATCATCTCTTCCGCTCTTCTCTGCACAAACTTGTCAAAACCCTCTTCCAGATGCTTTTTTGTTACTCCTATATACTCTATGTGCTTATATTGCTTCTGCAATTCATCCATTTTGCTCTCTACATCCAATATCTCTGCCAGCCCCTCATTGTTCCACATCTGCCTCATTGCCTCGTCACTGATTTTACCCTTTTTCAATGTTAGTAGTGTTCGCTCTTCCAGTGCTTTATCCCTTGCATAATTGAATATCTGTGCAATGAACCTACCGGTTACCGTATCTTCTCTCCTTATGCGCCCTATCTCTGTTTCCACGTACTTATCCTTATACATATATTCGACAATCGCGTTCGCCAGATATGCCCTCGCCTCTGCTTCCCCGCTTTTTTCCTTTGTCAGGTAATGGTCAATAGGAATCTTCTGGGCATATATAGTGGCAATGGAAAGAGCAGCTTCTTTATCTGCCTTTGGTGCCTCAAGTATCTTGTCAAAGCGAGCCCGGAAAGCGGAATCTATAAGATGCAATCTGTTGGTCGCACCAATAACAGCGAGGTGTGGATGTAGCGCATAAAAACCATCTAAAATGTCCAGTAACTGTCCGGTAACCCTTTCCGGCGCACCTGATGAGCCTGCATACATCCCCCTTTCCTGTGCCAGTGCATCAATCTCGTCAAAGAAAATCACCCCATAGTCGTTCTCACCTTCTTCCAGTTTATCGTTCGCAGTTTTGAAAATCATCCTCACGTTTCGCTCTGATTCCCCTAACCACATGCTGAATAGCTCCCCGGCGCCGATCTTCACGAATTCGCAATTGGGTAATGTGGATGCTAATGCCTTTGCGCACATCGTCTTACCACATCCCGGTGGACCGTATAGCAGTATCCGCCTCGACCGTTCTCCATATTTTGCATAATCATCGGGATTTAGCATCGGTAGAATGATACTGTTTATTAACTCCTGCTTTACCTTCTTCAAGCCGCCGATGTCTTTAAAGCTTATCGCGGGGCTCTTTGTGATCTCATAATGAGAGAATTCCTTCGTCGTATAGCTCCTTAATATGTCAAAAGTACCGGGTAGAAGTCCCACCTTCATCCCTTCTTTTAGCTTATCTTTCGCTTCGTCTTTCAGCCGTTTATATATCCTGCTACGCCCCTTACCTGTTGATATTTCGCCTACCCAGCCGTCATCATCCTCTCTCAAGTCCTCGATCTCTCCAACCTCTAAGTCCACCATCCGGTCATATACCTTCGTAATGCCAATGGTAAACCCACTGGGGCTGCTCTTATCCGGGATACGTCCGATGAATACAAATTTACCCTCTTTTAATCCCTTTAGCTCTTTATCGCTAAGCGTTCCATAAGGTAACGCCTTCAATGCACCATTTAAATTAACGATAGCACTCTCTGCGGTCTTCTCTACTACGAATCCGCAATCTAACGGCGGAGTCCTTGATTTGGATACAAGCTTTTCCAAATCCGTTTTATACGCTTCCGTCTCCTCGTATTTCCGTACTAACCGCCGGTACTCGCTCTCTAACCGCTCATACTCATATCTTGGAATATAATCCTCCTCTTCCATTCTTACCCCTCTTAAGATATATGTTTTGAGTTTATAAAAAGGAAAGCATCGCGCTTATATTTATATAATTGTACTTAGTATATATAGAAAATATATGAGTACTATAAAGGAAGGAATAAAGAGAAAAGAAGATGAAAGAGGAGAAGAGGAAATTACAGCTCACCGGTGGTTCTACCTTTACCCTCTCTCTGCCTATAAAATGGGTGAGAGAAGCGGGTGTGAAGCAAGGAGATGAACTAACTTTAATTCAACGTGCCGATACTTCGCTTGTTATTACTGCATTGAAGCAGAAGCAGGAACGGATAAAATCTGCAGAATTCGCTCTATCCGCGAAAGAAAGCTTTGAGGGCAACTTTCGGTACCTCATCTCGCATTATCTCGTTGGATATGACACTGTGAAATTATTATCTCCCCATGGGTTCAAGGCAGAGGAAAGGAAGAGGATAAAGGAGGAAGTGAGGAAGAGGCTGATAGGCATGGAGATTGTGGGTGAATCATCGAAGGAGATAGTGCTCAAAAGCTTCTTGAAATACGAGGATTTTACGTTACAGGATGCGATACGGAGTATGTCTAAGATAATAATGTCAATGCATGCAGACGCTATCTCTTCTCTCGATAAGAGCGAGCCAAACCTTGCAGAGGATGTTATAGAGCGAGATAACGAGATAGACAGATTTTATTTACTAATAGTGAGGCAGCTCAAGGCTGCGATGAGCGATCCCGAACTTGCGAAGAAGATAGGCATGAACAGACAGCGGGATAGCCTGGGATATAGGATCATAGTGAAGAGCATGGAGCGGATAGGCGATCATATAGAAAACGTAGCGAGGAAATCTAAGAAAATGACAGCACCGGACAGGATTAAAAGTTTAGATAGCATAAAGGAGATTGGCATCAGTACCAAAGAGCTATTCTCTAAGACACTGACTTCTTTGTCTGATAATGATATAGGAAAGGCGAATGAAGTAATAGAAGATGCGAAATCGGTGACAGCCGGGGTGGAAGCGGCAAATGAGCGAGTCCTGGCAGAGGAGCAAGGCATTACGGGCAGAATATGCATTCTTTCTATATTAGAGAGTTTAGAAAGAATAGCGAAGTATTGCGAGGATATAGCGGAGGTAACGATAAACATGGGAATAACAAAGGAGGGGTAACAGGAGCTTTAGGCGGAACGAACAGGTGTTTACGTGCTATATATAGCTCATCAATTTTACGAACTCATTCGCAGCCTTTTCGAGTCCACCATCGTGGTTCTGTATTATGCTTACGGAAGCACCGCTGAGGCATGAATAAGCCATTGACATCGCACGGTTCATGAACTGATGCTCTTCTATGTCCCTTTTAGATTCGACATCTCGCTCCCTCGTCTTATCTGCGCGTCTTCGCTCAAATATCTCTTCTGCTGTCGCCTCGATCAGCACAAACAGGTCGGGGTTTAATTTACGCAATACGTATTCTGGTAAGCCCGGAAGATAGCCCAAAGGCGTTTTTATCGTGCAATGTGTATCTATTATGATGCTATTGCTTTCCTTCATCTTTGCGATTCTATCACAAGCGAGCATTTGTATCTCCCGCTGCTTTTCTCCTGCTAACTTCCTCATATCGTCACGTTTCTCCACAAACCCCTTTTCCCTTGCCGCTTCAAACATTATGTCGCCATAGTTTCTTGGTGTAAATTCAGATTCAACACCTTCCTTCTTCAACTTCAAACCCGCTTTTATCACTGTTGACGAGCCAGCCCCGGGCATCCCGGTTACGACAATTAGTGTCATGTTTTTTCCCATATAATATAAAAATAAAAATTATATTATAGTGCCTTGTATATTGTAATAAGAGCGAGACCCACAACCAATATCCCGAGACCTATTTCCAGCCAGATAGATTTTGCTTTTAATGAGACAATACTTCCAAGCCTTGCTCCTACCATTGAACCGGTGAGCGCAAAAATTGCCGGCAACCATTTTATGTCACCACGGGACCAGAATATTGCTGCAGCGCCTATACATGTGAAAATCGTTACACATAAGGAGGTTGCAATTGCTCTATGAATATCGCACCCCGTGGCTTTTAAAAACGC
>Ga0190286_1000519_pt1 | contig 15722 bp, 13 predicted proteins | sample 48691834_MG_FD_183241 | JGI IMG/M metagenome (GOLD analysis project Ga0190286, IMG submission 183241) | Hydrothermal vent microbial mat bacterial communities from Southern Trench, Guaymas Basin, Mexico - 4869-18-3-4_MG | ecosystem: Environmental > Aquatic > Marine > Hydrothermal vents >... | reverse complement strand
CCACATCAACACCCTCAGCCCCAAGCAGCTTCAGGTCCCGCTGGAAATCCCGAGGATAAGCAGCGAAGTCCTCCTGGGGGCTAAACTGTGTAGGATTAACAAAGATGCTAACGATTACGCTCTCGTTCTCCAACCGAGCTTTTCGCACCAAGGCAAGATGTCCCTCATGCAGCGCGCCCATTGTGGGGACAAATCCCACCGGCTCAGGAAGCTTTTTCCTCAGGGCTTTCATCTCGGTGACCCGATGGACAACCCTGAGCTCATTCGAGAACGATCTCACCACTTTTGCCCCCGCTCTTCCTGGCCAATCTTATCTCCTGGATCTTCATCCCTCGATCCACAGCTTTGCACATGTCATAGATGGTAAGTAAGCTAACAGCTACAGCGGTAAGGGCCTCCATCTCCACGCCTGTTCGCTCGGTTGCCCTGACGGTAGCGGCTACCCCAACCTCGCCTTTCTCCTCATCGAGATCGAACTCCAGCGATATATGTGAAAGGCGGAGAGGATGACAGAGGGGGATAAGCTCGTGTGTGCGCTTGGCGGCCAGGATGCCAGCTACTTGGGCCACTGCCAGGACGTTCCCTTTGGCTGCTTGCCCTCGCTTGATGAGCTCAAGGGTTGAGGGTTGCATGGCTATCTTCCCTCGGGCTACTGCTACCCGCAAAGTTGGGGCCTTTTCCAAGACATCCACCATGTGGACTTCACCTGAGGAATCAAAATGAGCAGGTCTCTGAGCCCGCCCAGCCATCTCCTGGGCTAGCTGATGGGCCTGTTCATTCTCCGGGTGGCCAGCGTGCCCTCGCAGCCAGACCCAATTCACTTTTCGAGCCTCTGACAGCTTGTCAAGTTGCTGCCAGAGGTCGCGATTCTTCCTCCTCTTCTGGCCAGCCGACATTGTCTTGACGAGGTACTGGCTGTCACTATAAACGATAACTTCAGCATTTTCCGGAGTGCGAGACAGGCCCTGTATGGCCGCGGTAAGCTCCATCCGGTTGGAGGTGGTATCAGGTTCACTCCCCTTGAGCTCCAGGCGCTCCCCTTCTTGAAGCAGGATGGCTGCCCAGCCTCCGGGTCCTGGGTTACCTAAACAAGAGCCATCAGCGTATATTTTGATCACCTATCCCCCGATCTGAGACATGGCTCGCCTGGCCAAGGTAACCTGGACCTTTACAGGATGACCAGCAGGCTTGGAAGCCACTGCCTGTCGGATGAGGTTCTTAACCTCCTCAAAGGAGGCCCCTCGACGAAGCGGCCCTCGAAGGTCAACCTCATCGTCGGACAGCAGGCAAGGCCGAAGTTTGCCCTCGGCAGTAAGCCTCAAGCGGTTGCACCTAAAGCAGATATGCTCGCTGAGAGCGCCAATGAAACCAATAGTACCCTTCGCCCCCGGAAGGCGATAGTACCTGGCTGGCCCGTTGCCGCTTAGCGGGTAAGGTTCCATCTCTCCCAAGGATTGGATTCGCTCCTGCATCTCAGGGATAGAAACAAACCAGCCATCCTGCCCTTCAAAGGGCATAAGCTCAATGAAGCGTATGTGCCAATCTCCTTCTAGGGTCAAGCGGCAGAAATCAAGCAGTTCGTCATCGTTTATTCCTCGCATCACTACTACGTTTATCTTGAGCGGCTTCAGCCCTACCTCCCTGGCCTTGGCAATTCCCTGGAGGACATCCTCTAGCCTTCCTCTTCGGGTGATCTGGTGATATCTCTCCGGGCGAAGTGAATCAAGGCTAACGTTCACCCGCTTAAGTCCTGCTGCCCTCAGCTCCGCTGCCTGCCGGCTAAGCAGGGTCCCATTAGTGGTCAAGGAAATGTCATCAATTCCCGGGATCTGAGATATCAATCCAATGAGTTTCTCCAGGGAAAGTCGAACCAGTGGCTCCCCACCGGTAATTCGGACCTTGTTTATCCCCAGCTCAGCCGCCGCCCGAGTGACCAAATAGATCTCCTCGTAGCTAAGCACAGAGTCCCGCGGGAAGGGCTGTATGCCTTCCTCCGGCATGCAGTAGATGCACCTCAGATTACAGCGGTCGGTAACGGAGAGGCGAAGGTAGTTTATGGGGCGCAGAAAGGAATCATAAAGTCCGCTCATATGAAATGCCTCAGTAATTCCAGGGCCTTTCTGGCCGCTCTGCCTCGGTGGCTTATTCGGTTTTTTTCCTCCGGAGAAAGCTCGGCCATGGTCTTACCCAGCTCAGGGAGGAAGAAGACTGGGTCATAGCCAAAGCCCCCTTCACCTCTGGGCTCGGAGGTGATAATCCCCTGACATTCACCCTGGCAAAGCTCTACCTGACCATTGGGCGTAGCCACAGCAAGGATGCAGCGAAATCTGGCCTTCCTCCTTTCCCAAGGAGTGCCTGAAAGCTCAGAGAGAAGCAAACTAATCCGGTCCGAGTCTGAGGCCCCTTCGCCAGCATAGCGAGCAGAAAAAAGACCTGGCCCGCCGCCTAAAGCCTCAACCTCCAATCCGGAGTCATCAGCCACAGTGACAAGCCCGGAGGCCCTGGCATAAGCTGCGGCCTTAATGACGGCATTCTCTTCCAAAGTCTGACCTGTCTCGGGCACCTCCAAGCTTATCTCCTGCTGTGTTGGACTCACCAGCTCCCAATCCTCACTAGAGAGGAGAGCGCTCAACTCCTGGAACTTTGCTCGGTTATTGGTGGCCAGCAAAAACCTCGGCTTCTGCTTCATTAGTCAAGGGGAAGAAGCCTCTTCTCAAGCTTCCTCATAACTTGGGGCATGGTAGTATATTCCATTTCCTCTAAGGGAAGACGATGCGGCTCAAAAGGCCCGTGGGATCGAATATAATCAGCGATAAGGTTAGCCTGGTGGCGAGCCTCGTCAAAACTAAGGTCATCGAACATGTCCCGTGGGCCAATTAGTTTTCCGCCGGAGAGCTGAAATCCGAGAGCTATTACCCTAGGAGGGCCATCAAAACGACTCGGATTGGCCTCCGAAACGGGGACGGGCATGAGGGGTCCATGGTGGGAGCCCCGCATCCATCCTTCCACCAGGTGGGGAGTGGTAAAGGGTTCGAGCACCTCCCCTACTGCGGGGAATTTCCCCTGCGAGCGGACAATGCAGACCGGGTCGTCCTTGCCCACATACCTCCCCGCCATTAGGGAGAGACGTTGGGTAGAGGAAACGGCCGCGATCTCGTCGTCCGGACGATGGCGCACTAGCTTCACCGCATAGCGTCCTGGTGCTCCTAAGAGGAGCAGCAGGTCATAGATCTCTTCAGGAGCATTAAGGGTGACCTTCTTGTGCTCCTTCACATCGTGGATCTCAAAGGAAAAACCGGAGTGCATGTTCTCCGCGATGACCAGCCCGATGGTATTAAAGGGGTCAGCGAATATCTTATACAGAGGAAGGTTCCAGGCCCCAGAGGCTGTTTTATCTGCCATGAAAATAATGATCGTCTCTGCCTTTCTCTCCTCAAAGGCCATTTCGGCCACTCCCGGTCCCATCCCCTTGACATTGCCGGAAAAGGCATCGCTGAGGATATCCTGTCCTGCTCCATGAAGTTTTAACTTCTTAGCCACTTCAGTACAAGCCATGAACGTATCCCAGGCCAACTTGTGGATCCGCTCGCTTTCCTCCCCGAGATCATGAGTCATGATGAGCTGAAGATCATCCCCGCATTTTGTGACGTGGAAGTCTATCAACAACCCCTCGCCTTTGGCCCTTTGCAGGTATTCCTCAGCCTTGGCCAGGACATCGGGATGCGAGCTAGAGTGCCCCACCCACCCTCCAATATCCGCCTTAATCACGCTTAACGTAACCATGTTTACCCCCTTTCATCTCTGCCCATAATTGAGCCATCAGCCTTCCCTAGCAAGTAACGGTGAGGAAGCTCGGCTCATAGGTACCAAAGACTTCGCGCAGGGTGTCGCATATCTCGCCCAAGGTAGCATAGGCCCGCACGGCGTCTAGAATATAAGGCATCAAGTTATCATTGCCCTTTGCCGCTCGATGAAGCTCATGTAAGGCTCGCTTGACCTCGTGATTATCCCTCTCACGCCTGACCCGGTTTAACCTCTCAAGATGCCTTCTCTCCCCCTCCTTGTTCACCTTCAAAATGGGAATGGTTAATGGCTCCTCAACGACGTAGTCATTAACCCCGACTATGATCCGTTCCTTCGAATCAATCTCCCTCTGATAACGATAAGCAGATTGAGCGATCTCTCGATGGAAGAAGCCTTGCTTCAGCGCTGGGATCACCCCGCCAAGAGCCTTGATCTTGTCGAAGTATTCATAAACTTCCTGCTCTAACCGGTTAGTGAGCGCCTCCACAAAATAGCTGCCGCCCAGCGGGTCAACCGTGTTGGCCACACCACTTTCATGAGCTATGACTTGCTGGGTTCTCAAAGCGATCATGACAGCCTTTTCCGAAGGTAAAGCCCAGGCTTCATCCATGGAGTTGGTATGCAAGGATTGTGTTCCGCCGAGAACTGCGGCCAAGGCTTGCAGGGCAACTCGAACGATGTTGTTCTCCGGCTGCTGGGCCGTGAGCGTACAGCCAGCAGTCTGGGTATGAAAGCGCAGCCATTGAGAGCGTTCGTTGGCCCCAAAGCGCTCCTTCATCTCCCTAGCCCAAATGCGCCGAGCAGCCCGGAATTTAGCGATCTCTTCGAAAAAGTCGTTATGGCAGCCAAAAAAGAAGCTCAGCCGGGGGGCAAAGTCATCCACCTTCAAACCACGCTCTACCCCAGCCTGCACATAGGTAAGCCCATCGGCCAGGGTGAAGGCCAGCTCTTGAGCAGCATTGGCCCCGGCCTCCCGAATATGATAGCCACTGATACTAATGGTATTCCACCGAGGCACATACTTGGAGCCGAATTCAAAGGTATCAACTATAAGGCGCATGGAGGGCTCAGGAGGGAAAAGGAACGAATTTTGAGCCATGTACTCTTTAAGGATGTCGTTCTGGATGGTACCGCCTAGCTTCTCAAAAGAGACCCCCTGTTTCTCTGCCGCGGCAAGATACATGGCCCAGATTACTGCTGCCGGACCGTTAATGGTCATTGAGGTGGTCACCCTATCCAGGGGAATGCCATCAAACAATACTTCCATATCGGCTAGAGAGGAGATTGCCACGCCGCAGAGACCAAATTCACCCCTCGCCTTGGGATGGTCGGTATCATAGCCATCCAGTGTAGGATAATCAAAGGCTATGCTAAGTCCGGTTTCGCCATGGGCCAGAAGATATCTGAAGCGGTCGTTAGTTTCCTCAGCGGTCCCAAACCCAGAGAACTCGCGCATGGTCCAAAGCCTGCCCCGATAGCCCGTGGCATGGACACCCCGTGTGAAAGGATACTTGCCCGGCTGCCCCAGATGCTGATCATGGTTGAAGCCCGGCAAGTGCTCCGGGGTATAGACCCGCTCCACCGGGATGCCAGAGACAGTGGTAAACCTCTCCTTTCGCTCAAAGCCCTCCCGTGGAATCTCATAATCCACTCTCTCCGCTATAGTCTCGCTCATCGCTGGCCTCCCCTTAACATCGCCTGGTTTAACTTTAAATTAAAAGGGGTGACCTGTCAAGTTGACCTCGCATCTGGGGAAGACTATAATGTTGCTAGGTAAGGAGGAGTTCCCTGAGTCGCAGCAAGTAAACGGTGCTTGCCGATCAGGGGGTGTGCGCTTGCACGAAGCGTGCGGGCTTTTTGGGATTTACGCCCCGGGTGAGGAGGTAAGCCGACTCACCTACTTTGGTCTTTACACCCTGCAGCATCGTGGTCAGGAAAGCGCTGGCATTGCTACCAGCGATGGCGAGGTCATCCGACTTCATGCAGCCATGGGGCTGGTGGCCCAGGTCTTCAATGAAGAGGTTCTAAAGCAACTCAGCGGAAAGATTGCCATTGGCCATAATCGCTATTCCACCACTGGCTCGAGTCACCCTCGAAACGCTCAGCCTATAGTCGTCCAGAGTCCCATGGGCCAAATAGCTCTGGGGCATAATGGCAACTTGGTCAATGCTCAGTACCTCCGTCATGAGCTGGAGCAGCAGGGTTATCAATTTTCAACCTCCACCGACTCCGAGGTCATCGCCCACCTCATAGCCTTGGCCCCGGGCAAAGACTTAGTGGAGAAAATCAGATATGCTATGGCCCGAACCCAAGGGGCGTATAGCCTGGTGATCATGACCCGGGACAAGCTGGTGGGTGTGCGTGACCCTTTAGGGATAAGACCCCTCTGTCTGGGCTCTATAAACGGTAACTTCGTCATCGCTTCGGAAAGCTGCACCTTTGAGCAATTGGGCATGCAGTTTGTTCGGGAGATCCAGCCGGGGGAAATAGCGCTCATTGACGAGGGGGGAATGCATAGTTTTAGCGGAGCCAGGGGGACTGGGCGCCGGGCACTTTGCATCTTCGAGTACATCTACTTTGCCCGTCCCGATAGCATAATAAATGGTCGTCGACTCTATCTTGCCCGGCAGGCCATGGGGGCAGAGCTCGCCCGTGAGCATCCGGTAGAGGCTGACCTGGTCATTGGCATCCCTGACTCAGCCACTGCTGCCGGCGTAGGCTATTCTCAGGCAGCGGACATTCCTTTCAGCGAGGGGATGTTAAAAAGTAGGTATGTAGGGCGCACCTTTATCGAACCTGACCAGCGCCTTCGCGATCTCGGAGTTAGGCTCAAATTTAACCCTCTCCCAGAGGTCCTCTCCGGTAAACGAGTTGTGGTAGTTGACGACAGCATTGTGAGGGGGACTACTACACCCCGAATAGTCAGTCTGCTGAGAAAGGCCGGCGCAAAGGAAGTACATGTGAGGATTTGTGCTCCTCCGATTCGCTACCCCTGTGCCTTCGGCATAGATATGGCTACCCGACAGGAACTCATTGCGGCCCATAAATCAGTTCCTGAGATCCGCGACTTAATCGGGGCTGACTCGCTCGGTTACTTGAGCATAGAGGGACTAATCCGAGCAGTACGACTTCCCCGAGAGACCTTTTGCCTGGCCTGCTTCACAGGGGAGTACCCCATCCCGGTTCAACTTGAGCTGGACAAACTAGTGCTGGAGGCCAGGTGAGCCCGATGGAGCAAGCTGGGCAAACCTATGGAGCTGCTGGCGTAGATCTTGAAGCAGCAAGTCAGGTAGTTAGACTCATTAAACAGCAGGCTCGTTCTACCCTGCGCCCTGAGGTTCTCAGCGGGGTAGGATTTTTTGGGGGGCTCTTCAAGCTGGGAGCCTACAAGGAACCGGTGCTAGTTTCCAGCGCCGATGGGGTCGGCACAAAGCTCAAGATTGCTGCTATCTTAGGAAAATATGACACTGTAGGAATTGACCTGGTAAACCACTGTGTGAATGATATCCTCACCTGTGGTGCCGAGCCCTTGTTCTTTCTGGACTACATCGCCATGGGAAGGCTCATTCCCCAGCGAGTGGAGGAGATAATTAAAGGAATGGCGGTTGCCTGCCGGGAGGTAAACTGCACCCTAATCGGTGGCGAGACTGCGGAGATGCCCGGAATTTATGTGGGCGAAGATTATGACCTGGTCGGATTCATCGTTGGAGTGGTGGAAAAAGACAAACTCATTGACGGTAAAAGCATCAGGCCCGGTGACCTCATCATTGGGCTTCCCTCATCTGGGTTGCATACTAACGGATATTCCCTAGTGCGGAAGATATTTGGCGAGGAAAAGTCCGGCCTCGAAGCTTACTACCCGGAGCTTGGTCATACGCTGGCGGAGGAACTCCTGCGACCACACCACTGCTACTACACCTGGCTCAAGCCGCATCTGGCCAAAGTCAAAGGCCTGGCTCATATCACCGGAGGAGGAATTCCCGGAAATCTCCCCCGAGTTCTTCCCGAAGGCCTTTGTGCCCGGGTGGAAAGTGGCTCCTGGGATGTTCCCCCGATCTTCCAGCTCATCCAGAAGGAAGGCCAAGTGTCTGAAGGGGAGATGTTCCGGGTGTTTAACATGGGCCTAGGCATGGTCCTAGTTTGTTCCCCTGATAAAGGCAGCGAGATTATCGAGGCCTTACCCCAGGCGAAGATCATCGGAGAGGTGATCAAGGGTGAGATGAAGTTCATCTTGGACCGAGTTGGTTGACAGGGATAAAATGGGTCTTGTAAAATTAGCGGGGAAAGGAGGAAGAATGCCCGAGATACCTGATAAGATACAAACCTGGCAGATGGTGAGGCCATGGAGCAAAGATAAGGAGACGGGGGCAATCACTGAAGGAAAGCTTGAAAGAGCGACTATTCCCCTGCCAGAGATAAAGTCTGGTGAGGTGCTGGTCAAAATAGCTGGATGTGGCGTATGTCATACCGACCTAGGATACTTTTACGATGGTGTGCCCACCGTGCAGAAGCCGCCCCTTACCCTGGGACATGAGATGAGCGGCGTGGTTATTGCCGGAGATGAGGAATGGGTGGGAAAAGAGGTAATCATACCAGCAGTTATGCCTTGCCGGAGATGTTATCTCTGCAAGACAGGTCGGGCAAACCGCTGCCTCGCCCAGAAAATGCCGGGTAACAGCATGGGGATATACGGTGGGAACTCGGATTATATTGTCGTCCCCTCTATAGACCTCTGCGAGATTAAAAATCGGCCAAAGGACATCCCCCTCTCTCATTTCGCTGTGGTGGCTGATGCAATGACAACTCCATATCAAGCTTGCATGAGGGCTAATCTTCGCCCGGGCGATAACGTGGTGGTCATAGGTTGCACCGGAGGGGTAGGAGTTCATGTCACACAAATGACTAAAGCCCTAGGCGCGAAGAGGGTGGTAGGAATAGCCAGAAATCCAGAGAAGCTGAAAAGAGCCTTAGAGTATGGGGCAGATCATGTTATAAGTTCGGTAGATAAGAGTCCGCGGGATGTTAGAGGTGAATTCAGGAAGCTCTGCCGGGATATGGGGGAACCCGACTACGGCTGGAAAATCTTTGAGGTCACCGGGACCGAGGGAGGGCAAAGTATAGCCCTGGAGCTTCTTTCCTTTGTTGGAAGGCTAATTGTAGTGGGGTACGGCACAGCGGTTAATAAATATGCTATCTCGAGACTCATGGCCTTTGATGCCGAAATAGTAGGGACTTGGGGTTGTCTTCCAGAGTACTACCCCGTCGTGGTTGACATGATCTTGAAGGGAAAGCTTGCACTTGAACCCTTTGTTCAGACGAGGCCGATGAGTCAGATAAGGGAAGTTTACGAGGAAGTACACACCAAGGGCTCACCGGCGAGAAGGTTTGTGTTGGAGCCCGATTTCTAAATAAAACCCTAGAAAAGGAGGTAAAATGTCACTTGATTGGATCCCCAGAGCACCAAAGGACAAAAAGGTGATTCATCGACTCTATAGAGAAGATCTTCTGGAGAAGAAGGAGCCGCCACGCACCGTATACGAGAAAAGGCCTCTGCTCGACCCGGAGGGCAAGCCAGTGGAGGGCCTTTATGTGGCCTGGGTTATCCTAGATAATCCCGCCCAGTATAACTCTTATACTCTGGATATGCTTGCCGGAGCAGCCAGTGGCTTTGAGAAAGCCTCCCGTGACCCTAGTGTAGTGGGCGTTATCTTCACCGGCGCTGGTGATAGAGCTCTTTGCACGGGTGGCAATGTTCCTGAGTACTCTGAATATTACTGTCATAGGCCGTTTGATGCTCAGGAATATATGGCCATATATTGGCATGCATTTGACGCTGTTTGGCATTCGTCCAAGCCCTTCGTTCGCCGCGTTAACGGGATGAGCATAGGAGGTGGTGAGGAGATAAGCGGAGTTTGCGACTTAAGCCTCGCTGCTGACACTGCCGTCTTCGCGCAGGTAGGCCCCCGGCATGGCTCAACCGCCATGGGGGGTGCTTGCCAGTTCAAGTCCGTTTGCATGACCATAGAGGATGCCTTCTGGCACTCGATTTCCTGCGAGCAGTGGAGTGCCTATAAGATGTACAGGAAGAATTACATACATAAAGTGACACCGGTTCTGAAAAAGGATGGCGAGTTTATTCGAAACCCTCAAGTTATTACCGACAAATGGATTGATAATGGGGAAATCGTATACGGTGAATTTAAAAGCAAAGAATTAGGTTACAGTGAAGGGGAGATAAAGGAAGCTCGTGATATGGTTCGTACCTTGCCGAAGGACTTCTCGCTACTGGATAAAGCCTGCAATGATATAATGTGGACGTTTGCCAATCTCTATCCTCAGCAGGTAGCTGTCTCGCTTTCCTTGATAAGAGCACAAAAGCGCATCGCCTACGAGAGAACGAAGGAAGAAATAGTCTGGTGGTGGGCAGCAGATGCGTTACCCTATGGCGAGTTTGATATGGGCATGACTGCCTTCAACACCGCTAAGATAACAGGCAAAAGAGACATTGATATAATAAAGTTGCGACAGATGATAGCCAAAGGGCACCCTTATGACGAAGAGCTCTTCGAAGCGGTTATGCCTAAGCCGAAGGAAAGCAAATAGATTGCTTCTAAACGGCTCTCTGGATGGAGGAATAGGAACCCCACCCGGGAGGGTGGGGTTCCTATTTTTCGAGAGGCCTAGATGGGCAAATTAGACGGCAAAGTTGCTATCGTAACCGCTGCTGCTGGAGCGGGTATTGGACAGGCTACTGCCAGAACCCTTGCCCGAGAAGGTGCAGCGGTCGTAGTTAGTGATGCCCATCAGCAGCGGGTCATCAGTGTAGCTGAAGATATACAGCGGGAATCCGGCGGAAAAGTCCTAGGGATACAATGCGACGTAACCAATCTGGAGCAGGTGGAGAGGATGGTTCATAAAACGTTAACGGAGTTCGGGAGGATAGACATCCTGGTAAACAACGCTGGGGTGGACCGTCCTCAGCCAGTATGGGAAATGAGTGATGATTCTTGGGAACTGGTGGTCAACGTCAACCTGAGGGGCACATTTTACTGCTGCCGAGCCATTATTCCCACCATGATGAAGCAGCGGAGTGGCCGGATTATAAACTTGTCCTCGGTGGTTGCTTGGGTTCCCTCTAAGACTGATGGAGCAGCTTACGTTGCTTGTAAAGCTGGGATTCAAGGACTCACCCGATCTCTGGCAATCCAACTAGCGGAGTATAACATAACAGCGAATGCAGTAGCTCCAGGGCTGATTTTTAACCCCTTCCTGGAGCGTGTCCGCCCGCCGGAATACTTCGATAAAATCAGAAAGCTGATTCCCCTAGGCAGGGATGGCTCTCCTCAAGATGTAGCCAATGTAATACTCTTCCTGGCCTCCGATGAAGCGGCCTACATCACGGGAGAGTGCCTATGCGTGAGCGGCGGTTGGTTCATGCATTAGGCAGTTTGAGCCCCGGAAATATTGACATGAAATCTGGACTATGATAAAATTCAATATGTCGTTAATTTTACGCCATACAAATTTTCTGACATACCAGGTGTTAGAACTTGCGGACAAATACGCTTCGTCCCCAATCAGCCATGCTCACGCTCTACGGTGACTATGTCCTCCACCGCGGCGGAGAGATCGGCATTGGCAGCCTAATAAAGCTGCTCAGCAACTTTGGCCTGTCTGAACAGGCCATAAGGTCAGCGGTATCAAGGATGTGCCACACGGGTTTGCTTAAAGTGAGGCGAGAAGGACGGAAGAGCTATTATTCGCTAACGAAGAACGGCTACAGTTTATTGACTAAAGGGGCACAGCGCATTTTCATGCGTAAGAACAATCACTGGGACGGAAGCTGGAACATGGTTATCTATTCCATTCCTGAACGAAGGCGGCAAGCGAGGGATCGCCTGCGCCTTGAGCTGAGTTGGATGGGGTACGGCCCATTAAGCGAGGCTACCTGGATATCGCCCTACGACCTAACTAAAGAAGTGGAAGATGTGGCCGAGAGGCTTCGAATTAGAGAACACCTGCAAATCTTCCAAGCTAAACATCAGGGTTCCACTGACCCCAAGAAAATAGTTTCCCGGTGTTGGGATTTGGGTAGAATACAAGAGAGGTACGCCAACTTTATAGCCAAATACCGCCCTAAGCTGGAGGATCACCTAAAGCGTCTCCAAACAGGTCAAACCATTGAGCCCAGTGAGTGCTTTGTGGAAAGATTTAATCTAATCCATGAATACCGCAAGTTACCTTTCTTTGACCCTGATCTGCCAAAGGAACTTCTGCCCAAAAACTGGCTACGTCCTCAAGCCGCGGCCTTATTTCATGAATATCATGATTTGCTGGCCGATAAAGCCAATGAATACTTCGATTCTGTATTTAGTGGGTACTAAAATATATTTGCCACGATAAAGGATTCTTGTTGATACCGCAGCTTAATCGTAGCGACAACATTCTGTCGATGTGGCACCAATAGGTGCCCAAGGGGGTAAAAAGTGAGGTACGCAGAGACAGGGTATAACTTAGAGGTTGATTTATCAAAAGGAAGCATTGAGAGAGTAGAGACTGACCCAAGATTAACTGAACTTTACCTGGGAGGTCTAGGTACTAACGCTAAGCTCCTGTGGGATAGGGTTCCCCCCGAAGTTGAGCCCTTCTCTCCCGATAACCTCATAATATTTAGCGCTGGTCTTTTAGCTGGCACACCTGTTCCTGGTGCTAATCGCACGATCGTCTCTTCCCTTTCTCCTCAGACCCTCCTCATGGCCTATTCAATAATGGGAGGGTTTTGGGCACCAGAGTTAAAACAAGCAGGTTACGACAAGGTAATCGTTCGTGGTAAGGCCCCACATTTAGTTTATCTGTGGATAAACAATGACCAAGTAGAGATACGTGATGCCCGCCATCTCCAGGGAAAAGGGGCTCTTGAGGCCACGGAACTTATCAAAGAGGAGTTAAAGGAGCCACAAGCCCAAGTCCTCACCATCGGCCTTGCGGGTGAAAATAGGGTCTACTTCGCCTCCATCGAACACTACAATAGATCCGCCAGCAGATTAGGATTAGGCGCTATCATGGGATCTAAAAATTTGAAAGCAATAGCTGTTCGGGGAACAAAGGATCTCAACATTGCCCGACCAGCTGAACTTTTTGAGCAGTGCAATGAGGTGCTGAGGTATATACAATACAGACTAGATAACCCAATTCTAGGAGTGCCACCCATTTTGGCCTATATTGGATCACCCCAGGAGATGGCGCTACATGATGAGCAGTGGCACACCACCAGCTTCTCCTGGGGACATGCTCGAGTTAGGAGAAAGGATTTCTGGAATGAGGAGAGGGCACGGGAGTGGAGCAAGGCCCAGGAAAAGGCAGTGGAGCGTCTAATAAGCTGTTACAACTGTCCGCTGAAATGCGGGGCAATAATTTACCAGCCAGAACTTTCAACTTATAGATATATGATGAAATGCTACTCTAAACTCACTTATGTGATGGCAGCCATGACAGATAATCTAGAGTTCGGCTTCAGGATCGCCGGTCTGGCTGAACAATATGGGGTGGATAGCTTCACAACTCCGCAAGTTATGGCCTTCGCCATCGAGCTTTATGAGGCTGGGATTTTGACTGATAAAGATCTGCCAGGATTTCCCTCCAGCAACGAGGAGAGATTCTTCTACTTGCTCGAGAGAATTGTTCGCAGAGAAGGAATAGGAGATATCCTAGCCAACGGCGTTTACTGGGCGGCTCGTCAGATAGGAAGAGGAGCAGAGGCCTACGATCACAATACTACCAGGAAGCATGAGCAGATGGTTATCAAGCTAGGGATGCTGAATCCCATCTATTACCTCATGTACGCCACAGGGGAGAAAGGAAACATCACCCAGATCGAAGGTCAGATACCTCAGGCACCTCTTCCTGAGGAATATAGAGAGGAGTTCGTAAAGGATTGGATCCACCCCCCTTCCGAATGGGCTGAGGAGTTCAAGCAATTTATCCTGGAATGGGGAAAAGATGGAAATGTATTTCCCTATTATCCGCCTATTCCGTTGACTTGTAAGCTCGTCGATTGGCAAGAGACAATGCACTATATCGATGACTGCACCGGAATCTGTGCCGGTCTGTCATCATTCCCCATAAAGCCTCCTTACCATATACACAATTTGCCGAATTTGATCTCTCATGCGACCGGGATGGATATCGATGAGGTTGGGCTATGGAAGACGGTGAGAAGGGTCAGAAATCTGGTTAGGGCTAATAATGCCAGAAGAGGCTTGAGGAGAAAGGATGAGCGTCCACCAGAGGACCATTGGAGGAAAAGATTTCCGGAATATGAAGCTAAATTGCAGGATGAGTATTACAAATTTAAAGGATGGAATAGTGAAGGCATCCCCGCCAAAGAGACACTGAACGAATTAGGTCTGGATTATGTTAGAGAAGACCTTGAGCGAAGGGGGATTTTATAAATGGCAAAGGTGAAGAAAAAAATAAAGCTAATAAAGATCGATGCTGATAAGTGCAATGGTTGCCGGGCCTGTGAAGTAGTCTGCTCCGCCTTTCATGCTACTCCGAAATATAGCAGCAGTAATCCGGCAAGGTCTCGAATTCGGGTGCGTTTTGACCCGCTGAAAAATGTTTATGTTCCGGTACTTGCTGGTCCGTATACTGCGGCCGAATGTCCGGGCAGAAACAAATATATGATGGATGGAAGGGAATTTGACGAGTGTGCCTTTTGCCCGGCTTCCTGCCCCTCCCGGGATCTTTTTAAAGAGCCCGACTCCGGCCTTCCCTTAAAATGTGATATGTGCGAACAGGAGCCGCCGTTAGAAGAGCCCATGTGTGTTAAGTGGTGTCTAAATGATGCCTTAACCTATGAAGAGAGGGAAGAGGAGGTGGAAGAAGAAGAGAAGCTGGATGATCTAGAGATAGGACTGGAATCCATGATAGACAAATATGGATTAGATAAAGTGATGGATACTATGGCCCGAATAGCGATTTCAAAGAAGGGCTAAAACACCAAGTGAAAGAGAGGTTAGAAAGGCCGTGGAAGCTGTAGCTTTATCGGAGTACAAGGAGATTAGAGATTTTATAGAAGAGAAGGGGGATCCCTTCAAATTATGTTATCAATGTGGAAAATGTGATGCCCTATGTCCTTGGAACAGGGTCGCAAACTTTAGCATGCGCCGGATGATTAGAGAAGCGACCTTTGGCCTAACTGAGATAGAAGGCGAAGAGATATGGCGCTGCACTACCTGTGGAAGATGCACTCAGTGGTGCCCGAGGGGCGTAGACCAGACAGAGGTGGTGAAAATCTTGCGTGGGGTCGCCACCCAATATCAAGTTTTCCCCACCCGTGCGCAACCTATTCGCGCCGTGGGAGCAGGCCTTGCCGCCGAGGGTAATCCCTTGGGTGAGAAAAGGGAGCAGAGGGCAGATTGGGCAAAGGGCCTTTCTGTAAAAACATTCACCAAAGGGATGGAAATCCTCTATTTTCCCGGCTGTTACCCCTCTTATGACCCAAGGATGAGAAAGGTAGCTAGGGCCACGGCAAATATACTCAATGCAGCCGGGGTAAATTTCGGAATTCTGGGACCCAAGGAGAGTTGCTGTGGGGAAAGCATCCGCAAGACAGGAGATGAGGAATTATTCGCCAGCTTAGCCAAGGAGAACATAAAAACATTTATTGACAGTGGGGTAAAAAAAATCCTTGTTAGCTCTCCTCACTGCTATCACACCTTTAAAAATGAGTATCCTGAATTTATGGTAAATTTTGAGGTAGTTCACGTCTCACAATTTCTGTTCCAGCTCATTAACGAGGGGGGACTTGAGTTCACCAAGGAGTACAGGAAGAGAGTTACTTATCATGACCCATGTTACCTGGGTCGGCATAACGGCATCTATGACGAACCCCGAGAAGTCTTAAAGAAGGTGCC
>Ga0190286_1000518_pt1 | contig 15723 bp, 8 predicted proteins | sample 48691834_MG_FD_183241 | JGI IMG/M metagenome (GOLD analysis project Ga0190286, IMG submission 183241) | Hydrothermal vent microbial mat bacterial communities from Southern Trench, Guaymas Basin, Mexico - 4869-18-3-4_MG | ecosystem: Environmental > Aquatic > Marine > Hydrothermal vents > Microbial... | reverse complement strand
GAGACGAGTACGAGCGTATAAAGAAGGAGATGCGGGAATCTCAGATCTGCAACTACGATGATACCGGGCAGCGAGTGGATGGGATGAACAGGTGGCTTTGGGCTTTTGTCTCAAAGGAGATGGTGCTGTATCTCACGAGCAAGAACCAGGGGAAGAAGGTGGTGGTAAAAGTCCTCGGTGAGGACTATGATGGTGTGACAGGGCAGGATTTCTATCCTTCTTTCGACCGCGCACCGGGACGGAAGCAGAAATGCTGGGCGCATCTATTGAATGATGCGAGGGAGCTCGTTGAGAAGAAGCAGCCACCGCCAGAATCGCTCGAATTTTATGAAGGACTCTCGCAGATATACAAAGACGCAATGGAGGCGGTGAAGGGACTCGAAACAGAAGAGGAAAGGCAGAGTGTGTATGCCCAATTTGTGGAGAGACTGGAGAAGTTCGTAACGCGGGAGGGGAAATGGGAGCATCACGCAGTGAAAACGCTGGCGAAGCGTGCACTGAAGTACAGGCATGAACTCTTCACCTTCATACGCGTGCCCGGAGTTGAGCCCACGAACAATGCTGCAGAGCGTGCTTTGAGACCATGCGTGCGGCAAAGGAAGATATGGGGATGCCTCAGGACGACGGAAGGCGCTAAAAACGGGGACATCATGATGAGCGTGATAGAAACGATGAAAATCCAGAATAAAGACTTCTTCACCGCCGGAAAAGAATATATCCTCAGCAAATTAACTTGAAAAAGGTGAATAGACACTCGCCTCCTAACTTTTAGCTGCTACAATAGCAATTCAGCTCTCCTTTGAATATTAGGTAGCTATCGGTCAGGGTTATCACTGTGACAACATCCGCTGCCCATTTCCACGTTACTGATTAAGATAGGTGCGGTTACCGTTTCACCGGGTGCCGAAGAGAGGTTTTACCATAGAAACAGTAGCTGTGGCTGATGTCTGCGTAATCGTTAATAATAACAATATCAATAAAAAGCAAGCTTTACAGCCAGAACAGTTCTAAGGAGATAGTCTGATAGCAGGTATCCAATCGTTATATTCCCTCCCATTGGCATCTATGAATTTATCACAGGTAATTGTTCCTCCTGTTACTTCTTTACTGCTTGCATGGATTATCTGCGGATAAGAGCCCGTTATTATGGTGTAGTTATACGTATGGTTGGCTAACAATGTGAATTGCTGTGGGAAAGTTATGTTATGATAGTCGCCCTGGTAGCCGTTCCAGGTGGCGTTAATATAAAACGTTTTATTATACAACTCAACGTATTCGCTGTGCCCTCCTGTTCCTTTGCAGGGATATGTATACATTTTATTTACAATTATCGTCTGATTTAGATTTATTGTTCCTCTATGCGTTCCAGATATACCTGGATAAGTGCCTTTGCCCGTGTCAAACAGGCCGGCGGTTGTAAATTGCCATGAGAAATCATCGCTCGGCGAGCCTTCAACAATCCCATTTCCATTTCCATCCAGACAGTTACCCGCGGAATCTTTTGCATTGTTTTTAATACTTACAGTATATTCTGTATTATATGCAAGATAACCAGGTATAAATTTCATTGTATTCCCTTTCCAGCTAAACGAGCCATTGGCATTGGGAGTGATAGAGAATGCTTCTTCTACTGATGTCTTATTCATTTCCTCGTTGAATGTTACCATTATTATCGTTCCTACGGGGACAATTGATTCTGTTGGTGACCAATCGATCACTTGTGGAGGTATTGTGTCAATTGCAAAACAAACTGAGCTATATCCGGTATTATTGGCTGCATCGGTCGCATATAGCCAGAGCGCATGCAGTCCCTCACTAAGATTAATCAGTGTGGTGTTTCCCTGAATCGTAATATTCTCCTTTCCATCCAGGGAGTATCCAACCCATGCTACTGGCTCGCTGACTGTGTAATTTAGGTCAATTGAATCAGTCGCATAGGTCTTGTTGGTTGGGGATAGTATGCTTATTATTGGAGGCTCCAAGTCAAGAGTAAAATCCCAGGCGAAATCGAGCGTGTTGTTCGCGGTATCGTTTGCAATTATTCTGACTGTGATTGAATCCTGGTCATGGAAAGGGAACTCAGTCTGGTATGAAACCCGGTATCCGTTGGTTATCTCCTCTATTTCTGAGACCACGAGATACTCTTTCACATATAGTTTTATACTGCTTGGGTCTACGCCGTGTTCATCGGTGACGTTAACGGATATGAGAGGCATGGGATTGTTTATAACGCCCGTGGGGGACTCATTTGAGTGCTTTGGGGGTTCTCCATCAACGGAGAAGTTCCATGCGAAGTCGAGAACGTTCCAAACTTCATCCTTTGCGATTATCCTGACCGTGATTATTTCGCCATTGCTATACGGCTGCTCAGTTTGATAATGAACCCGATAGCCATGGTCTATTCTGGTCTTCTTTGAGAGAACGTGGAAGCCCTCCACATACATTTTTATGCTGTTTTCCTCTATATCGCTGACATCAGTCACATCCACGGATATGAGCGGTGCTATTTCTCCGATAAAAGAAGCGGGAGTTTCGTTTGAATGCGAAGGCGGTGTGGCGTCAACAATTATAGTCATCGTGTTATCATAAACAAGTGGGTTAACCCCATCGTCCATTGTTACGTTTGTATAATATAATCCATCGGGAACGACTGTTCCATTGGTGTACTTGCCATTCCATACGATAGATTCGGGGTCTTCAACGGAATCGTTGCTGTATAATTCTGTAACGAAGTTATGATTGGCGTCTTCAATGCTGATGGTAGCGGCTACGGGTTTAGAGAAAGCAACGTCAATAACAGTGTAGTCGAGGAAACCGTCGCCATTAGGAGAGATAGTTGTGTTTGATATGCTATGGCTAATGATGCGGGGTAAAGGGATACCCACTTCCATTGTTCCATTTTCAATAGTGGTTGTGATTTCGTGGGCGAACGGGTCGCTCAGTAATACGTCACTAAAATTTAAGTGGCTTATTCCAGAATCCGCAGTCACAATAAACGTTATAGAAGCTAATGTTCCGGGATTCGTGACCCCATAGTCCACGCCTGTTCTGAACTCGCCATAGGTGATTTTTCCAACTGTATTGTTAATGCTGTTTAGAAGAACGGTGGTGGTTACGCCGTCCTGGCTTAGAAATTCCCCTTTTGTCTGTGAGGTTGCATTCAACACGCTGGTGTTGAAATATAATTCATATTGAGCGGCGGATACTTCGTTAGTTCCGGGGTCTATGGATATATTGATGGTGAAGGTTTCACCTTGAGGGGCTTTTTGGTAAGATGGCTCAACACTTATTACAGCAGGCATTGCTCCGGCTGTTCCGACTTGCACACTAATAAAAAAGAGAAACAGTGAGAGGTAGATTACTGTTGCGAAAATTGCTTTTGTTTCCATTTATTGATATTAATAATATAATCTGATAGCAGGTATCCAGTCATTGTATATCCTCCCATTGGCATCTATGAATTTATCGCAGGTAATTGTTCCTCCTGTTACTTCTTTACTGCTTGCATGGATTATCTGCGGATAAGAGCCCGTTATGATTTCATAATGGTAGGTTTCGCCGGCTTTTAGTATGAAACTCTTGTTGAAAGAAATGTTATGCCAATCTCCTTTGTAGCCATTCCAGCTCGCACTTACATTCAAAGTTGAGTTCCATATCTTTACGTATTCCGCATGCCCGCCTGTTCCCGTACAGGGATAAGTGTACATTTTACGCACCACAATATCCTCATCTGGAATTATCTCTCCTTTATGCGTGCCGGAAATACTGGGGTATGTTCCTTCGCCAGTGTCAAATACCAACTTTTCTGAGATTGTTATTACGATATCCTGTTCAAAGCCGCCGTTATTCATTTCTTCTTTTGTAACCGTGTGATTGAACTCAGTGATGTTGCCATTGCTTGCGCGGAAGTGGAGAACGTTCCCCTCACTCACATTCGCTGAACTTGTTACAACTTGATAGTAGTTTGAACTCGCATTCGTCTCTGCTGTGAATACCTCTGTGGTGTTCAGGTTCGTTATCGTCACGTTCGGATTCAAAACAGGCGCACCCGTGCTGTCGTTAACCCAGCCATAGACGAAGAACGGTGCAGGTGCAGGTGGTGCTTCTTCATATTCCACCACGAGGAACGCATTCGAGGGCATCATGCCTATGTCATGAATGTCGCCGATCCCTGCACAGTTATTACAATCAGTGAGATAATCTTTAACAGTGCTCAAACTTATAGCGACCTGTGGGTTCCATCCTACTTCCATGTATATAACGCTGTTCGAAAGGTTGCAAGCATTGGGGTCCATACCACCGCAATACACATCTTTTCCAAGTGAGATGTTGTTGAAAAACAGTTCACCGCCGTCATCGAAAGTATTTGCCCACGGATTAACAATGCCAAGGCTTGCATTCACTACCCTGCCATTAATACATCCCTTGAAACTTGCATTTGTAATTGCTTCCCAGGGGTGTATATATCCATTTTTCACCTCGAGCACATCTGCTCCTTCGTTTATCCAGTATTCGATCATTGGTTTTGTTTCATCTTTGTATAGTATTAGTATACCAGGACCTGCTGGGCAAACAGAGCCGCTACTTTGAGTACACTTAACCGTTATTTCATAAGTTCCGCTTTCCTGGATATACTGCGTCACATCATATACCCAGTTTCCCCAGTAAAGATCAAAGCCGCCCCAGCACTTTCGGTCATCATATTTTTTGTCCACCGAAAGAACATACGTTCCTGTTTGGTTTTTTATCTTGACTTCCATTTGTGGGGGAGAACCCTGCGGATAAACCCAGGTATAATAAACATTGAGCCTTGCAAGTTCCACTTCCGCTCCTTGCGGTAGACTGATGTTATACGTCCCGGTCCTCGATTCTCCCGGTCCTAATTTACCATATACAGAATCCCCCGTTGTGAACAGCAGTCCACCTCTAAGTTTTCCGTGCACAAAATTCTCTAAGGGTTCGTCAGCGGCATAGCCGTTCCAATATGCGGTCTCTTGCCTGGTTAACTCATTATTGTTCTCATTAGATTCAATAATGTCATCATCGCAGTCAGCAATTGCCTTTAGCGTATATGCTTTTGGACTACAGCTATCTGCACAATCGCAGCCAATCGGCGTCCATTCAAAGTGTACGGTGGTGGAATTTCCGGCATCCAAGCCAGATACGCTTCTCTTACTACCTATGAGTTCTTCATTTATGTACAAGCACACATTGAAAGCTCCGGCATCTTCAGTGCCAATGTTCTCCACCGTAGCAGCAATCTCGTTTGAAAGATTGAACCAGGGGTCTTGAGAAGTTCCAAAAAGACCTTCATGGTAGGCATCTATCGCCGTTATGTTCAGGTCTATACCCGGTATTATCTCCGGTTTGCATTCGAATGTCCCGTTGTGCGTTACATGCAGAATAGGATCCCCCCAATCATCAGGCAGTGCGGTGTTTCTGAAGTCAAGGTATGAAGTGCAGTCGCAAGTCTCATTTATGCAATGTAATGTGATATTCGCGAGTAAGTTGTCGCCACTGGCGCCATCTATACAACATCCGAGTATACGAACAATTCCTGCATCTGTTCCATAAGGATAGCTCCAGCCGTGGCAACCAGGATAATACCAAGGACTGCCTGTGAAATTCACATCTGTAATGTTGACACAACTTGTATCAAAATATATGTCTACCTGAGGACCATAACAGTCGACAGTTGTATTGACTCGGACCTGCACGGTGGTATTATTTTGGCAGTATATACCGGTGCTATTCTCAGGCAAGAAATAAACGCAATTTGCAGGATATGAAGGTTGTTCTCCCTCTATTACAACTGTCCCATCATTGACCTCGGTCTCAATGGCTGTGCCGTTTGGATCGCCTAACAGCACGTTACTCAGGTCCAGATTGCTTGTTCCCGGTTTGACTGCTTTGAAGGTGATAGATGCCAGCACGCCGGGGGTGGTGACGCCGTCATCCACGCCCGTTCGTGTCTCGCCGTATTCGAGCCTGCCAATCGTGTTGTTAATCCTGTTTATTATTACCGAGGTTGATGCGCCGTCCTGGCTGAGGAAAGTTCCGGGGGTTTGCGAAGTTGCATTCAGTATACTCGTGTTGAAGAACAAGTCGTATTGAGCACCGTAAATCTCATTTCCAGCAGGGTTTACTGTTATATTGAGTGTGAACGTGTCGTTATGTGAAATTTTTAGATAAGACGGCTCGACATTTATTGCTGGTGTTGCAGTTGCTGGTATTACCACTATCATGCTCAACACTGAGATTATGCCGAGAATGCAAATGGTGTTCAGTGAAGATTTTCTCGCATTGATTTTCTCAAAATGACTCCTGCTCATTTTTATCATCTCCTTTTTCGTTTCAGCATGAAGAAAGAAATTGCCAATGAGGCTATTGCGAACGCGACTTCAAAGCCGGGTATTCTCCATTTTCCCTCGGATGGAGGTGTCGAGGTAGGTGTTGGCGAAGGAGAGGCGATGGGCGATGCATCGGGAAAAGGGGAAATAACGGGGGATGGCGATAATACGGGTGAGGGACTTATTGCGGGAGTAGGCGTTGGCGAAGGCGTCTCGCTTATCGAAGGTGTGGGTTTGATTAAAGTATCAGGGTAGAGAAGCCTCCAGGCATCTATTCCACCAAGCATGTTATAAACGTGTGGGAAACCATGCTGCACCAATGTTTCGCTTGCGGTTCTGCTTCTAACGCCGGTCTGGCAATAAACAATAATCTTTTTGCCCGCGTCTAATTCGCCGATTCGCGATTCTAACTCTGGCAATGGTATGAGTTTAGCTTCGAGTATGTGCTCAGCATTGTATTCCTCTTCTGACCTGACATCTAAAAAGACGATTTGTGCAGGATTCTCTTCATACATCTGGTGCGCTTCCTCGGCGGTGATGTCCGTGTAAGTTGGCGTGGGAGAAGGAGTAGGCGAAGTAGCGGATTCACCTGAGACGATGGTGCAGGTTCCGCTGTTAACTGCAGTTTCAATAGGAACGCCTTTGCGGTCGCTTAAAATCACATTGCTCAATTTCAGCTCGCTCGTTCCCGATGTTCCAACGACCTCAAAAGTAATAGATGCCAGCACGCCAGGATTGGTTACGCCGTGCTCCGCACCCATTCTGGATTCGCCGTATTCAATTTTCCCCACGCTGTTATTGATCTCGTTTCTTATAACGTTAGTGGTTGCGCCATCTTGAGATAGGAATGTTCCCGGGGTTTGAGAAGTAGCATTCAGCATGTTCTGGTCGAAAAACAAGTAGTATTGAGCGCCGTAAATCTCAGCGCCTTCGGGGTCTATTTTAATTTCGATGGTGAACGAATCGCCGTGCGATGCCTCTACGCAGGAAGGCGAGACGCTTATAGCCGGCGCGGCTTGCGCTATCGAGCCGAAGGCTATAAGTAACACCAGAGATACTAGACCTATCAATATTGCTCTTCTTTTTTTCATTTTTTATCCTTTATTCATACTATTATATGAAAAGGGTATAAAAGCTTTTCGGTTTTTACTCCATGAGAAGTTATTTGTATATGTATTGGCATAAGCGTAAATCGATGTTTTCACTAAAGGAAGGCTATTTATATACCCCGAGTCAATATTATTACGAGTAAAAATGGGACATTCGTGGGTAGAAGTTGAGATATCAGACCTCGAGAGGAAGAAATCCGCAAAGCTAAACGCATTGGTTGATACAGGAGCGAGCTTAACGGTTTTGCCAGAGAGAATAGCTGAGGAGCTTGGGATAGAGCCTATAAGTGAGGATAAAGTTTCGACAGGAGCAGGAGAGATAAAGGTAAAGAGGGGTAGAGCCTGGATAAAGCTGAAGGGGAAGGAAGATGCCTTTCCCGTCTGGATTTCGGGTTTTATAGACAAGGTTCTGCTTGGAGTGGTTGTTTTAGAATCCTTTGGCTTTGATGTTGACCCCGCAACAGGAACGCTGAGAGAAAGACCTTTGCTTTTGTATTGAGGGAAAGAATTATAAAAGTCCGGGTCTGGATAACTTATGAGATTAGTTGTGGATGCGAACATCTTGTTTTCTTTCTTCAAAAAAGCATCATTCACGAGAAGATTTATCCTCACACATCCAGAAATAGTGTTGACGAAGCTCTCAGGTTCTTCTCCAGTATGATTGTCGGCGTTGATAGGAGCTGCGATATTTAGTATACTCAAAGTATTTTTCCTTTGCTCTCCGTTTTCTTTTCCCATTCTTTTCATCTGCCATCACTCTTTGCTAAACTTTCTCTTTCTTAACACTTTCCCCCGAAAAAAGGAAAAAAAGGGGAAAATTTTTTAAGGGTTTATGCCTTTTTATCGCTCGGGACGCACTGCTGTGCACGCGAGAGGATAGGGTAACCTTATCCCACTCTAATAAGCGGTGTGTCCCCACATCGTGCCGATGATAGCGGCATCGAGGATGTTTATCTTGCAGTCGTTGTTCATGTCCGCGGCATCTTCCTGCGGGTCAGCCCACGGATGCTCGCAGCAAGTTGGTCCCGGAGTGCAACTTCTGTCACATGAGCGGTCGAAGTACCTGCCTACGTATACAGCGTCGAGGATGTTCACCACGCCGTCACCGTTCGCATCGCCAGCCATGCGAACCATCACATCGAAGTATGCAGTGTCACTTGCTTCCGGACAGCCGTCATCGGTTACGGTCACCGAAGCGTTGAACGGCTCGTAATCCCCAGCAGTCCACTTCCAGGATGTGTAAGCGTGGTCTTTGCATACGCAGATGCCATCGCGTGCATCATCGGGTAAGCCGCCTTCGCTCGTTCCGTACTGACCGTCACCAAATGACCATCTGACATAAGTGATGTTGTAGCCCTTGTACTCATCCGGATCGGTTGAGTTCGAGCACAGAAGTGCAAGCGACTCGAACTTCTTCGCCGCATAGTTGTATCTGAACTTAGAGTGCCCTTTTGCCTCTGGCGGCATGTTGTCATAGATCGTGACGGTGCCGTTCTCGATTATTATGGTCGCATAAGGCTTAGTCGCACTGTTAACGATGATTACGCCGGTCAGGTTCAGACCGGTTGTAGCGCCGCGTTCGCCGATTGCCGTGAACTGGATAGTTGCGAGCGTACCAGGATTGAGCACACCACCCGGAACTTTTCTCGTTTCCGCGTATGACACGATGCCATTAGCATGGTCTATCTCATTGTGGACAACGATTGTGTCATCAAAACCACCGAGGAACGGTCCTTTGTTCTGCGTCTCTGCTCTTACCACGCTCGTGTTATAGTGCAGGTAGTATTCAACACCGTATACTGGTGCACCATTCGGGTTGACCGTTATATTTACGTCAAACTGGTCCTGCGGCTGGACAATTGTCTCTGGAGGTTCAACGCTTATGATTGGAACTCCTTCTTTTGTCCGCAGGCATGCAAAGACTGCACTGAACCCGTTCTTGTATGAGCCGTCTCTTTCCTGGAAGTAAGCAGTCTCTCCGGTGTCGGCTATGCAAGCGGTAACATCGCTCCTGTTAAAGCCTATTGGATAGTCATTACCACTACCCATGCCTTCATTCGACCATGCTCCCTCATACCATGGGCAATCATTGAACTTGAGCGATTCTTTTGTGGGGTCGCCAGTAGCGTAATTCACACCATCAACCGTGACAGTAAACAGCTTCGCTTCTACCAGCTTCTTCTTATCAACTTTCGGGAATGTAGCTTTTGTAGTTGCATCCTCTGGCGTTACGTGGTATTGATGTCTCTCATCCTTTATGTACTCAGTCGCAACACGATCACATCCATGTGCTATTTTGTATTTCATGTTGCTACTGCTTCCATCGTCGTATATGACCATCAGAGCCATACCGCTGGTGTATCCTTTCCCCCATGCTCCGGGAGTTGTCCTATTCGCAATGTAAGTATCGTCTCCAGTTACATACTGAGTTACATCGTATACAAACGTCAGGTATTGATTCTTCTCCGTGTCAGTAAATCCTTTGGAATCATTGTAGTACGTGACCGGTGAAATAGGAGTCTCCGGAATGGAGCTGTTTTTAAACGACATTTGGAAGTATGGCCTCGGATCGTAGCCATACGTCCACGCATTGTACCATGTGCCGTACACGTATAGTGTTGCGTTCACTATCGTCGCACCCGGTGGAATGTCTGCGGTGGTATTGGTGATTCTGTTGATGTCTCCTCCAGGTCCTATAACAAAGGTCACCTTATCCTTCTTGTATTTGTAGTCCCCAACCGTATAGATTACATCACTTCCACCCTGATATATCGTGCTCATTGGATGCTGTCCTCTATATCCATAGCACGTATCGGGTAACATCGTGTCATTGATGCAGTCAACGCATGCAGGATTCGTGGGGTATTCACCACATGCACAAGAGGTGTTCCTGACCTCAACCTTATAGTTGTTACTCATGTCCCTGTCACCAGTAACATTGGTGTAGTCCGCGGTTACGTTAATCGTGATGTTCTCAACCGTAGTTGGCTTCCAGTTACCCAGGTTTACAATCGCCGATGCACCTGGATCTAAAGAGGATACAGTTGTCGAATTGTTGTATACCTCATTGCCAGTGCAATCGCTGGTTATATTAATAGCTACCACGAAGTTCTCAGCCTTTTTATTGCCAATGTTCGTTATCTTTGCGGTCAGCACGTTCGTCAGGTTCGCGAATATGTATTGTGGGTCGTCAAACTCCACCTTCAGGTCTGGTGCGGGTATTGCCGTGCAGTTGATTGTTCCGTTGTGCGTTGTATGCGGTATAGGTTCACCTATATCATCAGGCAGTGCGGTGTCTCTGAAATCAAGGTATGAAGTGCAGTCGCAAGTCTTATTTATGCAATGTAATGTGATATTCGCGAGTAAGTTGTCGCCACTGGCACCTGCTATCCCACCTCCGAGTATACGAACAATTCCTGCATCTGTTCCATAAGGATAGCTCCATCCTTCGGAGCCATCTTTCCAAGGACTGCCTGTGAAATTCACATCTGTAATGTTGACACAACTTGTATCAAAATATATGTCTACCTGAGGACCATAACAGTCGACAGTTGTATTGACCCGGACCTGCACGATGGTATTGTTTTGGCAATACACTCCGGTGCTGTTCTCTGGCAAGAAGTAAGTGGAATTTGCAGGATATGGAGGCTGGGCTAACGCCGATGGCACTACTGCTAACATTACTGCCAACACCGTCAATGCTATTACACCGCTTACTGCCATTTTTTTTGTATTCATTTTTTTCTTTTTCACCTCCTAAGCCCCCTTGTGGACTTGCACCACCTCGGGGACATGTTTTGTTCCCATTCTTTTTTCTTTTTTCTCCTCTTTCGCCTCCTTTTTGTCAAATAAAAAATAAAAAGCAGCAAAATGCTGCTTATTTTTATCTAATCGCACCAGCAGTCTAAACCGAATCCTGGATCAAGAATTCGTTTGCGTATCTTCCTCCAATCGAATGAGTTTATTGTGCCGTCATTATTGACATCTGCAGCCCACTCATGAAGAAGCTGGAAATTTGGGTCAAGAATTCGTTTGCGTGTCTTCCTCCAATCAAGTGAGTTTATTGTGCCGTCATTATTGACATCTCCGCATTCCCATGTGGTATTTGTCGTACCGCTCAGCCAGTCAACATACCAATTGTTTTCATCGGTCTCTTCCACCGTGTTATTGTGATCGGCACATATTGCTATGTCATCACCTGGCGGTGTATATGTCCATGTATAGCTGAAGTTCCTTTCGAAGCTTGCTCCTGGCTGCAATCCATAGGTGACCAAGTCTGATGCCTTGAACTGACCATTGATATAGAGATGTGTTGAATGATTTCCACGAGCAGAGAATTCGCCCACGTTCTTTATAATATATTTGATGGTGCAGTCTGAACCCACTCCATCCGTCCAGTTCACCCATGCTTTTGTTATCTTCAAGTCCGGTATCGGTTTTGGAGAGACTACAATCGCATACTCGATTTCTGTATATATCGGATGGTCCGGGATATAGGTGCTCTGATTTGGTATGAATTCGTGAGGCACGTTCATGCCCTGGAAGTTTTCAATGGTGTATGGGCTTATCGGGTAGTCTTTTATGCAATTGACACCGCCAGGGCTGGGTGATGAATTGAGTACATAGTAATAGTCGTGTGATACGTACGAGGCATTGTTATGTAGCGCTGGAGAATAGTTGGTTGGGTGTCCAGGTGTAGACCAGCCGGGTCCGTCGCCGCTGACATTGTTATCAAAGAACGGGTCGCTGAATGCAAGCATACACGCATCAGCGGTGTAATTCACGCCTGCAACCGTTACGTAGTGTCCACCTACGCGTACCCAATGGTTACCGATGATTATGTCAGTGCCAACCTCTTCCACGTGCCACCATCTCGAATCACCCTCGAATTGAATGTAATCACAGGAATCAAGTTCATTATTTCCATTGTCCGTCCAGTTAATTATATGGAAGCTTGAGCAGAACATTGGGTAAATCTCGTGCCACCAAGTGCAGACTGGGTCAGTGATAGTCTGATTTATCTGGTCATAACCGCCCTCGAAATCGAGATACATGACATCCGTCCCATTCGTCACGTTGATTGTAATCGTCACATTTTCTACGTACCACTTTTTCGGATCACCATCGAAATCAACGAAATCGCCAGGATTGAGCCTGCCATCGTTGTTCGTGTCAATCCAGCTATCGCAATAATACTCGTTACAGTAGTTTGGATAAAGTTCGTGCCACCAGATGCATCTTGGATCAGTGATATATCTTGGATCAATCGTCGCATTGTGAAGGTATTTTAGCTCCTTTGGTTCCCAGAATCCGAGCAGAAGAATGACATCTTCGCACTTCACCACCTCATTCTTAATCCATGTAGCGTTCGGCGTTTTCTCCACATGCACATACAGCATGTTGTCACGCTCAGTATCATTCAGCCAATCGTTGATTCCCTGTGCCATGTTTGAGACGGTTGTTCCAGCCCAGGGCTGAGGAGTCTTAATCCCATCGGTATTCACATACCATGCTAAGCGTTCAATGAGCTCGCCCCACCTTGGTATCGGCTGTGGCTGCGGTTGTGGACCTGGTGTAAACGCTGGTAAAGCGGGCGGTGCACCCGCAGGGGGCCAACTCGTGTTGAGGTCGTTTACATTGTCGAACGCATGGTCATCCCAATTTGGTCCAGGAGTTAGTGGTGGAGTTTCGTTATAATCCCTAACCAATGAGAAGTTGTCCCAGCCATCTCCTGGAGTTCCTGTCTGGTTTGCATACTTCGAATCAAACCACCAGAGGCAGTTTGCTACCGCAGTGGGACCGCAGAAAGACCATTGGTTAGTTGTTTGGTTTCTCCAGTTGTCCTGAGTTTGGTTGAAGTCCGGCATGCCATTTGGTGCGTAGTTTGGGTAAGAACGTTTGAATACCCATTCTGGTGATTTAACGGTCAAGACAGAAATGACAGGATGCAGATAAGGGTCCTGTCCTCTGTTGAAAGTGGCATAGTTATTCGAAGAGCTCAAATACTCGGTTACATCCCAGGAATCAATGTCAAATGCATAGCACCATGAATTTCCCCATTCGTCTTCGCCACATCCATCTGCTGCATCCGAAGCGACCAACTGACCATTAAAGCTCAACGTATCACCATCGCCGGGACTGCCGGTGAGATAAACAGTATGTAAGGTTGCGCTTTTTTTGGCTGGATCCACTACCGTCCCATCAAAATAAGTTGTATTTTCGTCATGAGGAGCTGCATAGTTCAGGTTCCAGTGTCCGTCATTGATCCAATACTGCACCTCTGGTTTTGTTGAATTACTAACAACTGCTATCAATACGATACCATACATCCTGCCATCAAACTCAGGGTCAATCTGGTTTGTACTTGCAGTTACATTGTTAATAAATCCCGGAGTAACTGTGTTAGTAACATTGTAGTAAACCCAATAGACTCCATGTCCAGTGCACCAGACCTCTGGATTCGTATCGTTCACGCCCGCAAGCGTTAGAACTGTATTGCCATTGCTGTCCTGAAGAGAATACGTCCCTGTTGCATTCGTATAATTGACTCTGAGCGTCCCCTTATATTCTTCAGTAGCACCCCACACTCCTACATAAAGCCTTGCCCACTCTACTGTTCCGCTGGGAACACTGAAGTTTTGATAATAAGTGTTTGGCTGGTATGAGGTACCTTCAACACCATGTCCGCCGCCTATATACACTTCGCCATTTATCGTGCCATTGGTCGAAGTGCTTATAGGAAAGGCGTATCCATTGTAGTCGTATAATGCCATTGCGGGCATACTAAGCGCCGCTAATGCTACCAATATCGCGATTGGTATTACTATGCACTGCTTTTTCATTTTTTCATTCACCTCCCTTTTATTGGGTATTTATGTCATAGCGCCCCTCCTCGGCGCTCCTTTCTTCTTCATCTCTTCGCGCCCCTCCATGGATTCGCACCATGTCTCTCCTCTTTTTAGGGGTATCTCTTTATTCTCGCTCATTTCCCACTTCACCTCTTCCTCATCCCTCATCTGCTCCATCGCTTTTTCCATCCCCCCTCTTATTCACATCACGCCGCGGAACCGCCTCCATCGCTCCGGTCGCACCGCGAAAAGGCACTGCATACACCGCTCCTTTACCGATTCCAAGCTCTTTGGTTCGTTCTTCATGTCTTCGTCCCGCGCCCACATCTTCGCCTTCGCCCGCATTTGTATACGTGGTTAGTAATAATATTATATATATTAATAAAACTATTTTCGGTTTTTTAATATTTATATGTTAATAATCGATAGTATTAAATATAAAGATGGCAGTAAACACATATTTTGAATTATTTTATGAACCATTAAACAGAAGATTTGGAGATATTGGATATATTATTTAGCAGAAAATCTGAAAGAAGTGTGATTACACGAGATTGCACAGATTGTTTTAGCACCGATGTAAGATGCAGGTCAGGGAATAGAAGTCACCTTTTCAATTAGACTGAGCGTTGGGCTAACAGAAAAAAGATATCCGGTATAAACGAAGTTAAACAAGTCCAACACCTTTTTATACTCGGGAATCAATGATAATATAAAGGTAAAGGAGGCGTTAAGAGATGCAGAAAACAATTGAGGTTGTGTATGAGAAGGGAGTGTTTAAGCCGTTAGAAAAGGTGGAAATACCAGAAGGAGCGAAGAGGAGAATAAGGATAGAAGAGAGGCATTTTGATTTTGAAAAGTTCTTCGGGATTTTCAAGGATAAGGAAATCTCAGTTGAGGAAGAGAGAGATTTAATGATTAGTGAAGTGGAATGTTAAAGTTCTTCCCATAACCCTTTCTTGGGACGACGTGCTGGAAGTTATGGAGAAATATCGCTTATTGCCAAACGATGCTCTAATCGCAGCAACATGCAAGCATCATGGGATAAGAAAAATCGCCACCTTCGACCCGGACTTTAAAAGAGTTGACTTTTTAGAGATAATTACGCGGGAATAAAAAATATGAGAAATTCCTGGGGTAAGGGCACAGGATTACGCGGATTTTCACGTGAAAACGATGATAGGGATATTTTTTGACGTGTAAAACCTCACCAGACTCGAAGTCGAAGATTTTTATACTCGGAATCAATAACTATTATAGGTGATAGAAATGGCGGAATTAGTGATTAGAATACCGGGAATCGAACTTGATGAGGAGACAAAATCAGCATTGAAGGAAGATATAAGAGCGGTGATAAGACTCAGGCTGGCGAGGGAATTGCTCCTTAAAAGAATGGATAAAATGCTGGCAAACTCC
>Ga0190286_1000517_pt1 | contig 15752 bp, 14 predicted proteins | sample 48691834_MG_FD_183241 | JGI IMG/M metagenome (GOLD analysis project Ga0190286, IMG submission 183241) | Hydrothermal vent microbial mat bacterial communities from Southern Trench, Guaymas Basin, Mexico - 4869-18-3-4_MG | ecosystem: Environmental > Aquatic > Marine > Hydrothermal vents >... | reverse complement strand
CATCTCACCATAAAATAAGGTTTCATTCTATAGAGAGGGTTATGGAGGAGATAAAGTGGCTGGTAAAAAGGGGCATTAACCGATTCTGGTTTGCTGACCCAAATTTCTCATTTGATATAGGCAGGGTTCATAGTTTATTAGACAAAATTATTGAGAGTAACCTCAAAATTCATATGTGGATTGAGACGAGGGCTGATCTTATGGATAAGGATTTGGCAAAAAAGATGAAAATGGCCGGGGTGCATACAGTTGCCTATGGTCTGGAATCTGCATCTGAAAGGGTACTAAAGATCATAAATAAAGGGATCTCCCTTAAGAGGCTTGAAGAGGCCATCTACTTGACACAGAAATATGGTATGGATGTTGAGCTCTTCTCGCTCTTTGGCCTACCCGGGGAGACAATGGAAGATGCACTGAAGACTATAATGTTTGTAGAGGGACACGGTGTGAAGATAAAGGGAAATTCAAATGCACAGCAGATGCAACTCTATTTTGGCTCTACTATTACAAGAAACTACTCTAAATATGGCATCCGCCCCCTAAAAGAAAGACGCCCCCCCTACCTATCCATTGGGGATAGATATGAGACAGATGCCATGTCTTATAAGGAGATCTTAAAGATAAAGGCCATCTGGAGAAAACGCTCTCTGGATAAGGGCAAGAGGATTGTCTCATGATAAGTGCAGTTTACGTTATATTGGACAAAGAAAATCCCAACAGCCTTATAGAAGACATTAAAGGTTTTTTTCCAAGGCTAAAGCTCTTTTCAGAGATATTTTTATTGAGTAATGACCTTGTCTCTGATTTTGAGAAGGTCTTTTTGATCACCAAACAACTTTCAATCTTTTTAAAAGAATATGATTTTTGTAGGGTAAATCTCAATATTGTCCATCCATTTTTTAAAGAGATAAAACAATATTACCTTAAACTAAATACTATAATTGAACCATTCAACATAGAGGGTTATATCCATCAAGGTACACCACGCCTTATTTTATTGCCAATTATTATTGTAGATAAAGAGAACCCTGAATTGGCAAATATTCTTTATTTTTTAGAGGAAAGTTTCATGATGCCAGGGATTTATACAAAGTCCTCTACCTTCCCCGATAGGGTAGAAAGGGTGTTTATAGAGCCAGATTCTGCAAGAGAGATATTAGATACATTTGCATATTATTACATATTCAATGACATGCTGGATAAAGTAGACTTTCTAGATGACCGCATTACAGGTGATTGTGGCTCAAACTTGATAATAGGAAGGGATGGCAAGGTTTATCCCTGCTTTAGGGCCTATCAGTTTGGTTTATTTAAAAAATGTAACTGTCCTGATTGTAAATACAATGTACTTAAGTGCCTAAAAGACCACCCTCTTTCAAAAGAGGCAGATATAGGCAGCCTGCACGTGCGGATGGCATTTGCCCACTTAGAGAGTAATAATTTTTCTTATGCATTAAGGCACCTTAGAGAGGCACTTTATCTTTGCAAAGAGGATGAGAGACCAAATCTCTATTTTTACATTGGGCTTTGTCAGGCAAATCTAAATAGATACCGTGATGCTATAGAGATGTTCAAAAAATCACCCAAAGACTACAATACTGCCTTTTATCTTGGCTTTTGCTATTTAAATAATGGGGATTATGAGACTGCTATTAAACACTTTAAGGATGCCTTAAAGCTTAATCCAAGAGGAGAAGATAGGGGCCGCATCCTTTTTTATCTAGGACTTTGCTATAAGAATTTAAATGATTATGTAAGGGCCATTGAGGTACTTAATCGGGCAAGGGCGTTTAATGATGGTGTTGAGATAAATAACCTTTTAGGGATATGTCACTTTAAATCAAGGGACTATGAGAATGCCTTAGGATTTTTTAAAAATGTCATTAGTTTAGACCCATCTTCTGCTATTGATTATGCAAATATATGCATTTGTTTAAAGGCCCTAGGGAGGCGGGAGGATGCTATAAAGTACTGTGAGAAGTCCTTAAGTCTAGACCCTACTATTGATTTTGCAAAAGAGGCCTTAAAGGAACTAAAAAGTGGAAATTAAATCAATCTTTGGCAAAAAGATTCACTTGGTACTATTCATAGTAACCTTTTTTACCACTACGGCCGCAGGTGCCATTCAATCAGGCCATAATCCTCTAAAATCTCTTGGCTCCTTTGCCAAGGGCCTTCCGTTTTCTATTACCCTTATGGGTATCCTCTTGGCCCATGAACTTGGCCACTATTTTATGTCTAGATACCACAGGGTATTGGTAACGCTTCCCTACTTTATCCCAGCCCCCTCACTCATTGGTACCTTTGGTGCATTTATCAAAATAAAGTCCCCTATGCCAAATAAAAAGGTGTTATTTGATATAGGGATTGCTGGCCCACTCTCAGGGATGGTCATCTGCCTACCTGTCCTTGTATTTGGCCTGCTCCACTCCCGTGTTGAGAATATTCCAATCCCTAAAGGTGGAATCAGCTTAGGGAGTTCTCTGATATTGGAGCTACTTACCAGGATTATCTGGGGGGACCTCCCAAAGGATACCCAAATCATTTTACACCCCATAGCCTTTGCTGGCTGGATCGGGCTATTTGTCACAGCCCTAAACCTTATGCCCATTGGTCAACTAGATGGGGGGCACGTGGCCTATGCATTCTTGGGAGAGAGGTTTCATGCAATAATTTCACGCCTATTGCTGGCACTCCTTGTTGTCTTAGGAGTTTTTGCCTGGGAGGGGTGGTTTATATGGGCCCTGCTTTTATTTTTCCTTGGCCTACGTCATCCTAGCCCTATAAATCCATTTATAGACCTAGATAGAAAGAGAAAGGTTATAGGCGTCCTTGGATTGATTATATTTATCTCCACATTTATGCCCATGCCCTTTGGATATGTTAAATAAAGACTATATCACTACGGCTGTTATTATGGCCAGAGTGGCCTTTATCTCCTCATCAATTTTAATCCTTGGTCTTTTTGAGAAAAAGGTGGCCAGATCCAAATAGGAGATAAATGTCCTTCCATCTTTACTCTCTATCCTCCAATACCTCCTCTTGTCTTGTTTTACCCTCCTTTTCCTCTCCTTTATCATCTCCTCTATATTGGCCTCTCTTAGGCAAGTATAGGCGAAATTTGTTGACCAACTATAAAAATCTATCACTGTATAATCTGCTATCCTAAGGTGGAGCCTCAAATCCTTTTCATTCAATTCCCTTTCAATCTTGACCTCATCAATGGCAAATGGCTTTAGGTCTTCATAGTCCTTTAAAAATGTAACGATTGGGCTTACATAACAGGATGCCAAGACAATAGACTCCAAGGCCAGACTTTTAAAATCTAGGACAAATTTCTCTATTACCTCAGATGGGTATATAAGCTTTATAAATGGCCTTTTCTGCTCAATATCTATACTTGGTGGTATACCAAGGTTTCTGTATCTAAATCTCTTTGAGATAAACTTAAGCCTCTCCTCTGTTATTTCCCTGATGTATAAAACACCCCTAAGATTCTTTATAATCCATGCTATTTCTGAAAGAAGTTTCATTAATACTCTATACCCCTCCTACCTGTTATCCCTTTTTTATAATAGTGTTTTATCTCCTTCATCTCTGTAACCAAATCAGCTATCTCTATCAGCCTCCTATGGGCATAGCGTCCAGTAATGACCAACTCTAAGGGAGGGGGTTTGATTAATACTACCTCAAGTAATGCCTCTATAGGAAATAGATTGAGGTGGACTGCTACACTTGCCTCATCTAGGATTACCAGTTTGTATTTATTAGATAAGATGGCCCTTTTGGAGTCCTCTAGGCCATCTCTTGCCAATTTTATGTCTATAGGGCTAACCTCCTTCAAGAGGCCTTTCCTTCCATAGGCCTTGATAGTGATTAAATCTTCAAACCTAGACAATGCCTTATACTCACTAGAGGTTTTAGCCTTTAAAAACTGGCCAATAAATACGTTAAACCCAGCACCTGCTGCCCTTAAGGCAAGCCCAAGGGCCGCAGTTGTCTTCCCCTTCCCATCCCCTGTATAGACCTGTATATAACCCCGCTCAATAGATTTCAAATTTCAATCTCTGCCTAAAGTATTTTTTTAACTTTTCCCTAAGCCAGTATCTAGGAAATGGCAATATGCACAGAAAACCTAGTGCGTCTGTAAGAAAACCCGGTGTTAATAAAAGGATGCCGCCTACAAGGACAAGTAGCCCTTCTAATAGCTCGTCACTTGGCAACCGCCCTTGTTGAAGCTCAAATTGAATCCTGTTTAAGATGTTTAGGCCCTGCGTTTGGGCCAAATATGCCCCAACCACGGCTGTAAATAGGATAAAGAAGATGGTAGTAATTACGCCTAAATACCTCCCAACCTCTATAATCAATGCCAGTTCTAATAAAGTAACTGTAGTAAAGAGGAGAAAAATCCTAAAGAACATCAAATATCCTTTGCCCTTTCCCAAAGGGCATCCATCTCTTTTAAAGACGTCTCCTCCAGATCTTTACCTTGTTCCCTTAATCTCTTTTCTATAAATTGAAAACGATCTTTAAATTTGTAGACAGTCTTTCTCAATGCCTCCTCTGGCTGGATATTTAAAAGGCGGGCCAAATTGACACAGGAAAACAATATATCCCCTAACTCCTCTTCTATCCTATCCCTATTTCCCTGCTTAAGTGCCCTCTTAAACTCCTCTATCTCCTCCTCTACCTTTAAAATTACATCCTCAGCCCTTTGCCAATCAAAGCCTACCGTTGCAGCCCTACTGCCTACCTTATAGGCCAACATCAGTGCTGGCAATGCCTTTGGAATCCCATCTAAAATGGATGATTGCAGTTTCTCCTCTGATTTTATCTTCTGCCATCTGGCCCTGATCTCCCTTTCATCCCTTACCTTGACACCCCCAAACACATGGGGGTGACGTCTAATCATCTTCTCTTCCACAGTATCTATAACGTTTTTAAGGTCAAATTTCCCTGCCTCTTCATAGAGATAGGCCAAAAATACAATGAGGAATAACAGATCCCCCAACTCCTCCTTTATGGCCTGATGACTGCCCCTCTCTATTGCATCTACAAGTTCATAGGCCTCTTCTAATAAATAGTTTCTGATGGTCTTTGGGGTCTGTCTCTTGTCCCAAGGACAGCCATTTTCTCCCCTCAAGGCCTCAACGATATGTTTTATCCTCTCTATTTTGTCCATTTGCCGACCTTCCTTTCTGCCATCATCCACTTGCAGACAGTATTTAGATAGGGATAGGTAATTGATTCCCTTTTCCACTTATTAGGAATAGGGTGGAGGGCATTTATTAATACCAAGATGATACAGGCAATGATTATGGCCTTAGTCGCCCCCAAAAATGCCCCCAAAAGGTGGTCTATCCAACCAAGGAGGGATGATTTTAGTAGAATACTTATTAAAATGCCTACTAAATAGGCAAAGATCATAGTGATTATTAAGATCATAAAAAAGGCCAAGGGGTAGCAAAGGGATGGGGGAAGCCAGTGTTTAAGATAGGGGACAACGAGGTAGGCATAGTGGCCAGCTAGCCAAAATCCCCCTCCTAGTCCCAGAAAAAAGGCTACTCCCCTTATAAACCCCTTTATGGTGTTAGAGATTACAAAAATTACCATCAGGATAAAGAACAGGATATCTATTATGTTCACAGACCAAAAGATAATAAATTGCAGACAAAATTGCAAGTCAAATAGATGTACTTAGGGCCACAGCAAAATCCTTCTTTTTGTATTGACAATTTTAGAAAAATGTTTTAAATAAAATATACCCACCTCGTGGTAAGTAAAAGGATGAATCAAGAGAGGTAAGTTTAATAATTTTTTACCCTTCACTTATGATATTACTTTCTTTATCTGTTTAGGTTGTAAAATTGCTGAGACAGCTTTGTTCAAGGATTTTTTATAATTATATTAAAAAACAATAAAAGAGGGATGCCTATGAATTTAGCCACACTTAAAGCCATGAAAATTGCCGATTTACTTGCCTTAGCCAAGGATCTCAATTTAGAAGGCGCTAGCAATATGACAAAACAGGAGCTCATCTTCTCCTTGCTCCAGGCCCATTCTGAAAAGGATAAGGCGATTTATGGTGAGGGCGTGCTGGAGATCTTACCAGATGGATTTGGCTTCTTAAGGTCTCCATACAATAATTATCTGCCTGGCCCAGATGATATCTACGTCTCCCCATCCCAGATTAGGAGATTTAATCTGAGAACAGGGGATACAATATCTGGACAGATCAGGCCACCTAAGGAGGGTGAGAAATATTTTGCCCTATTAAAGGTGGAGAGTATCAATTATGGGCCCCCTGAGAGGGCGAAGGAGGCAGTACTTTTTGACCACCTCACCCCACTTTTTCCAAATGAAAAGATTAGGCTAGAGTATGACCCAAAGAACTACTCTACACGGATTATGGACCTCCTTACCCCCATTGGTAAGGGACAAAGGGGATTGATTGTTGCCTCACCTAGAACAGGTAAGACTATGCTCCTTAAAGACATTGCCCATGCAATCTGTGCCAATCATCCAGAGATCTATCTCATTGTACTCCTCATTGATGAGAGACCAGAAGAGGTTACGGATTGGATACGCTCTGTAGATGCTGAGGTAATTAGCTCTACATTTGATGAGCCTGCCCACCGCCATATCCAAGTGGCCGAAATAGTTATGGAAAAGGCCAAGAGGCTGGTTGAATATAAAAAGGATGTGGTAATCTTACTTGACAGCCTTACCCGCCTAGCACGGGCATCTAATGCCATTATACCTGCAAGTGGAAAGATATTATCAGGGGGAATTGACGCCAATGCCCTACACCGTCCTAAACGATTTTTTGGGGCAGCAAGGAATATAGAGGAGGGTGGTAGCCTGACCATCGTAGCAACTGCCCTAATTGAGACAGGCAGCCGAATGGATGAGGTCATCTTTGAGGAGTTTAAGGGGACTGGAAATATGGAAATCCATCTAGACCGTCGTCTTAGTGATAAAAGGATATTCCCGGCCATTGACATTAACAAATCCGGGACAAGAAAGGAGGAACTGCTTACTGACCCACATTATCTACCAAGGATCTGGCTCTTGAGGAAACTCCTATCCCCATTAAACCCTGTGGATGCCATGGAATTTTTGCTGGACAAGATCAAGGCCACTGAGACAAATGAAGAATTTTTAAATTCCATGAACCAATAAATCCTGTTTACATTTTTTACTAAAAATTATATCCTTTAGTGGGAGGCTGTTATGAAAAAGGGTATTCATCCTAAGTATTATCGTACAAAGATTAGATGTGCCTGTGGATTTGAGCTAGAAGTGGGCTCTACGCAAAAAGACCTCAAGGTAGAGGTCTGCTCTCACTGTCATCCATTTTTTACTGCTAAGAAAAAGTATATTGATACTGCAGGAAGAATGGAAAAGTTTAGACAAAAATATGGAATTAGTGAGGAATCATAGTAGTATTTGGCAAAAGCTGGAAGATATAAAAGATAGATACACAGAATTAGAGTCCTCCTTGGCCAACCCTAGTATTCTGTCAAATCCTGAAAAATACCAAAGATATGCCAAGGAGCATGCAGAATTGTCTAAGATTGTTCAAGTTTATGAAGAATATAGGCGCCTTGAGAGGGAGCTACAGCAGAATAAAGAACTCTTAAAAGATAAGGATGAAGAGATCAGGGTCTTGGCAAAGGCGGAGATAGCAGAGATAAAGAAAAAGATGGAGGAGCTGAATAAGACCCTAAAGATCCTCCTCTTGCCCAAAGACCCCAATGATGAGAGGAATGTAGTTTTGGAGATAAGGGCTGGTACAGGGGGGGAGGAGGCAGCACTATTTGCAACAGACCTCTTTAAGATGTACACAAAATATGCAGAAAGTAGAGGGTGGAATGTAGAGATACTAAGTTCACACTTTACAGGCATAGGTGGGATCAAGGAGATCATCGTCCTCATCGAGGGCAAAGGGGCCTATAGCCGTCTTAAATATGAGAGCGGTGTTCACCGTGTTCAAAGGGTCCCTATTACAGAATCACAGGGGCGCATCCATACCTCAGCCGTTACAGTGGCCATCCTCCCAGAGGCAGAGGAGATAGATGTGGATATTGACCCAAAGGACTTAAAAGTAGAGGTATTTAGGGCCTCTGGGCCTGGTGGACAACACGTAAATGTAACAGACTCTGCTGTAAGAATTACACATGTGCCTACAGGCATTGTAGTCCAGTGTCAGGATGAGCGCTCTCAACACAAAAATAAGGCCAAGGCTATGAAGATTTTAAGGTCACGCCTTTTGGATATAAAGCAAAGGGAACAGGAACAAAAGATTGCAGAGCAAAGAAAGACGCAAATAGGTACAGGGGATAGGAGTGAACGTATCCGTACTTATAATTTCCCCCAAAATAGGCTAACAGACCACCGCATCGACCTCACCCTTTATCAATTAGAAGAGATACTGGCTGGGGACCTGGATAAGGTCATAGAACCTTTGATTACACACTTTCAAGCAGAGGCCATCAAGTCTGCAAATCTCTGATCTTGAGTATATCTATCATAGCCTTGTGTATGAGGCCATTTGTGGCCAGAATCTCCTTTTCATATATGGAGTAGGGGTCTCCTTTAAAGTCAGTGACCATTCCCCCTGCCTCTTCTACTAACAATAGACCAGCGGCTGTATCCCAAGGATAGAGCCTCTCTTCCCAAAAGCCATCAAATCTCCCACAGGCCACATAGCATAGGTCCAAGGCGGCCGAGCCGGCCCTCCTTATTCCCCTTGCTAATTTTAATACCTTATTAAAACGGCTAACTACAGGCTCTGGCTGCTCATGGATATTGTAAGGAAAACCTGTAGCAAGTAGTGCCTTTAATATCTGTTTGTTTTTTGAGACCTTTATAGGTCTGCCATTCAAAAATGCCCCCTTTCCCTTTAATGCAGAAAATGTCTCCTTAAATATGGGATTGTGTACTACCCCCAGATATATTTTTCCATCTACCTCTAAGGCAATGGAGACACAGAACCAAGGGAACCCATGGGCAAAATTGGTTGTCCCATCCAATGGGTCAATTATCCACTTAAATCCTTCATATCTGCCCTCTAGACCCGATTCCTCTGCCAAGATATTATGATCTGGATATTTCTCCTTAATGGCCCTCTTTATTAGGTTCTCACTCTTTAGGTCTGCCTCGGTCACAATATTTATGCTCCCCTTGTAGTGAATCTCATGGGCCTTTGGATATAGGTCTAAAAGTATATCTCCAGCCTTTTTTGCTATTTCTATGGCAAATATATAGTATTCTACCACGGTAGATCTAAGATAGCACATATCTAAGGATACGTCAAAGTTTAATGTAGCTTAAATAATAGGCCTTTACACAGAATTTTGCCGTGACCTTGTGTTAATATCTTGACTCATCCATAAAGGCATGTTAATTATTTTATGGAGGGGTGGCCGAGTGGTTTAAGGCGGCGGTCTTGAAAACCGCTGGGTCAAATGACCCCGCAGGTTCGAATCCTGCTCCCTCCGCTGGAGAGATGGCCGAGTGGACGAAGGCGCTCGCCTGCTAAGCGAGCGTAGGGTAACACCTACCGTGGGTTCGAATCCCACTCTCTCCGCCATTTTTTTATTTTTTTACTCAGTAAAATTACATTTTTTATAACATCTTGAATAGGCAGAGAGATAATTTTCCTATTTTCCATAATGATCTTTCCTTCTACGATAACCGTATTTACATCTGTCCCCTTCATTGCATAGACAATATGAGAGTAGGGGTTATAGATAGGAAAGAGGTGGGTGTGATTTAGGTCTACTAAGATAATGTCTGCATCTTTCCCCTTTTCCAAACAGCCTATCTTTTCTTCCAGTCCCAAGACCTTTGCCCCATAGTATGTAGACATATTTAATACCTCTTCTGCAGGCATAACAGTAGGGTCTTTCCTCCATCCCTTGTGTACCTTCGCACAGCTGTCCATCTCCTGAAATAGATCAAGGTTGTTGTTGCTGGCACAGCTATCTGTACCTAGCCCTACAATAATACCCTCCTTTAGCAGGTCTGGTACAGGAGAAAGCCCTGAACCTAGCTTCATATTGCTTTCAGGATTGTGGACTACCTTGGCCCCTGTATCCTTTAAAATCTTAATTTCATCCCTACTTATCCAATTTACATGTACCAATACTGTATCCTCATCCAGGGTATTTAATTTATAGAGATAGGATATAGGGGTCTCTCCATATTCCCTTTTTATCTTTTCCACCTCCCACCTTGTCTCTGCTGCATGGATAAAAAACAGTGTTTTATAATCCCTTGTTAGGGCCTTTGCCCCCTTTATGGTCTTAGAAGAACAGCTATAGGGGGCGTGGGCAAATATTGCAGGGGAAATGAGTGAGTGACCCATCCAGGCCTTTAGGAAATTTTCTGCAACCTTTAAATTTTCACTTGGTTCTGGCACATCTGGTGTAGGAAAATCAATGACCCCTTGTGCCAATACTGCCCTTATACCCAATTCTAGACATGCCCTTGCTACACTATCCTCATAAAAGTATCCATCGGCAAAGCATGTAGTCCCACTCATTATCATCTCTATCCCAGAAAGCAGGCTTCCCCAATAGACAAATTCCTCATCCACAAATTCCTTTTCTAAGGAAAATATACACTTAAGCCAATCATCTAAAGGCAAATCATCCACTATACCCCTAAATATGCTCATAGCAGCATGGGTATGGGCATTTATTAACCCAGGCATGACCAATTTATCCCTTGCATCAATAGTCCTTTTTGCCTGTTCTAACAGACTTTCAGAAGGGTCCCCTGCTGCCAAATCCACAATTTTCCCCTCACTAATAACTAAATACCCGGGATTTAGATAGGGAGTGTGGGAATTAGGGGTTAAGATCAACCCCTTGTAGATCAATATGTCGATATTCATCTAAAATAGATAGCCCCGCAAAAGCGGGGCTATATATTACTTCTCTGCCTTTTCCATGGCCTTCTTTAGATATTCATATGCCTTCTCTGCCTCTTCAACGGCTGCTTCGTCTTCAAGGGTTGTTGTGTCTCCAAGGGGTGCACCACTAACAACTGCCTTAAGGAGTCTCCTCATGATCTTCCCGCTCCTTGTCTTAGGAACCATATCAACAAAGAGCACAGTAGCATCAGACGCAACAATTGGACCTATGGTATTCCTTAAGTGTGATTTTAATTCAGCTTCTAAATCAGGGCTTGGTATAAACCCTTGCTTTAAGACAGTAAATATGTATGGAATCTCACCTTTTATCTCATGGGGCCTTCCAACGCAGGCCGATTCTGCAACGGCTGGATGAAGGATCATGGCAGACTCAACCTCGGCTGTCCCTATCCTGTGACCTGCAATCTTCAGGACATCATCTGCCCTTCCCAAGACCCATATATACCCATCCTTGTCCTTAACAGCGTAATCACCAGTATAAAAATACATCCCCTTTTCATTGAACTTTGACCAATATACATCAATGTACCTTTTGGGATCCTTATAGAGTGTCATAAACATCCCTGGCCATGGGGATGTTATAACAAAGTATCCCCTCTCTCCCGGCTCGCAAGGATTTCCATCCTCATCGACTACCTCCAACTTGACTCCAGGAATGGGATAGCCATTTGTCCCTGGTTTAAGCGGAAATATCTTCCCCAAACCAGGAAAGTGCCCGGTTAGCATCTGCCCTGTCTCTGTCATCCACCATGTACTTGAGGCCACAACATCCTCCCTGCCAAGATTTGTGTAATACCACCTAAATGCCTCTGGATTTATAGGTTCTCCAACGGAGTGAATGATCCTTAGTGTTGAGAGATCATGTTTCTTTACATAATCTAGTGGGAATTTCATCAGTGCCCTTACTGCAGTTGGTGTAGTATAGAATACAGAGACCCCAAACCTCTCTATCATATGCCACCACCTATCCGGCTTTGGGTAGTCTGGGGCACCTTCATACATAACAGCTGTCGCCCCTGTCATAAGGGGCCCATAGACTATGTATGAATGCCCTGTAACCCATCCAATATCTGCCGCACACCAATAGATATCATCAGGGTTTATATCAAAAATGAGCTTCATGGTCGTATATAGACCAACGGCATAGCCCCCAATACTGTGCTGGGCCCCTTTTGGGGCACCTGTTGTCCCAGAGGTATAGAGGATATATGACATATCCTCTGAGCCCATCCTCTCTGTTTCAACCCTCACATTCTCTGATATATACCTTATAAATTCATGATGCCAGATGTCCCTCCTCCTATTCCAAGGTATAGCAGGCCTATTTGTCCTCTTCACCACAATAACCTTCTCTATCTTATGTCCCCTTTCTTCACATATCTCTATGGCCTCATCTACAACCTCTTTAAGTGGAATTATTTTTCCCCTCCTATAAAGGGCATCTGCTGTAACAATTATCCTTGAACCTGCAGCTAGGGCCCTTTCAGCAAGTGCAAGTGCACTAAACCCACTATAGACGATGCTGTGGGAGGCGCCAATCCTCTGCACTGCCAACATATACTCTGGAAGCTCTGGGATCATGGGCAAATAGAATGTCAGGATTTCACCCTTTTTAACACCTAGCTTTTCCTTTAGGGCATAAGCAATTCTGTTTGTCCTCCTGTATAGGTCATAGAATGTGAACTTTCTCATCTCTTTTGGTCTTCTTATCATCTCATCAAATGGTTCACCTTCCCATATAAGTGCCACCTTATTCTTTCTTCCTTGCTCAATTTGCCAGTCTAAACAAAGGTAGGCAAGGTTTGTCTCTGCCCCAACAAACCATCTATAAAATGGGGGATTGCTATCATCTAAGACCTTATCCCACTTCTTAAACCAAGATAGCTTATTTGCCCATCCTTCCCACCACTTTTCAATTGCCTCTTTATCTTTTATTGTGCTTTCATAAAACTTTTTGTAATCTTCGATCTCCCAAACCCTATCCTTCCAGGATGGGGGCACTATATAGTGCTCAAACTCATCATAAATCCTTTCACGCTCTTCCATTTTCTTCTCTACCTCCTTTCTCTTAATAATTTACCTTTTTTATTTTAATCTGCCAATGTAGTCAAGTCGCCTGGATCTATACCAAGCTCACTTGCCTTAAGGACACGCTTCATAATCTTTCCACTCTTCGTCTTGGGTAAATTTTCAACAAACTCAACAGCCTTTATAATGACAACAGGGCCAAGCCTCTTCATTATTAATTGCCTCAATTCCCTATCCAATTCATCACTAGGGAGATATCCATTCTTTAAAACTACAAATATCTTGGCCGTCTCTCCCTTTATGGGATCAGGTACCCCTATGCAGGCAGCTTCAGCTATGGCAGGATGGGAAAGAACAACATTCTCTACCTCCACAGTACCTACACGGTAGCCCGCAATATTTAATACATCATCTGCCCTTCCTTGAATCCAAAAATATCCATCTTCATCCCTCCTGGCCAAATCCCCTGTTGTATAAACCCCCCCAGGTATAACCTCAAAATATTCCTCTTTATATCTCTTTGGGTTTCCCCAAAGTGTACGAAACATTGCAGGCCACGGCTTCTTTATTACCAAGAAGCCACCTTTTCCAACAGGCACTGGATTTCCATTCCTATCTACCACATCTACATGAATTCCCGGAAATGGCCTAGAGGTAGAACCTGGTTTAAGTAGGCTTACTGGAACTGGTGTAATCATGAACATCCCTGTCTCTGTCTGCCACCAAGTATCCATAATGGGACACCTCTCCTTCCCTACATTTTCATAGTACCAGATCCATACCTCTGAATTTATGGGTTCACCCACAGTCCCTAATAACCTCAATGTCTTAAGGCTATGCCTTCTTGGGAGCTCTGAGCCAAAACGTCTCAACATCCTAATAGTAGTAGGGGAGGTATAGAGGATATTTACTCCAAACTCATCAACTATTTGCCACATCCTATCCGGTTTTGGCCAAAGTGGGTGCCCCTCATACATTACTGTGGTCCCCCCACAGATAAGTGGGGCGTAGATAGTATAACTGTGTCCAGTAACCCAACCTACATCTGCTGTACACCAATAGATATCTGTTTCTTTTATATCAAACACCCACTTTAGTGTCCTGAAAATGCCAACCATATAGCCACCATGGACATGAAGTACACCCTTTGGTTTTCCTGTAGTGCCTGATGTATAGAGGATATAAAGGGGGTGTTCTGCATCCAAGATCTCTGTTTCACACTCATCCGATGCACCTTCCATCAAATCATCCCACCAAAGGTATCTTCCATCACTCATGTCTACAGGCTGGCCAGACCTTCTGACCACAATTACATGCTCTACTGTGGGACATTCAATCATTGCCTCATCTACTGCCTCTTTTAGATTGATGATCTTCCCATTTCTATACACACCATCTGCTGTAATTATCACCCTTGCCTTTGCATCATTTACCCTCTCCCTTAGTGCATGGGCACTGAAACCTGAATGGACTATCATATGCACTGCCCCGATCTTGGCACATGCCAACATTGCAATAGCCGTTTGGAGGAGATTTGGCATATAGATGGCTATTCTATCCCCTTTTTTGATTTCAAGTGACTTTAATGCATTGGAAAATTTATTTACTTGGCGATAGAGTTCATAATATGTAAGCTTTCTATACTCTCCTACTGGCTCTCCCCGCCAAATAATTGCTATCTTATTCTTTCTAAATGTCTTAATGTGTCTATCTAGTGCGTTGTAAACAATATTACATTTTGCCCCAACAAACCATCTATAAAATGGGGGATTGCTATCATCTAAGACCTTATCCCACTTCTCAAACCACTCCAATTCCTCGGCCGCCCTTTCCCAAAATTCAACAAAATTTCTCTCTCCTTCCTCTATGGCCTTTCGATATTCACTAGGGGTTATGTTTGCCTCAACTACGGTCTCAGGCAATGGCCTAAACACACGCTGTTCCTCCACCAAGACCTCAGTAGCAGTATTTTCCTTTTTTCTAACCATCTTTAGGTAATCCTATTACCCTCCTTCCAAACAATCTCAATTAATTTCCTTGAAAGAGCAACTTTATCTTATTATAATACATTTTCATCTCAGTGAGGTCAAATCTTGCATTCCTCTTTTAGCCCAGATATTCAAAAAAGTTAAATAAAATTAGATAAGTGGTTAGATTTGGAAGATAAAAGGTCAAAAATTGAGGATGAACGGTTAAAAGCTGTTATCACTGGTCAAAAACTGAGGGATGTTACTACTCTAGCTAAGAAATCCTTAAATTTTTCTAAACTTCTTAGACAGCCTTCTAATAATATCTTTTCTTGATTAGAAAAAATACCAGGATCAAGCCGCTCAGCTTCAAATTTAATCCTAAAATGATTTAAAAAATTATAAATTTCTTTAAATTCAGTTACTTTTTCTTCGCTTAAAATTTTCTTTTCTCTCAAAACGTCCAGACGGTCAAAGGTATTAGTCTCCCTTACCCCTTTTAAAAAGGATAAAAATCTCACCCCATGCACAACCATTTCTGAAATCTCTGCTAAATTCAAATATTTTGCAAAATCTCCAGAAGTTAATAATACCTGATCACGCACAAAACCCAAAGGCAAGTTTATCTTTGAAATATGTTCATATAATAAACTCAATATTTGATCTTTAGGAAAAGCAATCGCTTCTATCTCTTTAAAAATCCTTTCTTCCCCTTCAATTCTTCTCATATCCAGAAAAGCACAAATTTTATCTATTTCTCTATTTTCTAGCCACTTTTTAAAATGAATATTAAGTTTCTCAACAGAATCTAAAAA
>Ga0190286_1000515_pt1 | contig 15765 bp, 28 predicted proteins | sample 48691834_MG_FD_183241 | JGI IMG/M metagenome (GOLD analysis project Ga0190286, IMG submission 183241) | Hydrothermal vent microbial mat bacterial communities from Southern Trench, Guaymas Basin, Mexico - 4869-18-3-4_MG | ecosystem: Environmental > Aquatic > Marine > Hydrothermal vents >... | reverse complement strand
GCTCCTCGCAGAAGTCGAGGATGACCTTAGCAGGCTGATAGCCCTCAGGTATGGCGACGTAGACATCCATACCCAATAGGCTTCCGCAGACCATCAGCGTCTGGCAGACGTTCCATGGGTCTCCGACGTAGGCCAACTTCAGCCCCCTTATCCTCCCCTTATGCTCCCTTATGGTCAGCATGTCAGCCAAACCCTGGCATGGATGTGTCAGGTCTGTGAGGGCGTTTATGACGGGGTGAACCATGTATTTGGCATACTCCTCCACGATCTCCTGGCCATAGGTTCTTATGACGAGGGCGTCGCAGTATCTGTCTATAATCCTCGCCGTATCCTTTATCGGTTCACCCCGTGCCAGCTGCATCTGCTGTGGAACTGCGTAGAAGCTCTGAGCCCCCAGGTGGGCTATGGCCGCTTGGAAGCTGAAGCGGGTTCTGGTGCTATGCTTCTCGAAGATCATCGCTATTGTTCTGCCCCTGAGGTATTCATGGGGCTCTCGGCGCATCCACATCCTCTTGAACTCCGCTGAGACGTCGAGGATATACTCGATCTCCTGGGGCGTATAGTCCATCAGCGTCAGGAAGTCCCTACCCCTAAACCTCTCACGCATACCCATATCAATCACCTCTCAGGAGGGGAGCTCCAGCGAGCTTCTCATACACCCTTATCACCGCTTGGGTTCCCTTCTCCCCCAAACCCTCAGCCATCAGGCTCCTATATAACTGGTAGGCTAAGGCCGTCCCCGGTAGGGGCATGTTGATCTCCCTGGCCACCTCCATGATGATCCTGAGATCCTTCAATAGATGCTCAACCTTGAAGCCTGGCTCCAAGTCGCCTCTCAGCAGCCTCGCCCCATTGTTTGTTAGCTGCCAGCTTCCGGCTGCCCCGCCTGAGACCGCCTTCAGCGTCGTCTCCAGGTCTAGTCCGGCCTTTGAGGCGAACATGAGGGCCTCAGCTACGGCGAGCATCGTCACCGAGACCAGTATCTGGTTGACGGCCTTCACCATCTGACCCATCCCGTGGCCTCCGCAGTATGTGATCGTCTTCCCCATCGCCTCGAAGATGGGGAGGCACTCCTTGAAGGTCTCGTAGTCGCCGCCGACCATGATACTGAGCGTCCCCCTCTCCGCTCCTATGATTCCTCCGCTGACGGGGGCGTCCAGCATCCTAACCCCCCTCTCAGCCAGCTTCTCAGCTATTCGCCTTGTGACTATGGGGGAGATGGTGCTCATGTCGATGACTATGAGTCCAGGCCTGGCGCCGTGGATAACCCCCTCCGGCCCGAGGAGAACCTCCTCCACATCTGGGGAGTCGGTTACGATGTCTATGACGACGTCGCTCCGCTCAGCCACCTCCCTCGGGGAGTTAGCCCCCTCAGCTCCGGCCTCGAGGAGGGGCTTCATCTTCTCCCTCGTCCTATTCCAGACGGTGAGGGGGAATCCCGCCTTGAGGAGGTTCATCGACATCCTGCTCCCCATGAGGCCCAGCCCTATGAAGCCCACCCGCTTCCTCTCCGGCATCTCATCACACCCCTAAACCCTTCTCCCCCACTCTCTAAACTCTTTCCCATAGAATCAACAGGGCTGTAGATATGTTACCTGAGGATGCTCTGCTTGAGGAAGTAGAGGTAGTAGCAGCCTGAGATGGATATGAGGATGAGGCCCATGCCGATGAATAGGTATGTGAAGGCCCTCCTGCGATCATAGGAGACCCTGCTGGCCTGATAGCCGAGGTAGAGGCCGAGGAAGGAGAGGAAGTAGAAGATCATGGCGACGATGCTCTCATTTAGGGTCTGCCAACTCATATAGGGGTGTATGGCGATCCAGCCCCCTGGACCGCGGATGATGGAGGGGGGGTTATCGACGATGTCGTAGATGCCGCCGCCGATGATGAAGGATGCGAAGAGAGCTATGGCGAGGGCGACGGCGAGGGGTGGAAGCCTAAACCCCCTGAACCTAAGCCTTGGAACCCTCCTCCTGATCCTCCTCATCCCATATCACTCCCACCTTAGATGAGATAAGCTTTAATCTTCAGGGGAGTTATCCCTCGGGGATTCTCATGCCTCAGGAGATAGTCTGCTCCCGATGCGGCTACGTCCTCTATAAGGGTGACGTCCTAAAGCCCCCGCAGGATATAATTCGCAAATATAATGGGAGATGCCCCAAGTGTGGGAAGGAGCTCTCCTTCTCCCCAGATAGGGTGAAGATCACCCCCTATAGGGGGTGAGAATCGTTTTAACCCAGAGAGCGATAAAAGGGAGATGGTGATGAGATGACTCTGAGGAGGACTCAGCTCTACGAGTATCATAGGGAGCATGGCCGCCTCATAGAGTTCGCAGGCTTCGAGATGCCCGTCTGGTATGAGGGCATAATCCCAGAGCACAACGCAGTCAGGAACGCAGTAGGAATCTTCGACACAAGCCACATGGGGAGGATGCGAGCTGAGGGGCCCGACGCCGAGAGATTCCTGAACTACGTCGTCACAAACAACGTCTCAACCCTCGAACCCGGCAGGGGCCTATACACTGTGATGTGTAACGAGAGGGGAGGAATAGTCGACGACCTCATCATCTATAAATTGACGCCTGACCACTTCTTCGTCGTCTATAACGCATCGAACAGGGAGAAGGACTTCAACTGGTTCCTGAGGCATTCAGAGGGCTTCGACGTCGAGCTCAAAGACGTCTCCGATGAGATCGCCATGATAGCTGTTCAGGGCCCTAAGGCTCTGAGGACTTTGGAGAAGATAAGCTCAAGACCCCTCAGCGACGTTGAGCGCTTCCAGATAGTGGAGCTGGAGCTCAGCGGCGTTGAGGCCATGGCTGCGAGGACAGGCTACACAGGTGAGGATGGCTTCGAGGTCTTCATCTTCGACGCCACCCCTGATAGACCTGAGAAGGCTCTCAAGGTGTGGGATAGCCTCCTCGAGGCTGGGGAGGAGTTTGGGATAAAGCCCTGCGGCCTCGGAGCCAGGGATAGCCTCAGATTGGAGGCGGGCCTCTGCCTCTATGGCAACGACATCGATGAGGATATCAACCCCCTCGAGGCGAGGCTTCGATGGGTTGTGAAGTTCAAGAAGCCCAGCGACTTCATCGGCAGGGAGGCCCTGCTACGCATCAGGGAGGAGGGGGTTAAACGCTTCAGGGTCGGCATCAAGATGGAGGAGAGGGGCATACCCAGAAAGGGCTATGAGATATGGGATGGGGAGGGGAGGCAGAAGATCGGCGTGGTCACCAGCGGAGGCTATAGCCCAACGCTAAATGTCGGAATAGCGATGGGATATGTCCCAAGGGAATACCGTAAGCTGGGGACGCCTGTGAGGATCAATATCAGGGGGCGACTGGCTGGGGGAAAGATAGTTAAATTCCATCCCTTCTATGATGAAACCAAATATGGTTGGAGGAGGGTTGAGGGATGAGCGAGGAGTATGAGGTTCCGGAGGGCCTCTACTACACGGAGGAGCATGAGTGGCTGAAGGTGCTCGACGACGGAAACGCCCTAATGGGCATAACAGACTATGCGCAGAAGCAGCTCCACGAGATCGTCTACGTCGAGTTGCCGGAGGTTGGGAAGGAGGTTGAGCAGATGGACGTCCTCGGCGCCGTAGAATCCGTCAAGGCTGTGAGCGACGTCTACTCCCCCATCTCTGGAACCATAATAGAGGTGAATGAGACGCTCCTCGACAGCCCAGAGCTCCTAAACGAGGATCCCTACGGGGAGGGCTGGATAGCGAAGATAAAGCCTAAGAACCTCGATGCCGAACTCAAGAAGCTGATGACCGCTGAGGAGTATAAGAAACATATTGAGGCCCTACACCACTGATCATGGGCGGGGGTTCCCGAGTGGCCAAAGGGGGCAGGCTCAGGACCTGCTGGCTCAGGCCTGCGTGGGTTCGAATCCCACCCCCCGCATCCAGCTAAACCTTTTTCTAATATCCCCTCACGACCTCCCTGATTATCGGGTCCTCTATCCTATACATGCCATGCATCCTATGAACGATTCCCAATTTCATCAAGGTCTTGAGAGCCCTGGTTAGATTTGGATTGGCTATCGGCCTTCCACTCCAGGCCTCAATAGCTCTCTTAATATCGATCCATCTATGCCTTCCCTCCCCTATGGCCTTTAGAATCAACCTATAATTTTTGGATCTCCGGACAATTTTGTCCAGCTCCATCGACGCCATCGCCTTCGCTTCCTCCAAGACGATCTTCAGAATCTCCTCATCCACCCTCTTCTCACTGACGGCCCTGTATCCATAGTAGGTGAGCCAGCCGATCAAGCCGTTTAGCCTCTCAACAACTCCTCGTAGAGTCGTCTCATCTGGCTTCATTCCATGTTCAAGGAATCCAGCTCTGAGGAATCCGATGGATGTCTCCTCATTAAATCCCTCTAAGGTGATCTCCTCCCTATATCGTCCATAGAGTGGGCTCTCAGGGTTCTCCGCCCCTATGAAATCCATTAGTAGACCCATCTCCGAGCCTGTTAGGATGAACTTCAGATTTGGGAGATTGTCGTAGGCGTAGGCTAGGAGATTCCTAAAGTCTATACGACCCTTTCCCCCCATCATGTTCCTCAGGAGCTGAGCCTCATCGAAGGCCAATATCAAATAGACCCCCTCCTCCTCAGCCCATCCATCCAGGGAGTTGAGGAGGGATGAGAGCCTCACCCCCTCCCTCCCCCAATCCAGCTCCACCCTCACACCAGCGATCTCAACGCCCTTAACACTCCCAATCCAGCTCCTAAGCCTGCTCCAAGAGGATTGTAGCCTACTCAACTCCTCGGAGAGCATTCGATAGAGGACTACCTTAGAGTATCCCTCCTCCTCTAAAACCCTTAAATCCAGGTATATGTAGGGCTGAGAACTCTCCCTTAGGGCGACCTTGAGGAGGGAGGTCTTACCGATCCTCCTAACCCCCAGCAGAAGTATGAGGGGGCACTTCTCCCTCAGCGCCTCTAAGAGCTCCTGGAGCTCCCTCTCCCTTCCATAGAGGTCTTCTCGCCGCTCCTTGGGTCTTGGATCGAAGAGCAAGGTATCACCCCCGATACTTAGGTATCACCCCTGATACTATTAAATCTATGGAGGCTGTGTTGAGTAAGGTTAAAATAATACGGCGAATAATATGAATTAGTATTATCTATAATAGAAGGCTTACAGTTAGCCCCATCCCTCCCATCTATAAGGGGCTCCTCGCCGCTCAGGCGGCTTCTCGATCTCGGGGGTGTGGTGATGAGGGCGGTTATTCTCGCAGCTGGGAGGGGGGAGAGACTCTCCCCCCTGACGGATTGGACGCCTAAGCCACTGCTGAGGCTCAACGGCAAGCCCCTCATAGGCTACGTCATCGAGGCCTTCATGGAGGCTGGAGTTGACAGCTTCATAATCGTCACCGGATACCTCGGCGACCATCTACGGAAGGGCGTTGAGGCCATGGATATCGAGGCTGAGATAACCTTCGTCCACAACCCAGATTATAGGCTGGGGAACGCCTCATCGCTGCTCGCAGCCCGTGAGAAACTTGAGGATGAGAGGCACTTCCTCCTATCGATGTCCGATCACATCATAGAGGGGAAACTCGTCGAGGCCGCTGTGAGAGCCTTCAGGGGTAAGCCCCTCCTCTGCGTCGATGCATCGCCGAGATATCTCAGAGACGTTGAGGAGGCGACGAAGGTATTGGTCGACGGATGGGGATATATAAGGGAGATCGGGAAGGGCTTGGAGCTCTGGAATGGCGTGGACACCGGCGTCTTCCACCTCACCGATGAGGTCTTCAGGGTTCTGCCGAGGGGCTATACTCCGCCTACGCTCTCGGATTGGATGAGGAGGCTGACAGGCTTCAGAGCCTTGAAGGCCTGCGACGTCTCAGGATGCTTCTGGCTCGACGTCGACACCTGGGATGACTATTCATGGGCCAGGAAGGTGTTGAAAAATGGAGAGGGCTGAGATTGAGAAGCGGCTGGAGAAGGCGAAGGGGCCCTCAGACCTCCTCGCCGCCTACGTCCACAGACCAATAGAGAACTGGATAGTTTTGAGACTCGTCAACACTTCGATCACCCCGAATCAGTTGACGCTGCTTACCAACGCCGTCGCCTACGTGGTGACGGCCCTCTACTACCTCGGCTACCTACTTCCAGGGTCGCTGCTCAGCTTCGTCGTCGGCATCCTCGACGGCCTCGACGGAAAGCTGGCCCGTGCGAAGGATATGATGACGAAGGTTGGGAAGCTGGAGCACGCCCTCGACCTCCTCTACGAATTTTCATGGCTGGCGGCCCTCGCCCTCCACCTCAGCCGAAGCAGCGGCGGCCCTGAACCCATCGCCTATGCGATGACGGCCATAATACTCATCGCCTTCTACCGATACTGCTACGACATCTTCGGGAAGATGATGGGGGTCAGCCTCGACATCTACGGCCCCTTCGAGAGGGTCTTCAGAAGGGTTGCGGGGAGAAGGAACCTCTACAACATCCATATACTCGTCGCCATACTCCTCGGCGTCCCAGCCATAGCCCTAAAGACGATCACGATCCATGCGGCCATAACGGCTGTCATCTACGCCTGGAGGGCCGCCGTGCATCTACACGCCGCCGACGTCGCCGAGATGGGGTAGCGATGCGCATCGCCCTGATGTCGAGCTGGAACGCCATCTGCGGAGTCTCAATCCACGCCGAGCTGATAGGCAGAGCCCTGTTGGATATGGGGCATGAGCTTAGGGTCTTCGCCCCAATCCAATATGAGGACGATGATACGCTTAGATGTTTCAAGGTTGATGAGCCCTATGTTGTGAGGAACTACTCCTTCCTCAGATACGGTGATCGATGCGTCGATGAGGGGCTCCTCAGCGGTCTATTCCTCGACTCAACACCCCTACTGGAGTGGGACTTCGACCTCCTCATCGTCGAGAAGCCCACCTCAACCCCCCTGAAGAAGCTGTTGGAGCTCCTACCACGCTTAGGGGGGAGAACCTTAGCGGTGCTCCATGAATGTCGGAGACCTGAGAACCCCTACTTCTACAAGGCCAGATGGGATGCGGCGACCATCTTCGATGAGCGATACCTCAGCATATTCTCGGGAATCCTCCCCGAGGGCCTTCTCCACATCGTCCCCTATCCCTGCCACCCCATAGAGCGGAGGGATAGGATGGCTGAGAGGAGGAGGCTGAGTATACCCCTGGAGGCTGAGGTTGTCTTCAGCTTTGGAAGACTCCATCAACCCGAGACCATCATCAAGGCTCTCAGGCCATTATGGAGGGAGAGGCCTGAGCTGATGTATCTCTGCCTCGTCGGAGACCCCTCCCTCTATGAGAGGCTGAGAAGGCTGGAGGCTGAGTATCCCTTCCTCGAGGTGAGGTTTGATAGGCCCTCCATCGAAGGCCTATACGGCTATCTCTCAGCCGTGGATGTTCTCCTCCTCCATAAGGGGGAGATGGGAGGGGAGGTTAAGCTCTCAAGCACAGCCCACCTCTGCCTCGGCTCCCTAACCCCGATCCTCTGCCCCGACGTCAGCTACTTCCACCCCTTCAAAGATGAGGTCTTAAAGTATCGCAGCCTAAAGGAGCTGAGGAGACTGCTCAGGGAGCTCCTGGAGGGAGGCCATGAGGAGTTGAGGGAGAGGGCTGAACGCTTCGTCGAGGAGCACTCAGCTGAGAGGATCGCCGAGAAGTTATTGAGGATAGGGTTGGGAGAGGATTGAGACCCCTCCTAACGGCTGAGGTGGCGAGGCGAATCCTCGGAGGCGATAGGGTTGTATCCCTCGACCTCGGCCTCAGTGAAAGCTCCGTGGAGCTCCTCGATGAGACGGTTCTCCTGCCTGGAGGGTTGAGGGTCTCCATCAGCGATTTGAGGCGCATCGCTGAGCGGGAGGAGGCGATATTCATCGTCGATGAGGACGGCATCTACATGGCCGCCTACGCCGATGGACATTTCTATAAGTTGGTTCCAACGGAGGGGGCTCCAACCCTAGAGATCGATGGAATAAGGATGCATAGAACCAGGGATACAACCCCCGAGAGGGATGCGGCGATGAAGCTGGAGGCCCTCGGCCTGAGGGGTGGATGGGTGTTAGACATCTGCACAGGCCTCGGCTACACAGCCCTCGAAGCCCTGAGGAGAGACGCAGAGCTCGTCGTCTCCATCGAGGTGAATCCAATAGTGCTGAAGATGGCCCACATCAACCCCTGGTCGAGAGGCCTCTTCCAAGATAGACGGATAGACATCATCCTCGGAGACGCCTATGAGGTCGTCCCCTCCCTACCAGAAGCCCGATTCGACTACATCATCCACGACCCACCCCGATTCGCATTAGCTGGACACCTATACAGCGCCGAATTCTACCACAGCCTCCTAAGGGCTCTGAAGCCAGGTGGCCGCCTCTTCCACTACACCGGTGAGCCGGGCTCAAGGTATAGACGCATCGACCTCCGGAAAGGCGTTATGAGGAGGCTGAGGGAGGCCGGTTTCACGGATATACGCTATCATCGAGGTGTGATGGGCGTCACCTGTCGGAGGCCGAAGTAAGAGATTAATAGGAGCCCTACTCTCTATGGATTGGCGGCCGTGGTCCAGCCTGGTTAAGATGTCTGCCTGCCACGCAGAAGACCCGGGTTCGAATCCCGGCGGCCGCACCAATCTCCTTGCTCCACTGCTTCACGCAGCGCATTTCTGCAGATTTCTGAGATGTTTAAGCCTAAAGCTCTGGCCTTTTCGACAAGGGAGCCTTCTACTCTGAATGTGAAGCTGCGGTCTTTCATCTCATGTATTGACAGTGTAAATACATGAGATGAGACTTCCGGCTTCATATTCCTCGCCTTCTCGATCTTCTTGGTCTGCGGAGGGCAAAGCTTCTCGGTGAGAGGAGTCTCATGAATCTGTCCCAGAGTTGATATACTCTGTCAGCTGTTGTGTAGGCTCCCTTTTCTTCCAGCTGTTTATGATATGCTTTGAGGGCGAGGCAGATGAGGCTTATTTCATTCTCGTCGAGGCGGGGTCTGATGATCTTCATCTCGGCTAATGGTTCCGATACGTTGTTTATAACGGTTCCGTTAAGTGGATTTCCAGGTATCATTCGTCACCTGCCAGCGATTTTATGTGGCGGATGAGCTGATGCCATTCAGTTCTCCATACCCTGGGCGGTATGCTGACATAGTGTTCTTTGAGTTTTGATGATGAGGTGACCATGAGTTCCAGTTGGTGTTCATCGTCTAGGAAGAGGATGGCTGTCTTTGCTGGGAGCCAGTGGAGCCATGGGCCTTCAGGGAATTCTGCGAGGAGCATGTGAACATAGATGATGCGCTCTGGGAAGGGGCTACGCAGGGCATAGCGTAGCTTATCAGGCCTCAGCCAGAGACCCTTATCGGCTATCGCATAGAAAGGGTAGCGAGTGCCTGTCACCTCGACCTCTGCAATGATGCGACTATCTCGATAGATGGTAATATCGGGTGCAGGATTCGATCCCGCCTGGATGTCGGCTTCTCCGGCTCCTAGACCCGTCAGCTTCACATCATAGCGGGAGCCTAGTGAGGCTTGAAGCAGGGCCTGTAGGGCCTGTTCTCGCCAGCGGGCTTCGTCGTGGCGCACCCGGAGATAAGCCTTCTTGAAGCTCATTCGGGAGCCTCTATCCATAGGGTTCGCCACCCCCAGATTCTCTTCGCAGCCCTGTAGCCCAAGAGGCGGATGGTGAGGGAGATCAGATGCTGCAGGATTCTTCGGATAATGAAGAGGTGCTTCTTGCGGGCTTCGATGAGGAGCTTTATGGTGAGGAAGTATGCGGGGATGATGGCGAAGATGAGGAGATCCCTGAGCAGCATTTCAATCACCTCTTGAGGCTGATACTTCCATCGAAGAATCTCACCGCATCTCCATCCCTCACCAAGGCATCGAATATTCTCTGGATTACATCTCTGGGGAGGCCGGTGGAGATGTGAACCGTGTCGACGCTGACCCTCTTCAGGTATACGTCACGCTGGAGACGCTCAACCTCAGCCCTCACAACCTTATAGGCCTCAGCGAGACTGATTTTTCCCATTTCTTCCCTTTTCTCAATTGGGGTTATTTCTGGAGCTTTCTCGACTGAATCTCTGATTTTTTCCGGTATCGAAAAAATTCCCTCCGAGGGTGTGTATAAAAAGTGTGTTCTATACAGCTCTTCGAGGGTTAGCTCCACGCCCTGATATTCAATTTTTACATGGGTGTCTGGGGGAATTTTTTTGATAAGCTCATTCCAGGCTTCCTGAAGCTCTTCAAAGCTAAAGTTTCTACCTTTTTCGAAAAGGGAAGATTTGGGAAGATTTTCAACGACGCTTTCCTTAAGCACCTTATACCATCTCAGCCTCTTGTCGTCGGGGTATGGCTCCTTGTCTATGAGACCGAGGTCGATGAGAGGTGGCAGATAATGGTTTTGGAGAGTCTTGGTGCTTATGGTTTTGCCGAAGACCTCTGGAAATCTGCCTCTCATCTCTTCGATGAAGATGCCGCCCTCTTCTCCCCTCTCCTTCCATAGTGGTAGTATGACTTCATGGAAGAATTTGAGTACGTGATCTGGCAGTCCCGTGAATATTGATTCGCCCTGTTCTCCCATGAAGTAGAGCTTGACAGCTCTCTCATAGTCGGCTCTTGTGACGATGATGGCTTCATAGTCGCCGATTTTGAGGATGGGTCGTGCATAGATGTTGATGGCTGCTGACATCTGTAGGGCTGTCATGAAGCGCTGGCTGTCCCTCATGTGGCGGCCCACTGAGGCTGGGAACTCCTCGCCGATGTGCCTGTAGAAGGGTATCCAGAAGATGTTTGGATTGGGCTTTCCCGTCGCCCTGCGGGCCTTATTCTTCAGTAGCTTCAGCCTTGTTATGACTGCTCCGATGGCCTCTCTGGCCCATTCAAGGCGGCTTAGCTGTAGGGCCCCGTTCAAGGCGGGTTCTGGAAGCCCCTTCCTGAGGGCCACCAGCTTGATGGCCTCCCTATACTTCTCCCTGCTCTGCCTTGGGCTGATGGTGGTGAAGCGGCTGACCAATTGCTCCCAGGTGTCAACGTCTCTGCTTCCCTTTGTCAGCGCAGCCATGGCTGCGGGCCAGCCTCTCACCTTGACATGCATAGTTTGAAGGGGCCCGCCCTTCCTGCGGTCTGTGAACTTGTAGCTTATCTCCCAGGTATCATGGCTTAGAATCGGCCTTAGACGATTGAGGGTTTCCTGATTGGGATTATCCATGAAGAATAGGATTTTATTCTCCAGGTCTACTCTGATGGCGGCCTTGCGCAGTAGCTCCCTGATTTCCCGTTTGATTTCACGTCTCCGCTGCTTATCCTTTGTCGATTCATATTCCTCTTGGAGCTGCATGAGGATGGGTTCAAGCTCTGCGCCTGTGTCCTCTAGGATGAGTGTGCCGTGGTCGTGGGCGATGGCGGTCGGTGAGAGGCCGCCGAGGAACCAGACATCTTCTCTTGGGAAGAGGCTGAGGATGGTGACGATGGGATAGGTTTTACCCTCGCTGGTCGGCGCCTGGGCGAGAAGATTCATGGGCTCTGGGGTGTAGGCTGAGAAGGAGTGCATCAGAACCATGCTGGCGTAGAAGTCATCCTCCTTGATGAGTGTCCGGAGTATGTTGAGGAGTTCATCGAAGAGGTCGAGGCCCTTAAGCTGCTCTATAACTTCGGAGAGTTTCATGGCCTTGGCCTCCAGGGGTCATATTCGGGGAGATCGTAGACGAGGGCTCTGACCAGCCTGGTGTGAAACCTGCAGAGGAGGCCTCTGAACCCGTTTCCCGGAATTGTGACCCTATACTTGGCTCGGCGGCTGCATTTACAGCAGCGTGCGTGGACATGGTCTGGAAGCCTCTCGATGATGAGGCCGAGTGAACGGTTATTTATAAGCTGCTTTTCACTCGACTGAAAACTCATTTATAAGTCACCTCTCATGAGTCTCGCCTCTTTCTCATCATCAGCCACCAATCCAGTAGTAGGGAGAAAGTCAGCGCTGCCAGCCAGCCGGTGAGGAAGCCATGATAGAAGGTCTGCCAGTCAACCACTTTCACTCACCTCTCGCTCACCTCTTGCCCTCTAGAATCTCCTCGATTTCATAGCGCAACTCCCAGTCTTCGTCTACAATCTTCTCAGCCAAGACATCTATGGCTTCAGCAATTTCGAGAATAGCCCTTTCAATACGTTCTAATTTCTCACTCATCAGGCTTCACCTCTCATATCGGCTCTCCAATCCAAGCCGTGATCTCATCGCTGAAACTATCCAGCAGCTTCTCAATGGCCTCTGAGAATGTGAGTTCCTTATCTTCAAGGGTGCTGAGAACCTCTCTCAGCTTTGAAATTCTCTCGCATAGCTTACGGTTTAGGGGAACATAGATTTCGTAATGGCCTTTATGCTCATCATCTTTGAGCATCCTGTCAGCGATGATGAGACTCTCAAGATAGTCAACTACCTTCGAGGGAAGATCATAGCCCCATTCAGGGTCGTAGAAGGCGTCTAAGATGCGTTTGGCCTGCTCAGCTGTCAACTCAGCGGCTTTCAACATATTTACGACATCTTCCTGTCTCACTTCTCACTCACCTCTCTTTCCCGCTGTTTTGTGGTATTGCTGTCGTTGCGTAACGCAACGTGGTATCATGGTATTTCTCTCCCGCTGCGTCTCCCAGGGAGAAAGGGGGAACCCTTCCCTCGGGGGAAGAGAATATGGCCTCGATGGGAGACGCAGTTTCGGGGAGCTTCACATCCCGTTTGAGAACCTCAAACTTGCTATATCGCTGACACTCGGGGCACCAAGTCGTCTTAGTGGCTAACTCCAAATCCTTGAAGACGCCCTCGATTATGGCTCCGCAGCACTTCACTCTCACTCTGAGAATCCTTAAAGGCCAGAAGTAGGGGCAGGCTAAGGCTTCAGGTGAAGTTGATTTCCTATATAGCTGACACCAGCCACCTGATGTCTCGGAGAACCATCCACATTCAGCACAAACTCTCATCTCTTCAGCCTCCCTTCACACATCTCTTCACTAAGCCCTCCCAAGTTAGGCCAATCATGATCCAGAAATAGCTGTCAGCCACATCCTCATCCTCGCCCACTATGAGGTCTCCATTCTCGTCGAGAACATTCAGCCTCTGCCAGCGTTCAAGCTCCCACTTCCCCAGAGGCTTCTCACCGCTGAGATGGAGAACCAGCTTAGCCAATTGTCGAGCCGTCTTCCAGTTGAAGCCCAGCTCCCTGAATCCGTCAACTAGCTTCTTCTCATCTACTGAAACCATCATTCCCTCTCAGCCCTCCTTTCTCTCTGGCGGCGGGGTCTGCAGCGCATATAGGAACCAGCTCACTATGCCTCCAGGTCTCAATACGTCGTCGATTCTCTGCTGCTGCTTCTCCGCTGGCTCAGTAGGCTGAAAACTCAATCGCAGCCTATTCACCGCCGGAATGTCGAGGTTGCATTCACGCTGATTGAGGACATCGATGAGTTTCACGAGGGCTCCGGCCTTAGGCCCCAGCTCATCACGATCCTGAAGCGCCTTGGGCCTCAACTCCTTGATGTAAGCGTTCTCAGAGGGTTCATAGATGACATCGAAGGCCCTCCACCCAGCCTCATCAGGGCTGTCAGGAAGCTCAATATAGCTTCCAACTCTCTTCTTGATGCCAGCGCTCTTCTTCACGTATATGAGCGGCTGCCATTCATAGCCCTTCTCCAAGCCCTGTGTCAGCAGCTTCCTCCACTTCTCCTCCCAAGCTTGAAGCTCATCCAGCAGCTTCAGGGCTTCATCTGGGTCGAGGATGATGCGGGGCTTCTCCATCTTCACTCCTCCTCCAGGTTCCTAAGGGCCTCTTCAAGGCTGACGGGAAGCGAGGGGTCTTGATAACCGGCCTCGCTGAGTATGCGCCGCAGCCAGGTGTCGAAGCCCTCCAATGGCCTCTTCAGCTTCAGATACAGCCTATAGGTGTCAGGGCTGACCCTGACAAACTTGAAGCGGCTCACGCCACTCACCTCGCTGTCTCTACCCTCATCCACAGCTTCTCGATCTCCCGCTCAGCGCCGCCTACACGCCGCCAGAGCTCCTCAACCTCAGCTTCAAGCCAGCTCAGCCGATCAAGAATTCTCTGCAGCTCTTCTCGCAGCGTTATGAAGCTGTCGCTGACTCCGGAGACATCCTCAGGCCTTAGATGAGTCTCAGCTGACATCACTCACCCGCCTCCTCTTGGAAAATCGATGAAGACCTTGATCTTCCTCTTCCCCCGCTTGAACACCAGAACTCGATAGCCCTCGAAGCTTGTTTCAATATCAGTTAGAATAGCACCTTTAGCCCTCTCCAACTCTCCGTAGTAATAGATCTCCTCAGTCATCTCGCCATCTCCTCCACTTCATTTATGGCCTCTAACGCCCCAACCTCAGAGGGGCGGGAACTCCTCAAAGCCTGCAGCCGGAGCCGGACAGCCTCAGAGATGAAGTCGGCGATGCTCCTGTAGACGGGATTCTCACCTATGAACTTCTCGACTTCCTCAACCAGCTCCGACCGCAGGCTTATACTCCTAAAGCTCTTTTGCTCCATTTTCGCTCCAAGATTGGAGTCCTTCTATTAATATTTAAGGATTGCGGTATTATTGGAGCATTATTGCGGATGAACACTTAAGTATAGGCAAAGATGCTCCAATTGAGGATGGTAGAATACCGCAAAATCAGCTTGAAGAAGGAGCTGTGCGACGAGGTGGAGGAGTTCATCCGTGAGCATCCCGAGTTCGGCTATCGAAGCATCGCAGAGTTCGTCGAGGATGCAATCCGGCGAAGGGCTGAGGAACTCGGCATCTTGACTTCAACTCGGAGAGCAGCCGCTGAACAGCTTCCTCAGGATCGACTCCCCGCCTAACCAGCTCCCATATTTCCCTTGAAACGGGTATGGAGGGCATCGATGGTCTGTCTCATGTTTGCGGTATATAAGAAGTGCGAACCCTCAGCTTGCGGAGAGATGGATGAAAGTGATATTAAAGTATATATACCGTAAAACCGACCTAAAACTTGGTGGTTAAGTGGTTCGCACCTACGCTGGGAGAGGCGTAGGAGCCTTTATAGAGAATCCACTTTTCGCCTCTCAGACAAGCTTCATCCTCGTATGCAGCCCTTGGATAAGCCCTCAATACGCTCAACGCCTTATTCAAGCCGCCTACCGAGGCATAAATGTCATGATCATCACCAGCAATTCCCCTCGACCCGATCATCAGCAATCCCTTCAAATGCTCATCAACGCCATAACGCATCCCAGAGATTGGCTGGGCAGACCCAAGAAGGATTGGATTAGACCGCCTCTTCAGCTTAGGGTAGTAAATGAGAGATTCATCCATGCCAAACTATACGTCGTCGATGGCTATGCGGTGGCAGGCTCAGCAAACCTAACCGAAGGCGGACTCTATCATCATGTAGAGCATATCACCATCTTCGAGGGAGATGAAGCCGAGAAACTCGTTGAAGACTTCAGGCAGCTATGGGAACTTCATACACGTGAAGAGGTAGTAATGGAGTCTGCGCCTACTCCTACGGTTCTCAGAGTTTTAGAAGCCATTAAAGAACGTCTCGGCATCTTTTAAACAGAAGGAAGAGGGCTAGGCGATTCGTCTATACTCCCATCTCCACGGCTGCCTCCGAGCCGGCCGCCGCTCCACATAGACATACAGCAATTCACTCTCGATGACTCTGGCCACCCGCTGCGCCGAGAAGCCGACCAGCTTAGCTATTTCACCCGCCCTCATCCACTGGTCACGGCTCAAGGCCTCAAGAATCCTCTCCGCCCTACTCGTCAGCCACG
>Ga0190286_1000514_pt1 | contig 15782 bp, 15 predicted proteins | sample 48691834_MG_FD_183241 | JGI IMG/M metagenome (GOLD analysis project Ga0190286, IMG submission 183241) | Hydrothermal vent microbial mat bacterial communities from Southern Trench, Guaymas Basin, Mexico - 4869-18-3-4_MG | ecosystem: Environmental > Aquatic > Marine > Hydrothermal vents >... | reverse complement strand
TAACAATAGAGGAGGAGGCAGATAGATATGCCTACCGCCATGGCCTCTTTGTCATAGGCCAAAGTGGTCAGACAGTAAAGATACTAAATGATAAAAAATTTAGGCCAAAGGTCTGGTAGACCAAACAGACCACACATGCCGTAAATCGTAAAGCGTAAAGAGTAAAGTGTTAAAAAGACTCCTCACTCCTCACGCCTTACACTTCACGCCTCACTCCTCACGCCTCACTCTTCACGCCTTACACTTCACGCCTCACACCTCACGCCTTACGCCCATGAGCCAGATAGACCAGATAAACGAGATATGTCAAATGTGGAGGCCAGACCCCGTTTGTTTTTCTTTCTGTTATTTCCTCAGTGGATGAGACTTTGAATGCGTTAAAGGTTTCAGGTTTATGGCTTTCTAAAGATATTGAACAAATAATTTAAAAAGAAAGCAGGCAAAAGCTGAAAGGGCCAGAGAGATTCGATGAATGCAGTCATTATAGTCATTGACCATAGTAGTTATGACTATCAATGGATTTTAGAAAATAGTAATCTCATCATCGATACCAGAGATGCCATTAACAGTCCAAATAAAGGAAAGGTTATTAAAGCCTAGATAAAAAGAGAAACCAGATAAACCAAATCAACTAAATTCTTGACTTCGATTTCCCACTATGCTAAATAAAAACAGGCAAAAGATTAGTAATGATGGGCATTTTCATAGAATTTTTTGATTTCCAATGGCGGAGCTATGTCTTAAAATTTTTTAAGAAGGGCCACTTTAATCATAGTTCCCCATTACCTTTTACTCACAGTGACAAAACTAGAATAAACCAGAGGCAAAAGCAACTGGCAAAGATAGTTTAAAAGGATATAGAGAGTTTAGGCACTAATTTTGTTAAAAATGATAAGGAGATTCAAAAATCAAGATCTGACCTCTAATTCTCCAAAATTCTCCAATAAAATATAAAGTTAGCCGAAAGGAGGTATTTGGATGAGAAAAGATTATAAGATAACTAGGGATATTTTGATAGAGTTAATTTCTAACATTCTATTATGAATAAAATAGCAATCTATGATTCTAATTTTGTAGTTGCGCTGGTTGATGAAGATGACAAATCGCACAGGACTGCACTTGAACTTCACTCACTCATTAAAACCAAGAACCTTCTCATAGTTTATTTTGACTGTGTTGCTAATGTAGCAGAGGAAATGGGTATAAAATATATTGTCAGTTTTGATAAAGATTTTCATACTATGAAAGAACTGACGAGGATTTATGATAAACAATCGCTTGAAAGCCTTGTCCATGATAAACCAAATTAACCAGATAGACCAAACAGACCAGATAGGCCGTAAACCGTAAGCAATAAAGTATTAGAAAATGACACTTTACACGTCACACTTCACGCCTTACGCCTCACTTGTATCTATGCCTTATTTCTGTTAATCTTAACAAAAAGGAGATATTATGACCCAACAGGAGCTTGAGAGGGCCATACAAGAGGTATGGGCACTATTTAGGGAGACAAGCGAGAGGTTTAAAGAGACAGATAGGAGGTTTAAAGAGACAGACAAAAGAATTGAGCGGTTAAGCCAGGAGACAGACAAAAAGATTGCAGAGGTAAGCAGATCCGTAGCTGCCCTTACAGGAAAGTGGGGGAGGTTTGTTGAGGGGCTGATTGCCCCTGGCACAATATCCATGTTTAAAGAGAGGGGAATAGGGGTAGAAAAGGTATACCAAAGGGTAAAGGCACACAAGGATGGAAGGGAAATAGAGATAGACATACTGGCCATAAACAAAGAGTATGCAATCCTTATTGAGGCAAAGAGTAGCCTTGGCATATCTGATGTAGATGAGCACATTGAGAGGCTTAAGGCATTTAAGGTATTCTTTCCAGAGTACAGTGACAGAAAGGTAGTAGGGGCAGTGGCAGGCATAACAATAGAGGAGGAGGCAGATAGATATGCCTACCGCCATGGCCTCTTTGTCATAGGCCAAAGTGGTCAGACAGTAAAGATACTAAATGATAAAAAATTTAGGCCAAAGGTCTGGTAGACCAAACAGACCACACATGCCGTAAATCGTAAAGCGTAAAGAGTAAAGTGTTAAAAAGACTCCTCACTCCTCACGCCTTACACCTCACACCTCACACCTTACGCCTTACACCTCACGCCTCACGCCTTACGCCTTACGCCCATAAACCAGACAGACCAGAATAAATTATGGACAATAAAGACAGTGCCTGGAAAGAGGCCATTGAGACATATTTCCCTGATTTTATTAAATTTTTCTTCCCTAATATTGCTAAAGATATTGACCACTCAGAGAGATGGTTGCTTATTCATATAGAGGTTCAGGGATATTTTGAAAAGGAATTTGCAAAGAGGATGTTTATCTACAACTATCGTATATTTGATAAATACAACAAAGACGTAGTAAGCCTTGCTATTTTGGCAGACCCCTTGCCCCATTTTAGCCCAGATAAATATAAAGTAAGTTATTGGGGATTTAAGCAAGAATTTAGTTTTCCTGTTGTTAAAATCCTTGACTATAAAGAAAAATGGGCAGAATTAGAGAAGAGCAAAATCCCTTTGCCATCATTGTTATGGCCCATCTAAAGGAGATGGAGACAAAAGCAGATATTGACAATCGTCTATTTTGGAAAATTACTCTAGTAAAAAGGGAGAAAAAGATGCCATACATTACCACAGCAGAGAAAATAGGCATAGAAAAGGGGATACAACAAGGAATACAGCAGGGGATAAGGCAGGGGCTTTTAGAGGCAATTGAGTTGGGCCTAAAATTGAGGTTTGGGACAAAGGGACTTAGGCTATATCCCCAAATAACCAAAATAGATAATGTGGACAAATTAAGGTCTATAAAAGAATCCATTGAAATTGCTAAAGAAGTAAAGGAAATAGAAGAGTTATTGCCAAAACCAGACAGACTGTAAATCGTAATATGAATGATGTTGATAAAATGCTAGGCGGCCTAATTAAATCCCTAAAAAGATGATAAGAACCCCTCACACTTTACGCTTCACACCTCACACCCATGAGCCAAATCAACCAGACAAACAAAATGGACGAAATAAACCAGATCAACCATATCTATGAAAATTACTCGCTTTGAAGACCTTGAATGTCTTGCCCCGTTAGATAATATGTTTTTTATTTATGTACTAAAAAGTGAAAAGGATCATAATCTTTATATAGGGTTTACAAGAAACTTAAAGAAAAGACTTGAGGAGCATAATAAGGGTATTGTTAGGTCTACAAAGCTGAGAAGACCACTTAGACTAATATACTATGAAGCCTGCTTGAGTGAAAAGGACGCATTGTGTCGTGAACGATACCTAAAAACAGCCTGGGGTAAGAGATTTATTAAAAACAGACTAAAAAATTTTTTAAATTATATCTAACGGGGTGAAGCAAGAGGCAAGATTACTTACAAAAATGGTCTATGACACAATTAAGCAAAATAGGAATTTTCAAAAAGACTTAAGACTCTGCAGTCAAATACAAAGCCACCTTTATATCGCTTTAGACCAAGGATATATTAAGCAAGAAGAATTTAGTAAAAATTAAGTGGTAGCAACAGTTTTCATAAAGGCCTTGACTCTTAGAGTGTGGATACTTTGTCTTAATTAACCTATCCAAACTAGATAAACCAAATAAGCCAGACTTAATTAACATAGGTTGCGTGCTTATTTATTTTAAGGTAAGCTAAAAGTATGCAAATAGAGGCAAAGAAAAACCTGGCAGTTGAGGTTGCAAGTCTTTATCCCCCTCAAGGGGAGTGGACTGAAGAAGATTATTTTTCATTGCCTGATACAAACCGCTATGTTGAGCTTTCAGAAGGGAGACTTATCATGCCACCACACCCTACAAGAAGCCATCAGGTAGCGCTGTTAAAGCTATATAAGCATATGGACGCATTTGTTACTGAGCATAAATTGGGAGAGGTTATAACGGCTCCTTTGCCAGTGCGGCTTTGGCCAGGAAAGATTCGAGAACCTGACATCCTTTTTGTAGCTAAGGAACATTCTAACCGTATTGATGAAAAGGTCTATGGGGTTCCAGACCTTGTGGTAGAAGTAGTTTCGCCTAGTACAGAAAGGGCTGATAGGGTAGAGAAATTTAAAGAATATGAAAAGGCAGGGGTAAGGGAATATTGGATTGTAGACCCTGATAAAAAAATTGTTGAAATTTATGGTCTAAGAGGCAGCCAATACATATTGCTTGGTAAATACAACTCCCCCCAAACCGCAAGCTCAGAGATCCTTAAAGGTTTTAATGTTAAGGTAGAAGAATTGTTTTTGCCCAAATAAACTAGACAAATCTCGCTATATGGACCAGAAAAAGCGCTGGTATGTAATACAAACAAAAGGAAACCAGGAAGAGAAAGTGCTCTTTTACCTACACCAAAGAAAGATAAAGACATATTTTCCAAAAAGAGGAAAAAGCCGCTTTCCCCTAGCTATGTATTTGCCTAGTGTAGCAAAGATGAGATCTATGCTGCCCGCTGGATAAGTGGGGTAAAAAAGGTATTGATAGAGAATAAAAAATTAGCCCTATTTATGATATATCCTTTCTACCAAGTAGCCCCAAAAGGAACCAATCTCAATTTAGAAAAAGGCTAACCAGTAAACCGTAAACAGCTAAAGTGTTAAAAAACTCCTCACGCTTTACACTTCACACCTTACGCCCATGAGCCAGACAAACCAGTTTAATGTCAAATGTGAAGACCAGACCCGTAAAATATAAATAAAATGTAAAATGTGACACATAAACCCAAGATGTTTTCTTATCTTAATGGTCGAATAAGAGGTTTTGTCAGTGTTCCTGAGAAAAGAGGCTATTAGAGAATTTTATCTCTTTATCTACACTTCAAGGCATAAATTATATTCTTAAGAGTTTTAGGATCAGAAAAATTTGGTTTGATTGCCTTCGCCCAAAGCTTTATTCAGTATTTTAATATTCTTACTGATTATGGCTTTAACCTTTCAGCAACAAGAGAGATCTCTATTTATGACAGGTCTTTTCGCTTGAGAGCCGAAATATGAACATAAAAAAGCTAATAGACAATTTTAATGATTCAGGTAAAAGCCTTTCACAGCGTGCAGTTAGAGGTGGTTTTTGGGTATTTTTACTTAGGACAACACAGCAACTGTTTAATTTTGTAAGGCTTATAATTTTAGCTCGCATTCTTTCGCCAAATGACTTTGGTTTGATGGGTATTGCTCTTCTGACAATGGCAACCTTAGATACTTTCTCACAAACAGGTTTTCAACAGGCATTAATTCAAAAAAAAGAAGATATAAAGCCTTATCTTGATTCTGCTTGGACCGTTCTGATTCTGCGAGGATTTATTCTATTTGCAATCCTTTTTTTTATAGCACCTTACGCAGCAACCTTCTTTAATGCACCAGAAGCAAAACCTATAGTTCAGGTTATCGGATTCGCAGTGCTTTTTCAAGCATTCACTAATATTGGAGTTGTTTATTTTCAGAAAGAGCTTGAATTTAACAAACAATTTATATATCACCTTAGCGGTACATTAGCCGACTTTATTGTAGCAATTTCAGCTGCTTTAATTCTAAGAAGTGTCTGGGCGCTTGTTTTCGGCTTGCTTGCAGGGAATTTTGCAAGATTTGTGGTAAGCTATTTAATACATCCTTATAGACCACATTTAAGTTCAGATTTAAGAAAGGCAAAAGAACTTTTTGGATTTGGCAAGTGGGTTTTGGGCTCAAGTGTATTGATATTTCTAATCACTCAAGGAGATGATATTTTTGTTGGGAAGCTGCTTGGTGCCACTGCATTGGGTTTTTATCAAATGGCTTATAGGATTTCAAATATGCCGGCAACGGAGATAACCCATGTAATTTCACAGGTGACATTTCCCGCTTATTCAAAACTTCAAGATAACATTCCGAAGCTGAGAGAAGCATATTTAAAAGTTTTGCAGGTTACAGCATTTTTATCTTTTCCTATTGCTGGATTAATCTTTGTTTTAGCTCCTGATTTCACTAAAATATTTTTAGGAGAAAAATGGATGCCAATGGTGCCAGCGATGCAGGTGTTGGTCTTTGCAGGATTAGTAAGATCAATAGCAGCGACAACAGGTCCTATATTTCATGCTGTTGGAAAACCAAAAATAGATACAAAATGGCAAATAGTTCGCTTGTTTGCGTTAGCCGCTTTAATCTATCCGTTTACTATTAAATGGGGAATATTAGGAGCATCAATTGTGGTATTTTTAAGCATTTTTGTTTCAAATATTGGGTTTTGTTTCAAAGCTATAAAAATCACAAAATGTGGCACGAAAGATTTTGCCAATACGATGTTATCATCTTTAGTAGGTAGTGCCATAGCAGTATTAGTTGTATCGGGATTAAGAAGCATGATGGATACTTGGATATGGGAGTTTATTATATTTACTTGTGTGGGGGTTTTGACATATCTTATTATAATTTATTTATCGGATAAGTTCTTTAACTATGGAATGCAAGCGCTCATAAAAGAAAGCATACAGTCGCTTAGAGATGTTTAAAAGCATGGCACACTTAACAAGATATTATATGTATAAAAGAATTAAGGAATGCTTTAAGGAGCCACAGACAATAAATGGAAAGATTTTAGGTATAAAAGGTTGGGGAAATCGCATTGTAATTTTGCTCTGCTTCATAAGTGATAAATTTAGATTCATGAAAATTACTGAAATCAAATGAGGCATGCGACGTTTAATTTTCACTTATAGTGAAAAAAGATATTGAATTATTATATGGGTGGTAGCTAAAAAATGAAACTACAAGTGGAACCAAATCATTATTTCAATAAGTCTTATGATTCAAAAGAACGCTTCATTAGCTACTGGCACCAGATTAACGAAATCATTAAATTAAATCCTAAAACAGTGCTCGAAATTGGTGTTGGGAATGGATTTGTCTCAAAATATTTAAAAGAAAGAAAAGTAAATATTTTAACTTTAGATATAGATAAAAGATTGAATCCGGATGTAGTTGGTAGTGTTTTAAATATGCCATTTTCAGATGAATTATTTGATGTTATGGCGTGTTATGAGGTCTTAGAGCACCTGCCTTTTGAAAATTTTTCTAAAGCTCTTTCTGAAATATTTCGAGTTTCTAAATCTTATGCAGTTTTGTCATTGCCAGATGCAAGTAGAGTTTATCGCATTTATATACACATTCCAAAAATCGGAATATTTAAAAAACTAATCCCGCTACCAAGATTTAAAAATCCAACTCATAAATTTGATGGCGAGCATTATTGGGAAATAGGAAAAGCAGGATATCCATTAAGTAAAATTATTAATGAAATCCAAAAAGCAGGATTTAAGATCGAGAAAACTTATAGAATATTTGAAAATCCTTATCATAGGTTCTTTATATTGAGAAAGGGAGAATAAAACTATGCCAGAGAAAAATCCAACTGTTAGCGTAATAATACCAACATATAATCGAGCACATTTAATAGGGCGGGCTATTCAAAGTGTATTAAATCAAACATATCAAGATTTTGAAATTATCATTGTAGATGATGGCTCTACAGATAATACAGAAGAAGTAATTAAAGAATATCAAGAACAGGATAAAAGAATAAGATACATTCGACACGAGAAAAATAAAGGTGGCTCAGCAGCAAGAAATACGGGAATTAAACTTACCAGAGGAGAATATATTGCTTTTCAAGATAGTGATGATGAATGGTTGCCAGAGAAGTTAGAGAAACAGATGAAGGTTTTTGAGAACCCTCCACCAAAAGTTGGAGTTGTTTATACAGGATTTTGGAGAATAGAGAATAATAAAAAAATTTATATACCATTTTCATGGGTTAAACAAAAAGAAGGTAATATACATAAAGAACTTCTTAAAGGAAATTTTGTGACAACTCAAAGTATTGTAGCCCGCAAAGAATGCTTTAAAAAAGCAGGAATGTTTGATGAGAAGTTGCCAAGGTTTCAGGATTGGGAATTAGTTATAAGACTTTCAAAATATTATGATTTTAAGTGTATAGATGAACCATTGTTAATTTCATACTATACTTTGGATAGTATTTCTGCTAATAACGAGGGCTACATCAAAGCCTTAAAACTTATCCTATCAAAGCATTTTAATGACTTTGCTGAAGATAGAAAATTGTTATCAAAACATTATTTTAGCATTGGTGTGAACTTATGTTTAAATAATAACTTTAAAGAAGGAAGAAATTATCTGATAAAAGCTATGAAAACTTATCCTTTTAATATCAAATGTTTATTAGTTACTTTTTTGTCGTATTTTAGTCAAAGTGTTTACAATAAAGCTACAGAAATTTATCGAAAATTGAAATCAGGAATTGGAAAATAGGAATTATGAATTATCCAAAAGTTGCAATTATAATTCTCAACTACAACGGCTGGAAGGATACGATTGAGTGTTTGGAAAGTGTACTGAGAAATAATTATCCAAGTTATCAGGTAATTGTTGTAGATAATGGCTCTCAAGATAACTCTATGGAGTATATAAAGGCATGGGCAGAAGGAAAACAGAAAGTTTTAACTCCAGAGCCAGGTCATCCTTTGTATAATCTATCTCATCCCCCAGTTAAAAAGCCAATTCCCTATATTTATTATACTAGAGAAGAAGCAGAAAAAGGCGGTGATTTTGAATTAGAAGAAAAATTGACAAAAGAATGGAAAAAGCAAAGAAAATCTAATAATAAAGAATTAATCTCCACCTCACCTTATCCTTTGATTTTTATCCAAACAGGCGAAAATCTTGGCTTTGCAGGAGGGAATAATGTAGGAATGAAATACGCATTAGCAAAAAATGATGGAGAATATATATGGCTATTAAATAACGATATTGTTATAAAAAAGAACAGTCTGCTTGAGATGATCAAAGTTTTCCAAATGAAAAAGTCTATTGGGGTAGTTGGTTCAAAGATTTTAAGATATCATACTGCTAATATTTTACAAGTTTTATGTGGAACAAAAAAATTAACTTGGAAAAATGCTGGGGAAGGTCAATATTTGTATCTAAATAGACTAATTAATGAAGTAAAATGTAATGATATGTTTGAGATAAATGGATATATAGTTGGTGCAAGTATGTTAATTAAAAAGAAAGTGCTACACGATATAGGCTTATTTGATGAAAATTATTTTATGTGGGCTGAAGAAGCTGATTTTTGTTTTAGAGCTTTAAAAAATAATTGGAAATTATTTTGTGCTTGTAATTCAGTTGTTTATCACAAGGAAGGTGGGAGTACAGGAAAAGATTCTGTTAAAAAGTTTTTTAAAAAGAAAAGTAAAAGGCCATCATATACGAGATTTATAATCACAGGATATTTGGATATTAGGAATCATTTGTATTTTGTTAGAAAACATTTTAGTATCGTTTATATGTATTTATATTTCATAATTTTGTTACCCAAGTTGTTTAGACAAATAATTGGTATAATATTGCTTGATGATTTTAAATTAAAAAGAATAAGCTTGCTTTGCAAAGGTATAATTGATGGTTTTCTTAATAGAATGGGAAAACCGAAAGAATTGGATACGAGAGAAAAGTTTAAAAGGATAGAAAGGGATTGATAAAATCGGCATTTCGAGATTATTAATAGTTAGTACAATACCAGTTAGTTACCCACCTAAAGATGGATATTCTATGGTTGTTTTCTATAGATCATACTTCCTAAAAAAATTAGCTAACATTGAGTCCGATATTATAGTTTCAGAGAACGAGAAATATCCAGCTAAAGGTTTAATTGATTCAGGTATATTTAATAATGTTTTTAACTATTCAATGAATGGTAAGTGGAAGTCTTTAGCTAAGTCGTTTTTTTCAAAAGAGACCTATACCATGATAAGACACGACATAAACAATGAAGATTTAAAAAACATTGTAAGTAATATTAATAAAAGTAACTATGACGCACTTATTTTTGATTATAGTGGTTCTTACCCTTTATACAGAAAACTGCTCAAACATATTAATATCGATAATGATAGGATTATTTATTGGAGTCATAATATTGATTATATAGACTTCAAAAATGTAGCTATCGAAACCAGCAATTTGTTAAGAAAAATTTTTTATTACATTATCTGCAAAAAGCTTGAAAAAATTGAGTTAGATTATATTAAAAAATTTACTAAAATTGTCTCTGTAGCTAAGCACGAAACAAAGGCTTTAAGAAAATTAAATCCTATGGCAAACGTTCATTGGATACCACCCATGTTGCCTGAACCAAAACCGATAGAGATTGATAAAGAATATTTATTCGAGATTGATGAAAAAGTAAGAAGTTATAAATATAAGATTTTATTTACTGGGGATTTAAGGAGATCATCAAATTTTGTTCCAGTTATTTGGTTTGTGAATAAAGTTTTCCCTCTTATAAAAAAGGAATTAAATGCTTGTTTTATAGTTGTAGGTAAAGACCCTACTAAGGAGATTTTTAATCTTACTAAAAAAAATAAGGATGTACTTCTTTTCCCTAATATTCCTTCAATAGCACCATTTTATAAAATATCTGATTTAGTGGTGGTCCCTTTATTTAACTCTGCAGGTATTAAACTTAAGCTTATAGAAGCTCTGAAATACAGAAAAAAGGTAGTTGCAAGACCACAAGCATTATTAGGGGCTGGGCTTGAGAATATCGTTCCAAACGCCACAGTACCAGAAGAATTTGCTAAGAGATGTATTGATACTTTGGAAAATAGGATTAACTATGACATTGTGTGGAAGAAGTTTAATGAAATTTACGATAATGAGAAAATTATAGAGGAATTTAGGAGGATTATTGATCATAGATAGATTGATATATGCCATTGAACATATAGATTGGGGACTTGGTTATATAATTACTATATTAATTTTCCTTATTTTATCTTTTTTTTCTGAAGCTTATAAAAACAATAAATTTATATATATTTTTTTGCTATATCTAATAGCATTTAGCTCCACCCGCGGCATAGTTAACTTTGACATGGAAAATTATAAAGAAATGTATGAAAATTATAAAATCCTATCCATATCGGAAGTTGAACCTGGTTTTATATTTTTGAGCTGGATGTTTAATCATTTTACATCAAGTCCATATTTGCTTTTTTCTGCATATTCATTATTAAATATATTATTTGTCTACCTTGCTATTAAGAATTTTACCCATTATATAAAAACATCATTTTTTTTATTTTTAACTATTCCTATGTTATACTTATCCTCCCTTATAGGTATACGACAAAGTCTAGCAGAAGCTATAATGTTTTTTGCAGTGAGCCTTTTCTTTAGAAAAAAGGAACTTCCATTTTTATTTTTCGGAACATTGTCCATTTTATTTCATTATAGTGCTGTGGTTGTTTTTATAATTATATGCTTAATATATTTTTTTCTAAAGGATGAAGTTAAGCTTAAGTTTTTGTTTTCCATTATAACTATTTCCTTAGTAATGCACTTTTGGAATATAAGTGGGTTTTTATTAGAAATTTTACTCAAATTTTTATACCCATTATTCCCTGGAAAGTATACTATATATGCTCAGCTTTTGCTAACAGAAGGAAAAACAGCTTTAAGGGGTTTTTCAATTTATACTACATTGTTATTCGATATATTGACTGTGTTTGTTTTATACTATTGCTATACTCTTATTAGAATGAGGTGTTTACATAAAAATTACGGCTTAATTATAAATCTATTAGTTATAGGTGCTGTTTATATGAATTTATTCGGAAAATTTTCAGACGTAACTGCAAGAATTTTTTATTATTTTATCTTTTATTATATTGTTTTGATACCATTTATTATTTATAAAATACCAAAAACTCAAATAAAGAAAGCCCTAATTATTTACTCTATATCTTTATTTCTATTTATTTGGCTACTTTCCGGAGTTTATAAACAACTGAGTCCAAATGAACCACCGCCTTTAATCTATAAAAATATTTTGTTAAAAGATATTTACTAGAGGTTATCGATGAAACTTTACATTGACGGGCTTTTTTATAAAGGTGCTGGGATAGGTAGGTATTACGAGTCTTTAGCAAAGAAACTTGTTTACAAGAAGTCATTTGGTCTATGTTTATATATCTTTTAGTTAGAATATGACAAAATATTTTCTCTAATGGAAAATTTAAATGAAAATTTTAATTAATGCCACAATGTTAGACGATAAGCCAACCGGACTTGGTCAGTATATTTTAAATATTCTTAATCAATTTGATAAAATGGGAATTAAGTATTCAATATTTACTTCCATAGACATAAAAAAAAATAATATAAAATTAATCAAAACTACGAAATTTGTTCGTCCTTATCCATATAAAAAGTTAGCAGGTATTACTAGGTTTGTAATAAATCAGACAATATTCCCATCTATTGCTAAAAATTATGATATAGTATATTTCCCTTCTACTTACGGAAGTTTTCTCTTAGAAAATCAGATTATTACAGTTCATGATTTAATTGGATTGTATTTTAGTCAACATATACTCCAATATTTATATTTTAAGTATGCTTTAAAATTTATTCTTAAAAAAGCAAAAATTATTATTACAATCTCGAAGAATACTAAAAATGACGTTATTAAGTTTTTTGATGTTAATCCTCAAAAAATTAAAGTAGTTTATAATGGCATAAACCATGAAGTATTTTATCCAAGAAAAAATTCAAAAACTTATATTTTACATAGGTATAAAATTTCAGATTACATTCTGGCTGTTGGCTCGTCTTATCCGCACAAAAATATTCACAGATTAATTGAGGCTTTTATAAAGTTCCAAAAAATGTATCCTCATATAACTCTTGCCATAACCGGTTATCCTACACCATATCAGAAAGAATTAATAAAAAAATATAATTTAGAAAACGTAAAATTTTTAGGTTATATACCTTTGGGAGATATGCCTTATTTATATTCAGTAGCCAAATGCTTAGTTTATCCGAGTTTATATGAAGGCTTTGGATTGCCACCGTTGGAAGCTATGGCTTGTGGTTGTCCAGTAGCTGTATCTAATTCATCATCATTACCAGAAGTTTGTGGAAATGCTGCAATATTTTTTGATCCTTATAGCGTAGAAGATATAAAAAATGCAATAGAGCAAGTATTTATTAATAAAAATCTCAAGCAAAATTTAATTAAAAAAGGTTTAATACAAGCCAGAAAGTATAACTGGGGAAGAACCGCTAAAAAAATTATAGAAATATTTGAGGAAATAATTTAATGATAAACATTTCTATAGTTTTATATAAAAATGAATTACAACAATCAATAAACACTATCCAGAGTATTTTAAAATCAAATCTTATTAAAAAACTTTATTTAATAGATAACTCACCTACGGATGAACTTAAAGGGCTTCATCATTTAAGTAAGCAAATTGAGTATAAATTTAATAATACCAATCTTGGTTTTGGCAAAGCTCATAATATCGCTATAAGAAAATCTATAGATGAAAATATAAAATATCACCTTGTTCTTAATCCGGATATTTATTTTGAAGAAGGAGTATTAGAAGAATTATATGATTTTATGGAAAAAAATCCAGATGTGGGTTTAGTTATGCCAAAGGTTTTGTATCCAGATGGAAAAATACAATATTTATGCAAACTTCTCCCTACCCTACTTGATTTATTTGGTAGGAAATTTTTGAATAAAGGTCCACTTAAAAAATATATAGAAAAAAGAAATGAAATATATGAGCTCAGATTTACCGGATATAATAAAATTATGGAAGTGCCTTTCTTATCTGGTTGTTTTATGTTTATTAGAACTGAGGCATTAAAAAAGGTAGGTTTATTTGATGAAAGATTTTTTATGTACCTTGAAGATGCTGATCTTTCAAGAAGAATACATCGTGTAGCTAAAACTATTTACTATCCTTATGTACACATATATCATGAACATCAGAAAGACTCTTATAAAAACTTAAAACTTTTAAAAATCCATATAGAATCAGCTATCAAATATTTTAATAAATGGGGCTGGTTTAATGACCTAGAACGAGAAAAAATAAATGTAGAAATTTTAAGAAAACTTGGTTATAAAAAAGGATAGAGTGTGATGCTAAGGAAAGATTAGATGTAGATGGTCAGCTTGATCTGTTAAAGGGTGTTTATAACAGAATCGTTGAGGACTTCGTAAAGGAACCTTTATCTTTTGAGCTTACAACTTATAAAAAATTAAATTTTTTGGGGTTACCTTTTGATGATTATTTTATAGATATAGGTATCCCCGAAGATTATGAGCGGGCAAAGAAAGAATTGGTAGTGCCTTTTGAATAGGGGTTGGGTCTTCATTTGACATTATCTTTTCTTTGTAGTATCTGCCATTATTATAGCAAGGCCTTTAAGACTATCCTTTGAAAATGCTGTTTATCATATAACCGCAAGGGGAAATAGGAGGGAAAACACGACACCGTTTGCCAACCTTCCAGAGGAGATGCACTACCTTAATGCATCTTATGCTAATTGGTTCAGAGCAAGGTATAAACTTGTGGGAACGGTTTTTCAGGGCAGATATAAGTCAATTCTTGTAGATGAAGATAGCTATGCTTTAGTGCTTTCAGCATATATCCATTTAAATCCATTAAGGGCAGGCTATTTGCAGACTGGGCAAAGCTGTATGGCCCTGTTTTGGTATTTAAGGCCCTTTGGAAAAAGAAGGCCTTAAAAGGATTATAAGTGAATATGCCAAGGAGAGAAAGTTTGAGTTTGATTTAATATAATATGAAAGAGCCCTTTTGGAAAAGGTTATTTGATTTCATACTGGCCCTATTTGTTGGCATAATTTTATTTTCACCCCTTTGGTTCTTTTTCTCTATCTTGATTTGGATAAAAGAAGGTAGACCCATTTTTTATACACAGGAAAGAGTAGGCAAAAATGGTAAGATATTTAAGGCCATTAAATTCCGTTCTATGATCCCTGATGCAGAAAGGGATGTGGGTCCGATCCAGGCTAAAGAAAATGATCCAAGGGTTACAATTATAGGAAGGATATTAAGGAGTAGGGCCATAGATGAACTTCCCCAGGTGCTAAATATATTAAAAGGGGACATGAGCTTTGTAGGGCCAAGGGCATTAAGGCGCAGTGAATTAGAGGTAAAAGGTAATCCAAGTACCATAAGAATTGAAGACATTCCTGGCTATGAGCAAAGAATAAAAGTAAAACCAGGGCTTACAGGCCTGGCCCAAATTTATCTCCCAAGTGACGCACCAAGAAGAAAGAAATTTCGTTTAGACGCACTTTATCTAAAAAAACAATCATTTTTATTAGATTTAAAACTCCTTTTCATTTCCCTTTACATTACACTTTGTGGCCGCTGGGAGTCTAGGGATAGAAAGATAAAAAGGATCAAGATTGGAAGATGGAGGATAACGTAAGAAAGTTCATGACTAAATTTCATCTATCTCGTTTACGTGGTGGATCTAATTTGTTTAGTCTATCCCTTAGAGTCTATTTCTCCACTTCGTAGGTGGAAAAAACCCAGTACCAGAGCGCCTTTTTTCCACTTCGTAGGTGGAAAATTATAGAAATTTTTATACTTCATGCTTTACGCTTCACGCCTTACACCTTACGCCTCACTTGTATCTATGCCTTATTTCTGTTAATCTTAACAAAAAGGAGATATTATGACCCAACAGGAGCTTGAGAGGGCCATACAAGAGGTATGGGCACTATTTAGGGAGACAAGCGAGAGGTTTAAAGAGACAGATAGGAGGTTTAAAGAGACAGACAAAAGAATTGAGCGGTTAAGCCAGGAGACAGACAAAAAGATTGCAGAGGTAA
>Ga0190286_1000513_pt1 | contig 15800 bp, 15 predicted proteins | sample 48691834_MG_FD_183241 | JGI IMG/M metagenome (GOLD analysis project Ga0190286, IMG submission 183241) | Hydrothermal vent microbial mat bacterial communities from Southern Trench, Guaymas Basin, Mexico - 4869-18-3-4_MG | ecosystem: Environmental > Aquatic > Marine > Hydrothermal vents >... | reverse complement strand
GACCGACGGTTAGAGTAGCTTTTGAGAGGGTCTTAGCGGGGACGTTTACAGCCGACAACCTTGGAACATATTCATGGATGTGCTTCAATGGATCATATCTAGCTCCATTCCACCACTTCGGTAAGCCATCTCCACCGCTGACCAAGGAGATCTTAGACTTAGTAAAGGAGTGGGAGACCAAGATTAGAACGGGGATGACGTGGATTCCGATAAATGAGTCTCCTCCAAAATCCGATTTCTAAAGCCGGGGGAACACCTCTCTTTTTATACCTCAAAAATTTATTAGGATCGCAGAGATGGAACTTGACGGAAGCATTATGGAGGGATCGGGGAAAGAAGTTTCTATGAATGCCGCTGTTGAGCTTAGAGATGTTGTGAAGACCTTTGTCGGAGGGATAACCGCGGTCGATCACATCTCCCTAAAGCTCGATGAGGGAGTTCTATATGGACTTGTTGGCCCTAACGGTGCTGGAAAATCGACTCTAACGAATCTGATCTCAGGTTACCTCATGCCTGATAGGGGTGAGGTCTACGTCCATGGGATCCCAATAATAGATTATCATCAAGCCATGGTCGAGGCTGGTGTTGTTAAGATAGAGCAGCATCCAAGCCTCGCATACGACTTGACGCCATTGGAGCATTTAGCGTTGATTCTCCCGGGATTAATTCCGAATGTAAATGTGTTGAGGGGTAGGGCTGAAGAATTGTTGAGGGAGCTGAATGCGCACGTCGATTTAGATAGGAGGGTTGAGGATCTCCCGATAAGCCAGCAGAGGGTTTTCGAGATAGTTAAGGCGCTGATAATCTGCGAGCTACTACATAGGGCTGGGAAGAAGCCTGTCTTAATCCTAGATGAGGCCACGGCCTTCTTACAGCTCCAGCAGAAGACCGCGTTAAAGGAGTTCATCAGAAAATATCTACCCCTCGGATACACGATAATCTGGATCTCGCATGACTTGACCGAGGTCATAGACGTTTCAGATGAGATTTTGGTGATGAGCATCGGGAAAATAGTTTCGAGGATGAAGACAGCATCTTTAGAAGTTTCAGATTTGGTGAAGAGCATGTTTGAGACTGTTCCAGTCTCCGAGTCGGTCGCCGAACGTGGGACAATCGCCTCAAATGATCCAGCTCTAACGATAACAGATCTAGATGTGAGGGATGATAGAGGAGCATTGGTCGTGAAAGATCTGAACCTGACGGTCTATAAGGGCGAGGTTCATGGGATAGCTGTCATACCTGGAACCGGTGAGAAGGAGTTGGCTGAATGCATCTATGGTTTGAGGAGGGCTGACCGCGGGAGGATAATCTTCCTCGGCCAAGACATCACGAACAAAACAGTCTATGAAGTTAAGAATCTTGGCATATCATTCCTCTCAGATGATAGGATTAGAGATGGGCTCATACCGATCGCGAGCGTCGAGGATAATCTCACGATAGGGAGCGACGAGTTCTTCACGAGCGCTAAGGGATTATTGATAGATGAGAAGCTTAAGGAGAGGCTTGCGGAGAAGCTTATCGAGGAATTCTCCATAGTTACGAAGGGAATCAAGGCGCCGGTGACAACCCTCTCAGGAGGAAACATGCAGAGAGTTTACTTGGCTAGGGTTATGGGTAGGTGGGCTAAGCTCCTAATAGCTCTGCATCCAACTGTAGGCCTAGACCCTATGGGGACGAAGATATTCTTCGACAAGGTTGGGGAGAGGAAGCGGAGGGGTTTAACGACCATAATAATCTCCCCGAATGTGAAGGAGTTGCTGAGCTTCTGTGACAGGATTTCAGCCATGTATGAGGGAAGGATCATCGGAACATTCCGCCCAGAGGAGGTGACGGTGGAGAGGCTTGGGATGATGGTGAGCGGGATGGTGGAAGCGTGATCAAGATAACCCTTCAGAGGAGGGAGCCCCTCCCAACCATCTATAGGATCTTCCTACCGGTCGCGGCGATCCTCCTAGCCCTCTTGACAGCTTCGGTCTATGTCTTGATAGCCCATGGAGATGTCTTCAAGGTATATTATTATCTGATTACATGGCCGTTCGAGAATCCGACCGAGATCTTCGTGACAGCAACTCCATTAATCCTTCTAGCGTTCTCGGTCCTAGTAGCGTTTAGGGCGAGGTTCTGGAACCTGGGGCCACATGGACAATTCATAGCGGGTGGCCTCATAGCCGCTTGGATTGGGGTCCAGCTCGGCGAACTATCATCCACCCTACTAATCCCATTCATCTACGTCCTCGCCTGGCTAGCTGGCTCCGCGGTATGTCTAATCTCTTGGTGGCTCAAGGTTAAGAGGAATCAGGATGAAGTTCTGACAACCCTATTGATCTGGAGCGCGATGCTTCAGATAAACGCCGGACTACTCACAGGCCCCCTAAAATCTCCATACACAACCTATCCTCAATCGGCTGAGATAAGCCGGAACGCCATGCTCCCAATCCTCATACCTGGCACGAGGTTTCACGCCGGGGTCATCCTCCCATTCATAATCTTGGCCTTCCTCTGGATACTCTTCACTAAGACCACCATGAGGGATAGGATAACGGCCGCAACGGTCCCGAGGGTCGCAACCCTTGAAGGGATAAACGTCTCATCGGTCTACTTCTGGGTCGCCTTCATAAGCGGTGGGATCGCTGGATTGGCTGGAGCGAATGAGGTCATGGGATTACTTCATTACATGACCCCATTTGTTGGCCCAAACTATGGCTTGGTGGCCTTGGCGACGGCCATGCTCGGCGGATTGAACCCGATTGGAGTGACCATAGCAACCCTCTTCTACAGCATAATAATCAATGGGGCGAATGCGATGAGCTGGAACACGGGCGTCCCATCATTCCTCTCAGACATAATCCAAGCTCAAGCCCTAATCTTCTTCCTCATCCTAGGAGTCTTAAACAATTACAGGATCGTCGTGATGAGGAAACCCACACCAACCACGGCTCCCCCGAAGCCTTCAATCCAAGGATTCACGAATGGGGGTATCGGGGTGCCTAGACCTATGGAGCTCAAGATCACTGGAATCCTTAGATCCAATGCCGTGAGGATACCGGCCCTCCTAATCGGGACGGCCATAATCCTCTCGATAATAAGGTTCATGTTCCCAGCGATTAAGGGCAGCTTTGCAGATCTATTCGCGTCGAGTATGATCTCCTTAACGATATTCACGGCCACACCCATAGTCTTCGCCGCCGTGGGCGAGCTACTCTTAGAGAAGACTGGGGTGATAAACCTCGGGATCTGGGGGATAATGATAGCTGGAGCTGGATGGGGGTTCATGGCAGCATACTTCACGAACAATCTACTTTATGGTGTTCTCGCTGCCGCCGTCATAGGAGCGATCTTCGGGGCAATCCTAGCATTCCTGGTGGTAACCCTCGAGGCTCAGCAACATATAGCTGGGGTCGCCGTAACCTTCTACGCCATGAACATAACATACTTCATCCACCGAGTATTGATCGGGTCTCCGCTGGTTGAGCCCACACTACCTCAAACAAGGGTCTTGAAGATACCGTTCATCGGAGACGCCCCATTCATCGGAGTCTTATTCAATCAAACCCTATACACGTATATCGGGATCTACTTAGTGACCCCGCTCCTCTTCTTAATCCTGTATAAGACGAGATGGGGATTGATAATCAGAGCCGTTGGGGAGAATCCGAGGGCGGCCGACGCCCTGAAGATCAGAGTCCACCTAGTGAGATACTTGGCGATAATAGTCGGCTCGGCCTTGATGGCGGTTGGGGGAGCATTCTACCCACTCATAGATCTGAGGACATTCAATCTAAACGTTGGAGGGGAATGGTGTTGGATCGCCATGGCTCTAGTCGTCCTAGGGAACTGGAATCCAATCTGGATCTGGCTTGCATGCATCTTCTTCGGCTCCTTGAATGCAGCTCAGGCATGGCTCACAACCACCATGGCCCAGATCCCATACCAATTCCTCCTAGCGATCCCATACCTCCTAACGGTCGGGCTCTCAGCCATCTTCGGGAAACGAGTTAGACCTCCGAAGGCCATACTCCAAGCATATAGAAGAGAGTGACCCAATAAGATGATCCAGAAAAAGATGGATGGTTGTTCAGCCTACTTGGAGAGCAGATAGACTATCGAGACAGATGCTGAGATCGTGGCCCTCCCAGGCTCTATTGGGACGCCCTCAGCCTCAGCTGCCTTAAATGCGATCACAGATCTCGGAACCGGTATGATAGGCTGAGATGATAGGCTCACAGACTTTATCCCAACCACCTTCATCCCAAGAGATTCTGCGATTATCTTCGCCTTCTCCTCAGCATCCTCGACCGCCGCCCTTATCGCCTGCTGAACGAGATCCGCTCTCTTCTCATCCGAGATCGTGAACTGGACGCCATACATTCCATCAGCTCCAGCCGAGAAAGCCGCATCTATCGCCTTCCCAACCAAGTCTATATCCCTGATCCTCACAACTATTGTATAGCGTGCCTCGTAGCCGACTATCTTCGGAGGCTTCACCTCAAAATCGTATCTCGGGTAAACGTTTATCCCAGATGTCTTTATGTCTTCATCCCCTATTCCAAGATCCTTTAAGGCGTCTATTATCGCGGAAGCTTTTGAGGCGCTCATGTTCAATGCCTCCTCGGCGGTAGTTCCCTGACCCAACGCCCTAAAGGTAACCATGGCCTCATCCGGAGTATAGTATACTTGTCCGAAGCCGACTATCGAGAGGGTTGTAAGCCTCTCCTCCTGCGTCTGGGATGTGGACGTCGAAGTGGTTTCGGCAAGTATCGGATTGGATGTCGGGATCATCGACGTCATCAACCCGATCGCAATCACGCAGAGGGTTATTGGCAGAATCGCGTTCCTCGCTTTCATGGCTAATGGTTAGTTAAGCTATCTATTAATGCCTTAGAATGAAACGGTTTGTTCCATCAAATAGAACACCGAGCCAGCTGAAACACGAAGATCATCGATAAAGCTTCCACTTAACAATAGATCTAGCTCTCTGGATCGCGGATCTCAAAGATAATCTTTAGACGATCATCTCCGCCCAGCCGCCTCTGGAGCCTTGAAAGAGTTATGAGGAGATCCCTCGCTTACTCGAGCATAGCTTACCAAGCTCTTCAAGATCCTCTCATGCTTCTTCTCATCGTCAGCGATACAGTCTACTAGAATTGTGAGGAGCTTATGTGGTAGCAGTCTCTTGATCTCATCTAGGCCGTAGATGTGGAAGGATTTCTCCTCTGAGAGGAGCTTATCCAACAACTTTATGTCGGGGAGGTCTATCTTCATCTCTCCACCGCTCTCGACTATGGACATTAAGAGCATCATTATATCAGCGTGCTTTACGCAGTCTCTGGCGATCATCCTGATCAACATCCTCATGGCCTGATTCCTCAGCCTCGACGCGATCCTCATGAACTGTTCAGCAGATTTCTGCTCGATCTCAAACCTCTCCCTGAGAAGCTGTAGCAGTCTCTGAGCCTCATCTCTCCTCAGGTCTATGACGCTCTCCTCCTCCCTACCCATCACCCTCCTATGCTCGATCAAGGTGATCGCGGAGAATGCGAGATCATAGAGGGCTGGCATGCTTATCTTCCCGCCTCGCTCGACGACGTGATCCGTGAACTCCCTCACAAGCTTTAAGACCCCCCTCCTCCTAAGAAGCTTAACCACATTCCCCGCCCTCTTTCCCTGCAGATATAGGGTCACGGCGGGCGGAGTTATTCCCAAGATCTCCGCAGCCTCCTTCTTGCTGAAACCATGCCTCTCGACGAGATCCTTCACGATCAGCGCCCTCAATCCGGGAATCACTTCTTCGGGTTTCATCATGATGTGGTTAGCGGTGTTAGTATTTTTGTTTTACTCTGTTAATTGGTGAATTGTTGGCGATGGCACGAAAATAACGCCGTTAATTAACATCGTAATCCTTAAATCATCACCAAAGACAAAGCTGTTAGGAAATCTATGGCGAGGAAGCCTCTAAGCGAGCTGAAGCCCGGACAGGTCGGAGTGATAGTCGACATAGTCGGAGGCTCCTCTAGGCTCAGGAGGAGGATCTTGGATATGGGGCTCGTGAAGGGGACAAGGATAAAGGTCGTCAGGGCGGCTCCGCTAAAGGATCCTATAGAGCTTCAGACCTCTGGATACGATCTCACCTTGAGGAGGGATGAGGCGAAGAATATCATAGTGGAGGTGGTCGAGTGACGCGCTTAATCCCCCTAGCATTCCTAGGCGAGGGCGAGGTTGGAAGAGTTGTAGAGATAAGGGCTGGAAGAGGACTAACTAGAAGACTCCTAGCCATGGGAATAGCTCCGGGAATGAAGGTGAGGGTCTTGAAGTCAAGTGGCCCCGGGCCGATTCTAGTCGAGGTTGGTCAGACGAGGATCGCTTTGGGGAGGGGTGTGGCGATGAAGGTGATCGTCGGAGGATGGGATGCGTGGCCAATGTGAAGAGGAAGATGATTAAGGTCGCCCTCGCAGGAAACCCGAATGTCGGGAAATCCGTAATCTTCAACAACCTAACCGGAGCACATCAACATGTCGGAAACTGGCCTGGGAAGACTGTCGACAAGAAAGAAGGATTCCATAAAGTCGATGATAGGGTGATCTACATAGTCGACCTCCCGGGAACCTATAGCTTGACTGCTCTATCGGTTGAGGAGATGATCGCGAGAGACTACATAATCTATGAGAGGCCTGATGTTGTCGTGGATATAGTCGATGCATCGAACCTCGAGAGGAACCTCTACCTGACCATGCAGTTGATTGAGCTTGGGGCTAACGTGGTCATAGCCTTGAATAAGATAGACTTGGCGGAGAAGGCTGGGATGAAGATAGATCATCGAAGGCTTGAGGACGAGCTTGGAGTTCCCGTGATCCCCACAGTCGCTCCCAAGAAGAGGGGGATGAGAGAGCTCGTGGATAAGATAATTGAACTCGCTGAGGGGAATCCTAGAGGCCATGGTGGAAAGACGTTATGCTATGAGCCAAGAGTTGAGAGATTCATCGAGAGGCTTCAAGAAGAGGTCGCCTCAAGGGAGAAGATCGTCCAGCTATTCAATCCAAGATGGGTTGCGATAAAATTGCTTGAGGGAGATGAGGATGTGATCAAGAAGCTGTCGGAGATCGAGGGTGGAGAGGAGGTCATCGAGAAGGGAGCAAAACTTAGAGAGGAGATGGGTAGGGAACTCGGAGATCCCGAGGTAGCAATAGCAGATGCGAGATACGCCGTGATAAAGGGCATAGTCTCAAGGGCCGTCGGGGAATTAAAGAGGTTAACGGCATCAGATCTCTTAGATCACGTCCTCCTAGACAAGTATCTCGGCATACCGATCTTCTTCGTCATCCTCTGGTGGTGGTTCCAGATGGCCTTCATCGGATCGGCTCCATTCTGCGACATCCTAGGAGACGGGTTCGCCGCTCTCGGCGAGGCGTTGACAGGCATCACAGGCCACCCCTTCATAGACTACCTATTCTTCGGAGAGTATGGGATAATTCAGGGAATCGGGGCGGTGCTCAGCTTCGTTCCCCTAATCATGCTCCTATACTTCATCCTAGCCCTCCTAGAGGACTCAGGATACATGGCTAGAGCGGCCTTCGTAATGGAGAAGGCGATGAGGAAGGTCGGCCTATCGGGTCGGACGATAATCCCGATGATAATGGGATTTGGATGCAATGTCCCTGCGGTCTATGCCACGAGGATAATCCCGGAGGAGGCCGATAGGCTGGTCGCCATACTCACAAACCCACTAATGCTCTGCGGGGCCAGACTAGTATTCTTCTCAGCGATAGCCGCGGCCTTCTACGGAGCCTATGCTGGAGACATACTATTCTCGCTCTACGCCCTCGGGGTGATCTTGGCCTTCATAGTCGCCATCATATTGCGGAAGACGTTCTTTAGAAGGAGAGTTTCGCCGTTCGTCCTAGAGCTTCCAGCCTATCAGAAGCCATCCTTCAAGGTCGCGGCGGTCAGGATGTGGGATAGAGGATCCATGTATCTGAGGAAGGCTTTAGGAATAATCTTAATCGGTTTACTGATCATAGGAATATTGACCGCGACCGATGCGGAGACCCTCACCTTCACAACAGATCCCGAGAGGAGCTTGGTCGCGGCGCTTGGTAGATCCTTAGCCCCAATCTTCACGCCGCTTAACTGGGATTGGAGATTCGTGGTCGCCATGATCTTCGGATTCGTGGCGAAGGAGATCGTCTTGGGGGCATCGGCCATGCTCTATGGGGCGGGCGAGGAGGAGATAGCCTCAAGGCTCGCAAGCCTCTACAACCCCATCGACATGTATGGATACATGACATTCATCCTAATCTATATTCCATGCATAGTCACGATCGCGGCGATCAGACAGGAGACTGGATCATGGAAGTGGACGGCCTTCGCGGTCATCTATGGCCTGATACTCGCATACATCGTAAACCTACTCATCGTAACCATAGGCCACCTATTATTGGGGTGATGGGATGAGCCGTGTAGATAGCTTAACATACATCCTCGCATCGATCCTCTCAATACTCTACCCAATCTACGGCGCAATCCAATTCTATAAGGGGGCGGTTGCGTGGTGGCTTCCATGGATCTGTGGAGAGGAGATCCAGCTAGGAGTGAAAGTGGGTGATGCATATATCCCAAACATCTTCCCAGACCCATTCTCAGGGATAATCCTCATAATCATAGGGGTGATCTTCGCCAGATCCATCTATCTATCGAAGAGAAATCCGGGGTTAGCGGATGGATTCCTATTCGTGGGATGGATCCTGGCATCGATGATGCTCATCCTAAACCTAGTGGTCTTAGCCGCCGACATCCTAGACACATACTACCCACTAATCTGGGGAGGAGAGATAGAGGAGCCTTGGACCCTAGGATCAGATCCATGGGGAATATCACCACACCTAATCCTAGGAATAATAGCGACCCCAATCTACTCAAAGATCAAACCCTTACTAAAACAGCTAATACCATAATTGGACCGGGCGGGATTTGAACCCGCGACCTCCCAAGAGTTAACGATATGAATCCTCCTTAGATTCTGCAAAGCATAATCACGAGCATGAAAACCTCTTCATCCTTAACTCGTCCATCACCACTTATATTTTTCAACGAGGTGGTTAAATTGGGGAGATGGAGTATCGGAATCTCATGGAGAGGCTTAGGATTTATGATGAGGTTATAAGGTTGAGGAGAGCCGGTCTGAGCTATAGGCGGATCTCAAAAGTTCTTGAGGCTAAATATGGCATCTCGCTAAATCCTGGAGCTATATGTAATTGGATTAGGGGAAGGCATAATCCATTAAGGAGGTGTAACAAGATTGTCGAAGGCCCGGAGCTAGCCTATGTTATCGGAGGATGGCTCGGAGATGGAACGCTTGCTCGCGAGAAGAACAACCATAAGTATTATGTCAAGCTCTCAGTAAAGGATTACGACTTCGCTGAAGAGTGGGGGCGATGCCTCGCGAAAGCATCAGGAAGACTTAAGCCCTATGTGCCGAGATGGGAAAACGCTCTCGGGAGATGGGTTGTCAAGGGATCCAACATACTGTTATACAATTTGCTGAGGAGAGCTAGAGAGAATCCTTGTATCTTATTGCCCTATCTTGAGAAATATCCTGCGGAGGCATGTCGAGGGTTCTTCGATGCAGAAGGATCCGTTTGGAGGAAACGTTATCAAGTTAGAGCTCATAATACGGATCCCAGAGTCATCGAGTTATGTAAACAGCTTCTTGAAAAGATCGGTATATACTGTAGCGTGCATAAACGCCGTCAGAGTGAGCTATTTAAATGCCCTAAAACCGGGAAACGGTATCATCGTAATAGTGAGGTCATATTAGATTTAGCGATATATGGGAGGGAAAATATCCTGAGATTTGCAGAGAAGGTGGGATTTACGATCGCTAGGAAGCGATTAGAATTAACCCGACTCATAATGAGATATAAAGGGGTTAAACAATCTCTCATAACTCTTTGCCCTAACCTAAGATAAGAATTCTAACTTAGATAGTAAATGTTGGGCCGGGGGGTTTTGAGGCCCCGTTTAGTGGACCGGGCGGGATTTGAACCTTATCGGCCACCCTTTTTCAGGGTTGGCTCGCGACCTCCCGCGTGCAAGGCGGGCGATCTCCCACTGATCTACCGGCCCTAGATGTCTCATAATCTCACGCGTATTTTAGATTTAGGTTAGGGTTCTTGATCGTTTTAGATTAGGAGCGCTAGGACTCCGAAAACTATTATCCCTGCGAGTAGTATTGCCGCGATTAGGTTTAGGGTTGGGTAGGTCCATGGGGTTGTGAGGAGGTTGTATAGGATGTAGCTTGAGTAGGCCACCGCAACCCCGCTGAAGATCTTTAAGAGCAGTTTTAGGGTCTTCTTCGCCCTCTCGCTCATCTCAGCCACTCAACCCATCGAGCATTAAATCTACCTATAAATATTCTCTAATCAAGGCATGGTATGTGGCCCTATACGATGTCTTGATCGTTGGTGGGGGGCCTGCGGGCCTCTCGGCGGCGATTTACTCCTCCAGGCAGGGGTTTAAGACGGGCGTCATAACTATCGATGTTGGAGGCCAATTAACCCTCACACCCATGATAGAGAATTATCCCGGGGTTTCAGCGACCTCTGGATTTAAGCTTGTTGGGGTTATGATGGAGCAGGCTTCAAGCTTTGGAGCCGAGTTCATCTACGATGAGGCCATGGAGGTCGAGGAGGTGGATAATGGCTTTAGGGTGAGGACTAGGGGTGGGAAGACCTATGAGTGTAGAGCGCTTATCCTCGCATTCGGGAAGAGGCCTAGAAAGCTCAAGGCGTTAAACGAGGAGAGGTTTGTGGGCAAGGGTGTTAGCTACTGCGCGGTCTGCGACGCCCCACTCTATAGGAATAAGAGGCTATTGGTCGTGGGCTGGGGGGAGCCAGCACTGGAGGCCGTCAGCATCCTCAAAAGATATGGTAATGAGGTCTTAGTCGCCCATGGGTCGAGGAGGTCGGATGAGTTCGCGGAGAAGCTTAGAGAGCTTGAGGCCGAGATAATTCAAGGAGTTAAGGTTAAAGAAATTAGGGGAGAGGATCTGGTGGAGGAGGTCGTCCTCGAAGACGTGGAGACCGGGGAGGTGAAGGTCTTGAAGGTCGATGGGATATTCGTCGAGCTTGGATACGTGACCGAGGCTGATTGGGTGAAGGGATTCGTCGAGGTAAATGAAAGGGGTGAGATCATAGTAGATGAGCTCGGAAGGACTAGCAGTGAGGGTGTGTTCGCGGCTGGAGATGTGACGAACTTCCCCTACAAGCAAGCCGTGATAGCGGCTGCTCAGGGCGCGATAGCGGCTTTATCGGCGTCGAATTATCTTAGGAGGATTATGGGTAGATCCGAGATTAGGTCTGATTGGAGGAAGCTTATGGGGTGACGTGGCTTGAAGCCCGTCGTCGTCAAGGATCTTCATAAGAGTTTCGGGGATAAGGAGGTGTTGAGGGGAGTTGGCTTCGAGGTTGAGGAAGGCGAGATCTTCGGATTGGTCGGCCCGAATGGTGCTGGAAAGACAACCACCCTCAGAATCCTCGCAACCATCCTCAAACCAGATCGAGGAGATGCTTGGATAATGGGCTACAGCGTCAAAGATGATCCTGAGAAGGTTAGGGAGAGAATAGCGTATCTGCCTGAAGACGCCGGGGTCTATAAGCATCTAACAGGATTCGAGTTTCTAAGGATCATCTCCGAGATCTATGGGGTTGGGAGGGAGGGATTTGATCGAGGAGTAGAGCTCTGCGGACTCGGAGAGGCGCTCTCAGATCCATTAAGCTCCTATAGTAAGGGGATGAAGAGGAGAATTCTCCTAGCCTCAGCCTTAATGGTTCAGCCGAGGGTCGCGATTCTCGATGAGCCTACAAGCGGCTTAGACGTGAGGCACGCGGTCTATGTTAGGAGGATCATCAAGAGATATGTTAGGGAATCCGGCTCATCCGCGATCGTCTCAAGCCACAATATGCTTGAGGTAGAATATCTATGCGACAGGATGGCGTTCATAGATGGTGGTAGGATAATCGCCGAGGGCAGGCCGGATGAGCTTAAACAGGTCTATGAGGCGGAGAATCTTGAAGAGGTCTTCACGAAGATCATTGGAGGTGGTTGAAGATTCTCAAGCCCTTACTCAGGAAAGAGCTTAAGGAGCTCTTGATGGAGAAGAGCATCTTGATAGGGATGATAATAGTCCCCCTCATAATGTTCCTCTTGATAGGCGGCTTAACGAGCTTTGGGATAAGATCGGCGGCGACCCACGTGGCTGGAGTCCATGAGATAGGACTGGTCGACCTACACAACACAGATCTAAGCGGAAGACTCCTCCCAAATATGTTGAGGGATAATGGCTTGAAGCCGATAATATTGGATTGCCGTGAGAGGAGTGAGTGTGTGAGGATCGCGGAGGATATGGATCTGAAGCTCGTCGCGATAATTCCGAGTGGGTTCTCAGAGAACTTCACTAAGGGATTAAAGAGCGGGGTTGAGACCATTTACATCTTGAAATCATTATCCATCTCGGAGATAACGGCGTGTGAGGGGCTCTCATCGAAGCTCATGAAGTCCATCAAATCCTTGGCTGAAAAGATTCATGGAAGGGGGCTTAACATCGAGTTCCTAAAGCATCCAGCCGATGAGAGATCGACGATAATCTATCTTGGAAGATCCTTGAGGGCTCCGATAGAGGCTTTGGCCTCAATGCTCCCAACCATGATCCTTGGATTGCCGTTAGTCGCGATGATGACCGCCTCCTATGCATCCTCCATATCAGCCACGAGCATCGCCTTGGAGAAGGAGTCTAAGACCCTTGAGCTACTCCTCTCGCTTCCAGTTAGGAGGTTTACGATCCTCTTGGGCAAGCTCCTCGGAACCATCATCATAGTAGTCCTCGGAACGATCTCATTCATGGTAGGATTCGCTATCTATGGGTTGATGCTGTCCTCAGCCTTCATCCCAGAAGTGGGTGTGGAAACTAGTGTGGGTGGAGTCGTCCAAATGCCATTCATCGGATCAATCTTCACGCCCTCGCCGATCTTCATAGCCGTGGTCTTGGCCTCCATCTTCCTAGGAATGATGATGACGACTTGCCTCGGGATCTTGATAGGAGTCTTATGCGCGGATGTGAGGAGTAGCCAGCAACTCGTTGGAGCCGTTATGATGCCCTTAACCATCTTCCCATTCTTCATCCTAATCTTCTCATCGATCGAGAGCCTCCCAGCGGGGATTAGGCTCGCCCTCCTACTCGACCCATACACCCACTTCTTCCTAGCGATAATGAAGGGATTTATAGGAGACCTCCCATCCGCCGCCATCTCCCTAGCCGTTATGGTTGGGGCGACGATAGTCATGCTGGTGATAGGCTCTTGGCTCTTCATGGGTGAGAGGCTGATAACCATGAGGATAGGTTTTAGGAGAAAATCAATTTAATCCATTAAGATCCTTAGATCTGCGGTGAGCTGGGTTGAGCGGATCTTCAAGCCTCTTGAGAGATCTCCTAAACATCTCCGCGAGAACGGTTAAGCTGGATGAGAGGCTGGATGACCCAAAAATCCTCTCAAACCTACTTGGAGAATCTCGAAGGCTTGGATTGAGCGAGGAGTTCTGTAGAAGGCTTCTAGGACTCCTAATCGAGGAAAAGGAGAAGGTTAAGGGAGTGGTGGAGGGGGAGGATGGGCTTAGGCTTAGGAGATTCGCCGCGAGGGCCATGGAGCTGAGAAAGGCTGGAAGAAGGATAGTTAGACTGGAGCTTGGAGAGCCGGACTTCTCAGCCTCCGAGAAGATCGTCGAGGCGGCTTGCGAGGCGATTAGGGAGGGGAGGACAAAGTATTCCTCAGCGGCTGGATTAAGGGAGCTTAAGGAAGAGCTTGCGTCAAACCTATCGAGCAAGTATGGCGTGGATCTCAAGGCCGAGAACATCGCGATAACCGCCGGCGGAACCCTCGCAACCTACGCGGCGATAGAGGTCTTATCAAGGCCAGGGGACTCGATAATGGTGATCGAGCCTGCGTGGCCTCTCTACGCCCATCAGATTAAGAGGCTTGGTAGGAGGGTTGTGAGGGTTAGGACTAGGGTTGAGGATGGATGGGATCCCGTCGAGGCTGTTCGGGAGAAGGTCTCGAGGCTCGTCAAGATAATCATCCTAAACTATCCGAATAATCCGACCGGGAAGGTCTTAGACCGTAAGTCGTTTAAGGCGCTCCTAGACCTAGCCGAAGACTATGATCTCTGGGTTGTGAGCGATGAAGTTTACATAGACTTCTCCTACAATGGCGAGGCTCCAAGCATCCTAGAATACAATTACCCGAAGATGTATTACCTTAACTCGTTCTCGAAGACTTGGGGGATGACGGGGTTCAGGGTCGGCTTCGTCGCAGCAGATCCAGAGATAGCTAAGAGGGTTTCAGGAGTCCTTAGCACGGTTATGACGTGCGTCCCAGAGTTCATCCAGAGAGCAGCCCTAGCGGCCCTAAGGGATGAGGAGTCTAAGAAGAGGAACGTCGAGCTAATCGGGAGGAGGCTTAAGGTGCTCTATGAGGAGCTATCGAGGTCGAAGCTGATCGAGCTAATCCCACCCGAGGGAGCCATGTACGTCTTCCCAAAGATCAAGGCAGAGGGATTCTCTTCTTGGAACTTCGCCGAAAAGCTCTTGGAGAAGGAGGGGATAGCGGTAGCTCCCGGAAAATGCTTCGGAGAACCCTATGACGACCATCTAAGGATCTCGGCGGTCGTGGATGAGGCTGAGCTTAGAGATGCGGCTAGAAGGATAGTTAAGGCGGTAGAGGAGAGGATTTGGCGAAAGGATGACGCTTAACAGCACGGCCATAAACGAAGTTTTAGAGATTCTCAACGAGATAAGGAATGAGCTTAAGGAGCTTACGCTACTTTACAGAGAACTCGTTAATAGACTGATTCCCGTGGAAGAGCCGGAGGCGGATGAACGGAGAACTATTGAGGAAGAGGATGAGGTTGCGAATGAAGACGAATTGTTTCGAGTATTAAGGAGGTAAACCAAGATTATCTCTTCAAATCGATAATATGGATTAAACTCTGGTTACAGCCTCAAGTTCCTAGAGGGTTATCAGGAGATCGCTATCCAAGCTCCTCCTGAGAGGATTCTAGCACCTCTATCACGGTGTCTGATCTCAAGTTTATCTCGGGCTCGTTGAAGATGTTAAGCCTTATGTCGACCCACTTCAACCTAATCCTAGATCCCTCCGAGATCCCATCCAATTCGTCGGCCTTATCCCTCCAAGCGACTCCTTGAACCGCTGCCTCGCCCTCCTTTATCCAGAAGCCTAGCTTCTTGGCTTCCCCAAACCTCGTCTTAACGCTGATGGGCTGAGTCTTCGTATAGAGTATTCCCTCGACGATCACATCCCTCTCATCGACCCTCTCACCCGAGACTATATCCTTGAGATGGATTAATCGGCTTGGAGCCTCAATCTCCTTCTCCGGTCTCACAGGCTCGACGGCCCCGGCCTTGCATAGAAACCTAACCCTATCCCTCCTAATCTCCTGCGCCGCCTCCTTGACTAGGATGTGGTCGCCCGACTTTACTTCCAATTTCTCTGGGACTATCACCCTGATTATCCTCTCACCATCGGTTGAGATGAGCCTTAATCCCGCAGCGGTCTCGACAACGTCTAAAACCCTTAGAACTACATCTCTAACCCTTCTTCCAGCGACCCTCTCGAGCGCCTCGGGCGAGGGCTTCTCCCTAAACGCGATTATGCTTCTAGGGGTTAGAGATAGCCTTCCATCCTCAACCCTCACATCGGTCAAGTATATGGTCTCGCCGGGCTTGAGGTCTCCGA
>Ga0190286_1000512_pt1 | contig 15817 bp, 14 predicted proteins | sample 48691834_MG_FD_183241 | JGI IMG/M metagenome (GOLD analysis project Ga0190286, IMG submission 183241) | Hydrothermal vent microbial mat bacterial communities from Southern Trench, Guaymas Basin, Mexico - 4869-18-3-4_MG | ecosystem: Environmental > Aquatic > Marine > Hydrothermal vents >... | reverse complement strand
ACACGTATTTCGCGTCCTTCTTCATCTTTGTGATATTCTCTTCTACATACTTCTATACGGTCCATGTGGGCATGGATAGTTACTTTTTGTTCTTTACAGCGACATTGCACAAAAATTCTAACGTAACAATCATCTTCAAAGACGTCTATAAGAGGTTCCTCCAGCTGTGGAAGTGGAATGAGATGTTTTGTTGTAGGATTAAACCATGATTGTTCCTCTATAATGTATTTTTTTCTAAGAAGGTTCTCCATGGGTTCAACCTTTATGTTTCGCTGGTAATCCTTATCTTCACTGATTTTCTTTACCAGTATTCTGAGGAAAATGTCAATGTTGCGTAGCGCTTCTTCGAAATCCTCCATTCAAGCGCCTCATAATATTTCTTGTATTTATAGTATATATTTTAAGGTTTTTAAACCTTCTTAAGTTATATGTATGCTAAATTTGGAAGAAACGCTGCTTGGCAATAAGCTATTTTCTTTTGGCTGGGATTGGCAAGAGCGTTGTATGTTTTCTTATTTTAAGAATCTTTCCAACTTGCTCGTCTGACTTCATTAAGACGGTGTTAATTGATAACTTGGCAATAACTGCACCTTTGTCTGCAATTTTGCTTAAAGTTGAAACAATCGTTCTTAAATAGGGAACATCTGGCATTTCACGCATTGTCTGTTCAAACTCTTTCTCAAGAACTTCATGCATTTCCAGTAGGCTATTTGCAATTTTCACGTCCTGTGTAAAAATGCAGTCTACAGCTTTTTGGAATAGTGTTTGAGTTAATTCGCTCAAGTGATAAATTCTTTCAAGCGTCTTTTTGCTTAGGGGCACATCGAATTCTTCAAGTTCAATTACTCGTTTCGCTATTTCCTCAGAATAGTCAGCAATTATTTCGAGATCCTGCAGTATCAGGCAGTTGCAGGGAATTAAAACGAGTTTGTCGAAACCGATTTTTTCTGCTATGCCTTTTTTTCGTTGGGCTAAAACAAGTAATCGCATTGCCAGAAAATACATCATGTCTGCTTCGTTTTCACGCTCAATGGCATCCAAAGCTAGCTTTTTATCTCTCTCTAAAAGCGCTTGCATTGCTTCACTGTAGATTGTTGAAGCTATTAGAGCTAACCGTCTGATTAGCAAGTCCATTTTAAATTTTGTAGGGTCTACAGAACATTGAAGAAGAATGTTTTTAGGCGTTTCTTCTAATATACCTAGTCCAATAAGTTTTTGAACAATGCCTCTAACCTCTTCTACACACTCACCTGTTATTCGACTTGTCGAAGTTATCCTTATAACATCTCGTCCAAGTATATAGCTTCCAACAATTACTCTTTCTAACAGTCTTTTTTCATCACATACATCAGCATTTACAATGTACTCTTCTGCCTCTTCTCTTCTAGCCAAATCGCTTGGCATAATTCGCAAGCTACCGTCCACTTCTGGCACAATGAAAACGAGGTCGCCTGGTTTTATGTTTTTCCTTTTTACCCAGTCGCTTGGAAGTGAAACAGTTAGGGTTGAGTAACCTACTTTTTGAACTTTTCTACTTTCCAATGCCATTCAAACCTAGCTATAGTATTTACTATTATTTTTTATATATGCATCACATATATATTTTTCGTTTATGTTATATATAATTCAGAACTGAAAGAAGTGGAAAGTAGTGCCCACGTGGGAAACTATCAGCATTCAAAAGAGACTCCTCGAAGAAGTAGAGTCCTTAGTCAGAAAAGGTTACTACCTCTGCGTCTCAGAATTTGTCACAGAAGCCGTGCAGAATCTTTTGGAAAAAATTTGGAGGGAAAGGAAAAGGTTACTATACACTCGTAAGCATGCTTGGATCGAAAATGCACTCGGCAAAACTAGAGTTGGCTTATCAGAATATGCTGCGAAGCGTCTTAAAACGATAATTGATGTTAGAACAGGTGACGCTGGACAAATCATAAAACAGGGAGAACCCTTAGCCTTGCTGGAAACAACGTCTAATCGTCTGTTCGTTCTTTTCTCCCCTGTAAGCGGAAAGATAAATCGGGTTAATGAAAGGGTTTTAGAAGAACCATATTTGATAAATGAGGATGCTTACGGGGCGGGGTGGATCGTTGAGATAAGTCCTTTAAACTTTGAAATAGAAAAAGAACAACTTCTTAAATTTGAAGATTATGATAATTGGGTTAACTCTCTGCAAGGTCGCCTCCTCCAACGGTGAAGTTGATACTATTCTCTTTTTGTAGGGGTTATTATATACTGTAAATGCGAAAGCTTTTTTATGGCATATTTAGTTTAAGTTTAATTCAAAAAGGTGTGTAGATAAATATGAGCATGGAAACAACTTTAAAAGAAGTACACGACATCGTTGGCAAAATGGGCGAAGAATATCCGAAGTTAGCAGGCCCCTTCATGGTTTTCCTAAGGAGAGTTGAAGAACAAGGAGTATTAGATACCAAAACTAAAGAGCTAATTTCTATAGCTTTGTCCGTGGCGTGCAAATGCAAGTGGTGTATCGCTTTTCATACCAAAAACGCGTTAGATGCGGGTGCAACTAAGGATGAGATAATAGAGGCTTGTTACGTGGCGATTCTGATGGCTGGGGGGCCAGCATTTATGTACACTCGATTGGTGCTAGAGGCTATAGATGAATTCACAAAGGTCAAAGAAGAGATCAAAGCAAAGTCGGAGACTATATAAAACCACCATCTCTTTTTTATTTTTCTTATTTTTCTATAAGATATTAACGTGTTCTTGCATCGAATAGTATTTACTATTATATCTTGTATATGCACTAGGTATATATTTCTTTTTGTGCTATATATCACGTAAATGTGATGGAGTTGAAAGAAAATGTCTGAATGGAAAACCGTAAGCATAAGGAAACAATTAATAAAAGAAATTGAAGAAGCTATAAAAACAGGTCGCTACCGCAGTATATCCGAATTTGTCTCCGAAGCCATCCGTCTTCGACTTGAAGAACTAATGCGAGTTGAAGGAATACCCGCAGCAAAACGTAAAGAACTATTGGTAACACCAGAACTAATGCTATATACACCTAAGCACACATGGGCGCAGGTAACTCCTGAAGGAAACATCCGCGTTGGACTTTCTGACTATGCTCAAAGGCATTTAAAAGGAATAGCCCGCATTATGACCGAGGCAGTAGGCAAGGAAATCAACACAATGGAACCCTTCGGCGTTGCAGAAACATGGATGTTCATGTTCGACTTATACGCGCCTGTAAGCGGCAAAATAGTGAAGATAAACAGGAAACTTGAGAACGAACCAAACCTGATCAATGAAGACCCCTACGGTGAAGGATGGATAATTGAGATCAAACCCAAAAACTCTTTAACCTTAGAGCAGGAGCTCAAAAGTCTGCTAAGCGCCAGAGAATACAATAAGATGGTAAGCAAATTGGAAGGTAGACTCCGCGAATAATCCTCCTTTTTCTTTCTAGTATTATGGCATATTTACGTTAAATTTAGCGGGAATGCACTAATATATCTGAAAATCCACACCTATATCTTCTAAAGCAGGTTTCAAAATGGAAAAGAATAACCACACAAACGTAAAGAAACTGCCACCTTGCCGAGCAGCATGCCCAGCCCATGTAAACGTTCAAGCATACGTTTCTCTAATTCAAAGGGGCATGTTCCGCGAAGCCGTTGAAATTATAAGGAAGGACATGCCCTTTCCAGCAATCTGCGGTCGAGTCTGCTTCAGCCCATGCGAAGATGCATGTTCCAGAGTCAATGTAGACCAAGCAGTAGCGATTAGGGCACTAAAAAGGATTGTAGCTGACATTGAAAGGGAACAAGGCCGAGTGAAGGCTGAGCCAGTCCCCAAAACCCGAAGCGAGAAAATAGCAATTATAGGCGCTGGACCAGCTGGCTTAACGGCAGCCTATGAGCTGGCAAAGCTTGGCTATCCAGTAACAGTTTTTGAAAGAATGCCCGAGCCAGGCGGGATGATGCGGTACTGCATACCAGACTTTAGACTGGAGAAATTTGTTGTTGAAAATGAAATAGCCTACATAGTAGACGTAGGCGTAGAAATAAGGACAAATGTCGAATTCGGAAAGGATATAACAATTGAAAGCTTGAAGAACGACGGGTACAAGGCGATTTTTATAGCGATTGGAACTCAACTAAGCCGAAAATTGAACGTTCCAGGCGAAGAACTGGAAGGTGTAATTCCAGCAATCGAATTCTTAAAGGCAGTCAATATGGGCAAGAGAGCGAATATAGGTGAAAGAGTCGCTGTGATTGGCGGAGGAAACAGCGCTATAGACGCTGCCAGAATGGCCAAAAAGCTTAGAGCAGAAAGGGTCATGATTCTATATCGTCGAACCAAATTTGAAATGCCAGCCCTTCCTGCAGAAGTCAGATCTGCAGAAAGGGAAGGAATAGAATTCCACTTCCTCGTAGCTCCGAAACGCATCATAGGCGAAAACGGAAAAGTAACCGCAATAGAATGTCTAAGAATGCGTCTAGGCGAACCAGACGCCACCGGAAGGAGAAGACCAATTCCAATAAGCTTCTCAGAACACATATACAAAGTAGACACGGTTATTCCAGCGATAGGGCAAGTTCCAGAGAAATCATGCATTCCAAGCGAAATCGCCAACAAATACGGCCTAATATCGGTTAATCAGGAAACCTTAGAGACAAATATTCCCGGAGTCTTCGCTGGCGGAGACATTACAACTGGACCGGCAAGCATCATTCAAGCCGTAGGGGCTGGAAAACGGGCGGCATACTCTATACATCGCTACTTGTCTGGTGAAGATTTGTTGTCTAAAATGGAAAATTACGAAGAGTTTACATGGGTTAAAGACTGGTCGAAGCTCGTGAAGAAGCCGCGGAGATATGAAGCGCCGGAAGTAAAGCCTAAACTAAGTTTTGAAGAAGTTTCGAGGTATCTCGAAGAGGTTAAGCGTAACGCTATGTTTGAGGCGTTCAGATGTCTCGAATGCGGCCCATGCTCAGAATGCCTAGCGAAAACTGACCTGTGCGAGGAAGAGAAGGCTGTTATAGATGAGGGTAAATGTAGCGGATGTGGCACGTGCATACTTGTTTGTCCGTATGGAGCAATATCCAAAAACGAGCAGGGAATAGCTCAAATAGATGAGGACTTATGTAAGGGATGCGGAATCTGTGCGGCTAGATGCCCAGAGCAAGCGATAGAAATGAAGCATTATACAAACGAGCGAATTTTAAGTTGCATCCTAGGAGGCTAAAAAATGAATGAAAAATTGAAGATTGGATGTTTCATATGCAACTGGGCTTTCAGCGAACAGCAAGTTTCAATCATAAGCCAGGAAAATCCAGTTCCATACGAAGCAAAGATTGCGAGAGTGAGATGTCTCGGCAGAGTTGACCCAGCAGCAGTCTTAGAAGCCTTAGAGAAGGGGATAGACGGAATACTACTGATTGGTTGCACACCGCCAGATTGCCACTTCGTTGAAGGAAGTGCCTATGCAGAGCATATGCTTAAACTGCTAAAGAAGCTTCTAAGCATGGCTGGTTTAGAGCCTGAACGCCTAGACTTAAGGCTGTACTCCCCACAAGCAGAATCCAAACTGGAGGAAATCCTAAACGACTTTGCAATGCAACTTCAAAAATGCGGTCCTTCTAGATTAGCCGAAAAAACGGACGAAAACTTATTGCTAACAGTTTCTGCAGCAAAAAACGTGGCGGCTGCTTTTAGAGCTAGGCTTCTGGGAGGAAGGGAAAAAATGCTAACAGAAGGAGTAAATGTTTATGGAGAAAGAATTTCTCCAGAAGAGTATGAGCGGCTTCTTAATGAAGTTCTTAACGCTGAACTTATACGCTATAAGATTTATCTTGTGGCCAGAAAACGGCCAATTTCAGTAAGGGAAGTCGCAGCATCCTTCAATACGGACCCGGCCATAGTTCTGCGGCATGTTGTTAATCTCCGTAGGAGGGGCATGCTTGCACTTGATCATGTTGAGGGGCAGACTCCGCTTTATAGAGCGTTGGAGGTTTAGTTATGGCGAATGAAAAGGTTGGGGCAGTCTTAGTTGTTGGTGGAGGAGTAGCCGGAATACAGGCTGCGCTTGACTTGGCCGATTCGGGCTTTAGGGTCTACATGATTGATAAGAAGCCAGCCATAGGCGGTGTGATGTCTCAGCTTGACAAGACATTTCCAACAAATGACTGTTCAATGTGTATTTTGGCTCCAAAACTTGTGGCTGCTGGTAGGCATCCCAACATAACGCTTATCACAAACGCGGAAATTGTCGGTCTAAGCGGAGAAGCTGGAAATTTCGAAGTTAAAATCTTACGTAAGGCTCGCTATATTGACGAAGAGAAATGTAATGGCTGCGGGGTCTGCGCCCAAAAATGTCCAGTAGAAGCAATAGACGAATATAATCAAGGCTTAAGCGAACGTTCAGCCGTTTATGTGCTTTATCCGCAGGCTGTTCCGCTGAAATACATGATTGACCGTGAAAAATGTATCGGATGCGGAACATGCAAGGAAGTTTGTAAGGCGAACGCTATCAATTATGAAGAGCAAGACAGCATAGTAACCCTCAAAGTAGGTTCAATCATACTGGCGCCGGGGTTCGAATCTTTCGATGCTAGGCTGAAAAGCGAGTATGGCTATGGACGTTATCCTAACGTTGTTACAAGCATAGAATTCGAACGAATATTAAGTGCTTCCGGTCCATACAGCGGAATGGTTCTTAGGCCCTCAGACGGTGAAATTCCAAGGAAGGTAGCGTTTATCCAGTGTGTAGGCTCTAGGGACGTTCAAGTTGGAAACAATTATTGTTCCGCCGCATGCTGTATGTACGCCATTAAGGAGGCTGTCATAGCTAAGGAGCATCAGTCCGGCCTAGACTGCACAATATTCTTTATGGACATAAGAGCCTACGGAAAGGACTTTGAGCTTTACTACTTGAGAGCGCAAGATGAGCACGGCGTAAAGTTTGTCCGTTCAAGGGTTTCAAGGGTTGAGGAAGTTCCAGAAACTCGAAGCCTAATAGTCCATTACGTTGATGAGAATGGAAATCCGAAGAAAGAAGAATTTGACATGGTTGTCCTCTCAGTTGGGATGCGGCCGACCAAAGAGGCTGAAAAGCTAGCCGAAGTTCTAGGGATAGACCTTAACGAGTATAAGTTCTGCAAGACAAGCACGTTCAATCCAATAGAAACCTCAAAGCCGGGCATCTATGTTTGCGGAGCCTTTCAGGCGCCAAAGGACATCCCGGAAAGCGTAGCTCAAGCAAGCGGCGCCGCAACCAAAGCAGCAAGCATAATTGCTTCTGAAAGAGGAAAACTAACGGCAGTAAAGGAGTTTCCGCCAGAAAGGGACGTAAGCAAGGAAGAACCCCGCATAGGCGTATTCGTTTGCCACTGCGGCATCAACATAGGCGGCATAGTAAACGTTCCGGAAGTAGTCGAGTATGCAAAAACTTTGCCAAACGTTGTATATGCAGAAGATAACCTATACACATGCTCGGCCGACACCCAAAGAAGAATACGTGAAAAAATTATCGAGCATAAACTCAACCGCGTAGTGGTGGCTTCATGCACACCCAGAACGCATGAACCATTATTTAGGGAAACGTTACGTGAGGCTGGACTGAACGAGTACCTGTTTGAAATGGCAAACATACGCGACCAGTGCAGTTGGGTTCACATGCACGAGCCTGAAAAGGCGACTGAAAAGGCAAAGGACCTTGTCCGTTCAGCAGTAGCAAAGGCTAGACATCTTAGGCCATTGTCAAAGCCACAGATATCCATTACGCCAGCCGCGCTTGTCATAGGTGGAGGCCTTTCAGGCATGGTTGCAGCTCTTGAACTTGCAAATCAAGGCTTCGAAATCCACCTAGTAGAGAAGGAAAAGGAGCTGGGCGGCCACTTGAGACACATATACTACTTGCTAGAGAAAAATGAAGATCCGCAGGAAAAGCTCAAAGAATTAGTAAGCAAGGTTATGAGTAACGATAAGATACACGTCTACTTAGGCGCGGAAATAGCCGATATAACGGGCTACATCGGCAACTTCAGAACTCTAATCAAAATGAACGGCGAAACCAAGGAAATTGATCACGGAGTTATCATAGTGGCGACTGGAGCAGAAGAATACACGCCAAAAGAATACCTTTACGGGCAGGACCCCCGAGTTTTAACCCAGCGTGAACTTGAGGAAAAACTGGCGAAGGGAGAATTTAACGTCGAAAAGGTCGTTATGATTCAATGTGTAGGCTCCAGAACAGCCGAAAGACCGAACTGTTCAAGAATATGCTGCGGACAAGCAATTAAAAACGCCCTAAAAATTAAGGAGTTAAATCCTCAAGCAGAAGTCTACATACTCTACAAGGACATTAGAACATATGGATTTCATGAAAACCGTTACCGCGAAGCCTCACGTCTGGGTGTCACATTTATAAGGTATGATGATGAGCATAAGCCTCAAGTGTCTGTTAGAAATGGAAAGCTTGAAGTTTTGGCTTGGGCCTCCCTACTAGACTCTTGGATTCAATTAAACCCAGACTTGCTTGTGCTGAGCGTTGCTACAATTCCAAATCCAGACAATAAGCGGCTGGCTGGGATGCTGAAGGTTCCGCTAACAAAGGACGGATTCTTCCTTGAAGCCCACGTGAAACTTAGGCCCGTTGACTTCCAAACCGACGGCATATTCCTCTGCGGCCTAGCTCACTCACCCAAATACGTTGATGAGAGTATTGCACAAGCATGCGCCGCAGCGGCAAGAGCCACAATAATTCTGTCTAAGAAAGCCTTAGAGATGGAAGGCGCAATAGCCCACGTGAATGAAGATTTATGTAGCGGATGCCGTATATGTGAGGCTCTATGTCCCTATAACGCCATAGAAGTGAAGGAGCTGGAGAACGGAAAATTTGTTGCCCATGTCATTGAAGCTTTATGTAAGGGCTGCGGGGTCTGCGGCTCAGCATGCCCGACCAAAGCGATTACACTTGAACACTTCACAACAGAGCAGATTTTCGCCCAAATTAGAGCTTTATTGAGCAAGAAGGAGGTAACCACATGACAGAACAAAAATTAGAGGCTAAAGAAGATAAAGAAGAATTTGAACCAAAAATAATTGGATTTCTATGCAACTGGTGCGCCTACGCAGGCGCCGACCTAACTGGGGTAAGCAGAATACAGTATCCCCCGAACATAAGGATTATAAGGGTAATGTGCAGTGGAAGAGTAGACCCATCCTTCATTTTAGAAGCATTAAAGGATGGTGCTGATGGAGTTTTGGTTGCTGGATGCCACTTGCCTTCCGATTGCCACTATATCAGCGGAAATTTTAAAGCATTAAGAAGAATAAAGCTCTTAAAAAAGGTCTTAGAGCAGTTTGGAATCGAACCTGAACGTGTACGGTTAGAGTGGATTTCAGCAAGTGAAGGAGACAAATTTGCAGCTGTGGTGAAGGATATGGTTGAACAGATAAAGAAGCTTGGACCAAGCCCACTAAAAGGAGGAGTTAAAACATGAGCGAAGCTCAAGAACAAGTTTTAAACATTGTAAAGAAAGAAGAAATGGATCCGAAATTTAAGTACGAAATCTCCAAAATCCATGGCGCAGAAAAAATAATGCTATGTTATCAATGTGGCACTTGCACCGCAGACTGTCCAGTTTCACGTTTTAGCGACTTCTACAGACCCAGAAAAATCGCACGCATGATACAGCTAGGATTAAAGGATAGAATCCTCTCAGACAAGGACCTTTGGCTCTGCACAACATGTTACACATGTATAGACCATTGTCCTCAAAACGTTGACATCGCCCACGTTGTGCGTGTCCTTCGAAACCTATCCGTAAAACACACAAATTCAATGCCACTTGTTTTTAAGGAACTAGCCAACAACTTGATGAAAACAGGCTTTGTATATGTAATCCCAGAGTCAAGGCGTGCAAGGAGAGCGCAGATGGGTTTGCCGCCACTGCCAAAAACTAAGCCCGAAGAGATAGCTAAACTTTTTGAGATAACCGGTTTTGCTAAACTTTTTGAAAACGTGGAAACGTTTGGGAGGGTAGAGTAGATGAGTGAAGAAAAACCACGATATTTATTGTTTTTAGGATGCGTTATTCCTTATAGGCTTTCAAGCTACGAAGTCTCTGCAAGAAAAGTTTTGACAAGGCTTGGAGTGGAACTTGTTGAAATGCCAGAGTATAACTGCTGCGGCTTTCCCATAGATCCATTGGATCATTATTTAGCGTTAACTCTTGCCGCACGAAACCTCTGTATAGCTGAACGTGAAAAATTAAACATTTTAACCTTGTGTAACGGTTGTTTTGGCACTTTAAACAAAGCGAATAAAACGCTTAAGGAAGATAAGGAAGAAAGGGAGAGAATCAATAAGTATCTTGCCGAGTTTGGCATGGAGTTTAAAGGAACAATTGAAGTTAAACATCTTGTTCACGTGCTTGCTGAAGATGTAGGCTTCGAAAAAATAAAAGATTCAGTCAAGAAGCCATTAAGCAGCCTTCGTGTTGCTCAACACACTGGTTGCCATCTAGTCCGTCCCAAAAAGCTAATAGAGAAAGATGACCCGGAAAATCCAACATTACTTAAAGAACTAATTAAATTGACAGGAGCTAAACCCTTAGATTACATGGATGAAGCTGAATGTTGCGGTAACCCCATAATAGGGGTAAATGAGTCAATTCCATTCCAGATGGCTAAAGAAAAACTTGAACATATTAGAGCTGTTGGCGCCCAAGCACTTATCACGGTTTGTCCATTCTGCCACATGATGTACGACCTTAACCAGCCTAGAATTGAGAGAGCCTTCAACGAAAAATTCAACATACCAGTACTGCACTACCCACAGTTGTTAGGCTTAGCCATGGGTTTCACGCCTGAAGAGCTATTGCTGAACGAACTTAGGGTAAAACCAGCTGACCTTTTAAACGAATTTCAAAGGGGAAGGGAGTAAAATGGTTAAAGAAAAATTAAAATTCGCTTTCTACTGGGCTGCCAGTTGCGGTGGTTGTGAAGTAGCTGTTCTAGATATAAACGAGAAAATCTTGGATGTTGCGCAAATTGCAGACATAGTTTTCTGGCCCGTAGCCATGGACATAAAATACAAAGACGTTGAAAACATGCCAGACAAGTACATAGATGTCTGCTTTTTCAACGGAGCTATTAGGACGGAAGAAAACGAGAAAATGGCGAAACTGCTTAGAAAGAAATCAAAAACTTTGATCGCGTACGGATCATGCTCATACATGGGAGGAATACCTGGCTTGGCAAACATCGCAAACAGAAAAGAAGTGTTTGAAAAAGTTTACCTCAAAAACATTTCCACAGTCAACCCTAATGGCGTAACTCCTAAAACTCGAGTTAAAGTTAAAGAGGGAGAATTGGAGCTTCCGGGATTCTACGACACGGTTAAAACTTTAGACCAAACGGTGGATGTTGACTATTATATTCCGGGATGCCCCCCACAAGTTGAACTTACATTAAATGCTTTAGAAATTATAGCAAAGGGTGAGCTTCCGCCGAAGGGTTCAGTGCTCGCTCCGTTAAAATCAGTCTGCGATGAATGCCCATTAAACCCTCTAAAGAAAGAGAAGATACAAATCCCTGAAATACATCGCATCCACGAAACAATTCCAGACCCCAACAAATGCTTTCTAGAACAAGGGATAATCTGCATGGGTCCGGCAACCCGCGGAGGATGCGGTGCAAGATGTATAAAGGCTGGTATGCCATGCACTGGATGTGGAGGCCCTTGTCCAAACTCGCCCGAGCAAGGAGCTGCGATGATAAGTGCCTTAGCGTCATTGCTTGGCTTAGAAGAGGAGAAGGAGAAATACTCAGAAGCTGACGTTGAAAAGCTTATTGCTCAAATAAAAGATCCGTTGGGAACCTTTTACATGTACTCGCTACCCTCTTCAATTCTAAGGAGGAAGGTCATGAAAAAATGAAGGAAATAGTCATAAACCCTATTACAAGACTTGAAGGCCATGGAAAAATCACGATTTTCCTGAACGAAGAGGGAAACGTTGAAAACGCTTATCTTCAAATTCCAGAATTAAGAGGCTTTGAAAGATTCTGTGTGGGAAGAAAAGCTGAGGACATGCCGCAACTAACAAGCAGAATATGTGGAGTCTGCCCAATTGCTCATCATTACGCTAGCACAAAAGCTTTGGACGCCGCCTTCAGTGTGGAGCCGCCCTCAGCTGCAAAAAAACTTAGAGAACTTATGTACTGCGGATACATGGTTGCAGATCACTTGTTACACTTCTATTTCTTCGGTGTTCCAGATTTTCTTGTAGGACCAGAGGCTCCACCTGCAGAAAGAAACATTTTCGGTGTGATTAAAAAAGCTGGATTAGACGTCGGTAAAGAAGTAATAAAACATAGAGCTTATGGACAACGGATAGTTGAGATGATAGGTGGAAAGTCGATTCATCCAGTATGTGGACTTCCTGGAGGCAATTCTAAGCCCTTGTCGGAAGAGGAAAGGCGAGAGATAGAGAAAATGGCGGCTTCTTGTGTGGAGTTTGCAAAGTTTTCGCTGAAACTGTTTGATGACGTTGTATTAAAAAGCGAGAAATACATGGAACTAATCAAGAGTGATGCGTATACCCTTAAAACATATTACATGGGCTTAGTGGATAAAGACAACAAAGTCAACTTTTATGATGGAAAAGTGCGTGTAGTTGACCAAACAGGTAAAGAAATCGTGAAGTTCTCTTCACATGAATATTTGGATATAATTGAAGAGCATGTTGAAGAATGGACCTACGTAAAGTTTCCATACTTAAAGAAAATAGGCTGGAAAGGATTTAGTGATGGACCAGACAGCGGGGTTTACAGAGTTGGGCCGCTTGCGAGATTGAATGTCGCAGATGGTATGGCGACGCCGCTTGCACAGAAAGAATATGAACGTATGTATGAAACACTCGGTGGAAAACCAGTTCATTCGACTTTGGCTTTTCACTGGGCGAGATTAATAGAAATACTTTATGCTTCTGAACGAGCCTTAGAACTAAGTAAAGATGATGAAATTACTAGTAAGGAAATTCGCAACATGCCAAATGAGCCTGGGGAAGGTGTGGGAATTACTGAAGCTGCGCGTGGTACACTGTTTCATCATTACAAACTTGATAAAGATGGGTTGGTGAAAAACGTTAACTTAATTGTGCCTACTACAAGCAACTATGCTGCCATCTGCATGTCAATTCGTGACGCAGCTAAAGGCTTAATCCATGGTGGCAACATAAACCAGGGCTTACTTAACAGAGTTGAGATGGCTTTCAGAGCTTACGATCCTTGCTTCGCATGTGCCTCCCACTTCGCATTTGGGCAGATGCCGCTAACAGTAGACATTTATAACCATGAGAAAAAACTTCTCAAAACAATTCAAAGATAAACGTTTATTTTTCCTTTTACTTTTTGTTTTGTCTTTTGGTGTTAATGATGAATAATGAAAAATACGATATTGCCATTGAATTAGAAAGGTGGCTTTCAGACGCTGAAAAGGTAGTTGTTGCCGGAATTGGCAATCCGATTCGCATGGACGATTTTGTTGGAGTAAAAATTATCCAAGACCTCCATGGCAAAGTTTCCGAAAAAGTATACTTATTAGAATGCGAGACAGTCCCGGAAAGTTTCATTCAGCAGATAATAGATTTTAATCCAACCCATGTGCTTTTGATAGACGCCGCAATTCTGGGACTAAAACCTGGAGAGGCAAAACTAGTTAAGCCTGAAGAATTAGCTGTTTCTCCCACATACTCTACACATATGCTTCCTTTAAGAGTTTTCTGCGAATACCTTTCCAAAACAATCAAGGCGAAAATTGCTTTGTTGCTTATGGAGCCTAAAAAAGCGGATTTCGGAGAAGGATTAACTCCAGAGGTACAGGTTGCAGCAAAGGAAATCACGAAAATCTTGCTTTTTAGTCTTCCATGAAAAGAAAAGATCATTAACACTAAGAATAGCAACTTTTGAACTGCTTTAGAATTTGCCGCTTCTATAAAATTTACTATGTACCTTCTATCCGAGGCTCTGAAATCTACTATAGTAAGCTACTATGAAGTACTATAAAATACTGCGGTAGTAGATACCATAGTAGGCTGAACATGAACGGGAACAACGCTTAAGTTACTATGATAGTAGCCATAGTACTACTAAAAAATCTGCTAATTGACTACTATAAACTACTATAGTAAGGTTGTAGCCTTCTAAGACAGCAAATGTCGCAGTTTGACAAGCCGCAGTATCTACTATGCGGCTTTTAGTAGCCCATAGAACTTACTATCTAGCTACTAGACACACGCCCCACTAGGTTATTTCTCAAATTTTCCTTTGTAACGTTGGATAGCTAACGAGATTATGTTTTCAGCAACCTTAGCGTCCTTCCAGCCTTTGATTCTAACCCATTTTTTAGGTTCAAGCTTCTTATAATTCAGAAAGAAATCCGCGATCTCAGCCTTCAAATGCCTAGCAACGTTTGTCACATCCTTAACTTCTTCGAATCTTGGATCCCCTATGGGAACCCCTAATATTTTGTCGTCTTCTCCGTTTTCATCCTCCGTCGTTAGCACACCGATTGGTCTGACGACCATTACGCAGCCTGGAAAAGTGGGTTTGGTGGTTAGCACTAAAATGTCTAATGGGTCTTCGTCGATGGACCATGTTCTGGGGATTATGCCGTAGTCGCCTGGATAGTATAGGGCTGAGTACAAAACGCGGTCAAGTTTGAAGACGCCGGTTTCACAGTCGAACTCGTACTTGTTGCTGCATCCGTTCGGCACTTCCACAATTGTGTAAACCTTACGGGGTGGGTCTGGACCCGTTGGAAGGTCTCTCCACAGATTGGTCATTCCTCTATCACCTCCGGTTTCTTTTCTTCTTCTTTTTCCACTTGCACTTCTTCTTTCACGGTTTCCTGTATTTCTGGTTGGATTCCTAACTCTTCTTCTTTAAGGTTAAGAGTTGCCTTTACAACGCCTTCTTCATATTCGATGTTGAAACCCATTTTCTTCATGAGGTTTATTGCTCTGTAGTTATCCGGCAGCATTACACCGTAAATTGTTTCAAGTCCCTTGTCCTTGCAGACTTCAATCATGTAATCCATCATCTTAGTCCCTAAACCTAGACCCTGCCATGGATCAGCAACGATTATGGCTATCTCACCTGTTTTTCCGTCAGGTTCGATGACCAATCTGACGACGCCTAATATCTTTCTGATTCCACCTTCGTTTAGCTCTGCCACTATGCCTATCTCTCTGTCGTAGTCGATGTTGCAGTAGCGCACTCTAACCTCATGCGGTGTGTCTTTGATCACTTCGAAGAACCTGTAGCGGATGGATTCCTCTGAAAAGTTCCTGAACATTTCAAGCCATAACGGTTCATCTTCTGGTTTTATCGGTCTTAGGATAACGGTTCTTCCGTCGCGGAGCTTCCATAACGTTTCATACTTTTTAGGATAGGGACTTATCACCAGATGCTCATGTGGCTTAAGCTTTGCAAAAACCCGTTTCTTGTCGATCACTACTCGTGCGTCTAAGGCGAACGCTTCCTTTTCATCTATGAACAACGGGTTAATGTCCACCTCTTTCAACTGTGGAAAATCAACGAGCATCTGAGAGAAGCGCACCATAATCTCTTCCAAAAGCCTAATGTTCGCTGGCGGCACATTCCTGTAGCCTTTAAGCAGCTGGTAAACCTTTGTTTCTTCCATTATCCTTCTGGCTAACGTCTGGTTTAACGGCGGAAGCCCTATAGCAACATCCCTAAAAAGTTCAACACCGATACCTCCCATGCCGAATAGGATTACTGGACCGAAAAGCATGTCGGTTTTGGCTCCGATGATTAC
>Ga0190286_1000511_pt1 | contig 15839 bp, 14 predicted proteins | sample 48691834_MG_FD_183241 | JGI IMG/M metagenome (GOLD analysis project Ga0190286, IMG submission 183241) | Hydrothermal vent microbial mat bacterial communities from Southern Trench, Guaymas Basin, Mexico - 4869-18-3-4_MG | ecosystem: Environmental > Aquatic > Marine > Hydrothermal vents >... | reverse complement strand
CCAGCGGGTCCAATCCAACACCATGAGAGCATCCTCTTAACGGCTTCCTCATCTCCCTCGAATACCGCCTCAACCCTTCCATCGGGCAGGTTTCTTATCCAGCCCTTAACCCCAATCTTATCCGCCATCCGCTTCGCATTAACCCTATAGAATACGCCTTGAACCCTTCCCGAGATTATAACGTGAGCCCTAACCTTCTTCAACCACTCCACCGCCCCTAGTATCAAATAGAGATATGCTCATATTTTTAGGCTTAAAAATGTTAGACTTTACTTGGATGACCCTATGATTCTGGATGTCGATCTACTGGGTAAAGCCGAGGACCAGAGCGGCCTTAAGTCCATTGTTCAAATCAATCGCTAAATTTATATAATTTATAAATCCTGATAGAAAATTAATTCCGTATCTGTTGAATTAGGGTTTCAGGGTCTAGATCTGCCGAAGTAGATGCTAGCGTGGGCGCGCTGTTATTGCATGTAATACCGGCAATGGTTGTGACAGCAATTGATTTAAGCGTGCTGAAGACCTAATTTTTCCAGGAAGTGGAATTCTGCCTTTGATTATGATGTTTTTCGGGAAAGGTGCTCTTTCGGATGAGCAGAAAGCTGAATTGAGCCGTAAGGTGACCGATCTGATTGTAAGTGAGACAAAGCAACCTCAACACTACACTTGGGTTATAATCCATGAGGTTCCTGAGGAGAATTGGATGGTTGACAGACTCACAATTCCCGAGCTTAAAGCAAAACTCAAGGCAGAGAAAAAGTAAGTACAAGCAATTCAACAATCGGCTGCAATTTAATCTTAGTCTGGGGTATCATTCCAAATCGGAAAATAAGCGTTTATTAGTCATTCAGCTTGAGAACATATTATGAGAATCATGTTAAGTGATGAACGGCTAACATCTATCTATCAGAAGCTGGTAGAAATGGGCTATGAGAAGCTTGAGAAATTTGATTACGACTTTAACGATCCCCAGACCTTCCTAACCAGAAACGACATACTACTCGTATCGTTAGTTGCGTTGTGCGTCGCGGCCATAATCTTAGAGATGAAACATAAGCCTAGAATAATGATGATTAAGGGCAGGCGTAGCCTAACTTCATCCATGGGATCTAATGACTTATAGTGCCGTAATCCTGACGAATTTGCTACTATGGAGTTTAAGCTAGATCCCCGAAGTCAATTAAGCCCTCAAATGATCAAGCTCACACTTGAAATCCAGCGAATCCTCGCACTTTATCTATGTATTTCACTTGGTAGAACTCATCTTCCTCCAATAGGCCAGGGTTGTGAAGACCGCACCTACGATCATTGCGATAAATAATAGAGGCGCCCATGGAGAGAAGGTTCCCACGGGAATTCCATAGGCATCCATCTCTTTCCGCACGATCACAAAAGAAACTATCGACAGGACGAGAAAGGCAAAACCTGTGCCAAATAGAATACGATCCAATCTCACAACTATTTCCCTATTTAATAGTAATTAAAGTTTTAGACTAAAGCGCAATCAGTTTTTGAGGCGATAGGCACCCTCAAGAAAAAGAAATGAAAATCAAAGGCATTAATGAATAGAGGCCATGTCCTTCATAATCCTTTTAATCAATGTTTCGTCTTTTGCGCTTGCTAACGCGCGGTTAAAGAATTCACTTGCCTCTCTATATCGTTTATGCTTGGACATCACTCGTCCAGCGAGTCTTAACAGCTGGGGATCGCCGCCTGGCATTTTGAGCGCGGAAGTCAATACGTAAAGGGATTGTTCACGGTCTCCGAGAACCTTATGCAGCAGGACACCCTTTTCTAATATATCATTAGTTTCAACCGTTGTCTTCTGATCTATGCTAATAATCCTGTCCCTGGCAGCTGATTTATAGCGTGAGAGGATTACGTTCGCATGCATCCATCCCCCTATGTAAACAAAAATGGCTAAGGGCAGGAATAAAGGTGTTAGAGGGGATAGCGCCAACAAAGCTATGGTGGGCACAAAATACAGCAATCCGAGTTTTCCTCTGCCTAAGCTGTTAAAATTGACTAGCATCAGCCAGCCAAATACGAAGATCCCGACAAAAGCCAAAATATTTAGCGTGGCACGACTAATTCCTGGAGACTTCACCACGTAATTTCTTAACTCTTCATTTCCACCGAATATTCTTTCTTCGATCTTAACTCCTTTCAAAGTAGTAGCTACTCTTACTTCTGCCCCGCATTTGTGGCAAAATCTCGCGTTCGGTTTAAGTTCAGCCCCACATTTCACGCAGTATGGCATTCTTCGTCACCTCTTACTCTTTGATCTTCTTCCCGCAATTTGGGCAGAAGATGTCATCAGGTCTAATCTCAGCCCCGCAGAATGGGCAAGTAGGCGTCGGGGGCGGTGGTGGAGGGGCAACGGCAGGCGGCTGTGCTACTTGGACAGTTGGAGGAGTATAGGGTGGTGCCGGTTTTCTCCGCATCTTTACTACTGCAACGGCTATAAGGGCCAGACAAGCAACGATTCCGATGGCTAAGATGATATTGAGAAACTGTAGTTGCGAGGACTTAACCTTCTCTATGGAGAGCTCGTTCTCAAGCGCATTCTTCTCCGAGTTCAAAGATCTCACATCGGCCTTCAGCTTTTCGTTCTCATCCTTTGCCTCAACTAGTTTGGCGTTCACATCTCCTAGTTCTTTTCGAGTCTTATCCAACTCGCTGTTTACTGCCGCTAATTTCCCTTGAACCTCATTTAACTGAAAATGAGCATCCGACAGCTGTTTCTTCGTGTCTTCCAATTCTCTAGCAGTATCAGAAAGCTCGACTTTAACAGCGTTAAGTTCATCTCCGAGCGCTACGTAATCCTGCTTTAACTCTCCATAATCATCTCGAAGCTTTGCATCTTCACTACTGATTATGTATGGTCCTGGAGGTATGCAGTCGACAAAGTTGGGATATTTCTCCCCTTTAATTGAAGAATAGTCCTCAGAGCCGTAGTAAAGAACCTCAACCCATATCCAGATTTGACCTGTTTTAATGTCATTCGGGATGTCAAACGAGGCGGATACGGTCTTCTCCTGCCCAGCATATATTTTGGTCCAATCGAGAATAATTCCCCATCTGGTAAATATCCCTTCCCCAAGCATGTATTTTATAGCGACTTTAAAGTTTAGAGCTCTCGCTGTACGAATCGTTACATCAACATCTATCCTATCATTAGGAGAGGCCGATTCAGGATAAGTGACTTCAATATCGAAGCCTTCATAATGGCATGTCATCGACCCTGTTTCAGCGGCAAGGGGCGGTATGATCATTAAAAGCAGAGACATTATCAACATAAAAGATACAGTCGTTGAAAGAAGCTTCTTTTTCGAAAAAAGCAATAAAACCACAACAAGCCACATAGTATTGTAAATAAGCTGATATATAAGGTTCGCAAAGAGTATTATAAAAGCATTGTCCCTAGCGGTTAGTTACGGATCAAAAGTGAACAAAACAAGCTTTACATTATCTCTTAATCTTCTCTAAAATTTTCAAGCCGATGCTAAGCATTCAGCATACTCACAGTTACTATGTTAGTAGTCTATCGCATCTAAGGAGCTTAAAGCTCATGCTCGTTGGAGCTTAGGAATTTCAGAGATGGTTAAGGTGAAAGGTATGGTGGGATGGGAGAGAAGGATCAGAAAATATTAATGCAACAAAGCAGAAAAATATAACATGACAGACGCGCGAAATACCATGCAGGAAAGTGACTTATAAAATGAGATACAGGACTATTGTTAAGGCTAAAGTTGCGGGAGAAGCTGAAGCCCTGGTAGGCCTAGTAGGAGGAAGTATTAACTGGAGTGAAGAAATCGGCACGGCGCATCGAGAGGATTTAGCGAAAATAATGGTGGATTTTCTTTTGCAATACCAGCCCACTCAAGTGATGCTAGCTCCCCGGGAGGCAGATGCGCCTGTTTTAGATGTTTTCCAGCTTTTTGGTTTTCGCAGATTGTATTATAATACACCTGAGGCTAAGAAAACGGTCTCTGACTTCTTCTATAGGTGGGGTCAATATTCCGTAGAATTCGAATATGAAGATTTTCGGGATAAGGTTCAAAGAGATCCTGAAGAGAAACATCTTCTCATTCTCTCATACCGTGCTACTAGCTATCCTAGTTTTCCTGAAGCCCCGACACCATACAAGGCTGGGTTCATCTACCTTGGTCAGATAAATACCGATTATCTAGTAGCACGTTGGCGTGTAGTCTTCAGAGATGTGCCAAGCGACCTTAGACACTTCCTATGGTTAATCCCGATGAACCAGATAATTGACGGCTTCGAAAGGGATGAACTTATACAGATACGTGAAATATCCGATCCAATCATGCGCGCGCAGAAGGTTCTCGATATGCTTAGAGAAAAAAGATGGGGATGGACAGGTGGCGCTCCTTAACAGAAAAATAGGGAGGTTAGGTGTTGTCTATAGGCTTTAAGATAAATGAAATCCTCGATTTTATGTCCCGCTTGGATAAACCTCATAGTGGACTTGATGAACTTCTCGACCTCTTCTTCAGGAACGCTAAACTCAGAGCGTATTCTCTCAGCATCCATATAAACAAAAACTTAAATGTGCATCAAGAATGCTTTAAGCTTGGTGACGAAGAATGCCAAAATGCGTGAAATGTGGGGCTGAACTTAAACCGAACGCGAGATTTTGCCACAAATGCGGGACACCCGTCACTGTTGAGGCGAAAAGAAAGGAAGAATGGGTAAAGGCTTCATATCTGCTTGATTGGGCTAAGAGTTTATGCCCTGTAGAACCTTTCGGTGAGGAGTTGAAGAAGATGCAAGAGGCTACGCAAATTAAGGAGCTTGAAAGGACTTCGTTCAACATAGGTTTCGCAGTAAGCCTCCTCCTCTGTAAGTGGCACCTTTTCATAAGAGGCGAGGAGGGTGCGGCCAAGATCTTAAAGGGTTTCTTTGAAAAGCTATTCAGTAAATGAGATAGCAAGCTCCTTGACTTGAGGTGCTAGGTTAAGTCCTCACTCAGCAGGTACATGGCGTTGAAGTTATATGACGAGGAGTAACCAACTGCCAGAAACTGATTGTCATGAGATATTTATATCTTTAGAGAATTTTAGACAGAAGCCTCGTGGATTCGGTTAGACCTATCAAGGAAAGATTACACAAAAAGGCAGGTCTAACACTAATTAGGCATAAAAATGGGGAGGTTAGGAGTCGTCTCTCAGCTTAAAGATCTTTGAAATCAAATATATCAAGGCTTTAAAACAGGTCTTAGACGATGGCCAAGGTCGCTGTGATAGGCGGTGGACCTGCTGGACTGCTCGCCGCTAGAGAGATATGTAGGCGGGGCTTGGATCTCCACGTCTTTGAGGAGGATTTGGAGATAGGCTCGCCCGAGAGATGTGGGGGGCTATTGAGCTTGAGGGGTCTAGGGATGATCTATGCCCCAAAGCCCATGAAATATGTTCTAAACCTCGTTAGAGGAGCTATATTCCACTCACCGTCAGGCCGTGAGTTCAAGCTTGATGCTGGGAGATGGGTTGCAGCGGTGATAAGCAGAGAGAAGTTCGATCAAATGCTTGGTGAAGAAGTTGAGAAGATGGGTGGAGAGATCTCATGTGGGGTGAGGGTGAGGGATGTGAGGAGAATTGGAGAGAGCTTTGATCTAGATCTCGGCGGGAAGATATTTTCAGCAGACTGGGTCATAGATGCTGAGGGGATGGGCTCCAAGCTCATGAGAAAGATTCTTGGATTCTCTACGGATAGGAAGAGATGGATTCCAATAGTCCAGCTAACCGCTCAAGGGCATGGACTCGATCCAAGCTTTGTCCACCTATACTTCAAGGGATATCTCCCAGACTTCTTCGCATATCTCATCCCACTAAATGAGGAGGTTGGGAGGATCGGAGTTGCGACCAAGCTTAAGGGATTGGAGCTTAGGATGCGTAGATTTATCTCAGAGGAGTTTCCGAGAATCAAAGTCCTTAGAAGGATCTCATATGCGATATATGTTGGGAGACCGACCTGGACCGAGCTAAGCGAGAGATTCATACCGGTTGGAGACGCGGCGGGCCACGTCAAGGCGACGACCGGGGGCGGGGTGATCATGGGAGGCTTGATATCGATGAACATGGCCTCAGCCCTATCCGAACTCGAGTTGGGAAATGATCCGAACAATTATGTGAGGGAGGCAAGGAGAGTTTATCGAGAACTCAAGGAGATCTTCCATCTTAGGAGGCTCATCGAGAACATTCCCATCAAATTCTATGACGAGATCTTCAAGCTCGCCGATGAGATGTCGATCGAAGATTATTTGAGAAGGTTTGGGGATATGGACTTCCAATCAACTTCCTTGAAGAAGATAATCCATTCTCCGAGGACGATGATGAAGATAATCTCATCCATCCTCTCAAGCCTCCTCAAATAACTTATATTGTGGTCTAGGCCGGTAATCTAAGAGATGAGCGAGCAGATAGTCTTACCGCTTTGCACCTCATGTAGGAGGCCGATAGACCCCCATGAACGAGCTGTGAGCTTCCCATGCCCGAACTGTGGGAGGGTTAGGATCTGGAGATGCGAGAAGTGTAGAGAGCTCGCGAGGCCATATATCTGCCCATCATGTGGCTTTAGGGGGCCTTGAAGGATGGCCAGAGTAGCCATGCTCTTGAGGATAATGCCAGCGGATCAAGACGTAGATCTAAACAGCTTAATCCAGAAGATCAGGGAGAGTCTCCCAACCGGGTTCGAGTTAAGGGATGTGAAGATTAAGCCATTCGCCTTCGGGATGTCCGTCATCGAGGCCATGTTTACCCTGCCTGAAGAGGAGGGGGCATCTGCAAGGCTTGAGGAATACCTTAGAGGATTCGAGGATATTCAAGAGATAAATGTCTTAATGAGCACGAGGCTCTAACCTAATAAACCTAAGCCACGGATAGTCGAACTCTGAACGGCTTTGGCTTAAATAGTGGTCTCGTAAAGGATTATTCAGATGAAGGTTAGGGAGCTGAGGTTAAGGGTCGCTGAAGCTCGGCAAAGAGATGTCGGATATGGTATAGCGAGGATAGATAGGGAGGTTGGAGCGTCAGCCGGATTCCAGACCGGAGACATGGTCGAGATAAGGGGTAGGAAGATAGCGGCCGCAACCCTCTGGCTAGGATACCTCGAAGATGAGAAGGATGTGATCAGGATAGATGGATATATCAGGAGTAATGCGGGAGTCTCCCTAAACGATTGGGTGACGATTAGGAAGGCGAATGTGAAGGAGGCTCAGCTAGTCGTATTGGCTCCGGTGAGCTCCTCGATAAGACCTGATGAGAACTTCACGAGGCTCGTTAAGAGCAGGTTGATAGAGTACCCGCTCGTCCAGAAGAACATAGTCCCAGTCCTATTCTTCGGAAACCTATTCACCTTCGCCGTCATCCAGACAAGGCCGTCCGGGATAGTCAAGATAACCCCGAAGACAAAGCTGGTCATCCACAGCAAGGTCGTCCAAGAGAGGGCATTCAGGACGAGCGTAACCTATGAGGATATTGGAGGACTGCAAGAGCAGATTCAGAGGATAAGGGAGATGATAGAGCTTCCACTGAGATATCCAGAGCTATTCCAGAAGCTTGGAATAGATCCGCCGAAAGGCGTCTTGCTCTATGGCCCGCCTGGATGTGGTAAGACCTTGTTGGCTAAGGCGGTTGCGACCGAGGCTGAGGCTAACTTCATCCTGATAAATGGCCCTGAGATCATGAACAAGTATTATGGCGAGACCGAGGCGAGGCTTAGAGAGATCTTTAGGAAGGCAGAGGAGGAGGCTCCATCAATAATATTCATCGACGAACTTGACGCCATCGCGCCTAAGAGAAGTGAGGTGACGGGAGAGGTTGAGAAGAGGGTTGTGGCCCAATTACTAGCCCTAATGGATGGCCTCGAGTCGAGGGGTCAAGTAATAGTTATCGGAGCAACGAATAGGCCGAACGCCCTCGACCCAGCTCTGAGGAGGCCTGGAAGATTTGATCGAGAGATCGAGATAGGGATACCCGATAGGAATGGGAGGAAGGAGATCCTCCAAATACATACTAGGGGCATGCCCTTAGCCGAGGACGTGGATCTCGATAAGCTCGCTGAGATAACTAGAGGATATACTGGAGCGGATCTAGCGGCTCTATGTAGGGAGGCGGCGATGAAGGCGATTAGGAGGATTCTGCCGAACATAGACTTCAGCGAGGAGAAGATCCCGCCCGAGATCTTGGACAATCTAGTCGTGGTCATGAAGGACTTCATGAACGCCTTCAAGGAGATAACGCCGACAGCTCTAAGAGAGGTTGAGATAGAGGTTCCAAACGTGAGGTGGGAGGATGTTGGAGGGCTTGAAGAGGTTAAGCGGAGGCTTATAGAGGCGGTTGAATGGCCCCTAAAGCATCCTGAGAAGTTTGAGAGACTCGGGATCAAGCCACCTAAGGGAATCCTACTATATGGCCCGCCTGGATGCGGCAAGACCCTACTCGCGAGGGCGATAGCGACTGAGAGTGAGGCGAACTTCATCTCGGTAAAGGGGCCCGAGATCTTCAATAAGTGGGTCGGCGAATCCGAGAAGGCTATAAGGGAGATATTCAGGAAAGCTAGGCAAGCATCTCCATGCATAGTCTTCTTCGATGAAGTCGAGTCGATAATATCGAGAAAGGATATGATCGACGACTCCTCTGGAGTCGCGAATAGGGTCGCAAGCCAATTCCTAGCCGAGATAGATGGGATTGAGGAGCTCTCAGACGTCATGGTCATCGGGGCCACGAATAGGCCTGATCTAATGGATCCAGCTGCTCTAAGACCTGGAAGGTTTGATAGGCTAATCTACGTCCCACCGCCGGATGAGAGGGGGAGATATGAGATCTTGAAGATCTATACGAGGAAGATGCCCCTATCACCCGATGTATCCTTGAAGGAGCTCGCCTCCAGAACCGAGGGATATTCGGGAGCGGATCTAGCGGCTCTATGTAGGGAGGCGGCGATGAACGCTCTTAGAAGGAGTCTCGACGCAGAGTATGTCTCGAAGATCGACTTCGAGGAAGCTTTGAAGATCGTTAAGCCCAGCATCTCCCCGCAGATGGTTAAGGAGTATGAGAGGATCGGGGAGCTATTGAGATATCATGAGAGACAGCTGACCATGATAGGTTGAAGAATTATGAAGAGGGCTGGTAAGAAGGCGGTTAGACATATTTCGAGACCTGGAAGCGAGGCTTATTCGAGGATAGTTGAGGTCTTGGATAAGCTTGGGGGAAAATCCCTAGAGCTAAACCTACTCGAAGAGCTCAGAAAGCGTGGAATAGATCTAACCCTGCCGGAGCTTAGACACATGTTGATGAGGCTTGAGATAAGGGATAAGGTGAGGGTCTTGAGCTTAGATGCTGAGCGGAAGGTCGTGGAGCTCATCAAGAGGGAAGAGGTAGAACACTAGAACGAGTTAGAGCCATTGATCTAGGCTCGTAACCCCCCTACTCTTCTTCAACGCCGACTTAAGCTCGTTCAAAGCCTTCTCAACCCTATTCTCGGAGAAGTCGTGCTCATAGCAGAGCATGCTCTTAACCCCATCATAGTCGGGCTCACTCCACACCACCTCAAACTCCTCCGTGACACTCGGTTTTAGGAACAACTCTCTAATCTCAGCCGGCTCTCTCTCCAAGCTCTTCCCCAACGCCTTTAAGGCCTTCTCGGCGGAGCCATACTCCTTAACCAGCCTTAACGCCGTTTTAGGCCCAACTCCCTTAACCCCCTCACAGTAATCCGTTCCAACCAAGATTCCAATATCTATTAATTGCTCCCTCGTGATCCCGAGAGAGTCTAGGAGCTTATCCAAGTATATTATCTCAGGCTCGACCTCGACATACTCCTTCCTCCCAGGAAGCTTCCTCCTCCCAACTATCGAGAGATTCCTGACGAGTCTAGGAGATCCGAAGAGGAGGGAGTCGAAGTCCTGTGATCCAGAAGCGTAGGCGTCTCCATGCTTAACGAGATATGCGGCCTGAGCCTCTCCCTCGCTTGGAGCTTGAACTATCGGAATCCCCATGAGCTTCAATAACCTCTTCGAGCTCTCGACTATGAACTCGTTTAGGGTCGCCGCCTGCTTCGCATACTTCTGAGCCTCCTCAATCCTCCCCTCCGCCAAGGCAATTTCATAGAGCTTCGCGGCTTCAGCCCTTCTCTCCTCCCTCTTTTCGACTGTTTTCATCTTGAGTTCTGGAGGTCTTCCATCGTAGACGAATATCGGCTTGATCCCGAGCTTCATGAAGTTTATCGTCCTGAAGAAGACTCCGCTTAGATGGCTGGTGATCCTACCCCTCCTATCCATGAGAGGCCTCCCATCAGGACCCCTAATTATCGTGATGAACTGGTAGAGGATGTTGTAGGCGTCGAGGGCAATCGCCCTACCTGCTAGGGCTTCGAGGCTTATCCTCTCCATCGCCTCAGGAGGAATTATATCCCTAAGCTTAACCCCCATTCTCCCAACTGAGTAAACCTCACGCCATGTATAAATACTCTGATCGCGGTCAAGCCGACTTCTCCATCCAATCCAGGAATTCTTGGGTTGAGGTGAAGACCTTGACGAAGGTGTCGTTCGCCACAATCCTTATACTCGGACTAACAATCTCCCCCCTCCAATGGTTAAGCCAGAGGGCCACGGCGTCTTCAGCTTCCATGAATTTGTAAGCCTTTCCCTCGATGCCTGGAGCCTTCATATAGACTAGTTCGGCGAATCCATTCTCCATCAAAAACTCCTTTTCCTCCCGCCTTATCGCGAGCGGGTTCAGCCAAACCCTATACCTGTTTAACCCCCTATTCACAGACATCTCCAACAGCATCCTCGCATCGGTCACATAGGCTCCAGCCGGATCTAATATCATGATCTTATCCCCAAGCTTGTATATGGTGCCCACGTGGCACGTTCCGCCGCAGATGTAGACTATGTAAATTTGCTCGTCCTCCCCGAGAACCGCCTTGAGCATCGTGTATGTTAGGCTTGCTAGGTCTTCGCAGTCTCCACCTCCTCTGGCAAGAGTCTCATTTGGGAGTGAGAGGAAGTCTTGATGCGACCTCAATTCATGGTCGGTTAGATATTGATGGAAGTCGTCGTCCAAGTATTCTAGATTTAGCGTGATCCACTCAAGAACTTTCTTGGCTTTGGCCTCAGGAGGGGTTTCAGCCCTCAAGCCAAGCTCTCCATAAATCACATCCTCGACCATCGCCGGACTCGCCTGTCTCAACATGTCCGGTATTCGATCACTTGGGGTGAAGATCCTGTCTGAGATCTCCTTCAACGCTCCCTTGATCCTTGGAAGACTTACCTCCATCTCAGAACACTTTGACATCAGGTCCCCATACTTCTTCTCCAACTCTTCATATCTCCTCTTCATTTCATCGAGCTGGAGCTTAAGCTTCTCATAACTATCGGTGAGCCTGCTATAATTCTCCTTCAACTTACTGTTCTCCTCGGAGACCACCTTCAACCTCGATAAGGCTTTCCGATAATCCTCTTGAAGCCCCTCATACCTGTCCTTAAGAGAGCCGTATCGACCGTACAAATCAATATAGTTTGCTTTGAGCCGATCATACTCACCCTTAAGGTGATGGTAGCTGTTATACAGATTCACGTAATCCGAGCTTAGAACTTGATATTGGAGGCATGACAAGATAAGGAGTACTGCCAAGATACAGGCGACCGTCGAGGCCGTGATCGCGCCCCAGCTCATAACAACCCCCCTAACGATATATCACATCGGATAAAAGGTTGATTCATCCGCACCTAACCTTGAGGTCTAAGACTATTATAGATTTCCGCGGGGCTATCTCCATAACCCTCCTCGCATAAAATATATCCACATCGAATCCTAGGTCTCGAACCTTCTTCGAGACCCTCTCACGCGCGTCCTCAACAGGATCTCTTCCGACGCCAACCAAGTATAGATGTATTATTCCATTTTGCTTGGTGTTTTCTAACGCTAAGTCGAGGTAGTTTATCGAGCTATGCGGGAGATCCATTATCACCCTATCAAACTTCTCATGGATCTGTTTGAGAACTTCCCTGCAGTCTCCTAGGATCGGCTTCACCCTATCCTCAACCCTATTTAGCTTAATGTTCTCTAACATGAGCTTATATGCCTCGGGATTCAGCTCTATTGCGATTATTGTCACGGTGGGCTGCTCCCTCGCTATGATTATCGAGAATGAGCCTATTCCGGCGAACATGTCTAAGACCTTCTCGCCTTTTGAGACAGATCTCGCAACCCTAATCCTCTCACCAGACATCCTTGGATTGAAGAAAGCTCTCCTCAAATTTACTCGAATGACGCATCCATGTTCTCGGTGAACGGTCTCGAACCTGTTTAAGCCAGCGATAATCCTGTGCTCCCTCAACCTATACGGCCCCCTCGTTGCCCCCTCCTTCGATAAGACCGTTTTTACCCTTGGATGCAGCTTCATGAGAGCCTCGGCCACAAGCCTTTCATAAGGCTTAAGCCTCGTTGGGATCTCGATCAAGATTATGTCCCCGATTAGGTCATAGGATGAGGGGAGGAGGTCGAGCATCTCTCTTGGAAGCTTGTTTGAGAGGATCTCCTCTAAGCTCTTCGGTCTCCTGGGCCTCTCCTCGAAGTACGCGGTCACCACGGATACATTAAGCTCTCCAAGGATATCGTCAACCTTTTCCTGATCTTTTAGGGGAAAGTAGATGAATCCATTCTTCTCGAAGGGCTTTAATCTGGGATTCAGAATATTGAGCTTTAGAAGCCTCTTCCTCACCTCTTCAGCCCTATTCTTCTCAATCCTCGCCGCCCAACACTTGATCCCCTTATCCAAGCTCTCCGAGGATTCCTAGACATCTTAGGATTTAGAGATCGTGTTTGAGCTGGATAATCGAGTTATAGTTTATTAGTTCGGGTACTGAGGCGTAGGCGAGAAAGTTGAGTGGTGATGGAGGAAATAATCCTACCGGATCTATCGGCTATCCAGCTGAAGGCTGCCTCCCACCTCGTTAGGGAGGGGCGAGTGAGGGGTAGGCTTCTGATCCATAGGGTTTTGTTGAAGAAGGTTGAGGATCAAGCATCTCAAGGAGACACTATGGCCATGGAGGGGCTTAAAGACCTAGTCAACGCATGCGAGGAGACTGGAGTCAAGCTCAACTATGTCGGAGACCTGAGAGATAGGGAGAAGAGCGATAGATTATTGATAGCCGAGGAGGCCGCGAGGCTAAACGCCGCGATCCTTACATGTGATCCGGTGATGGCCCAGCTCGCCGAGTCGATGGGCTTAAGGCTTCTCTACGAGCTTCCCCCATCCCCATTTTCGATAGCCCAGCTCTTCGAGGAGGATGTCATGAGCATTCATATAAAGGAGGGACTTCCGCCGAGGGTTAAGCGAGGGGTTCCAGGTAGGTGGAGGTTTGTCGAGATATCTGAGAAGCCTGTCTCAAGGCATGAGCTTGAATTGCTGATAGCCCATCTTATGAGGGAGGCTTATAAGAGCTTTGGGGTGGATGCCTTCCTAGAGATAGATAAGCCCGGGGTTAAGATCTTCCAGCTAAGAGATTATAGAGTTGTGATCACGAGGCCACCATTCTCGGATGGATTCGAGCTAACCCTCGTCAAGCCAGTCATAAGGAGGGATCTAAGAGACTACTATCTCCCACCAGAGGTCGTCGATAGGCTTGAGAATAGGGCTGAGGGAATCCTGATAGCAGGCCCGCCTGGAATGGGTAAGTCTACCTTCGCCCAAGCCCTAGCCGAATATTATCGCTCCTTGAATAAGGTCGTCAAGACGATCGAGAGCCCGAGGGATCTGAGGGTCTCACCCGACATAACCCAGTATTCGAAGGCGGCGGCGAGGCAGAGCGAACTACACGATGTCCTCCTCCTAAGTAGACCCGACTACACGATCTTCGATGAGATAAGGGATTCAAGCGACTTCGACCTCTTCATAGATCTTAGGCTCGCCGGGATAGGGATGGTCGGGGTGATTCACGCGACATCCCCGATAGATGCCATTCAAAGGGTTGCGAACAGGGTTGATGTCGGATTGCTTCCATCGATAATAGATACGGTTATCTTCATGGATAAGGGCGAGATCCAATCGATCTACGTCTTGGAGATGACCGTAAAGGTTCCAGCAGGATTGAGGAAGGCGGATCTAGCGAGGCCGACTGTCATAGTCAAGGATCTCTTAACCGATGAACCACTATACGAGTTATATGTCTTCGGGGAGAGGACCTTCGTCGTCCCCGTGAAGAAGCTTGAGGAGAGGAGGAAGCCGAGGGCTCCAATCAGGCAGATAATGAACACGCTTCAGAAGCATATACCGGACTTTAGGATCGAGGAGGAGGGGAGCTTGGTGAGAATCTATATTCCAGGCCGCTACTATCGAGTCTATGTCAGGAAGGTTCAGAATAAGCTCTTGAAGATAGCGAGGAAGTATAGCTTAACCCTAGAAGCCTTGCCGAGCTAAACCCAAATACCCCCATATCCATATAGTTTTGGATGATGTGAACCCGCCTCTGAATGGTGATGAGGTGGGAATACCGCTGATCATCTAGATGCCTCGGCGATCAATCTTCTAACCTTCTCCACGACATCCATTGAGTCTCTGCCGAAGACTAAGATCATAGGCTCCTTCCCCCAATCTCCTAGATGATAGACTAGGTCTGGAACCCTCCCACCAGCCCTCTTCACGGCCACCTCTATACCCCATGGGACGGTCCTCCCCTCAAGCTTCTTAATCTCCTCAGGCTCCTCCCTCCTATCATAGAAGCTTATGATCCATCCAAGCCTCTTGGCCGCCTCGATAAGCCTCTCATCATATCTTAGATTCATCGCCGACCTAACTCTGGGATCGAACTTCATGGCCGTTAAGACTGCGTTCGCCACATGTCTTGACGCCCCGAACCAAGGAGCCTCCGACGCCTTAACCCTATCATAGATTCTCACAATTCTTCCGGGTATCGCTGCCACGTCTGATAAGCTGTCCGCTCCATCGATCGCCATTACCAGATTCGATTGAGATTCTGGGATGTATTTTGAGATGTTCATGGATTCGAGGATCTTCAGAGCCTTCTTCATGGAGTCTAAGACCTTGAATCTCTCAGCGTCCTTGATCAATCTCCCAACTGGGTTTATCGGGCCATGGCCTCCACCAATCGGGAAACCATATCTGATAGCATTCTCGACGAATCTCTTAGCGATCTCGACGGCTTCGGGTATTGGGGTGTTCTTGGCGAGTTCGGCGGCTATCGCGGAGGCGAAGCAGCATCCAGTTCCATGAGTATTCTTGCTCTCAATCCTCCTCGATTCATAGATCTTGAACTCTCCATCAAAGTAGAGGACATCGGCTACCTTCTCTCCGGGTATATGTCCACCCTTAACCACAACCGCCTCGACCCCGAGTTCCGAGATCTTCTGAGCAGCCTTCTTCTGATCATCTAAGCTCCTAACCTTGAATCCCGTTAAGACCTCTGCCTCACCAGCATTTGGGGTTAAGACCGTGGCCAGCGGTATCAGCTCATCGATCAAGGATTTGACGGCATCCTCCCTCAGAAGCCTCGCCCCACTCTTCGCCACCATCACCGGATCGACGACCAAGGGAGCATCTATTCTCTTGAGTTCTGAGGCCACGGCCTCGATTATCTCGCTCGTGTGGAGCATTCCAGTCTTGACGGCGTCGACCCCAATATCCTCCACCACCACCCTAATCTGCTCCCTAACCATCTCTACCGGTATGTCATGCACCATGGTCACCTCACGGGTGTTTTGGGCGGTTATGGCGGTTAGTGCGCTCATCCCATGGACTCCGAGGGCTGCGAAGGTCTTTAGGTCTGCTTGGATCCCAGCCCCACCACC
>Ga0190286_1000510_pt1 | contig 15866 bp, 15 predicted proteins | sample 48691834_MG_FD_183241 | JGI IMG/M metagenome (GOLD analysis project Ga0190286, IMG submission 183241) | Hydrothermal vent microbial mat bacterial communities from Southern Trench, Guaymas Basin, Mexico - 4869-18-3-4_MG | ecosystem: Environmental > Aquatic > Marine > Hydrothermal vents >... | reverse complement strand
TCAAAGGGGTCAAATTCTGTCCACGTTGTCGCCGGGAGTTGCCATTCCTCCAATGAGGATGGGATCGGAGAATTGATTTGAGGGCGAAAGCCTACATCCTCCAGTAGTTACGCACTTTTCTAATTCAGGCGGTTCTGGCCCGTAATGGTTTGGGTGGTGTGGCCCTAGCCCTTATGACTGCTAGTTGCAGTCGCTCCTTAACATCACCCGCCGGCATCTTTCGGATCGACCTTGAGCTCATTCAGCACTACGTAGGTTAAAAGCACGAGGGCCACATGTCTCACCATAGCTTGAGGCACCCCACACTGACAAGCGGCGAACCCTGCCAGCTGCTTAGCATCCTTGAAAACAACTTCTATGTCCCACCTGGAGGCTTTGCGCTGCACGATGGTGGTCAAATCTGCCTTGAGATCATTGGTGACGATGTACTCCCAGCGCCCGCGGCCGTTTCTGGTCACAACCAGGCGAACGGAGCCATACTCTGGCAGATAGACACACAGCGCTACAGCTCGCAGCCCTAGATGTTCTCGCCACTTTAGCTTGAGCCTCCGGGCCAGTTGGCCTACCTTAACCTTGCGGTTACGGTAGACAACGCAGGTGTTCTTTTTGAGAGTGCTGACCCAGGTTACTCCGCAGCCGTTCAGGAACTTGGTGAACCACCTGGCGTTATACCAGCAGTCGAAGGCGAGATAGGCAAAAGGCAGGCCCACAGTCAGCATTTCGATGATCATCTGCTGGGCCAATTGGACCTTGGTTCGATAGCGTGAAGGCGCACATTTTCCCTTGGGTCGCCATAGACGGAAGGCGACCGGTATCTTCACCGGGCCAGCACACCAGAGCAGCACCACAATGTGCAGGCCATAAACCTTGCGCCCCTTGCTGGCAGAGAAGGTCCATCCCGTCCAAGGACACCTCTTGGAGAAGCGCTTCTCAATGACCACATCATCCAGACAGAGATAGCCCTTAATGCCGTAGCTCTGGGCAAGGGAGATCAAGAGCGCCATGACCATTCGGGTGGAGAGAGGGATTACTCTCAGCAAGCGGTTCAGCGACACGTGTTCGTCCGGGCAAGAAGCGGGTGATACGGGAGCAATTCTGGCGCTCGTCCAGCAGAATCAGCCCTGTGACATAGAGGCTGATAAGGTCGAAGGGGATTGGGCTACCAAGCGTGGCTACCTCCAGAGCCCATAACACATTGACAACTTGACGATAGATGGACCTTGTAGTAGGATATAATCGGGACGCTATGGGGTCATTCACCTCCTGAGAGTATTTCTTAGACGCAAGAATTATACTCTCGAGGCGTCCCTTTGTCTATTTAGCTTTTAAACTGCGTAACTACTGAAATTCATAAAGTCTTACTGGTCTTTTGCGAAAATATTAAGCGGAATCTTCTTACTCTCTACTTTCCGCTAAATTTGACTGAAGCGGAAGACATGTCCCATAATTACAGTGATACCAACACTGTAAGGAGGGACCATGTCAACCGCTTCGGAGAGAACTATACACGCTTTCGAACAAATTGTCAAGGATGCGCCTGTTGGCACTAATTTGGCACTTTTACATTTGCTGTGGGCCATGCTCAGCGGTGCCTTTCTTCGGAGCCGTGGGGCCTTGTTTCCTGCCCTCCAGCTGGCTGGCTTTACAGTGGCCCAGATCCGTCGCTGTGGGCAGGCATTACGCTGCGGCGCATGGTGCATCGCCGACCTGGTTCGGGCTTGGCGCCGTTACGTGCTGAGCCAAGGCCAATGGCAGCCCAACGGCCATGAAGGCTACAGCCCCGTGGCAGTGGACTTGACGGCCTTCTGGCGGCCACGGTTGAAAGATCGGGTGGGCAAGTTCCTCCAGCGCATCGCCAAGCGGGCCCTGAAGGGCATCGGCTTAGGCCTGGTCGTACAGGTGGGGCAGGTCGGCGGCCAACGCATCCCCTTACTCCGGCACATCCTGCGCGCTAGGAAGGCCGAGATGAGCGAAAGCCAGCTCAAGCGCCAGGTCCTGGAAGTGGTTGCCCGTGACTTGGGCGAGCATGAAGTCCTGGTGCACGATGCCGGGGCCTCCATCGCCGACATGCAAGCGGCTGGTGTGCAGCGATGCGTGGTGCGGATGGCCCTCAATTGCACTGCCCGGCGCAATCAGTTGCCACCCCGCAAGCCGAAAGGTCGCCCACACCTACAAGGGCCGCACTTTACCGGCCACCCCACCGGATGTCAAAACGGAATTCTCGTTCCAAGGGCGCACCATTCGGGTTCATGGATGGCAGAGCCTGGTGATGACCTCCCAGAAGGTGGCAGCAGCGAAGGAGACCTTCACCATCTGGGCTTTCTTTGATCCGCTGTATCGCTACCCCTTGGTGCTGGGGACGAACCTGACGGTCCGGCCGGAGACCGTCTTCCGGCTATTTCTGGACCGCTGGCCTGTCGAAAAGGTCCCCTTGGTGGCCAAGCAGTTGCTGGGCCTGGAGCGGCAGTTTGTCTTTGACCCGGCCAGCCGTGAGCGATTGCCGGAGCTGGCCCTGCTGGCGGCTAACGTCCTGACCTACCTGGCCGCTGTGCTGCCCCCTTGCCCACTGGCTTCTGGGATCGGCAGCCGAAGCGCACCCCTGGACGGCTGCGGCGGGTGTTGGCTCAGGCCGGTTTTCCGGAAGATTACCCCTTGGAGGGGCGAATTCGGAAAAAGCGGTCAGTCACGGCCCACTTGCCCAAGGGCATTGAGGCCCGCCGACGCCGGAAAGCCGCTTAGCTGGTGGCTTCCGGCCTGAAACGAGTCAAAAAACGGCCTCCATTATCAATGTTCCCTAACCAGAGCTGTGCTCTGAACAACATCGCCTGCCCATTGGAGAGCAAAAGTTAGCAGAAACTAGAGGGTATAATGCTTTTAAAAAATATGGAGATGGAAGTTGGGGAGAGAACTATGAACGGTGAGGATTTTGATAAGGGGCAAAAGGCGTCCACAATTATTGTAGCGGCCTTAGTTATCATTGCTATCCTCACATCCGCAATTGGTTTCCCCCATCCGGCCTACGGGCAGCCTCTGGAGCAGGGTGTGCAAGATGTGCTCATCATCGTGGATAACTCTGGTAGCATGTTTCGGGAGATCTATCCCTCCGAGGTCAACGACCCGGAGGGGTGGCGCTTCGTCGCCGGGGCAGTGGTGGTGAACTACTTGGCTGTAGCCGCCGACCCCTCGGTCACCTACCGGGTGGCCCTCGTCAGCTATGCTCGAGAGGCCGTCACAATGGCCGATTTGTCGGGGTTGGAAGAAGCCTACCGAGCGGAACTCACTCGAATGCTGGACCCGGACAATCCGGCCATCGGCAATATCCACCAAGGATACACCAACCCCCATTTTGCCCTGGAGCATGCGCTAAAAGAACTGGAGGCTCATCCTAATCCCAATCCGGTGCGTCCTCCTATTGTAATCATCCTGACTGATGGAGACTTTGAAGACAACTCTGCGAGGATTCCAGCCGAGCAATACGTTGAAAAGGTGGAATCCGCCATCCTTGATCTGGCTAAACGGGGCGCCGTGGTATATGCTGTCCTGCTGGGTGAGAAGGCCAAGCGGAATTACCCCGAATGGGAGCGGTTAACAGATCTGACGGGAGGGCAAGCCCTTCGCGTGGATGAGGCAGAAGAATTACCTAGTGCTTATATCCGCTTGATCCATGCCACTGTAGGGGCTATGGGCGCAGGCTATAAGGAAATACCAATTAAGGCTGGAGAAACTAAAGAACTCGCGCTTCGCAAGTTGGGGATCTTCCTGGACGAGAATGAGCGAGATTACATAGACAGTGTGGTCATTGCTGTATGCCAAACTCGCAGAGATATCGCTGCCGTGGTTATAAACCCAAAAGGTGAAACTTTAGCACCCAGGGGAAGTGATTATGTAAGGGTATGGTTTATCGAGGGTCCTGCTCCGCTAACCGGGAACTGGAGTATTCGTCTACATGGAGGGAGCGAGAACGGCTCCACTCAAGTCTTTATAGACTATCTTCCCTTCAGGATAGTTTTATCCTCTCCTCATAGGGATGAACCTTTGCCCAGGGGAGAAGAAGTGACTTTTCTTGCTCAGCTAATAGATCGAAATGGGGTTCTCTTGGAAGCAACTAAGGCGTTGGAAGTCCAGGTTAACCTTTACCGTGAGGGAGCTTGGGAGCCCTTTCTTCGGAGGAAGATGGCTCTGGTGGAGGGTGAATATAGATCGTCCTATAAATTCGATCAGCCAGGGATCTACACTGTTAAGTTCCTCCCTCTGCTTCATTTAAAGAGAGGTGGAACTCGCCTCCTCCAACCACCTAAGGAACAACATTGGCCTATTAAAGTGGCTGACCTTCCAGTTATTCGAAATATCGGGTTTGAACCTTCAAGGGAAGCCGAGGTGGGTAAACCCGTTAGGCTGCGGGTGATTGTAGAACACGTTGGGAGACAAAAAATTTATCAGTTCTAGCCCGGATGCAAGAGAGCGAATCGGGGGAGACGGTCTGGGAGAGGGAACTCCATCGTGCCCTAGGTGGGGCGTTCGAAGGCTCCTTCCGCCTAGAGAAGCCTGGGCAATATAAGCTATTGATAAGCTTGAAGGGGGAAACCCTAGGAGGGATCCGCTATGGCTCCGACACTCCACACCCAATTTATCAGGAGAAAGAATATATTTTAGAACCCCCAATAACCGGCTTTCAAATCAGCAATATCCGGATCGGAAGGGCTATTCGAGGTGAAGAGATTCCTATTTGGGTATCTATTTCTTGCCTAGAGGGGGCATCTGTTCAGAAGGTCGAAGCAAACGTGGAAGAGGAAACTGTTTCCCTTCATGACGATGGTAAACCTCCAGATGAGCGGGCTGAGGACGGCATATTTGGGGGAATGTTGCCACCATTGGACGAGGTTGGGAAGCATCGGGTGGAAATCAAAGCTGAAGGCGAGACCGCCTACGGAGTTCCTTTTTCAGATCATGAGGAAAGGACCTTCGATGTGGGACCATCTCTTGTTTCTAGGCTCCTTCATTTAACCCTTGCAGGAGGGATCCCCTTACTCCTCTACTTAGGAATAGCGAAATTCCCAGCGCAAAAGTGGAGGGAAAGGCGGAGGAAGGCCTTACCCAGGGGTACCCTGTCATACGAAGGCGAGCGAGTATACCTCGACAATGTGGCAGTGGCCGGGGAGGTTCCCTTAGGCCTTGGTGAGGAAGGTATTGAACTGCCCCTTGAGAGAGGGGTCAAATATGCTTGTATCTATGGACGAAGAGAGGGGTGTTTCCCTCAGCTTCCTTGCTGGTTCTGGTTGCTTTGGCCGGCGGAATGGCTTTTCGGTGTACTTTGTAGAAGGAGCGGGCGTTGGGACTGGGGAATTGGAAAGGTGATTACCTACATAGAGGCAATCCAGGAAATCAGGGTTAATGGCGAGAGGCTTGCAAAAGGGAAAAATCTTCCTCTTAAGGGGAAGATTCAAATAGGGGAGCATACTCTGAAGTACTTCCCACTCTAATGATGTCTAGCGAAGGGAGGTTAGAAATGGGTATGGAGGTCCATGAATTAAGTCCAAGTCTGGTCATTGGCCTGGGGGGCACAGGAAAAATCGTTCTCACTCACCTGAAGGGCTATCTGAAAAGGCTGTATGGGTATGTTCCTAGAGAACGCATCCGTCTTTTAGAACTGGATATAGACCCGGAGGAGTATATAATTAAAATCGATGAAGAGGAAGTAAAACTTCGGAAGGGAACGGAGTTTCTGGTGCTGGGGGGTGTTCCGCTTGAAGAGGTTGTGAGCGAGATTAAAAGGGGTCGATATCAGGAATTTCAGCCCTGGCTTGATCCTGATCTCTCTCTATTAGCGGATCCGAATCTCATGATAAGCGCGCATGCGCAGCGCCAGGCTGGACGATTTGCCTTCCATTGGAACTTGGGCAGCCACTCCAAATTATACCTGTACAAGCAATTTAGCAGAAATATCGATGAATTGCTTCAGGTGCACGGCATTGGTAGAAGGGGCCCCAATCTTAACATCTATGTGATATCTTCCCTGTGCGGCGGGACTGGGAGCGGTATGTTAATAGATGCCGGCTTCGTACTTAAGCGCATAATAAAGGGGCGCCCTGTCAGGCTGACTGGTATTTTCATCACCCCCTCCTTCTATGACCGTGCCCCTCAAGGGTCTCTCAGAGCCAACGCTTGGGCAGCCCTTCGAGAATTGGAGTACTTCATGACCACAAGAGCCGAAGAGCGGAGGTACCACTTTATCGAATGTCGATCAGATGTAGAGGCGCATCCGATCCGGATTGACGGTAGGCCTTATGACTTGGTCTACCTTGTTGACACACACCTTGAGGATGGGAGCACTTTGCTTGGCAAGGAGCGCATGGGTCGCGTTTTGACCAAGGCACTTGGCTTGTTGATCACCTCTCGCATCGGGGATGAAGCCAACTCTAGGATCGGAGATGTGGAAAACACCATCTTCAGCAGCCTGGGCGTTGTCTCTACGGTTTTCCCAACCGATGAGGTGATCGATTGGTGTGCTGCTAAGGGAGCTGAGGAGATCGTTGAGGAGATTCTTAGCCCTCTTGCTAAAGAGCGGGAGGAAGCTATAGGCGATCAAGTAAGAAATTTCCTAAGCCGCATACGTTGGGGCGCTGACGAACTTCATGCACGTCTCTTGCCTAAGCTCGATCCAATTACGGAAGATCGTCGCCTGAGTCAAGGGAGATTAGAGGATCTCCTCCGTCAGGGGAAAGAAACACATTTCACTGGTGTAAGGAGAAGTGCAGAGGAAGTGCGTTCGGACAGGGAAACTGAGGCTCGGAATCTCCTGCGTGAAAAATACAAGGAGGAGCGGAGGCTCTTAGACGAATTAAACATTGAGGACCTGATTAGCGGTGAAGGGCCCCTCTATAGTAGGGAGTTTCTGGAAAAGCTGAAGGGGAGTTTAGAAAAGTTAGAGGAGGAAATCAAAAGCAATCTCTCCATAACCGAAGATGAAGAGGAGTGCAGTGAGAGGGAGGTCAGCAAAGCTGAAACGGATTTCAAAAAGGCCGGGGGATTCCTGGGCAAGGATCCCACGTCAGCTCGAGAAGGATACCTGGACGCAGTACAAAGATGGCTAGTTTCCACGGTGGATCGTCTAACGTGGGAGGAAGTAAAAAGGCTTGTGACCAGCGCCATAGGAGATGTTAGTGCTGAGATCGGGAAGATTGACGATGCTCTTGATACCTTTAAGGGTGTGAATTTTGAGGAAGATGCCAAAAATGCCAGGAAGGTCATCGAGCGGAAGGATAAAATACTGGAGCGTCCTATCCTCCTAGGCCCCTTGGGTAGGGAAAGGGAAGTCCTAGAGAAGAATTTGAAGGAGATTTATGAGGAGAACAAGGAAGTCCCCTTGGATAGGTTACGCCGAAGTGTCGATGGTGGTTTTGCACAACTTCGTGGCAAGTCCTTGGAGAAATTCAGGGAAAAACTTTTGGATTGGGGTAGGGAGGCTTTCCGACCTACTATTAAGGATATATCTCTTGAGGATTGGATCGATAAATACGGCCCAGAGGATCCTTCTGAGTACCTTTCAGACATCTCCCGCTATGCTCTCTACATGTTAAGGACAAGCGGGATCCCCCCTGACGAGGCTTTCCCAGACAAAATCACGATTATCGGTGTGGAAGACGAGGATGATTCCATCTTCTTAAGGGGCATTCAGGCCCCTGTGCTCAGCAGAGAGAGGGCCTGCCTCGTCTCCACTGGAGACCCGTATGCGCTGACCATCCTTAGAACAGGGCATGGGCTAAAGCTGCGGGATTTTGACCAGCGGGAAGAATACCTTAGCTCTTTTAGGGAGAGGATGGAGAAACCAACTCGTCCGTTGCATACCTTCCCTGCATTTAACCTAAGCCCCGAGGGGATAACAAAGGGAAAGGATCAGCGAAAAACCTTTGCCTTAGCCCCTGCTTATAGGATTATAGAAAGGGTGGGTCAGCGTTACCAATTTGATGAGAAGGGGCTAAGTGATCGAGGGCTCTTCGATGCGCTGTGGGCTTTCGTGCATGATGAAGAATTGATGGCTGAGGTGAAGGAAGCAATCGGAGAGCATGAGTCCACCAGCGATAAGGAGAGGTTGCTGGAGGAACTGAAAGGCTTCAACGAAACACTCGGCAAGGTAGAGGAGGACAATGAATGGCTTGCTCAAATCTTGAGGAACGGTGTTAGAAACCATATGAGTCGAATATAAAACTTGCCTTATGTGTCGAAAGGACAGAATATGAGACCTGCTTTTGTCCTTGGTATAGGGAGCAGAGGGAGGGAGGTAGCACGTCGACTCAAGGATAAGTTCAAAGAGGGGCGACCTTATTTGGTCTATTGTGCTTTATCAACCAAAGAAGGTGAGGGAGCCCCTCTTGAGCCGATTATCGAGGATTATTTCTTATCACCTGCTCCCAGGAAAACAGAGATGACTTCTGATGAGCTAGACCAGTACGGTCCTTTAGCCGATTCAGAACCTGTAAAGGAGATCTTAAGAGGTTTCTTGCACGCCAAGGATCGCCTTCAAGCTTTATTGTCTCGCAAAGCGGAGATCCTCTTCTCCCAGGAAAGGTGGGTGGGGGGTCCCCAGAGGACCGGAGAGGGTATAGCTTTATATCTTATAACCGACCTAGCTGACCCCTTGAGCCTCCTCACCCTTGATTTGCTACACCTTGTTCAAAAGGCAAGTGATTACCCTGTTCTACCTCAGGCCATCCTATTAGTGTTAGAGGAATCTCCTTATATTTATCCAGTTTTACAGGACGTCTGGAAAGCCTCTCAGGGCTCTACGCCCATCCTTAGTCGAGGGGCTTTTCTTATTGAAAGGAATAATGAGGAAGGGGAGAAAGGAACCGAGGAAGAGCGTCTGACGGCAACAGTTGAATGGTTAGGCCTGGTTATCGGTGATAGATTGCCATACCATGACGATATAGAGAAGCCCCATTTAGGCAGCTTTGGGATAGCCCAGGGAGTAGTCCCTAAGGAGCATCTTAGTCGTTTCTTCACCCTGCGTTTGAGCGGCGAATTTCTTAAAAAGTGGATAGAAATCGAGCAAGGGCCATCCATCGAGCAGGAAAGCATAGTTAAGGATCTTGTCGAGAAACCAGTAGTAGAACCAGTAGTAGAAGGAGTATCCCCAGACTACTCCACAGAGGTTAGAGGGGATCTGGCACCCCCATTCAAATTTCAGCACGAGAACGCCTCTCTTTATCCAGAAGGAAGGCTTCCAGATTTAGACAATAGAATCATTAATAGAATACGGAATAAGATCGATATCCAAGAAGAACGTCGTCATAAAGCCTTCCGTAGAAGCCTTCAGGGGAGAAGCAAGGAAATACTGGAGCAATTCAAACAAGGATTGAACGAGCAGCTTGAGGGATTCTTTGGCGGCCATCATCCATTTGCGGAAGGGATAACGTTCTTGAATCAACAGATACTCCTTCTGAAAGAGAGAAGGCAGGAGGCTAAGGAACAATTAGAATATTTAGAGGAATTAGAAGAAAGAGGTGTGTTCCAGGAGGAGTCGAAACGAAAACCCCTTTCCCCTCTATCCTTTATCCTGGGGGGTTACTTGCTTTTTGGGCTAGCTTAGCGATCTCTTTGGGATTCTTTGTATTGGGAACTGGCACTTTACCTCCCCTTTGGAAATGGATGGTGAGACATCCAATCTCAGGTCTATCTCTCCTATTGTCCAGCTTGGTTATCTTCGCTTTCCTTGGTTTTCGAACATCTCTCCCAATTCATATAGCCCCTATAACTGCTGGGGCAATAGCCACTATAGCAGGGATTTTGACGATGATTGTGCTCTTTCCTTTCCTTCCTGCCGAATTATACGGGTTTTTCCTCCTGACCCTTTTATTTGTTATCTTGACCGCTCTAGGTTCTCTTTTTTGGCCTAAATTTCAGTTTTATGAACTGATGGCAATTGGCTTTCGTCCTCTCCGTGTCTTTCGGAGTTACAATGAGGCTGAGAAGAGGACTGTAGATGCCTTTAAGAGGCCAAATTGGGGACTCTTGCTATGGCGATGGACATTTCTAGTAGGCATGTCGGTGATTATCCTTGTCTTTGCCATTCAATGGCTGGGCGGAAATTTCTGGGCTGTGCTGAACTGGCTAGGTGGCCTTCTCGCTTTACCCCTGGGATTCCTAGGAGAGGGTATAGGGATGAAACCATTCCCTGCGCTCCCTTTAAAGTGGGTGTTGCCCTCGCTGATGTTAACTGCTGTTCTCGCTACTAAATACATCATTGATTTGCTTTACGATGAATTTCGCTGCTCTCGAGGGAATCTTCTGATCCCTAAGCCAGCCTATCTTCGCACTTGGTTGTTTATTGCTCTAATAGCCTTCGGAGGGTTGTTCATCTGGTCTTTGCATCTTGTCCCTGGCTGGAGATGGATAATAGCACAAATCACCCTAGGAATCACCTTTCTATTTGGGATAGGCCGATACATTTGGGAGTATAAAAACGATCAAAAGCGTCTCTCTCTGCTTCGCAGGGAATGGATTGAGTGGCACGATGGGATGGCCTTTCTGCGTTTCCACCTCGAGACCTGGCGGGAAGCTACTAACCTCTACCCCTTGCTCCTTAAGGAGGCTCAGACTCTTAAGCAAGATCTTCAGAAATGGAGAGCAACTCTCCAAGAAACAGCCAAGGAAAGAAGTCAGCTTGCCGAGGATGAATTACACTCGTTGGAGAGAGCTAAAGGAAGAAAATTCCCTTATTATATAATGACTAAGACCCCCCAGGAGCTCTACGAAGATTTTCTACGAGAGGCAGGCCCTGATCTAGAAGGTGATCTAATCCGAGAATGCGGAGAGCGACTCTGGAAAGAGCGGAGCAGTCAAGCTGTGGAACAGGCAATTTCCAGTTTCATCGAGGGGAAGATGGAGGGATTCTGGAGACGGCGGGGCATCGTTCAACTCCTTGGCCCTAAGCCGGATATCTCTTGGATGCTAGAGCCGGCCTTTCCTTTCTGGAATTGTGTGCACCTAAAAGCACCACACAAGGCTTATTTGGGATTGCCTCCAACCTTGGACTCCAAGTATTATGAGGAAAGAATCTCTGCCAAATTCGGTCTTATAGATCCAACGACCGGGAGGTTCATGCTTCCTGTGCTTTTTGAAGGGGATCCCTGGACGATCATAGCCCTCTACTACCGCTATGGAGTGTCGTTGGATAAATTAGGCAGCCTGAGCGAATGGAAAAAGCGCTACGAGGATGAACTAAGACATCTGGAAGAAGTTGCACAGCCATCCGCGCTCGAAGAAGAATGAGAGAGAAGGGGTTCAATGGGTGAAAATGGAGACAATCCTGAAAAGGGATCATCACCAGAGCAAGAGAAGAGATAAGGAAGGGGAAGAGCAAAGAAAGAGAAAGGGAAGACCGCTTTACTCAAATTCTTGTTGAATTTGGATTGATTTTCATAGTGATTGGTTCAGGTGTTTCCATAGCTGTCAATATAATTCTACCCGAGATTGTTCCCCATCTATACTTTTCTACCCTCCCCCTAGTGGGTTTTAGGACCAGCTTTGTTTCTCTTGGTATATTGCTTAGGATAACGAAAGTCACAGGATTTGGGTCTTGGGTACTAGCCATTTTTTCCGCCCTATCCCTCGGCGCTTTGCTTGCATTTGGTATTTATTATGGATTTGAAATATTCCATATAGCGGTATTTGAAAGAAGAGTGGTGTCTACTCCGACGCCTACTCTGACGCTGACGCCTACCCCAACCAATACGCCCTCCCCCACTCCTACATTTACACCCACATCCACTCTAACCCCCACCTTTACACCTACTCTAACGCCCACATTCACGCCAATCCCTACTAACGCACCCATGCCGACGCCAACTCTGTGCTTACAAAGCTACAGTCCATGGGTCAAAATTACCGAAATTAGCCCTAGAGAGGGGCAAACAATTAGGGGCAGCGTAAAAATTACGGGGACAGCGTATACCCCCGAAAACAAACCCGAATTCAAATATTATGAACTGAGGTACGAAGGCGTTAAATGGGGCCGAATAACTCGTGGAGAACATCCGAAAAGAGATGAATTATTAGGGGAATGGAATACGCGCAAGATTCCAAATGGAGAATACCGGCTGCTGTTACGTGTAGTGGATGAAACTGACAATTATGAGGATTGTGTAGTTTATAGTGACGGTGAAGAACCCCTGAGATCGCAAAGGGATCAAGGAAACCACCCCCGCTGCAGAGCGGTTCAAAACACCACGGAGGGCAAGAATGGGCTGGCGAAAGTTTGTTCTCATCTGCCTGTTCCTCATGTTTTCGCTGACATTGATAGCCTGTGGAAGCAGGAATAGTCCCGAGGCCGCTGTCCAACGCTTCTACGAAGCTCTGGAAGCCCAGGATATGGACAAATACCTGGACACCCTCGACCCCGATCTGCGCCAAAGGCCTAATCCGATGGCTTTGCTTAATGCTTTCAACTTTGGCGTTAGCTTTGGCGGATTTGGAATTGGATTTGATCTGGGAGCTCTGACAAGGGTGAGTTTCCGGGAGATGAGCTACCGCACCCTCGACGTAAGCGAGGGTAGGGCACACGTACAGGTGGAGGGGAAAGTGCGCATCCTTGCCTTAGGAATGGAGGTGCCATTCTGTGATGTGCACCTCGCCCGGAAGGTAAAAGGCCGCTGGTATGTCTCTTACGATGAGGCCGAAGAGCAGGCCAAATTCGAGCGATGGCAGAGCTGGTATGAGCAAAACGTGATCGAGGCCCAGCGGATGCCTTGGGACCTCCTAGATGAGATATTTAACTTCTGTAGATGATAGGGTGCTCTACAAACGTCAGCGATAAGGAGTCGTAACGATGGGCGGAAGATGCAAGATTTCCTGGTTGAAGACCTGCGCATTAAAACCGTTGATTCTTACTCCTCTGTTGCTTATCCTACTTTCATCGTCGTGTAGTTCCTTAGTTCAAAGTTTTCAAAGCAACAGTAGTCCAGAGGGGGTGGTAGAGCGCTTCTATATGGCGCTGCAAAAGAACGATCAAGACACAATGCTCGATTGCATAGATCCTGACCTAAGGGTCGGCATAGATCCTTATGGCTCTATCGGGTTACCTGGTGTGGATTGCCTCAGAATCGTCCTGGAGAAGCTTGAGGAGAAAGAGAAGAAGATAATCGAATTAACTAGGATGAGATACAAAGTGCTCGATAACGATGGCACCGTAGCACATGTTCAAGTGAATGGTCGGGTAAAAATCCTCGATATAGGCTTGGTTAGAGAGTTTCAACTTGTCCACAGGACAATTAAAAAGAACGGCCATTGGTATTTAACTTCCCCAGGTAATGATCAATGAACAGCTTCTTCGAGAGGATTACTGGTTATAAAAACCATATCCTATTAGGGATTTTAATACTCCTAATCCTTGGTGGCATTGGCTATTTTGTCTGGCAGAAAGTATACATTACGCCTATCAGTGAGATCCTGGAGAACGCCTCCGAATTCGATAGACAAGAGGTGACCATTCGAGGGACAGTCCGCCGAGTTTTCGCCGTCCCTCTTCTCAACAAATCGTTTGCCCTTGTTCAAGACAAAACCGGCGAGATATGGTGCCGCCTGGAGCGCACGGATGTTAAAGAGGGCCAAGCCATCTCCGTGACCGGGGTAGTCCATAAGCTCTTTGAGATACCCGGGTTGGAATTAAGGGTGATTGCCATCGCGGAGAAATCATCGGAGTAAGACCAAATGCCAAGCGGTGAGACGCACGAAAAAGCGAGCGTAATAATAGCTTTTGGGGCTTCCACAGTCCTTCTCGGCTTGGGGACACCCCTCCCCGATGTGGCAGCATTCGGCACAGGGATCCTCTTTACTCATTGGATCAGCCCCGACCTGGATGTGAAATCCTCCTCACCCTTCAGGATATGGGGCCTTTAGGGAAGGTCTGGGAATGGTACCAGAAGTATATAGCGAAAAAACACCGAGGTATAAGTCATTGGCTATTGATCGGCACATTGGTGAGGATTGCCTTTCCTCTTTTCCTGTGTGTCTTGTCTTGGTCAATAGCCACTATCATCGCCTTTGTGCTGACAGGCAAGCCTCCCTTCTTCAATTGGCTGGATGAATTGATAAGGTGGCGCCTGTTTTGGATTTGGTTAGTTGGCTTGATCATTGGGGATACCCTTCATATTCTTATGGATTTTGCCTGGAGCATATTTGAGAGACCCTGAAGGCGCCGGTAATCACTCCCATTGACATTAGAGTTGTTGCACAATTGACTGCTTGGCTCTAAAAGGGTGATTTTCTCCTATGAAGGCCAAACCTTGCGCAGAAATGAGGTGACCTGGCCTCCAAGATCGCTTCGCGGGGACAAAAGTTCCCAAAGTTTAGGCGATTCCGGGGTTGGTTTCAGGCCTGTCTACTGATGAGCTCGCTCGCTGCTGGCCGGGGTGAAGGGGTTTTGCCAACCTGCCGCGAGCGAGCTCATCATCAATTGTGTAACAACTCTATTGTTTTATGGTTATAATTAAGGGGCGGGAGGTGAGTTGATAATGGCTACAAAAACTTCTCTTGATAACCCCCCTTGCCCCTATTGTCGGGGAACCCACGTTATCAAGAATGGCCATAAAGGCGGCCGCCAGCGCTGGCTGTGTCGGGATTGCGGCCGCACCTTCGGACCTACTTATGGCACACCGATGTATCGTCTCTATACCCCGCCCAATGAGGTGGCCCGCACCCTGTTGGTGGTAATGAGGTGTGGGAGTCTCTCCGCAGCGGAGGAGATTACCGGGCACAAGTACGAGACCATCGGCCGATAGCTGCAGGCAGCAGCTCAACACGCCAAGGCCTTCACCGAGGCGTTGGTGCATGACCTCAAGCTCACAGAGGTGGATGCCTTCTGGTCATTTGTCAAAAGAAGTGTGGCAGCGCTGGAGAAGGTGAGGAGCAAGGGCTGGGCCTACGTTGGGAATGCCTGACCATGGATCGGCCACTCGCTTTGTCGTCGCTTGGGCCTTCGCCTCCTTGGAGGACAAGGCAGCTCCTGTGGTGGTGAGAAAGACTCGTGAGCGGACAGAAGGGAGGCGTGGAACTCCTTGGATAAGCGATAGGCGAGCGGTCCATCAGCGGGAGGTGCGGCGGGTTTACAGGGATCCCGTGCGGACGGGGAAACGTGGTCGGCCACGCCAGAGGTGAGGCTTGTCCAAGCAGTGAAGCACCGCGGAGGGTGTGGGGTAAGATAATGATGGGGGAGATGGTGAAGTGTTCCTATCCTGTCCACCAGGAGCGCTTCAACGGGGCGTTGTGGGATAGGTTAGCTTGTTTGACCAGGAAGACGCATACTTTTGCTAAAGAAGCTAACACTCGGGATGCAGCAGTCGGCTTGGCTCTTTTCGAGCACAATTAGCTTCATCCTCGTTCAGCCCTGCAGGAGAAGGCCCGAGACCTCCCGAACGGGCGACGATACCGCCGCAGGACACTGGCAATGGCTATTGGATTGACTGATCATATTTGGCGCTGGGAGGAATTTCTGGCTCCTAGGATTTACCAACACCATGCAGAGTGACCACCCAAATTCAAGACCATCCATCTTGACGTAAGCCGCTGCCATGATATAATCACTTTTAGGATTCCCCTGCCTGTAGCTATCCCATGGGGTGGGAAGATGGAAATTAAAGTAGGCTGCTGCGGCTTTCCCAAGGCTCGTAGGGAATATTATCGCCATTTCGAGCTCGTCGAGATACAGAAGACCTTTTACCATCTACCCCTGCTTGAGACGGCTCAACGCTGGCGGGAGGAGGCTCCGGAGGGATTCGAATTCACCCTTAAGGCGTGGCAACTGATAACTCATAAGCCTTCTAGCCCCACCTATCGCCGGCTGAGGATGGAGATCGCCGAGGAAGATAGAGGTA
>Ga0190286_1000509_pt1 | contig 15873 bp, 21 predicted proteins | sample 48691834_MG_FD_183241 | JGI IMG/M metagenome (GOLD analysis project Ga0190286, IMG submission 183241) | Hydrothermal vent microbial mat bacterial communities from Southern Trench, Guaymas Basin, Mexico - 4869-18-3-4_MG | ecosystem: Environmental > Aquatic > Marine > Hydrothermal vents >... | reverse complement strand
TGCTCTTTTATTATGCACGTCTTTTTTATTCTCTTCTATATGCTTCCTTATCCTCTGTGCTTTTCGCATCAAATTCTGGAGGTCTTCTGGTATCTCTCTTGCAATACCTCTTTCCTTTAATATGCCTGTTATCTTTTTCCCCGTGACCAACGCAACACTCGGTACGCCATGGCTATCCCTCAGTGTTATTCCTATCTCGCTTGTTGAACGTCCTCTCTCGTATAACTCGACCACTTTTTTCTCCACTTCTTTCGCTCTCAAATCTGTCCATTCGGGTGCTGTTTTCCTGAGACTGGAGCTGAGAGGTCTTTTAGAACCTGATTGTCCTCTCTTCCTTGCATACATCCGCGCCATTTTATTTGTCTATTACCTAATCTTTCACTTTGCATATAAATATCTTATGATGCTTTTCGCCATTAACTTGAAGATGCCCGGGTTTTTTATCAGTTCACTAAATACGTAAGAAGGATAGTCCATATCCCCGCGATTTGCTATTTGCTGCATCATGTCGTATTTTGACAGCGCATGACACATCTTATCGAAGTCATTATCGCTAAGTGTACATCTTAACCTGTGAACCTTTAGTCCAAATGCTATTTCCTTCCCTATTTCCTCCCGGCAACCTTTTTCATATTCCCTCAGTACTTCCATATCTCCTTCCGAACATGCTTTTGCCGCGATCTCTCCTGCTATCTTCCCACACTTCATTCCGTAATACACGCCACCACCTGTGATTGGCTTGACCTGAGCCGCTGCATCTCCGACCAGCAGTACTCCTACTCCATTAACTATTTTTACAGTCTTTTGTCTTTGCCCAAAGCCCACACTTCTTGGAATGGGGATTGTCCCGGCAGTAAAATTTGTTTGGGACCCTTGGTATTTCTTCGCAATAATTGGGTGCTCGGATAAATTTCTTTTTAAAAATATTAGAGGATTTTGATGTGGCGAACACCTTTTGTCTATGCAGAGACCGATTCGAGCGGTGTTTTTGTCAATCGGGATAGCCCATGCGAAGAAACCAGGCGCAGTGGTTTTGCCCACGAAAATCTCTGCAAGCGCTTCTTCTATTTCATAACCTCCTTCTATTTGCACGCAGTTCAGGAAGTTTTTTGCGACTTTTAGCCCTGCTATTTTGGCTACTACGCTCCTCGCACCATCTGCGCCTATGACTACTTTTGCTTTTATTTCCTTTTCACCTTTTACACACGTCGTAGCATCCATTATCGTTAGCTTTGTCCCCTCTCCGCTCCTCTTCACACTTTTTGCTTTGCTCTTCAAAATTAGGTCTGCACCTTCATTCAATGCCGCCTCCGCCAATTTCTTATCAAAAATATCTCTTCTTATGGCAAAAGCTCTCTTCTCTGAAGATGGAGATTCTATCTTTAGATCATGCGAATACGAATGAATAATTGCGCCCCGCAACTCGCAGTTTATGAATGTTTTGCTGTTTTTTATTTCGCTCTCTTCTATTGCTCTTTTGCTTATAAGCCCCGCACATTGAACTGGCTCGCCTATCGCGGTATCCTCTTCTACAATCAGCGTATGAGCTCCGTTTTTCGCAGCATATTTTGCCGCCATACAGCCTGCTGGACCGCCACCTATCACGACTACATCGTATTCAAGCATAAAACATAACATAACAAAACACCAATATCTTTTATATTTGAAGATAAAGTTTTATAGAATGGGATGAAAGCGAGGAAGATAGTAATAAAGGGAAAGGTTCACGGTGTAGGTTACAGACTATTTCTGCTGATCGAGGCAGAAAGCCTGTTCATTGAGTATTTCGATGCAAGAAATGTTGTTGTAGATGGAGAACAACATTTGAATGTCCTGGTTGGTGGGCAAGAAGAGAAGATTACCAGATTTGTGGAGTTTGCACGCTCAAATTACCCTCCCGAAGCTTCGGTTCTATCCGTAGAAGTGGAGGACTATCTCGAAGAGGTAAGAAGCATTGATTCTTTCAGGCAGTCTTTTATGCTCTTGCAGATGGTGAAATTAGCGCAGGCTGGTATGGGAATGCTGGGAAAACAGGACGCAATGTTGGGGAAACAGGATGCAATGCTGGAGAAACAGGATGCAATGCTGGAGAAACAGGACCGAATGTTGGTGAAGCAAGATGAAACAATAAAGGCGATACGAGAAGAGAGCGAAAAGGCCAGAGATGTTGTAAAGCTGGAGAGTGAGAAGACGAGGGAGGTTGTGAAAGAGGAAAGCGAAAAGGCAAGGGTAACTATCGAGAGGATGAGCGAAGTTGTGAGTGAAGAAGGAGAAAAGACGAGAGAAGTTATTAAAGGACGGATTGAAGAGGATGTGGATTGGCTTAAGGCGGAAATTGTTGAGATAAAGGCGACGCTCGGCAAAGTAAAGGAGAAAGTCGGGATGGTTTGAAATAAAAATTTGGAGTGATAAAAATGAAATCCAAGAAGTCTAAACAACCGAGAAAACAAAGGAAAGCAAGGTATAATGCACCATTACACATTCGGCACAAGTTCATGAATGCGCTTCTTTCTGAAGAACTGCGCGATAAATATGAGAAGAGAAGTTTTCCTGTGAGGAAAGGAGATACGGTGAAAGTTATGAGGGGCGACGATAAGGGTAAAGAAGGAAAGGTAAGATCGGTAGACTTGAAACGTGAAAGGATAACAGTAGAAGGCGTTGTTGTTGCAAGGTCCGATTTATCCGAAGTGCCTCGACCTATACATCCTTCGAATGTCATGATAACAAAATTGGAGTTAAAGGATAAGCAAAGGGAAAGCGCATTGATGAGATAGAAAGAGAAATCCATTGAAGTAGTGGTCCGCTTCGGAGAGTTGAGACTTTCACATTTCGCAAATTGTATTTTGCAATCTTCCCATCACTTCTTCATGTAGCTTCTTCATCCTCTTTATGGATGGATGCGCATCGCCTAACTTATCCTTTAAATTCTCTATTGCGTCTTCTATGCTCGTTCTCTTTGTTCCATCAATCAAATTATCCGCACACGAAACGATTTTCTCTTCTAATGTCTCCGGCACGAGATCCACTGGAGGCAATCCTACCTTCTTCGCTTCTTCCGCTGTTAGCCCAGCACCTACATGCCGTTGAATTATTCTCACTACTTTTTCCCCCAGTCCTAACTCCTTTGCTATTTCTCCACCCACGAACCCATGATCTACACCATGCGAGCGAGCCCTGCCTATATCATGCAGCAATGCCGCCTCAAAAACCAATTTTTCATCCACACTATTATGACTTTCACTTTGGTGGTTGTAACTACGAGCTATTTCTAAAGCGAGCTCAGCAACCGCGATACAATGCCCTACAACCGATTCCTCACATCCAACTTCTCTCAGTAACTTTATGCACCCGCGTCTTATTCCTTTTTTATCTCGCGCTTCCACTTCTCTATCTCTTCTATTTTCTCTTCTAACTCTTTTATTAAAGCATCATTATCAACATATTCAAAATTTGAGTTGCATTCATCGCACCAGAAGTCTTTCGCTGCTGCTTCTTCAAATAAAACGCGTTGACAGTTGCACTGATAAAACACCCCTTTGCGCTCCTCTTCAAGTTGACTGTTTAATCTTCGCAACAAACCATCTGCCTCTTCTTCCATTATCTTTTTAATATTGTCACGATTAAAGTGCCATAAATATGTAATCCACCCGCTATTATCATCACGTTCAGTTCTGTATTCTGCTATTCTATTCTCATACAACGTGTATAGAACCTTTCTTACAGAAGTGAGTTTGGTATCACTCAACCTTGCAATTTCCTCATCTGTTATTTCTTTCTCGGGGACGGTCTCCATTATCTTCAGCCCTTCTTCCCCTATCATCTTCCTGAAATATTCCCGTACTATGAAATTCTCCGACTCAAACATCTGCTGCCACTAATATTATTATAACTTCTGATTAAATTAAATTTTTCTATTTTGTTAGCAGTGACGAAGGTATAAGGCGGGTTAACCGTAAAACCTCACACTTAAAACCTCTACAAGAATTTTTCTCTTATTTCTCCTGCCTTTTCTATCCCTATCTCCACCATTTCAGCTATCTCTTCTTCTTTTAACCCGCCACTTCCGCTTTTCTGCATCGCAGATAGGGTACCATCTTTATTTGAAATCACCGTTAACCTGCTCGTGGCTGCGTTTTCCTCGTTAAAATTCGGATCCACCAAGATATTCCCTTCAATTTCTACTGTCGTTACCGCCACCGGCGTGTCCAGCATGGGCAGTGTGTTTTCACCTGTTAAGCCATATCTCTCGTTTGGTATGCGGATATTCAGAAGCGAGGCAATAGCACCTAACGCAGCGGCATCCACTAGGTTACCGTCGTTGTCTAATATGTGTATATCTATAAAAACTATCCATACCTTCTCTCCTTCTTCTATACACAATTTCTCCAGGTCAATTGCTCGAGAACTCCGAATCCCCCGGTCCACTACTCTCGCCAGTTGTACACTGTTTTCATCTGGTGGCCCAGACTCGAATTCCGGAGATGCCAGAGGCACAAATTCTGCATTTGTTATTATCACCCCTTCATCAGGTGCATCAGGAAAAGGCGCGCCGGGTTCGAGTTTTACACCCACTAAAACATCGGTATTCCCAATTTTTACCCTTGCTGAACCCTCTGCACGCTTTATTACATCGTGTTCCATGCTTATCTCCCGGTATTCACGAAATCCCCTGCCATCTACCCTCTTCCCACTTCCTATCAAATCATGTACATAATCTTTCCTTATATCATCCACAATCTCCAATCCCATCTCTATTCCTCACCTTCTCCTTCAACTACACTCTCACTATATCTATCTATCAGCGCCGCTCTTTGCAACTCGTATATCTGTCGACATGCACTCATTGCAAGCTGCAACCCACGCTTAAATTCTTCTTTTTCGAGACGACCGTCCATTTGTAACAGTGTAATTGTGTTTGTTCTTGTCACCATCGCCACAGGCATATCAGCCTCACCGTAATTATCCTCCATTGCGTTCAAATCCAAAACCACTTCGCCCTCTATTTTACCAACGGCAACAGAGGAAACTAGGTCTTTCATTGGTATCCCCGCATCAGCAAGAGCGACAGAAGCAGCATTTATCCCCGCTGTTCTCGTCCCTGCATCCGACTGAAGTATCTCTACATAGACGTCTATCTCCGTCTTCGGATAATACTCTCTCATAATAACGGGGTCCAACGCTTCTCTACTCACCTTCGATATTTCCATGCTTCTTCTATCCGGTCCCGGTCTTTTTCTCTCATCTACCGAAAAAGGTGCCATGTTATACCGGAATTTAACCACAGCCATTTTTGCATCCTGGGCGTGCCTCGGATGCATCTCTCGCGGTCCATATACCGCGGCTATTACCTTATTATCGCCTAACTCGAAATAACATGACCCATCTGCTCTTTTTAATACACCAACCTCTATTTTTATAGGTCTGAGCTCGTCAAAACCTCTTCCATCTAACCTCTTTCCTTCTTTTAAAAGCTCTATCTCTTCTTTCATTCTTCTTTTTTATCTCCTCCCTTTTTCCCTTTTAAATGAATCTAAAAAGTCAGCTACCCTATCTGTTAAACCTGAGGTATGGGACTCACTCGCAATCTTTAATATCGCTTCGGTTGCGAGGTTCATGTCATCCTCTCTGCCTCTTATCCATATACGGCCATTCTTTGCGATAAATATAAAGCAATTGCATTTTTCCTTTAACATCTTTATCATCGAACCGCCCCTTCCTATAACTCGTGGTACCTTAGTATGTGGTATCTCTATCAACCTTCCACCTCTTCTCAGATTGAAATCTTCCTTTAATGCTAAATCTATTCTCATCATCAAATCCACATTCGTTACTTTCGCTACGATTAAATCATCTAAATCCAGATATCTACTCAAGCTGCCAAACTCTATCTTCTCGTCCCTCGTATCTGCAAATTCCGACATGTGTAATCGCGCTTCATAAGGAGAAGCGATGTCAACAATCCAAAAAGGGAATGAAATCTCTGTTACTCTGCCGATCACCACATCTCCCTCTGTTGGCACATACTTCCCGGAAAGCGGTACCACTTTTATCGACCCTCTTTCGTCCACTATGCCATATCTCATTGCATAAACCTTACCATCTTCAACGTAAGTCCCCTCTCCTGCACGACTCACCGCTTCAGAAATAAAATCCCCCGGGATCACCACTTTATACATATTTCACTTCACGATTTTCGTTTGAACTTCGCCTTTGGTTATGGTATTCAAAAAGGAGAAGAGTTCATCCCTCATCCCAGCAGGCACTCGAACCAGTGCGATGAATGAACCATCACCCTGCCACTCCTCCTTCGTCACCTCATAATTCTTCTTCATCTCATATACACGCCCGGTGTATGCCGCCGGGATTTTTATTGCTATCTGTATCACCTCTACTTTTATCGGAATCTTCGCCCTTATAGCCTTCAACGTCTCACCTACCAATTCGTCCACGGACTTAAAAGGGTCAATGTGCACCTTTGCCTCTTTCATTGCTATCTCTATTCTTTGTGGAGGGTGAGGTGTATTTGTCTGGGGGTTTATAGAGATGCGAGAAATTTGTTCTATCACTGCTTTCTTTTTCTCTTCTATCTTTTTCCTCCTTTGCTCTGCAGTAAGGTGCACCTCACCTTCTTTTATTATCCTCTTTGCTATTTCTCTTACATCGGTAGTGGTAAACACTGCCCTCAAATCCCCTTCTGTTGCTTTTTCGCCTTTTGATGCCTCTGCAAATATCTCTTCCACCGCCAATGTATCTCCTATCTCCTCTTCAACACCTCTCCTGATCAAATCAGCCTTTTCGGGATCTACAAGAACTTCAAAACTCTTCTTACCGTGCTTATACCTCGCTATCACTGCTTTGTCCAGACTCACCATTTTATGTTTATGCCCTATTTTTCCCTTCCTCGTTTTCCCCCTTCGCTTGCCCCTTCACCTTTTTCATTCCTCTTCTTTAATTGCTTTAGATATGGCGCTAACTCTTCGGCACTTAAAATCCTGAATTTCCTCTTCTCTAATTCCACAAGACCTGCATCCACGGTTGTTATGTCTATCTTCCCTTCTGTTACTTTATATAACGCATCCAAACCGAGCATGATGGCATCTTCAAGCGAGATGTCTTCATAATACTTCTCCTCAAACATCTCAGTTACGATGCTCCTTCCAGAGCCTATCGCGGTTGCTTTATATTCAAGCAATGCACCGCTCGGATCGGTCTCAAGCAAATAATTATTTCCATTATACACGCCCCCTATCAACAACGCTGTCCCAAAAGGTCTGAGTCCACCAATCTGAGTGTATGCTTGCTTAAAATCACATATCTTTTTCGCCAAGGTCTGCACATCTATCGCTTCATCATATATAATTTTATTTATTTGTGCTTCTACCCTGCCTCTATCTATGAGTATCCGTGCGTCCGCGACCAATCCTGAAGTTGCTGCGCCTATGTGCTCGTCTATCTGAAATATTTTCTCTACCGAACCACCTTCCAATAGACGAGAAGTCAATCTCTTGTCCACTAATAGCACCACACCGTCCTGCGCCTTTATTCCAACAGCGGTAGTCCCTCTTTTCACCGCTTCTCTGGCGTATTCCACCTGAAATAACCTTCCATCAGGGCTGAACACCGTTATTGCCCTGTCATAACCCATTTGTGGCATCATTTGCATTCACATCACCTCTTTTTGTTTATTCCCTATGGACTCGACGGGATTTGAACCCGTGGCTTCCTCCTCGCGAAGGAGGCACTCTTCCACTGAGCTACGAGCCCCGGCTTTTTATTTCCAGGATAAATAAAATATAAGAGAATAATAAATAAACATTTGAATTCACAGAATGTCACCCGCACCTTTTATCATTGGGATATCTCTGGTAGGGATAGGATTTCTGACCGGACTGAGCGGGGCATTGATCCCCGGACCGCTTTTTGCCTTTGTCATATCAGATACATTAAAAAAAGGAGCGTTGTCTGGACCACTTACCATAATTGGGCATATTTCCGTGGAATTCCCATTAATAGTCGCAATTGTTGTTTTAGGACTCGAATTGATGAAAGACTATTTTACGCAATTCGAACCTTTGATTTATGCAATGGGAGGGTTTGCCCTCCTCTTAATATCATTATTTATTATTAAAGAGGCAAGGGTGGCAGGGGAAGTACGGTCAAGCGAGAAAGAAATAAGAGTCACGAAGTATAACAGCTCAATCTTCGCCGGCTTTCTACTCACTGCTTTTAATCCTTCTTTTATACCATGGTGGATGGGGATAGGTTTCCCGGTGTTATTCAATGGCTTTAAACAACTGGCGTTAATGGGTATATTTTTAGTAATTTTGGGGCATTTCCTTTCTGATTTTGCCTGGTATTCTTTTGTATCTTTCTCTTTCGCGAAGGGCAAGAATTTCTTTGTTGGGAAAAGATACGAATTGACAATGCTCGCAATTGCTGTCTTTTTGATTGCTCTGGGTGTTCTGTTCTTTGTTAAAGGTGCAATCGGATACTTTTGAAAATGACTGCCTATGAACATTGTCAAAATAGTTATATAACGTAGCATAAAATTACTTACATAAACAAATAGGTGCGGATAATATGAAAGTACTGCATGATGAGGATATAGATGAGAGCATTTTAAGAGATAAAACAATAGCAGTGATAGGGTATGGAGCGCAGGGGGAGGCACAGGCAAACTGTCTGGCAGATTCGAATATAAAAGTGGTCGTGGGGGTGCGAGAAGGAGGGAAGAGCTGGGAAAAAGCAAAAAAAAGCGGTTTTGAAGTATTACCGATTGAAAAAGCGGCGGAAAAAGGAGACATTGTGCATATCCTGCTTCCGGACGAGATTCAACCTGATATTTACGAAAAACAGATAAAGCAGCACATGAAAGCAGGAAAAACACTCGGTTTTTCTCATGGCTTTAACATCTGCTTTAAAAGAATTGTTCCACCCCCGGATGTGGATGTTATCATGGTTGCACCGAAGGCGCCGGGAACAGAGGAAAGGAAGGAATATTTAGAAGGCTTTGGGGTTCCGGGACTCGTAGCAGTAAAGCAAAACGCTTCGGGTAAAGCACGAGAAGTAGCGTTGGCAATGACAAAGGCAATGCACTGGACAAAAGCTGGTATCTTAGAATGTACTTTCGAACAGGAGACATACGAGGATCTATTTGGCGAACAATGCGTTTTGTGCGGAGGTCTGGTCGAATTAATGAAAAATGGTTTTGAAGTGTTGGTAGAGGCGGGTTATCCACCGGAAATGGCGTATTTCGAGTGCGTGCACGAAATGAAATTGATTGTAGATCTGATATGGCAGGGAGGAATAAAGCGAATGGCAGAAGTTATCTCTAATACCGCGGAGTATGGAATGTGGTCAGTGGGGCATAAAATAATTGGACCCGAAGTAAAAGAGAGGATGAAAGAAGCTCTGAAACGAGTTGAAAACGGCGAATTTGCAAAGGAATGGGTTGAGGAATACCAACGAGGCACTCCGTTCTTAAAAGCAAGTAGAGAGGAAATTGGAAAACATCAAGTTGAGACAGTGGGTGCAGAGATAAGGAAGTTGTTTGCGCCTTTAGCCTATAGCGATAAATAAACGTTATTGGGATGATAGGTATAGTATGGGTCATATGGCACTATTTTTCTTTTAGCACAAACATTTTCTTAAAACGAAAAAGTGTATGGACACAGAAAAGCTCTGGGAAATCCTGTATAAGGAGAGAAATACAGCTTCACTGCAAGAATTACCAGAGAACTTCTGCGAGGAAGTGACCGAATACATGGAGAAGTTGAGGGAGGAGAAAGAGGAAGCGGATGAAAGGAGAAGAGAGCTTGTGGAAGATGAGATAAGGAATGCGCGGATGAAAGTGGAAGATATCATCAAAAGACGAATAGGAAAAATCGTAAAACTCGCCAGTTCGGGCATGAAAACCGCACCTAAGGGGATGTTAGCGGAAGAAGAGAAGATATTTGAGGGTGTAAAAAAACATGTACTGGAAGGCAAGGAAAGGATATTTGCGCGGGTCACGGGCGAGAAAGGAGGCGAAAGCGAAGAAAAAAGAGAAAAAGAGGATGAAGAACTTGCGAAGCTGACTTTAAAAGAGGAAAAAAAAACAACGGGTTCCGTGCACGCAACGAGCCAGGGTGAGGAGCTCCATATAGTTCGGATATTAGAAGACATACCCACTTTTATGGGTATTGATGGAAGGATTTATAAAGTGAAAAAAGAAGATGTTATTATGTTGCCGAAGACCAACGCCGAAATATTGTGCAAGAGAGGAGTCGCAGTGCGGTTTGAGGCAGAAAAAAGAATATAGAGAGTAAGTAAAAACGGGATGGAAAAATGAAGATGCCGAAACGTGTGAGGATTCATTGCCCTTTTTGCGGCAAGCACACCATACACGAAGTGGAAAAGATAAAGAAGGGAAGACCTTCTTCCTTGACCTGGATAGTGGGACAGAAGAAGCGCAGGTCTGGCATAGGAAATGCGGGTAAATTTTCAAAGGTTCCTGGGGGCGACAAACCAACAAAAAAGGTTTTTCTCCGATATAAGTGCACGGATTGCAAGAAATCACATCAAAGAGCCGGCTTCAGGGTGTCAAAGCTTGAGTTTGTAGAATAAAAGGAGAGTGTCGCAATGAGGAAAGAGAGGAAGACGAGGAGCAGATTTTTGAGGGTGAAATGCACGGATTGTGAAAATGAGCAGATTGTTTTTGATCATGCCTCAACGAGTGTGAAATGCAATGTCTGCGGGAGAACGTTGGTTGTCCCGAGGGGCGGGAAAGCAGAGATAACGAGCGAAATTATTGAGGTCCTTGAATAGCAACTAAAATGGGAGAAGAATGGCCAGAAAAGGACGAGTTGGTAGTTTGTACGGTTGACGAGCTAAAGACTTTTGGAGTTTTTGTTAAGCTTGAAGAATACGAGGGAAAAGAAGGGCTTATCCACATATCCGAGGTAGCCCCGGGTTGGGTAAAACATCTGAGGGATTACGTGCGCGAAGGGCAAAAAGTTGTATGCAAGGTGTTGCATGTGGATCCACAGAGAGGGCATATAGATTTATCATTAAAGGCAGTAAAAGAGGGACAGAAAAGAGAGCGGATAAATGAGTGGAAGCGAGAAAAGAAAGCAAAAAAGTGGCTCTCTCTTGCTGCTTCTTCTTCTAAACTCGGTATTAGCAACGATGAACACGCAGAAGTTGAGATGAAATTAACAGATGCTTATGGTAGCTTATATGATGCATTTGTGGAGGTGGTAAAGACAGGCAAAGAAGTGCTGATTGCTCTGGGGATAAAGCCAGAATACGCAGATGCAATACAAGAAGTTGCCGTTGCCAACGTCAAGCCGCCTTCTGTGCAGATAGTCGGGTATGTAGAACTCACATGTCCCTTGCCTGCTGGTGTGGAAATAATAAAGGAAGCGTTGAAGAAGGCAGAAGAGAGAATAAGAATTGACAAAAAAGATGGCACTAGGGTGGAATGCTTCTACATAGGTGCACCAAGGTATAAGATATGTATTACTGCTTCTGATTATAAAACGGCAGAAAACATATTAAGCGATGCAGCAAACACCGCTATTGAAGTAATAAAAAGAAACGAAGGGCACGGGAAGTTCTATCGCAATATTTCTTAATTATAATTTATGATTAAATGGTTAAATTAATTTTAAAAGTAAAAAAGTTTTATGAAATCAAAGATAAGGAAATGCGAGATATGTGGGGAATACACATTAAAGGAAGTATGTGGGAGGTGTGGGGTAGCAACAAAGAATCCAACGCCCCCAAGATTCTCCCCTAAAGACCCTTATGGGGAATACAGAAGGATGATGAAATATGGAAGAAATAGAAGTGCATGAGCTGAAAAAGATGAAATTGGACAAGCCCGTGATGATAGAAGGGCTTCCGGGAGTAGGAAACGTAGGTAAATTGGTTGCTGAGCATATGATACAGGAGCTGGATGCCGAAAAGATAGTTGAGATATATTCTTGGCATTTCCCACCGCAAGTATTGGTAAATAGCAATGGAACAGTTCGTTTATGTAAAAATGAACTATATGCATGGAAATCAAAGAAGCACGATTTATTAATTCTCAGCGGTGACCAGCAGAGCGTTACGAATGAGGGGCATTATCTCATCGCGGAGAAGCTACTTGACCTCGCACAGCAATACGGTGTCTCCCGCATCTTTACTCTAGGCGGATATGGTATAGGGCAGCTTGTAGACCGGCAAACAGTGCTTGGTGCTGCAAATGAAGTCGAACTTGTGGATGAGATGAAGAAATACGGAGTGGAATTCCATGAAGAAGAGCCGGGAGGGAGCATAGTAGGTGCGTCAGGGCTTTTATTAGGTCTCGGAAAGCTGAAAGGCATCCCCGCAGTATGTTTACTGGGTCTTACCTCTGGATATTTGGTGGACCCAAAGAGCGCACAAGCAGTGCTCAAAATCCTATGTCAAGTATTAAATCTCGAGATAGACATGCATGCTTTGGAAGAGCGGGCGGAAGAGATGGAAAAGGTGGTTGAGCGACTGAAGGAGATGGAGCAAGCACAGATTCCAAGGCGTCGAGAAGAAGAATTGGGATATATCAGATAAATAATAGAGAAATACCAAGGTTTTGGAATTTGGTATTTGGGATTTTTCTTGATGTTAGATGGAATCCGCTGTAAGTACCTTTAGTGATGTAGGCATTTTAACTACATCCCCCATTTTTATCCCCACCACGTAATCCAATTCCTTCTCTTTTGCTAAGTCCACTATTCGCTGCGTTACCACACCGTCAAATACCACACTATTTGCAGGCTCCTTTGTTTCTTTCAATTCTTTCGCCAGTTCTCTTACTGTCGTTTCTTTTAGTATGTTCTTCCCCCTGTCTAACAATCGTGCCTTAAAGGTGCCCTTGAGTTCTTGCAAGTGCGTTTCAAAAGGATTCAGACTTTTTTCCTTTTCCACTTCCTTTTCCTTGCTACTCTTTCTTTGTATTATTCTCGGCTCTTGCCCTTGCCCTTGCTCTTTTTTCACCCTGATGTATTCCTGCTGCTCTACGGGCACTTTATTATGCAATGCCTTTGCTATTTCCTTGTAGGTCATATCCTCTACACTCCTTCCCTCTGGTGCGATAGCGATATAATCAACGTCTGCGACTTGCAAGAGCTCCTTTAATATGAGCTCCCCTCCTCTATCACCATCGAAGAAAGCTGTAACGGTCTTTCTCTTGCTCAGCTTAGTTATTGCAGGTGATATATTCGTGCCTTCTACGGCTATTGCATTTTTTATCCCATATTTAAGCAGATTTAACACATCTGCTCTCCCTTCTACTATCAATATTGCGTCCGAGCTCTCGATGTTGGGTCCCGCAGGTAAGCCCTTATAATTACTTATTTCTTCCATCCTCACCGCCTGCTTCACTTCGTCCACCATCATTTCACTGCCTATGCCCTTCTCGATCGCTTCACGCATTAGCTGTTTTGCTCGCTCTGTTATCCGTCTTCTCTTTGTCGCCCTTATGTCCTCTATCTTTGTAACCTCTACGTGCGCAATACACGGACCTACTCTATCTATGGTCTCTAAAGAGGCTGCCAATATTGCGGTTTCTACCTTATCCAAGCCCGAGGGAATGAGAATTTCCCCGCTTGATTTCCCGCTCTTCGACTCTATATTCACCTCTATTCTGCCTATCCGGCTACTTTTCTGCAAGTCTCGCAGGTCCAACTCTTCGCCCAACAACCCCTCTGTTTGACCAAATATTGCCCCCACCACATCGGATTTTTCAACAAAACCTTCAGCTGTGATGTTAGCATGAATCACATATTTCGTTGTATCTATCTCGTGCATTTTATTACCCTCCTCAAAGGCTACATCGCCCCTGTCTTTTAACTTTACGTCACCTCATACCCTATCCATCTTTATCCTGGCAACATAAACCAATTGGTATATATGTTATAGTAAATGATAAAAGTTAAACCTAAGAACACTGAAATCATACCAGATAAAACCGATTGTTTGAATTATTCGCTCAGCGTAGAGAAGCAAATGGGCTCGATGCGATTCGAACGCATGACCTCCGCCTCGTGAAGGCGGTGTCATAACCAACTAGACCACGAGCCCTTTACTTTTAAATTATTACTTTTGGTGATTTAAATAACTTTTCCTTTACTTACATTACAACGAGAAGAAAAACAGTAAAAATGGAGCGAGAAAGAATAACAGGTGGGCTTTGCGCGGTGAAAGGAGTGAGGGCATACGGAATAAAAGAGGGAAATAATGGGTTAGCATTGATAGAAGGAAGAGGAAAAGCCGTGGGCATGTTTACTACAAACAAAATAAAGGCTGCGCCAGTGAGGTTTACAAAGTCGCAGCTCGAAGCGGGGGGAGGAATAATAAGTGCAATAATTGCAAACAGCGGTTGTGCAAACAGCTTTACCGGCGAGAACGGAATGAGAAACGCGGAAAAAATGGCTGAGCTCGCTTCGTCTTCATTAGGTGTTGATAAAAAAGAGGTAGCCGTTGCGTCTACTGGACCTATCGGGAGACAGATGGACATGGAACTAATAGAAAGGCAACTCGGTGAAGTGGCGAAGAGGTTGACTTCTGATGAGATGGGCAGCATGACCGCGGCGAAGGCTATAATGACCACCGACACATTCCACAAGGAACGGGCAATAAGGATTGGTGCTGACGATAAAGAACGGGTGATAATAGGGGGAATAGCAAAAGGCTCAGGGATGATATTCCCCCACTTATGCCTGTCTTCTGCTACGATGCTTTCTTTTATTTATACGGATGGTTCTTTGGATGACGAAACACTGAAAAGATGTTTGGAGGATGCGGTTGACAATTCATTCAATATGGTTGTTGTGGATGGAGATATGAGCACGAACGACATGGTATTGCTCGTCTCCACTGGCGGTGGCGGTGAAATAAGCGAAGGAGAGTTTAAAAATGGGTTAAATTTTGTATGCAAAGAGCTTGCGAAGTTAATCGCGAGGGATGGCGAGGGGGCAACGAAGTTAATCGAAGTGCGAGCAAAAGGAGCAGCATCTGTTGAAGATGCGAGGGAAATAGCAAAGGCAATAGTCAGGTCGCCATTAGTGAAGAGTGCCGTTTTTGGCGAACGCATCGACCTTACATGTGGTCGTATAATAGCTACTATCGGAAGCTACACCACCTCGGGAGATGTTGACCCGGATAGCATATCTATAAGCATAAAGGGCGAGGGACAGAGGGCGGTTTTGGTTGCCAAGAAGGGAAAATTTGTGGATTTATCAGGCGCAACGAGAGACATAATGAAAGGTAAGGAGATATTTATTGATGTGGACATGGGGATGGGAGAAAGAGAAGCGACAGCATGGGGATGCGACCTCTCTTATGATTATGTGAAAATAAATGCGGGTTAGATTTATTTTATTTTTAAAGACAAATACTAACTTCACAATGTAAGGGCGAGTAATATGGTAAAGAGGCTAAAAAAGGAGGAAAAGATAGAAAGGAAAAAAGAGATTAAGAAGATGGTTCTGTTAAGGGTATTATTAGAGGCAATATAGAGAATATTGATTGATCGCACTAATAGAGGCTGGTTTCACAAATATGAAATTGATGAAATGGATACAGGCTTATCTGCCAGTGCAACGCCTCTTAACCCTTCCTAACCCCTTCTATCTCTTCCCCTGAGATTTAATATACAAAGTACCTCTGCCCCTTTCATCAAATCACCGCGCAAATCTTTAGCCCACCACTCACTGCTCTCATATATCTCTATGCAATATCCATTGGGATGCACCCTTGTTAGTATACAACTAGTTAAGAAACAGTATTTAAAACTTTCGATACTTTCACCCCCTTTTCCATTTCTCTCTCCTTTTCCTTCTCGAAGTCTATGGGAGAGCGGTACCCTAT
>Ga0190286_1000508_pt1 | contig 15897 bp, 13 predicted proteins | sample 48691834_MG_FD_183241 | JGI IMG/M metagenome (GOLD analysis project Ga0190286, IMG submission 183241) | Hydrothermal vent microbial mat bacterial communities from Southern Trench, Guaymas Basin, Mexico - 4869-18-3-4_MG | ecosystem: Environmental > Aquatic > Marine > Hydrothermal vents >... | reverse complement strand
GGAGATTGTGTGGAATAGAGAAAAGCACTGACCAGATTCTCTGCCCTGCCAACCCCACCATTTTCCTTTCCTCAAAGGATACGGGAATAGGAATTGTGGTTGAGGATGATGTTTTGAGAAATCAGATGGAGGAAAAGTTCTCCGGGAATATAGCCACCTTCCTTACCAGGCACTTTGGTCTTGCTCCCTATTCTGAATATACCATGGAATGGAGCATATATCCTGGGAAAAAGGATTACTGGTCTTTTATAAATGAGGTAAGGAGAGACTGGGGAGTTAATTTCAGAATAGAAGGTCCCTTTGAGTTCAGCAGGGTCTATCCAACTGGAGATTACGCTTATCCCCTGCACTCAAAAGAGGAGCTTAAAAACGACCTCCAAAGAAGGAAGATAAAAATATTCGCCATAGGTCCCTTCTTTCATTACCACTGGGGAATGGCGATTTCTGATGAGGAATACAAAAAGAGGATGAGGGAAAAGATAAAGATGATTAAATCTACTGATCCGGAGATAAAGTGCATAGGGAAACTGGAGACCCATCTTTACCCAGTGAAAAAGGGAGTGGATCTGGAAAACCTTCCGATAAGGGATTCCTATATCAGAGATAAGGATGGGAAACCCGTGGTGGATAAAAGATATAAATCAAAAGTTCCCGGCTACTTCTATGTTCATGTTTATTTTGAGAAGGGAAACAGGTGGCTTGAAGAATTCATGGGGTATCTCAAATTTCTCATAGAAGATGTTGGACTGGACGGAGTTTACATAGACTGCTTCAGTTATGCCTATCATCCGACTTATCAACACTACACTTACCACAAATGGGATGGATATACGGTGGATATTGATGAAGATACAGGGAAGGTGATAAGGAAATACGCAAATCTTGCCCTCCTTACCCGGGAAGCAAAGGAAGAGATTGTCCAATATCTCCTATCCAGGGGGAAAATACTTGTTGCCAACACCATGCCTGTTACCATGAATATGAACAAAGTAAAAGTTTACCGATTCGTGGAATTCTGGGGAAATAAGGAAAGGCTTTCCCGCACACATCTCTATACTCCCATAGGGCTTGGATATTCCTGGCCTTACAGGAAGTATATCAAAAAAGACAGAAGTGCTAAAGCCTTGACCAAAGATATAATAGACCACCTGGAAGGGAGTGCCCTTTACTACTATTACTGGACACGCCTTACCTCTGGAGAATACGGGGTTATGAACCATATGTTTCCTTTCTTTCCTTTAGAACTCCACAAAGGATGGATAAAGGGAAGGGAAAAAACAATAACTTCAAAATCCGGGGATTACCTCTATTCGGGTAGAGATAAGCCCTCTATATTAATCTTCAACTCTATGGGGGGAAAGAAAAATATCTCTGGTAAGGTTAAATTGGCAAAAGTCACTGGCGGTTACCTGGTAAAAGTAAAGTTAAAGGAGGGTGAGGAGATAGCAGTAATTGAGTGAATAAAGGAGGAAAAGAATGGAGAAACTGGCAATGGAAGGAGGGAAACCAGTATTTGAGAAACCTTTAAAAATTGAAGGAAAGAGATTTGGAGAAAAGGAAGAGAAATTGGTGCTGGAGGTCCTTCGGTCGGGAAAACTTAATAAAAATGTAGGAGAAAAGGTAAGAGAATTTGAGAAAATATTCGCTGATTATCTGGGTGTAAAATACGCGGTGATGTCAACTTCCGGCACAGCGGCTATCCATATAGCCCTGGGAGCATTGAACCTGGAACCGGGGAGTGAAATCCTGACCTCCCCTATAACGGATATGGGAAGCATAATGCCCATTTTTCTTACCTTATGTGTTCCGGTCTTTGCAGACATTGATGAGGATACCTGGGAGATAGACCCGGAGGATGTGGAAAAGAAGATAACACCGCGAACAAAGGCAATCCTTGCCATTCACTTGATAGGAAATTCCTGCAATATGGAGAGAATCCTGGAGATTGCAAAAAAATACAATCTTTATGTAATCGAAGACTGCGCTCAGGCATTTGAAACTACCTTTCAGGGGAAGAAAGTGGGAAAATTTGGGGAAATGGGATGCTTCAGTCTAAATCAGCACAAGCACATAACTTGTGGAGATGGGGGAATCACGGTAACGGATGATGAAAAACTTGCAGAGAGGGCGAGACTTTTTTCAGATAAGGCATGGCCAAGAGAAGTGGGGAGAACATCCCTCTTCGTTGCTCCGAATTACAGAGTTACAGAACTCCAGGCTGCGGTGGCCATAGCTCAACTGGATAAGGTGGTGGAGATAGGTGAGAGAAGGAACAAACTTGGGAGGCTATTGACGGATTTGATAAAGGAGATTCCTGGAATTAAAGTCCAAAAGTCCCATGAAGACTCAAAGCATACCTACTGGTTCTATGCTTTCAGGGTTCCTCAAGGGATAAGGGATAAGTTCGTGGAGGCTTTAAGGGCTGAAGGAGTTCCTGCCTCTGGAGGATACATCCCCAAGCCTGTTTATCTTTATGAGGTCTTCCAAGAAAAGAATACATTTGGCTCCTCTCACTTCCCCTACGGCTTTTCTCCCTTTCGCCCTTCTCCTGAAACTGTGGATTATAAAGAAGGTGACTGTCCAGTGGCAGAGAAACTCTTAAAAGAAATGATAAGGATTCCCCTGAACGAGTTCTGGAGTAAGGAGGATGTGGAGAAATGCGCAGAGGCTATTAGGAAAGTAAGTTACTGGCTGATAAGTTAAAGGAGGGAGAAAATGGGAAGATTAGCCTTAAAAGGTGGCGAACCGGTAAAGAAAAAGCCTTTTCCTTCCTGGCCAGTATGGGGGGAGGAAGAAAAGCAAGCCCTCCTGAGGGTTCTGGAAAGCCGGAAGTGGGGAAGACATGTAGGGAAGGAGGTAGAGGAGTTTGAAGCCCAATTTGCAAGGTTTAATGGAGTAAGGTATGGAGTGGCGGTGGCTAATGGGACATGTGCCTTAGAGATAGCCCTTAAGGCATGTGGAATTAAAGGAGGAGATGAGGTAATAATTCCACCTTACACTTTCGTGGCTACAGCGACATCTGTCCTCGTCCTTAATGCCCTTCCGGTTTTCGTGGACATCCATCCGGATACTCTGCTTATAGACCCCGAAAGGATAAAGGAGGCCATAACCGAGAGAACCAGAGCCATAATTCCCGTGCATATCGGGGGAAATGTGTGTAATATGGACGAAATACTTGAAATAGCCAAGGAGTACAACCTTAAAGTCATAGAGGATGCCTGCCAGGCGCACGGTGCAGAGTGGAGGGGAAAGAAAGCCGGGACACTTGGAGATGCTGGATGTTTCAGTTTCCAGTTAGGCAAAAACATGACCTCTGGAGAAGGGGGAATGGTTTTGACCAACGATAAGGAGATCGCGGAGAAGGCCTGGGCTCTTCATACCTGTGGAAGAAGGAGGCTTGGGGAGTGGTATGAGCATATCTACTTAGGGTGGAATTATCGCATGACCGAGTTTCAGGGAGCCATACTTAAGGAGCAGTTAAAGAGGCTCCCTTCTCACCTTTCAAAAAGAAAGGTAAATGCTGAATATCTGGACAGAAGGTTAAGGGAGATAGAGGGAATAGAGCCCCTGAAAAAAGATGAGAGGGTAACCACTCATGCTTATCATCTGTACATTTTCAAATATAAGAAGGAAAAATTTGGTGGCCTGGAGAAGGAGAAATTCTTAAAGGCTCTCTCTGCAGAAGGCATTCCCTGTGGTGGAGGATATGTTCCTATTTATAAATATCCATTCTTTAAAGAGGATTTGGATGCTTTCAGGTTTTCTCCTAAAGGGAGGGATTATTCTTTAGTAAGATGTGAAGAAGCAGAGAAGGCAAGCCAAGAGGTAGTATGGCTTCCCCAATATCTTCTCCTGGGCGAAGAGGAGGACATGGAGGATATTGTCAGGGCAATAAAGAAGATTCAGGATAATTTTAATGAACTAACTTGAAAAAGGAGAGAAAAGATGAAGATATCTTTATTCACAGGCATCTTTTCAGAAATTCCTCTGCTAAAAATCATCCCTGTGGCTGGGAAAATCGGGTATGATGCAATGGAAATAAGGGTTATTTCGCATCTTCCCTCTGATATTCCAGATGAAGATCTGGAAAAGATTATGGAGAAACTTGAAGAACATAAGTTAAAAGTCTCCTTACTTTATACACCTCTGGGTAGATATACCCAGAAGAATGATGAGGAGTGTAAAAGAGAACTGGAAAAATTTAAAAGATATTTAACTCTGGGAGAAAAGCTGGGAGTAAAACTGTATCTTCAGTTGGAGGGTGGACCATCTCCGGAAGAAGCAAAAGAGGAAGATTACAGGCGGGCTGCAAAGTGGGTTAAAGAGGCAGCCAAACTTGCCCAGGACTTTGAGGCAAAGGTATGTATGGAGACACATTTTGGAGGGCTTACGGAAAATCCAGATTCTGCGCTGAAACTTTTAGAGATGATAGAGGAAGATAATGCGGGTATCATTTATGATGCAGCAAATCTTTATATCTCCCAGGCAGATTGGGGAGAGGAGGGAATAAAGAAGTTGGGGAAGAGGATTTTTCACTTTCATGTAAAGGATATGAAGAGGGTAAAACCAGATACTCCGGGAGCAGTTAAGATAAAAGGATATTTTTATGTCCATACCTTACTTGGAGAAGGTGATGTAGATCACCGAATATGTTTTAAAGCGCTAAAGGATATAGGGTATGAGGGATATCTCTCCTGTGAATGTCACCTTAAAATAGACCCCTATCTTCGGGCGGAGCATGAGTATAAAAAGGTAAAGGAGTTACTGGATAAGATAGGAGGAGAGTAATGAAAGCAGGTTTTGGAAGAGAGGAAATAAGGTTAAATTTGCCCATATCACATATATGGAGCCGATTAGAAGAAGACGGTCTGGTGAGAGAACAACTTGATCCTCTATTCGCGCATGTTATAGCCTGGAGAGAGAAAGATATTAAAGGAACTTTTATCACCTTAGATGTCCTGGCCATACCCTACTCCTTTACCAAGGAGGTGAGAAGAGAACTTAAAGATAAAGGGTTTAATTCCCATGCAATTTCCATAACCGCCACCCACTCTCATACCACGCCTACCTTTAGATGGTTTCGTGGTTGTCCTAAGATAAAGGGTCTGAGGGAAGAAATAAAAAGGGCAATTTTGAAAGCCATAGAAGAAGCAGAAGAGGATATGGAAGAAGCAGAACTTTACTGGGGAAAAAGTGAATGCGATATAAATGTGAACCGTCGCCAGATAGGTAGAGTAAGCGAGGTAAACGATATCCATGCCCCCTCAGGAGATGTGGATAAGGAGGTTGTGGTTTTAAAATTTAAAAGAAAAAAGGGTGATATTCTCCTCATAAATTACTCCGCACACCCAATTACCATAACCAAAAATCCCCTGGTAGTTTCTGCGGATTATCCAGGAAAGTTGGTGGAGTACCTGGAAAGACAAATCAAAGGCACGCGTGTGCAGTTTCTACAGGGAGCGTGTGGGAATCAGAATGTAAAAATTCACGGAGACCAGAGTACCAGCGAGTTGGTGGGAAAGATTTTAGGAGAAAAGGTGAAGGATGCGTTAAAGGATTTACAGAAAATTTCCGGGAGTAAGGTAAAAGCAAGTATTGAGAGGATTAAACTACCTCTGGATATTCAGGGAACACTTAAAGACTTAGAAAGGGAAGGTAAAAAACCAAGCCATCCCCTAATGAAGGAGTGGGTTGAAGAGGTAAAAGAGAAAGTAGAGAGGAAAGAAGTTCCCCAATTTAGAGAAGCAGAAGTTCAAAAAATTTCCTTAGGAGAATTTACTATTGTATTCCTGCCTGGTGAACCATTTATGGAGATAGGGAAGAAAATAAAGGAAATGGGAGCAAAGATGGTTGTTGGATATACAAATATTGGGGAGGCAGGGTATATTCCTACACAAGAAGCATTCAAAGAAGGTGGATATGAGGTGGATAATTCGTATAGATGGTATGATACCTGGAAGTATTCTCCAGATGTGGAGAAGGTCCTGCTGGAAGGTGTGAAGAGAGTAATGGAGGTGAAAAATGGTTAAATACGGGATTATTGGCTGCGGGAATATAACCCTATCCCGTCATCTTCCTGCCTTAAAGAAAATGGAAAATGTGGAAGTTACCGCTCTCTGTGATGTAAATGAGGAAGCAGTAAAGAAAGCAGGGGAGAAGTTTAGGGTAAAGAAATGCTTCCAGGATTACCGAGAAATGCTAAAAGAACCTTTGGATGTTGTTCTCATCGCCCTTCCCACTCCTCTCCATGCAAAAGTATGTGTGGAGGTGGCAGAAGCAGGAAAACATATTTATGTGGAGAAACCTATGGCTTTAAATTTAAAGGAAGCAAAGATGATGGAAGAAGCGGTGAAGAGGAATAATGTAAAGATCTGCATCGGGCATACTCAACGGTTTATGGGTATAAGTAAGAGAGTGAAGGAAATTCTCCTTAAAGGAGAAATTGGGGAAATCTTTAAGGTCAAAGGTTCTATATGCCATAAAGTTGACTGGGGAAAACATAAGGGTTCCAAATGGAGAAAGGACCCTAAGAGCATAGGAAGCGGTCCTCTAATGGATTTCGGATGCCATTTGATAGATACCTTCCTCCACTACCTTGAGGACAGGGTGGGAAGAGTTTACGGAGAAGAAGGAAAATTCCTTCATAAGGAGAGAATTTCCGAGGATAACTTCTTACTGGTTATGAGGTTTAAAAAGGGAGCCATAGGAGTTATAGAACTATCGGAAACCCAGCATTTTCAGGACACCACTGTGGAGATAGACGGGATAGAGGGAAGCATACGGTATCTAATCTGGGGAGAGGAAATCAATATCTATCATGGAGGAAAAGAGGAAAAGATAAAACTGGAAAGAATAAATGACCCCTTTTATGACCTACACTCAGAATTTCTGAAAAGTATAATTGAGAATAAACCCTCTCCGGTTCCTCTTGAAGAGGGAATGGAGGTCGTAAGGGTAGTGGAAGCAGGCTATATATCAGCAAAAGAAAAAAAGGAGGTAATCTTATGATTAAGTATAGAGGGTTATTTTTAGAATATCCAGCCATCCCGCCAGGATATGAAGAGGCAGAATACTCTTCCTGGGAAAAAGAGGATTACTTAAAAGCGATTGACTGGTGCAAGGAAAACGGTATAAACACATTAATTTTCATGAATTTTGGTTTTACTGACCCTGAAAAATATCCTTACATGGTAGATAAAGATGTCCCTGCAAATTTTTTCTTCAAAGATATATGCAGTTATGGAAAGAAAAATAACTTACATATCTTTGGAGGCATAAGACTTGACTTATCTTATCACTTTACCAACGAGAATCCAGATTGCCGGGCAGAATACCAAAATCCAACTTATCCCTTTGCTTCTGCCTGCTGGTGTTTGAGCAAGAAGAAGGTAAGAAAATTCCTGAAAGAGACCACCGAATATTTCCTTCAAAATTATCCTATAGAAGGGATGGTTTTTCACTCCAGTGAGGCTCCTCATTGCCAGTGTCAGGAATGCTCTAAGGTAAAACTCTGGGAGAAAAACATAGAGGTCATGAGGGAATTAAAAGATATAGTGGATAAGAAAGGGAAGGAGACAGTTTTTGTGGTTTCATCCTGGAGAGGGTTTGACGAACATATAAAGGAAATAGTAGAAGAACTCCCTGGAGTAATCATTTCTCCCTGGGAATATGCAGACCCAGGAAATCCCTCTTTATTTCTTCCTGTCTTCACCCCTTACTGGCTGGAGAAGAGAGTGGAGACTTTCAAGAGATATGCGGAGAGAGTATGGTTCACTATTCCCTGTGGCAATCACTACATGATGGACTTGGTTTATCCCCTCCCAGAAGTCATAGAGATGTGGGAAAGAGTGTTGGAAGAGAAAAAAGTGGAGGGAATGATGGGATTTTGTGGGAGATGGAGTTCTTCTTATCTAAATCGTCTATTCATTGGAAAAGGGGGAAAGGGATGGGAGAAAATAATTAAAAAATTCGGGGAGGAGAGGATTTTTCTTCATCATCTCCTCCACCTACCCTATTATCTTTGGTATGCACTTCCGAAAAATTTCTTAAGGGGTTCCCAGTTATCTGAGGTTCTCCATCTCTCTCAAATTACCAAACTGGAAACTTTGATGGAAAAAATAACCGTCCTCCAAAAGGAGATGGAAAAAATACATGGAAAGCCACTTTCTCCTGAGATTGAGCCTTTACTTAAAGGGGCAATGGTTCACACCCACTTATGGAAAGGAATTTACTATTACAAAAAAGGAGAAAAAGAGAAGGGAAAGGAGTATTTTAGAAAAATTCCTTCTTCTTATTCCCGACTATGGAAACAATTGCAAGAGATAGTATGACCCTCTCACTTCTTAGCCATTTCGCTCGCCAGAAGTGAAAGTTCTATAGCCTTTCTTCCCTCCTCCAGGGAGATATGAGGAGGAGCATTTAGAAGAACCTGAGCGATAAAATTCTTCGTATCATCCACTCCTTCACCCTCTAAGGGAAGGGTCTCTTCCTTCTCACCTTTAAATAACAATTTATTTCCCCGCTCCCTATCGAACATTATAGTCCCCTTTTCACCCACGATTGTCCAGGAGTAAGATCGCTCCATTAATCCCATACCAAAGTCTATTATTCCGGTCATCTTCGAGGGGGAGAACCTAAGAAGGATGCTCCCAAAGGTATACTCCCCTTCCTTCTCCTTCAAGGTTGCTGCCAGAATCTCCATCCCTTCAAACAGTTTATAAAACTGGTAAAGGAAGTGAATATGGAGAGATACAAATGGATCTCCCCTCAAGGAGGAACTTACATACCATTTCTTCCCCCCGAAGAATCTAATATGTGAATATACAAGACCACCTACCATGGATAGGTTTCTCTTCATGCTTTGATAGAGCGGTTCTTGAAGCACAGTCAGAGCATGATGAAGCACAACCCCCTTTTCCTTGGCCAGACTCACCAGTTCATCGTATTCTTCCAGAGTCTGGGTCATGGGATACTCCACCAGAGTATGCTTCCCGGAGAGAATGGATTTCTTAGCCACTCTGTAATGCAATGCGTTAGGTACGGAGACAAAAACTGCCTGGATATCCTTCCGGGAGAAAAAAATCTCCTCATCAAACTCAAGTTCTGCCTCCAATCCATGTTTTTGAAGAATTCCCTTCACCCTCTCTTCACTTCCCCTTCTGGTCAGAACAGCCACAAGGTCTGCCCTTTCATCCTCCTTGATGGAGGGAAGCCTCCCAGAAGCAAATCCCCCTAATCCAACTATCCCAATACCTATCTTATTCATTGCTCCCTCCCTTCCGATAGCGATTGAAAGCCTTCACCTGCGCCAATACATTTTCACTCGGATATTCTGGACGATGCCACCTCAATACCACGCATATAAAACCACCTTCTGGAGAGTGGAGAGTCTCCACCAACTCTTCAGCCTCTCTCCTCACCTCCTCCGGTGAACCGGTGGCAAGCGTCTTCTTCATATCCACAGAGCATTTTAAACATTTCTTCCCCTTCACCTTCTTCCTCAGGGTATCAATTCCTACCGCATTAGGTTCCATAAATTGAAGAACATCTATATCCATCTCCAGTAAGTCATCCAGAATCTCCCTTATATCTCCATCCAAGAGCAAACCCGTATACATTCCCTCCTGATGGATATGCTGGAACAGGTCCTGGTAAAAGCCCTTAAAGTATCTTCGGAAAAGATCCGGATTGAACATCAATCCTCCTGAGCCGGCAAACTCATCGATAATATTGACCATGTGGACCCCGCTTTTTTTCCAGTGTGGAATCAAGGCATGGTGATATTCACATATCCTCCGAATCAGTTCCACCACAAACCCTATGTCCTCCGCCATCTCCAAGAGCAGATAATCATAACCTAAGATGTTAAAGGCAATGAGAAATGGACCCGGGTCAATGTACCCACAGATGAAACGATCCGGGTAAAATCGCTGAATAACCCCCTTCAGGTTCTCAAAGAAGGGATAAGTAATGCTGGGGTCGGGAAAGTTGTAGCCTTCAAATGACTTTTTCCCTCTCAATGGGTTTTCCAAAACCACATATGCAGATGATTCATCTACAGGAATTTTCTGAAGGCATCCCCACTCATCTCTACGCAGAATCTCCCCCTTTTCATTCTTCCCCAGGTATTCAAACGTCCAGTGATAGGTAGCCCATGCGGAATCGAAATCCCTTGTTCCCGGGATAAATTTCACCTCCTCCGGGTTTAACGTTCCATAGGCATTGTAGATCATAGGCACATCCACCAATTCCATGGGGAGATAGTCAGGTCTTGAAAATTCAATCGCTCTTCTTACCCTTTCAATATGCTCCATGACTCTTTAGATTATACTTTTTCCTCACTTTTCTGGCAACTCCTATAATAACCTTCTTCCTGTAAATATTTCCTGGAGGAGAAAAAATTTTCTCGGGGTCTTGACAATTTTTTGAACTTATTGTAAAGTTTCACTAAATTTTAAAGAAAGGGAGGAAATAAAGATGAAAGTAAAAGTAGGTATTGTTGGGTATGGGACCATCGGAGAGAGGGTAGCTGATGGTGTAGATGCTCAAGAAGATATGGAGGTAGTGGGAGTATGCGATATTGCTCCTACCGTACCTGTAAGGGCTCTGATAAATTCTGGACAGAGATACGCTCTTTACGCAGCGGTACCAGAGGCTATTAAGAAACTGGAAGAGGCAGGTGGAAAGGTAAGCGGGACTATAGAAGATTTAATAAAAGAGGCAGATATCATTGTAGATGCTACTTCACCAGGGATAGGAGCACAAAACAAGGAAAAGTTTTATCAGCCGAAAGGGATAAAGGCACTCTTTGAGGGAGGTGAGAAAAACGAGGTAGCGGATGTTGTCTTTAACTCTTATGGAAATTACAAAGAAGGGTTAGGCAAGAATTTTATTAAACTCCTCTCCTGTAATACGACGGGAATCTGCCGCACGGTTCTTTCCATGGATAAGGCTTTTGGGGTCACTGAGTTCACCTCTCTAATAATAAGGAGAGCAGCTGACCCTTCAGAAATCCATAAAGGTCCTATTGATGCTGCAATTGTAAGCCCTGTTCCCTCTCATCAGGCAAGGGATTTCATGATAGTGGCTCCCTGGATAAAGGCAGTGACGGTGGTAGTTACTGTACCTACTACTCACGGACATGTGAACTGTACTCAGGTGGTTCTCAAGCAAAAAGTAAAAAGGGATGATGTTTTGGATGTCTTTGATAAAGAACCCCGTATAAAGATATTCCGGATTGGCGAAGGATTCTCTGCAAACTCCATTATATTTGATTATAACCGGGATCTGGGGAAATTCCGGGCGGATATGTATGAAGTTCCCGTGTGGGAGGAAACCGTGCATGTTAGGGATAACTTGGTGTGGTGGACCCAGATGATTCCTCAGGAATCCATCGTAATCCCGGAGAATGTGGATGCCATCCGAGCAGCCATGAGAATGCAAGAAGATGCAGAAGAAGCCAGAAAAGCCACTAACAAATATCTGGGGATGGAATGAAATGAGAGAAGGAATACTCACCCTGGATGATTTTAAAGTAGAAGGGAAGCTGGTGCTTTTAAGATGTGATATAAACTCCCCCATTGACTGGGAAAGCAGAAAAATTAAAGACACTACCAGAATAAAAAGAAGTGTTCCCACGGTAAAGGAACTATCTGAGAAAGGGGCAAAAGTAGTAATTCTTGCTCACCAGGCAGATCCTCTGGATTACCAAAATTTTACTTCTCTAAGAGAACACAGAGATTATTTAGAAGAGTTTACCGGGAAAAGAATCCAGTTTATAGAAGACATTGCTGGACCCTATGCCTTAGATAAGATTAAAGGTCTTAAACCCGGGGAGATACTTCTCCTGGAAAATATCCGCCTTTATACAGAAGAGACCATAATTTTTGAGAAAGAAGTGGGACTTTCTCCAGAAGAACAAACCCAGACTTACTTAGTAAGAAGGCTTTCCCCTTTAGCAGATATTTATATCTGCGATGCTTTCGCTGCTGTTCACCGCTCTGAACCTTCTCTGGTAGCCTTCCCCTTGCTTCTACCCTCTGGAGCAGGTAGACTCTTTGAAGAAGAACTTGAGGCTTTATCCCGGGTAAAAACATCTCCTCAAAAACCCTGCATTTATCTATTAGGAGGAGCCAAAATCCTGGATGCTTTCCATATGATGAGAACAGTTCTGAAAGAGAATACTGCTGACTTTATTCTTACCTTTGGTTTGGTGGGTCAAATTTTCCTAAAAGCAAAAGGATATTTCTTGGGAAAAGATAACGAAGAATTTCTGGAGAAAAAAGGTCTTCTCACCTATACTAAGGAAGCCAAAAGCATACTGGATGAATTTGCAGACAGGGTAATCCATCCTGTAGATGTGGCTTTAGACAGAGGTAGAAGGGAAGAATTCCCTGTTACTTCTATTCCCTCAGAAGGTTTCATAAAAGATATAGGAGAGGGTACCATAAAAAAATATTTGGAAAAAATTAAAGAAGCCAAGACCATATTTATGAATGGGCCTGCAGGAGTCTATGAGGAAGAAAATTTCCAGAAAGGCACCGAGCAAATCTGGAGGGAAGTGGCTGATTCTTCTGCTTTTAAAGTAATTGGGGGAGGAGATACCATAATGGCTGCCAAGAAATTCGGAGTAGAGGAGAAATTCTCCTACATCTGCACAGCAGGGGGAGGGATGGTAAGGTTCCTTTCAGGAGAGAAACTTCCGGTAATAGAAGCCCTCAGAACCTCTGCCCGTAAGTTCAAAAGTTAAGGCTTTAATTAAAAAGATAGTAAAATGCTACTCTCGGAAAGGGAGAAAGAAATCAGAATACTCCATCTGGTAAGAGAGAAAGGGGCTGTTTCCCGACAGGAGATAAGTGACCGACTTTCTTTAAATAACTCCACAGTCTCCATTCTGGTGGTCCGTATGATAAAGGAAAAATTACTTCAGGAAAAAGGTAGGGGAACTTCTCGAGGGGGAAGAAAACCCTCCCTTCTTCAGTTAAATCCCTCTCAAGCCTACTTTATAGGTCTGGATATGGAAGCAGTGGCACTCCGTGGAATGGTCTCGGACTTTGCTTTTCAAAAACTGGCTTATATAAAGAAGGATATCTCTCCCCAAGAAACCAGGTCCAGTATCCTGAAAAAGATAATCTCCCTCCTCAATGAACTGATAGAAAAATCGGGTATAGATAGAGGCAAAATCAGCGGTATAGGGATAGGAGCACCTGGGCTGATAGACCCAGATACAGGAGTGGTAATCTCCCATGCTCTTATGCCTCACTGGGAGAATGTTCCTTTAAAAGATGTTCTCTATGCTGAGTGCCATCTCCCCATTTTTGTAGAGAACAATACCCGAACCCGTCTGCTGGCAGAGAAGTGGTTCGGTGTGGGGAAAGAAGCACAGAATATAATATGTATTGATGTGCGGTCAGGAATAGGTACGGGGATCTTGGTAAATGGGCAGATGTATAAGGGAGCCTCTAACTCTGCAGGAGAAATTGCTCATGTATGTGTGGATAAAAATGGTCCTCTCTGTGCCTGTGGGAGAAGAGGATGCTTGGAAGCAGTAGCCTCTGAACTCTCTATTCTGAAGACCGCTTCTCGTATCAAGAGAAAAAAGGTGGATATAGAAGAGTTCTGGCAGGAATTGGAGGCAGGAAATAAGAAATGGGAAGAGTTGCTCCAAAGGGCAGGAAGATATCTGGGATTGGTAGTGGCTCAACTTATAGATTTCTTCAATCCAGAGTTAATCATTGTAGAAGGGAGACTAATTCGAAGAGAGGATACCTTCATTGAAGAGATTAGAAAAACTGCTAAGGAAAATGCCCTCTCTCTGCCCTACCAGAAAGTCCGAATTTTACCCTCCACCTTAGGAGAAGAAGGAGGGTGCTTAGGAAGTGCGGCCTGGGTATGGAAAGAAAATTACGGAGGAGGTAGAGTATGAAATGGTATAGAAAAGGGGTTAAAATCCTTAAAGCTACAATAGGTTTGGTTACTAACTCTCCTTCCTTGGTAGAGGAGGATAAGTTTTATCTTCTGGAGACGGATTTTCATAAAATACAGGAGATTCCTTACTCTCAAGATTTGGATGGTTATATATATATTGTGGATGTGGAAGGAGAGAGCCCAAGAGTTTTTAAAGAAGATAAAAAAATTACAGCAGTGGGAGATTTTACTCACCTTCACTTGAAAAGTAAGGATTTGAGATACTCCCTTTTGGGAAACGAAGGACTTCTCTACCGCTATACCTTAAAAATACTGGAAGAAAAATACGGAATCTTTAGTTTTCATGCTTGTGGGCTCTTTGAGGAAAATAAAAACCTCTTCTATATAATTGCTGGAGGAGCGGGCTCAGGGAAAACTACTTTCCTCTTAAAAGGGATTGAAGAAGGATTTAAAATCTTTAGCACGGAGATGATACACTTCCAGATAAAGGGGGAGAAGGTGGTCTTCTTCAAAGGTTCTCTGGCGGATAATATACGAGTGGGGAATTTAAAATATGACTACCCGAAAGCCGCTCGCCTTCTGGGAGTAAAGATACCAGAGGTAGAGAATGAATGGGGGACAAAAATCACTGTGGATATGAGTACATACCAGACTTCCTTTGATACCCTCGAAGACCCTTCCATAGTTTTAGTTTTTCCCCATGTAGAAGAGAAAAGAGAAAAAGTAATCCGTTCACCTATAAAATCCATTCGGACTCTTACCAAGATGATATTTGATAACATCTCAGAGAAAGTGGGAGAGAGCATCCTACTATACGAGGAGTTACCAGTAGAAGGTATGGATAACTCAGCCTTGCTTCTTAAGAGATTTCAGGCAGTAAGAGATTTTTTAGAGAAGGCTAAGATCAAAGGGTCCTTTACCCTGATAGCAGGAACGGAAAACTGTCTACAGGAGGTGAAACTATGAAAGCATGGGATAATGCCTTTCAAATCCCTGTGCCGGGGAGAAGCAAGAAACCACGGAAAACAGGGGTTACCATGATAATTGACAAAGGTATAGGATTACGGCAGACTCAGGATCTTATAGAGATGGCTGCTGATTACATTGACGTGGTCAAATTTACTTTTGGAACCAGTGCCTTTTACGACAGAGACCTGACCATAAAAAAGATTGCTCTTCTTAAAGAGGCAGGGATTGAAGTTATGCCAGGAGGAACTTTCTTGGAGGTAGCAGTATGGCAAGGCGTTTACGATAAATATCTGGAAAGGGCAAAAGAACTGGGATTTACCACCATCGAAGTTTCTGATGGAACTATTGAGATGGATTTACCTACACGGGAAATGGTAGTAAAGAAGGCAGTGGAGGCAGGCTTTAAAGTAATCTCGGAGATAGGCAAAAAGAAACCCGAGGAGAAGCCTCCCCTCCAGTTAATGGGTGAAGAGATTGAGCAGGACCTCAAGAATGGCGCTTTTAAAGTGATAGTTGAGGCTCGAGAGGCAGGTAAAGGTGTAGGGATTTACGATGCAGAAGGGAAAATCAAAGAATCAGAAGTAGAGGAGATTCTTTCCCTCGTTTCTGACCCGGATGTTCTTATGTGGGAGGCACCTTTGAAAAATCAGCAACAGTATTTGATTTTGAGATTTGGAGTAAATGTAAACTTAGGGAATATTCCTCCTGAGGATATTCTGGCTCTGGAGGCTCTAAGACAGGGATTAAGAGGGGACACTTTAAAGAAAGCCTATCTGGAAAGTAAGAAATAAAGTGGGTAGAGAGCTTCACAAAAGCCTTCTTTCCTTATAGTTTAAAGGATGAAACTCGGAATTCCCTATGGGGAAGGAGTAGTGGAGGTAGAGATACCCAAGGTAAATCGGATAATTTACGGTTACCCTAAGGAGAGAAAAGGTCTACCCCAGGTAGAAAAGGTGATAAAGGAGAAGTTAAACTCTCCTATCCACTCCCCTCCTTTAAGAG
>Ga0190286_1000507_pt1 | contig 15904 bp, 18 predicted proteins | sample 48691834_MG_FD_183241 | JGI IMG/M metagenome (GOLD analysis project Ga0190286, IMG submission 183241) | Hydrothermal vent microbial mat bacterial communities from Southern Trench, Guaymas Basin, Mexico - 4869-18-3-4_MG | ecosystem: Environmental > Aquatic > Marine > Hydrothermal vents >... | reverse complement strand
CTAAAAAGAGCAGGAAAGGAGAAAAATCTGGAAAAATATAATCGGGAAGGAGTAAGACTGGCTCGCCAGGCAGGTGAGGATAAAGTTTTAATAGCCGGAGATATTGGTCCCACAGGGGAACTTCTGAAACCATACGGAATCTGGGAGGAGAAAGAATTTTACCGCACCTTTAAAGAACAGGCGGAAATTCTTATTGATGAAGGAGTAGACCTTCTGGTGATAGAGACTTTCTCTGACCGGAGAGAAATAGAGTTAGCCATTGAAGCAGTAAAAAGCATTAAGGAGATACCTGTCTTAGCCAGTATGAGTTTTGAGAGTGGTAAGAAAGGTTATTATACTATGATGGGAGTAAGTATAGAAGAGGCTGTGATTTCTATGGAGAAAGCAGAGGTAATGGGAGCAAATTGTGGTGGAGTATATCCGGAAGAAATGGCAGAGATAATAAAAAAAATGAAAGAATTTACCTCCAAGCCCCTCCTGGCTAAACCCAATGCTGGAAAATCTACACTCAAAAAAGGAAAAGTGGAGTATGAACTGACTGCAGAGAAATACTTAGAGGGAATCAAAAAAATCGTAGAGGTAGGGGTAAGTTTTATAGGAGGATGTTGTGGAACTGAGGAGAGTTATATATATTTGATGAGAGAATATTTAAACTCTTCCTCCAAATGAAAGTTAGGGAAAATCAGAAAAGTCAATAGGCTTATCTTAAGATAAGAAAACTCATTATGGCAAATTTTTTAGAAGTTCCTTCTTACATATCTTTTATGACTGTTCTTTCCTTTTATGAAAGTGCATCCTTGAAGCGTTCTATAAGCTTTGAAAGGGTAGGAAAGTGCTAATTTAATAAATTCTTCTATCTTCTATAATCCCTGGTAACAATCTATCGAACCATTTACTACATTGACTTGACAATTTCTTATAATATCTGTTAAATAATGGAAAAGGAGGTGAAGAAGGATGAAAGGTAAATTAATTCTGGCGATAATTCTTATCATAATTGCCATACTCATCGTATGGAAACAGACTAAGGGACCCACAGGTAAAGTGAGAACCTATGAGACCACATTGATAGATACAGAGGCAGGAGTGATCTATAGAGGGAAAGTCCCTCTGGGAACTACTCAACCTTACCTGAGTCCTCATAGTGGGAAGAAAACCGCTTACTTCGTATATTACTGCCCGGAGTGTGATGTATATTTCCCTTATGTTCCTCCTCCTGCACCAAAAGTAAAATCACCTGAAGAGTTACCCCCTGATTTTGGAAGACCTGAGTGCCCTCTCTGTGGCTCAAAAGATGTGGAGATGTTCAGGTTACCTAAAGGAAGCAGTCCCATTAAAGTAGAAAAAGTAGAAGGAGGCAAGGCTTTCCGTAGAGTGGAGTGAGTTAGAGTAGATCTACCTTTACGCTATCTCCACAAGTTGCAGTTGTAAGTAGTTGAGCACTTTGATTGAAACTGGTGATTTCTATAAAGTTATGACTTCCACAGAGAAGGAAAATCTCTTCTTCTCTTCCTTGTTGATAGGAAGGAAAAAGGGAGGTTACTTTTTTCTTCCCCACATATAAGATAAATCTCCTCTTCCCTATCCAGGAGAGAAACTCTGAACAGGAGAAGTTAGTTACTAAGTTACCGAATCTATCAACGTAAATTATCTCTCCTCTGGCTTTCTCTTTCTCATATACAGGAGAGGGGAAAGATATTCTCCGCAGGGTGGAGATATCCATAGGATTTCCAAACTTAAGGAGGGGTATTCCTTTGGATAGATAGGCACTTACAGGAGCAAAAACATCTCTTCCCCAGAAAGTCTGACTCACTGGTTTTAGATAGAATTTTTCTTCTTTTACCTCTAACACTTTCTCCACTTCTTCTCTTTCCAGAATAAAAGAAAGAACCCCATTATCAGGAGCCAAAAAGAAGTAATTTTTTGTCTTTATCAGAATTACCTTCCTCTCCGTTCCTACTCCAGGGTCTACCACCACTACATGGATAGTCTGAGGGGGAAAGTAGTTATAAGAGACCAGTAATACAAAGGCTGCTCCTTTTATATCCTGAGGCGCTATATTGTGAGTTATATCCACAATATTCGCTTGGGGATTAATTTTTAAGATTACCCCTTTCATAATTCCCACAAAATAATCCTGGCCAAAGTCCGTGAGTAAAGTTATCACTCTCATAGGAAGTTCAGTAATTCTTTTAAGGAAGAGGGGCTTTCCTTCTTCTTACCTCTTCTTAATAAAAAAACTTGAAAACCTGCTTCCTTAGCCTCTTGGTAATCCAGTTGTGGATGGTCTCCAACATGGAGTATAGAAGAGGGTGGGACTTTTAACAAATCTGCAATTTTCCGGTAGACTCTTGCATTTTTAACCTGTTGGAAATCACTAATGGTAGAGAATATTCTCTCAAAATAGGTATCTAATCCAGAGACCTTCTCCTTTAAGAATATCCGTGGCATACAGGTGATTATAATAAGATGGTATTTTCTCTTTTTTAACTCCTTCAATACCGGCAAAACATCCGGGTAAACTTTAATTTCTCTCCTCCACTTTTTAAGAATGGCTAAGGGAGGAACATCTATCTTAAATCTTTGAAGCCAGTACTCTAAGTCGTACCATCTCAAATCTTTCTCCCCTATCTTCTTATACTCACGAATCACATAATCCTTAGCCTGGATAAATTCAATCCCTTTCTTTTTTGCATAGAGGCGAGGAATTTCTCTCTTCCAGATAATATCATTGAACTTCTGGTCTACCAGAGTACCATCCAAGTCAAAGGAGATAATCTGAATTTTTTTCATTTTATCTCTTTTAGCCTTTTTCTTAGATAAAGGTGGGGCAACCTCAATACTTCAGGGATACGATAGCCACTCAGAGTCATCAAGGTTATCTTTAAGGTGGAGAAAAAATCTACCTTATATCCTGGAGAAAGAAAAATAGGTCTACAGTTTTCTCTTGAACGCAGGGCTATCCCCACTACCTCCTCCCCTTCTTTAATCCATACCCAAGAACCCCTTTTTAAAGGAAGAGGAGGGTGTTTCCCCTTTAAAATTCTCTTTGCACATCCTATAGTAGGAATATCTAAGATTACTCCTAAATGAGTAGCCATTCCCACTCTCCGAGGATGAGCGATTCCATGAGCATCAACGAAAATGAGGTCTGGGTTCTCCTTAAGTTTTTTAAATCCCTCCAGCAAGATAGGGATTTCCCGAAAGGCGAAATATCCAGGAATATAGGGAAATTTTACCTTACCGGAGACAAAAATTTCTTCTCGAATCTTTAAAGAAGGAAAAGAAAAGAGAAGAATACAGGCATAACCTCTGTCCTCTAAGTAGGCTACATCTGCTCCAACCACCTGACTGATTTCCTCCACCTTCAAAGGTCTCAGTTTTACTTTTCCCTGCAGACCTTCTTGTATCTGCCGGGCTTCTCTTAAATTCCGGGGAAGGGGGAAAACAGGGACTTTCATCTCCAGGGCAGGGAAGAAAGAATATCTTCTATCTCTTCCTTAGAGAAAATAACCCCTCCTTCGTATATCCTGGGAGAAAGAGTCAATTCTCTTTTTAAAGACTTGAGAGACTCTACAGCCTTCCCCATTTCTCCTTTCAAGAACTGAAGTTTCGCTTCTACAAACTTCACCAGCCTCTGACAGGAAAAGAGATTCCGAAGGGAAGAGATCCTCTCCTCAATCTTGGGTATTTCCTCCCTTACCTTATAAGTCAATCCTTTTTTTCTGTAAGCCTCTAAGAGATAAAGATGGAGAGAAAGGGTATCCAACTCTTCACCGGCCAGTTCTAACCACAGAATTGCCTTATCTATTTCCCCTTTTTGTAAGTAAATATAGCCCATCCATATATAAGGTCTGTAATCCTTAGGGTCTAAAGAGAGCGCTCTCTCCAAGTTCTGAAGAGCCTCTTCCCACTTTCCCTGTAAAATTAAGGAAATGGAAAGATATTGATAAATGCGAGAATTTTGATTACCTTTCTGGATCTCCTTAAGGAAGTTCTTCTCCGCCTGAGAGGGCTTATTAAAGCGCAAGTTTATCTCCCCTAACCCAGAGAAAATTCCTGGAAGGTATTTATTCATCTTAATAATTTCCTGATAAATTCTCTCTGCTTCTCTCCACTTACCTCGCAGTTGCAAGGTCTTCGCTTTCTCAAAAAGATCCAAAATTTGATTCATTTCTTCCTGAGACGAACTAAAGTCTCCTGGATTAACTCAGGAGGAATATTTTCCTGGATAATTACTTCTCCAAAATCTTTCATTAACACAAACTTGAGTTTCTCCCCCCTCCTTTTTTTATCTAAAAATATAAAATTGAGAATCTTAGAGGGGTGGAGAGAAGGGAGATGAGTAGGTAACCGATAAAGACTGAGAATCTCCTTTAACTCTTCCACCTTCTCTTTATCTACTAATCCCATCCTCTGGGAGAGATACGCTGCTCCCACCATTCCCAGGGATACTGCCTCTCCATGCCATATGCGAAAATTACTGGCTGCTTCTATTCCATGTCCCAAGGTATGTCCAAAATTTAATATCATCCTAAGCCCCTTTTCCTTCTCATCCTTCTCCACCACCTCTGCTTTTAATTTTGCACACTTATACACTATTTCCTTAAGAGTTCCCTTCTCTCTTCCCTTTATAGCTTCCTCTTTTTCTCTCAAAAATTGGATAAGTCTCCCATTTTTTATCACCCCATACTTTATCACCTCTCCCATTCCGGTGAAGAAAGTTCTCTCCGGTAGAGTTTTAATAAACCGAACATCGCATATCACCAAGACCGGCTGATAAAAGGCTCCTATAAGATTTTTGCCCACAAAATCTACCCCTGTCTTTCCTCCGATACTGGAGTCCACCATGGCCAGAAGAGTGGTAGGAATTTGTATATATCTTATCCCTCTTAAATAAGTAGCTGCCGCAAATCCTCCCACATCTCCCACCACTCCCCCTCCCAAACAGATAAGGAGAGAAAAACGATCTAAAAGGGAAGATACAGCCCTTCGATAAAGTTGCAATAACCAGTAGATACTTTTCCCTCTCTCTCCTGAGGGAAGAAGGAAGGTACTTACCTTGAATTTCCTCATTAGGGTCTGTTCTATTTCTCTTCCATAAAGTTTGTAAAGAGACTTATCGGTGACTAAAAGAATTTTAGAAGGGCAAAGTTCTTCTATTCTTTCAGTTAAAGTATTCAGTAAATTTTCTCCTACCAGTATGGAGTAGGACCTCTCTTCTAACTTCACCCTGATTTCTTTCATCTGTGGGTATAATACTTTAAAATAATATTTCTGTAAAATGAAGAACAAAATAGTTATTTAACTTTTAGAATCTCTTTAATTTCTTCTACTATTTCCTGGAAGTCTTTCTTCTCTGTATTCACTTTAAAGTCAGCCTGTTCATAGAGTACTCTTCTTGAGGATAAGAGGCGAGATATTGCTCTTTTCCGGTCTTTCTTCCAGAGCAACGGTCTATCATTTACGTTCTTAAGGCGTTGATAGGCTTCTTCTTCGCCGATCTCTAAATAAATGGTTATCCCTTTTCTCAATATTTTCCAGTTCTCTGGATTTATGACCACCCCTCCTCCCGTAGAGACTACCTTTCTCTCCCCACAAATAATCTCTTTAAGGATTTCCCCTTCCTTCCTTCGGAAGTAGTCTTCTCCCTCTCTCTTAAAAATCTCACCAATGGTTCTACCTTCTCTCTTTTCTATCTCCTCATCCATATCTACAAAGGGAATTCCCAGTTCCTGAGCTAACCTTCTCCCTACTTCACTTTTTCCACTCCCCATAAATCCAAGAAGAATAATTTCTTTATCTTTCATCTTCCCTTACCTTTTCATTCAATTCTTTAGCTATTTCCCGTAACTGACGGATTTCTCCCAACTCCCAACCTAAGAGGAGTGGGAATATGGTATTGTTATGCCACAGAGGGTCCAAATCTGGTTTTATTTTACCCATTTTTACCAAAGTATTCCAAAGTTTAGTCCCTGGAATTAAAGAAAGGGAGGCTAATTTGACCTCCACCCCTAAGGAATGCACAAACTTCATGGCTTCTATAATTTCTCTCTTCTCTACACCTGGTAAGCCTACCAGAATGTAAACTCCTATTTCTCTCCCCTTGAAACCCACCTTTTTTAGATTGGCAACTGCCCTCTTCACATCTTCGCTTCTTACCTTATCACCGGTCTCCCTCTGAATTTGGGGATTGAGAACCTCCAACCCTATTCGGATAGTATGAAAATTAGCCTCCTTTAATAAACTGGCAACTTCCTCTGAGATATACCGTGCGTGTAAAGCATTGGGTGTATGAAACCTTAGAGGTAATCTCCTTTCTATTATTTCCTCTAATAGGGGTTGGGCATGTTGTTTAAACCGGAAAAGAAAAGCATCGTCATACAAAGCCACATCCTTTACTCCTTCACTGACAAGATACTCTATCTCTTTCATCACTTCTGAAATATCTCTTCCTTTAAAACCTGGGTGGCAGAGATGAGAAGCACAGTAGATACAAGAAAAAGGACATCCTTTAGAAGTCTCTATGACAAAAGAATCTTTTCTTCGTAGAAGGTCTATACTGGGTAGAGGGAAGGAGGAAGAAAGAGATAGGGGCTTCTTTAAATACTTCTGCAAAAACTTAACTAAGGAAAGGAAATCACCTCCAGTAAATATCTCATCTACCCCTTTTCTTCTTCTTGCATGAGCAGGTAAAAGTTGAGCATATATTCCTCCCAGAATAAGAAATGTGGAAGGGTAAATCTCTTTAACTAAGGAGACTACTTCCTCCACTCCTGGATACCAATAAGTCATTCCCGAAGTCACAAAGGTGAAGGAAGGGGAAGGAATTTCTTGAATTCTTTTTTCCAATAGAGGAAGTGAGAGCCCATATCTGAAATAGGGTCTTTCCACTTTAGATATGGGAGGAAACTTCTCTACCTCCATCTTCCTAAATTTCCCGCATCCAAATTTATCCTCGCGTCCGCCAATTTCGGGGTCTCCTCTATCCAGGCAATCAATATAGTAAATATTGAAGTAAGGACGGAGAAGAGTAGCCAGTCTCAGAAGACCTAAGGGTTTCATCCAAAGGTCGTAAAGTGCGAAATCAAATACTGGAGGATTGATTAATAATACGTTCTCAGAGTCCATGAAAGGGATGGATTCTACTATCCTACTACCTGATTCTTGCCCTGAGCCTTACCCTGGTATAACCTCTCATCTGCCTTTTTTATAAGTATCTCAGGTGTATCTCCATCTTCAGGATAGGAAGAGACACCAAAAGTTATAGTTACATCTTTCTGTGGCATTATCTCTTCATTAGGAAAAACATGATCGGATATTTTCTTCCTGAGGTCTTCTGCCACTTTAAGAGCATCTCTCTTCTTCGTACGGGGAAGAATTATGATAAACTCTTCCCCACCAAACCTGGCTACCGTATCCTGTCTTTTGGTATTCTCTTTCAGGATCTCGGCTACTTTTCTCAATAACTCATCACCAGCAGTGTGACCATTATGGTCATTGTAAAACTTGAAATTATCTAAGTCTCCCAGAATTAAAGAAAGGGGCTTTCGGTATTTTCTCACCTTTTCCATTTCTTCCTCTAACTTTGTTTGAAAATGACGTCTGTTAAATATATTGGTCAGTCCATCAGTGATGGATAACCACTTTGTCTTCTCCATCAATTGAGCATTTTCAATTATTAGACTGGCATGTACAGCAACAGAAGAGAGAAGGTCTAACTCTCTGGGAGTGAAGTTATAGGATCTGTGGGTGAAAACTCCTAATAACCCCATGCCCTTTCCCTTTTTTAAAAGAGGAGTCATCATTAAGGAGGAGACACCTTGTTGAGCCAGGTATTTATAACGGGGAAAAGTTTCTAAATTGTTTATTAATTTGTACTGAGTTTTAAGAACTACCTCTTCTCTTAAAACTTCACCGGGGTCCACTCTCTTCTCCCCTCGATAAAGACTGGTAAAGAGATTCATCTCCTCATCCGAATAGACCTCCAAGAAGACAGTCTCTTGCGGGAAGAGTTCATGTACGGAGTCCACAAGTTCCCTTAGTATCTCTTTAATCTCCTTTCCCTCCCCTGATTTCTCTATCAATCCCCGCAATAACTTCAAAACCTGGCTCTCCTGAGTCCTGTCCGCTAAGGCAAACTCTATCCTTTCGTACTTCCTCTGTAACTCCTTTATCTGGTGAAAGCGAACCAAATCAGATAGTCTCCAGAAGACCAACATTATAACCAGAGCCAAGTCTGAGAGTAAAACTATATGAGAGGGTTCTCTAAGGACGTGATAACCTACACTCAGATGAAGAGTTAAAAGAATTCCTATGCCTATAGCAAATAGGAAAGCAGCCAGTCTCTCATAGAACAAACTTACCCTGCCTCCTCCCCTTCAATCTCACCTACTTCTACACTAACATCCACTCTTCTCTCTACTCTCTCAATCCTTCCATCCCGAATCCAGAATATGCGGTCAGATACATCTATCATCTTAAGGTCATGGGTAGCAGAAATTACCGTAACCTTTTTCTCTCTATTGAGTGTCTTGAGTAGGGAAATTATTTCTTTTCCTGTTCGAAGGTCTAAATTACCCGTAGGCTCATCAGCCAAGATGATGGCCGGGTCATTAGCAAGAGCACGAGCAATGGCCACCCTTTGCTGTTGCCCCCCGGAGAGTTCATAAGGTTTATGATGCACTCTATCCCCCAATCCTACTCTTTTTAGCAATTCTACTCCTTTCTCCCGTGCATCGTCCGGGTTCATCCCTGCAAAAATCATGGGTAAAGTCACATTCTCTAAGGCAGTCATTACGGGAATGAGATTAAATGTCTGGAAGATATAACCTATCTTACGACATCGAAGCCAGGCTAATTCGTAAGCATCTAATTGAGCAATATCTACCTCATCAATGTACACTCTTCCTTCCGTGGGTTTATCCAGTCCTCCTATCATATTAAAAAGTGTAGTCTTCCCCGAGCCAGAAGGGCCCATGATAGAGATGTATTCCCCCCTCCTAATCTCCATATCAATTCCTCTTAAAGCCTCCACCTTAACCTTACCCATCTGGAAAATTTTCTTTACCTCTCGAGTCCTTACTACCATATCTTCAGGCATTTTTTCACCTCCTACTCTTCTCTTCTCATGGCTTCAGCAGGAACCATGCGGGCAGCCCGATAGGCAGGATAAATAGCACCTATTACGGACAACATAATCCCTGTTCCGAAGGAGATAAGGGCAAATTTTAGAATATTACCCCAAGGATAAACTCTTATTACCTCTCCTCCATAATTAAGTAAGTTCACCAAACTCATAGCCAGCATTCCTAAGATACAGCCCATCAAAGCTCCTGCAACACCTTGAAAAAGAGACTCTAAAAGGAAAAGCCTCACCACAAAACTATCCAAGGCTCCCAAACACTTCATGGTCCCAATTTCTCTATATCTTTCGGTTACAGACATTAACATAGAGTTTGTTATTCCCACCACACAGACCATAAGGGAAAGGGAAACTAACCAAATTTCTCTTGCTTTAATCCCCTCTCCTACTGCTATTTTTGCCTTAACTGCAGGAGAACCTTTTTTTAAGAGAGCATTCTGGATAGCTGTATTGGTAAAAATGGACATAAGAAAGGCAATAGCCAGAAGTATCCCGGCCAAAGTTATAAAAGAACGTCCTAAACGAATACGAAGAGAATTAAAACTTATACGTACGGAGATAGAAAAAGGTAAAACTATCTGTTTACCGATTTTCTTTTCATTCATTTTTGTCTCCTTTTAACTCTAAGCCAATTATTCCTTTTTGAGTAAGTCTCCTCAAATACTCCAAAGTGGAGACCTCCGCTTCCTTTCTGCTTAAATTATATCTTTTTCTAAGGATTTTCACAATATTCCTAACCGTATTTTTCCCATCGCAGAGCATCCACACTTCGCTTCCTATTCTATCTAAATTAATTTTTTTTCTCTCCGGAAGAAAGAAGAATTTGGTAAGAAGCCTTGCCCAAAAATTTTTCTTCAAAGGTATCTCAATGATTACTTCCTCTCTCTGGTTCTTCTCCCAATCTAAAGAAGGATGTCTTATAGGTCTACACTCAAACATCTCCCGCCGGTTAAGCCTTTTCACCCTCATGAGAGTTCCCCCTTTTCTGCATGGCAGAAAATCTCCGGCCAGGGAGAAGAAATTTCCCTCTTGCTTTTTCTAAGTACCAGATAAATTTTATTTGAAGGGAGGCAGTACCAAACTCTCCCTTCTCCCTTCCACCTCCGGATACCTCTTTCTTTAAACTTAAGAGAAATACACTCATGAATTCTCTCTTTTCTCTCTTCTATGAGAGCCCACCGGGAAGGGTATTTTTCCTTAAACCAGTCTTTAAGGGACCTTTTCTCCAAAAGAAGGTTAGCGAGAGAAAATCTTTCTAAGATAAGGAACTCTCTTTCTCTTCGAAACTCCAGATAAAGGTATCCACTTTTGAGAGAAAACTTAGAGAGAGAAAAACCCGAAGGCAATAAAAAAATAAATCCATACACTCCCCATTTTTCCTCTTTTTCAAAGTGGTCTTTTAAGGTAGATAGGATCCGATTAAGGGTTTCTTCAAACTTTTCTTCTAGATGGAAAAAAAGTTCCATAAATAATAGCCTTCCACAGATTTTACAGTAGCAAATAAGGGTAAAAACTCGATAGTCAGCCTTCCATTCAAATAATTCTCCATTCTTTTCCCTAAAGAGTTTCCCTCTCATTTTGATTTTTCTCCTGATTTGAAGAGGAACCTTCTTTCTCTTTGCTGCTTTCTGTAAATCCTGAATGTGTTTCTCTATCACCTTATCCAGAGAAAAAGGGGTTACTGGATGGTCCCATTGCACTTCTACTCTGATTATCTCTCCATCATCCAGAGTGAATCCCCCCCTTCTTTTATCCCCGCTCACGGTGGAAAGTTCCCAATCTTCTGGACACTCAAATCCTAACCCTTGCCAGCCAAAGTATCCCCATCCCTCTTTTTCCATTTCCTAATCTCCTCAGAAAATAAAATAGCCCAGCGTAAAGAATGGAGAGCCTCTCTACCCGAAACTCTGGGTTCTCTTAACTCCTTTATAGAAGTAAGGAAATCTTTAAGTTCTTCCTGGAGTGGGTTAGCGTGAGGGAAATGGAGTACTTCTTTTACCAGTTTTCCTTCCTTTAAGCAGTAGATTTTAAGAATTTTATCTGGATAACTTAAAGAAAAGTAGGTGTTTTTATCAAAAATCCTGATTTTTCTTAGTCTCTCTTCAGATACCCGGGAAGCAGTGAAATCTGCCACACATCCGGAAGAGAAGAAAATTCTTACCTTAGCCAGGTCTTCTTTAGGAGTAAAAACGCTACTCCCCATTACCTCCCATCGAGAAACTTCTGACTTTACTAAAGAGAAAACCACATCTAAATCGTGAATCATGAGGTCCATTATCACACCTATCTCTATACTTCTTCCCGTAAAAGGCCCCATTCGATAGCACTCCAAGAACCGAGGGGCTTCCAGCAATTCTCCTATTTTCTGAATCCCAGGGTTATACCTCTCTATCATTCCTACCTGGATTATTACTCCTTTTTGGGAAGCCAGTTCCACTAATTCTTCCCCTTCTTCCACCCTGAGAACAAAAGGCTTTTCTACTAAAACATGAACCCCGGAGAGAATAAAATCCCGGGCTATAGAGAAATGAGTAGGAGTAGGGGTAACTATACTTACTCCATCCACCTTGCCCAGTAAGTCTTTATAATTCCTGAAAGGAGTGGAATTTAATTCTCGCGCCAGAACCTCTGCTCTTCGGTATCTTCTATCCACTATTCCCACAATCTTTACACCCAAAGAGGAGTAAATCCGAGCATGTCTTGTGCCCCAATATCCTGCTCCCACCACTCCTATCTTCATGGAAGAGAAACTATGGAAAATCCTTTAAAATTAGCCTGATTAAGGAATTTTTCCTTCTGAAGTATCAGGCTCTTACCTGCTCCTAATGCAAGAGTCTTTATTCCTGCTTCTTCCATCACCCTCAGGGTATCCATTCCCACTACCGGAGGGTCCATTCTAAAGTCTTCCCCAGGACGGGGGGCTTTTACTACCACCCCTCCCTTACACAGTTTCCCGGCTCTTTTAATAGTCTCATCAGTTCCTTCTATCCCTTCTAAGGCTAAAACCATTCCCTTATACACCACCACCGTATGTCCAACATCCAATTGAGAAAGTTTAGAACCTATTCTCCAGCCTAAATGTATATCCTCCCATTCCTCTGGGGTAGGCTTTCTAAGAGTAAGAACGCCCTCTTCAGGTATCCAGGGCTTAAGATAGGGGGTTAGGTCTGGAAGGATAAAACCTTTAGATTCTAAAAAATCCTTTAAGAGTTCCAAAAGTGCCCTGCTTCCTTTCTTTTTTGCTTTCTTTAATAACCCTTTCGCTACTTCATCCCAATCCGAGTAAGATAAAATTCTTTTTTTATCAATTCTTCCAGAGAAAATAATCTCTTCCACTCTTTCCTTCCTCAGTATCTTAACCAAATGATTAATTTCTCCTAACTTTACTTGATACTCAAATCGAAAGTTTGGATTCAAAAACTCCTTAATCCCTATGCAGACTAAATCCACTTTTTTCTTTCTTAAAGATTGATATAGGAAGGAAGGGAGTTCACCTTCACCGCATATCAAAGCCACTTTCTTCACTTATGAATACCCCTTTGAGAGAGTTCTATAAACTCAAGAAGGTGAAGAATTTCAGGTAAAGGAGGAAGCTCTTTTCTTATAACCTTTAGGGCTTCAGTAGTATTTAAACCAGAACGGAAAAGAATACGATAGGCTTTTTTTAGAAGAGATATCTTCTCCTCCGGTATTCCATGTCTGCGTAATCCTAAGGTATTTAATCCGTAGACTTTAAGGGGATGCCCATCAACTTTAAGATAAGGGACCACATCTTTCACCACCTTGGAACACCCCCCCACGATGGAGAGAGTACCTACTCGAGTAAATTGATGGGCTCCTACTAACCCTCCCAGAATAGCATAATCTTCCACTTGAACATACCCGGCAAGGGCTACCGCATTAGCCAGTATAACTCCATTCCCTATCTTACAATTGTGTGCTACATGAGAATAAGCCATAAGATAATTCCTGTCCCCCACTATCGTGCTTTCTCCTTCTCCTCCTGCTCGATGTATGGTGGTAAACTCTCTGATTACATTACCATTTCCTACCTTTACCCAACTTTTTTCCCCCCGATATTTTAAATCCTGAGGTGGTACTCCCATAATAACATGGGGATATATAAGATTATCCTCGCCAATCACTGTCCATTTTTCAATATAGGTATAGGCTCCTATACGGGTGCCTCTCCCGATTTTCACCTCCGGACCTATGATACAGTAGGGACCGATCTCCACATCCTCACTGATCTCTGTCCTTTTATCCACTATGGCAGTAGGATGAATGGAATACTTCATCTTTCAGATAGAGTGAAGAGAAATTCTGCCTCTGCCACTCTATGACCTTCTACATGAGACCAGGCTTTTACTTTCCCCGTCCTGGTTTTGAGTCTTACCACCTCCACCTCCATCACCAATTGGTCTCCTGGCACCACAGGTCTGCGAAACCGGGCATTCTCCACACCTGCCAGATAGGCAATCTTACCCCGATTCTGGCTCTTAGAAAGAAGTAATACCCCGGCTACCTGAGCCATGGCTTCCAGCATTATAACCGCAGGCATAATAGGATAATGAGGGAAATGTCCCTGGAAAAAGTCTTCATTACCGGTGAGATTTTTAATACCCACTGCTCTTTTTTCCCCCATGTGTAACATGCGGTCAATAAATAAGAAAGGATAACGATGGGGTAGAATTTTTTTAATTTCCTCCAATCCAAAAGACTTCTCCATATTTCCCCCCTTTTTTATGCTATTAGCCATTTTCAAGTTTAGACTATGCCCACTTCTAACTCCTCGAATATATACATTATTCATTCTCTTTCCACTTAAGAAAAAGTCCCCGATAATGTCCAGAATTTTGTGTCTTACCATCTCATCTGGAAATCTCAAATTCTTATTAAGAATTCCTTCCTGGGAAATTACCACCGCATTCTCCAGACTTCCTCCCTTAAGCAACCCCTTTTCTCGTAAAGGCTGGATTTCCTCTAAGAATCCAAAAGTCCGTGCAGGAGCAATTTCTTTCACAAAAGTTTCTTCATCCAGAGGGAATTCTGCCTCCAGACTCCCTAACCAGGGATGGGTAAATTCCAGTAAATAGGATATTCGCATCTTCTTAGAAGGAATAAGCAGAATATAGGAATCACCTTCTCCATAACACAAAATGGAAGTGGGGGAAAAAATTTCTCTCTCCTTAGATTGAATCTCTTTACCTGCTTTCTTAAGAACCTCTACATATGGTAAAGCACTTCCATCCATAACCGGGGGTTCTTCTTTATTTATTTCGATTATTAAATTGTCAATTCCTAACCCTCCAATAGCAGCAAGAAGATGCTCCACCACACATATCTTAACCCCATTTTTTTCCAAGGTAGTGCTTCTCTGTAGATGATGAGCATTTTTCACATCAGCCTTAATAGAGGGATTTCCTGGAAGATCCGTTCTAACAAAAACTACCCCTGTATCCGGAGGAGCAGGTAAAAATTTTACTCTGCTTACTTCTCCACTATGAAGTCCTATCCCCTCTATCTCTACAGGCTTTTTAATGGTGCATTGAAAGTTATCTTGCCTCTTTTCTCTCATTCAGAAAAACCGGTATTTTAACTTTTCTTATTCCTTGGTAGCCTGTTTCTTTCTCTCATTGATAAAATTTATCAGTTCCTGGGTAATATCCATTCCTTCCTGCACAAAAAGAACATCCCTCTTATCTATGATTAAATCAAAACCTTTAACTTTCCCAAATTCTTGAATAAGGGAGTTTATCTCTTTAACTAAGGAGTCAATCTTTTCTTTCCTCTCTCTTATCATTTCTAAGTTAGACTCTTTTATCTTCTTCTCCACTCTCTGCCGGATCTCTTCCACTTCTTTTTCCTTTTTAGCCTTTTCCTCTTCTGAGAGCAATCCGGATTTAAGAAACTTTTCTTTCTCTTCCAACTCTTTTTTTAATACATCAATCTCTGACTGGAGTTTATCTGCCTTCTTTTTAAGATAAGCATCTGCTTCTTGAGTCCCTAAATAGGAACGGAAGACTTCCAGAAAATCTGCACATCCCACCTTTATCTCCTCTCCTAAACAGGGAAATGTCCAAAGAATAATCAGCACTAACCCACCTATTATCCTTCTCATCCTCACACTCCTTTCAGAATAGATAACCTAAGGTAAAATGTAATCTCCCCTTTTTACGTTGGATTCCGTAACCATAATCCAAAGCCACTGGTCCCAAAGGAGTGGTAATCCTTATCCCCACCCCTACCCCTGTCTTAAGTTCACCTTCCCCTATCTCTCCTGCTTCTCTCCATACATTTCCAGCATCTACAAAAATTACTCCTTTAATCACCTCTACTATAGGATACTTCCACTCCAGATTGGAAAGAAAGTAGATTTTTCCTCCTATAGGATTACCCTCTGCATCTTCAGGACTTACCTCCTTGTATTCGTATCCCCTAATAGTATCTGCTCCCCCCAAGAAGAAACGTTCATAAATAGGTACGCGAGTAGAAGGAGGAAATTCTTCTACTACCCCTCCTCCAAAATGAAAACTGAAAACCCAATCTTTGGGTAAGGGGAAGTAACGGGTATAATCTCCTCTCCATTTAACAAAGTCTCTATCCCCTCCTAATACTCCTCCTGCATACTCTATGGAAGTAGAAGCCAGTATACCCTTAGAAGTGTCAAAAACATTGTCCCGGCTATCCCAACCTATTCCTACCGAAATACTGGAAGTATCAAATTTTCCCTCTTCTTTCTCCAATTCCTCACTCACT
>Ga0190286_1000505_pt1 | contig 15926 bp, 9 predicted proteins | sample 48691834_MG_FD_183241 | JGI IMG/M metagenome (GOLD analysis project Ga0190286, IMG submission 183241) | Hydrothermal vent microbial mat bacterial communities from Southern Trench, Guaymas Basin, Mexico - 4869-18-3-4_MG | ecosystem: Environmental > Aquatic > Marine > Hydrothermal vents > Microbial... | reverse complement strand
GCCTACGCCATTACCCGCCAATAACGTTGCCCACCAATAACTTAACAACCATAGCCCAAAACCCACTGCTAAAATCGCACTGGGTGTCATAATGGCATAATATAATTTTCGTTCCATGACTTTAAAACGCTCCAGACTGATCGTGTCATCACTCATGGCATGATAAACAAACAAACGGGGCAAATAAAATAATCCTGCAAACCATGTTATGACAAAAATAATGTGAAAGGTTTTAATCCACAGCAATTTTAATTCCTCTTATCTTAAAAAAATGTAAATACAGCTTATGATGTGGGCATGATAAATCCGATTTTTTCAAAAATCGGATTTCTTATCATGTTCAGATGCCCTAATTTAAAAGTTGATTTTCAGCTATTTTAAAAACCAATTCTTCCGGTGGCAAACACATTTTATCATTACAAGCCTGAAATTTTAGCCGAATTGACATCAGGTTGGTTTTGGAAGAACTAGGAATTTCCTTTTTCAAAGGAATATCTCCTATCAATTGCCCCCGTAAACGAACCGTTCCCTGATAAAGTGCCAAAGTCGCTTGCTGAAATGAAAGCTGAAGATAATCTGGTTTGGGGTAAGATATTGATTTGATATACCTTCCCGCTGCCGTTTTATCAAGACTAACAGACGTGGGAATCAAGTTTTTTTGTAGCGGTTGATGGGCATTAATATGCCATCCATCTTGTATATTCAATTCGACATTTAACCAAATTGCCTGATCATCATTATCCAATTTCACAGTTGCTTTCACGGCACCGTGAGCACCATACTGTCGCATACCGACTTCGCCGTGAAGTAATTCATCAGCCGCTAGTAGCATATAAGCATAACTACTTGGTTGTTCTACTATCGCCCCTGAAAAGGCATTAAGTGTCGCATTGGCTTTATCACGATAATCTTCAATGCCAGTGCGAGCAGCTAATTTGCCTAAAACACGTACTGCAACGGCATTACCAGATGGAATTGCACTATCTTCAGGGCTTTTTGGACGCGCAATCAATGGGATATCGTTTTCCCGATTCATAAAAAAACCACCCTGCGCCTTATCCCAAAAATGTAATAACATACCATCCGTTATTTCCCGCGCCTTATCTAGCCAATGGCTATCATAACTGATATCATAGAGTGTAATCAGTGCCTCAGCAAAGTAAGCATAATCTTCCTGATGAGCAGGGATCGCCGCATTTTTATGGACATAAACACGTAACAATTCGCCCCGCCCTGGCTTGAGTTTTGACAAAATAAAAGTCGCTGCCCCCTGCGCCGCTTCAAAATAACGCTGATCTTTTAAAATATCGCCTGCCAGTGCCAGGGTAGTGATCATCATGCCATTCCAAGCCGTGATGATTTTATCATCACGCAAAGGCGGTTCGCGCTTATCTCGAATAGGGCGTAACTTTTCGCGAATAATATCCACTTTTTCAATAAGTTGCAACAAAGCATCTTCTTTCGCGTATTTTTCTAAAGAGACGGGCAAGTAAAGGATATTTTTACCTTCAAAATTACCAGACGCTGTGACACCATATAAATCTAATGCCAACTCTGCCTCAGTTTCATTTAAAGCGGCGCGTATTTGTGCCGGTGTCCATAAAAAAAATAAACCTTCTTCACCTTCGCTATCTGCATCAGTGGCTGAATAAAAACCGCCTTCAGGGGAAAGCATTTCCCGCAAAATATAATCCAAGGTTTGTCTGGCAACAGTAGCATAAATAATATTACCTGTCAATTGATAAGCTATCAAATAAGCGCGTACAAGATGAGCTTGATTATAAAGCATTTTTTCAAAATGAGGTGTTAACCAATGAGCATCTGTCGCGTAGCGATGAAAGCCGCCACCGATTTGATCATAAATCCCGCCCTGCGCCATTGCATCTAAACTTTTAAGGGCAACTGCTAGAGCTTCTTTATTATCATGATACGCGACTTCCAGTAACAATAATAACCAGGTTTCTTGTGGAAATTTAGGCGCGTTACCAAATCCGCCCAGAAATTCATCATGTCTTGCCAAAATCTCATTAACGGCATTTGAAATGGCTTTTTTCCCCAATTGACGTGCCTCACCACTGGCAGCGGTTACTTGATTCACCAGCTTAGTAATATAATTGGCTTGTTCCAGGATTTTAGGGCGTTGCTGTTCCCAAATCTGCGTCACTTGTTTAAGTAAATGGGTAAATTGCTCAGGCGGAAAATAAGTTCCCCCAAAAAATGGTTTACCCTCTGGTGTCAAAAAACTAGACATGGGCCAACCTCCACGCCCTGCTATCATCGTTACGGCGGTCATATAAACATCATCAACTTCTGGACGCTGTTCGCGATCCACTTTAATACAAACAAAATGCTCGTTCATCAAACGCGATATGTCAATATTATCAAAGCTTTCCCGTTCCATGACATGACACCAATGACAGGTAGAATAGCCAATGGAAAGAAAAACAGGCTTATTTTCCAAACGGGCTTTTTCAAAAGCCTCATTTCCCCAGGCAAACCAATTAACCGGATTATGAGCATGTTGCAATAGGTATGGAGAATTTTCTAAAATCAGCCGATTCGTAAATATTGGCTGATTTAATGCCGAAAGATGTTCCGTTCTGGGTTGATAATTTTGCCCCTTTGCTATAAACGCCGATTTGAGCGAGTCGCTTAATACCTTTGAATAGGTTGCAATGCCAGGCAAGGCATTTTCATCACTATATGACATAGTTAATAATAATATTCCATAAATGAAAAAAAAGAGTTGTATCCTTCGAGTCGTTTTTCGTTGTAGCATTGATATCTTTGTAAAAATAGTAGTAGAGCTCAAATTCTAATAAAACAGACGCATTGTAACACAACAATGTCATCATAGCTATTCTTTACCACAGGTTCCACCTGGGGTAACTTGAACAAAAAAAAACGGCAGCCTAAACCAAAGGTTTAAACTGCCGTTACAAAAATCCCTAAAAGAGATTTAAACAAACAACACCTAAATTTTAATCACAAGGCATACCAAACATCCATTGCTCATCACCGTTTTGATAAATCAACAGCAAATCATCTATTCCATTGCCCGTCAAATCAGCAATGGGTTCAACTTGCAATGTATCCGTTGGTGTTGTGGTGCTTGGATCAACCACATAATTGATCACGCCACAGTAACGTTGATCATCAAAGACAAAGTCTATAAAGCCATAAGCACCAATATTGACTTCTTCAGCCCCAGCGTATAATAGCTCAGGATAAGCAACACCTGGATATAGCGATTGTCCACGCATATTACCCTCTTGATCACTGAATATCAGATCTAATGAAATACTGATATAAGGCGAATCAAGTATTGACAATCCCGTTTCAGCATCATCATCCAATTTCAACGTCCACCAATTGGGACGAATACTGAACCACTCACCTTCAACAAAAGGATTATCAACTCGGACATTACCATTCGTTTGTACGCTAAACTCATGAATCTCAAAGTCTAACAAGATAGACTGTAAGGCAATAGGTCCTTGTAGTGCTGGCTGTGTCAACACCTCTAAACCCGTTTCCGTCGTCCAATATATACTTTCTGCATCACCCAACTTAAAGCCAGCAGAATCCCCTGCTTTCTTAACCGAAGTCGGCAAGATACAAGCACGTATATTGACATCGTCAAAGTCAACGGTCAATTCTAAGCATCCTGCTTCATCGTTTTGTAACAATGTCCAACCATTGTCTTTGAACAGCGATAAAGCATTAATTGCCGATAACACACCTTCACCTGGATCTAATACATCATCTGACAAATCAGTGCGTCGAGGATAAAGTATGCCTTCCAAAGGTACGCCGAGTAACTCTGGCAACAACTCTATCAGTTCCAGATCAGCGGGAATAGCACCAGAATGAGTAAAACGCACATTGCCTTTAAACTGCACACCTTGAGCCAATTGTACGTTATTACTAATCCTCACATTAGACAGTTCACAATCAGCCAAAATAATGGTATCTTCCAATATCGCCGGAAATTCTGGATCACCAATGAGTCTGCCCTTAGCAATACCACCTTTCATGCGGAAATTAGGAGCTAAACGGACATTTATCAGAGTCACATCATCATCTAACTCTACGCCCTCACCCAAAATCACATCTGTCACTTGACTACCCTTTCGGATTCTCAGATTAGTCAGCGTGGCAGGACCTTCAGAATCACCAGTAGTGACACCCTCTAAAATACCACCTGCAATAGTTGCATTTGCTGCAAAACGTGGATTTATAAACACACCAGCCACTTTACTATTGTTGGTGATATTGCCTGACAACTGGCACCCATCTTCACAAACCAATTCACCGCCAACAAACTCAAAGTCAACCATTTCACCTTTAACAGTCGCATTACCGGAAATTCGACCACCGCGCAATACAGCACCGGCTTCGATAGTCACACCAGATACCGTGCCTTGATTATCATTATCACCTTCAAGCGTGGCACCTGAAATGGTGGTACCTGGATTAATAGTGACATTTCTTAACACTTTACCTTGGCTGCTACACATACCGCTAATTACACCAGTCGAAGGGCAAGCACTGACACCACCGCCTCCACCACTGTAACTACCTCCAGTACCGCTTGTTCCACCACCAGAGGTAGAAGTTCTACCCTGGGTAGTATATATCCTTACCTGTATGGTCGAAGTGGTACTTGGATTCAGCTGCGAAGTCGCCGTAACGGTAATAATCTCGGTTTCACCCATCGATGAGTTCATCGTAACGTTTAGCCGCAATTCATTACTGGCTAACCCTTTTAGCCTCTTTATAGACGGTAATTTTGTCAAAGGTAAACCGAGCGAATCCGTCACACTAATCGTATAAGCATCGGTGTTTAAGCCCTCGTTCTTCAAAGTAAATATCAAAGAAACGATAGAACCCGCCGGCTTAGATAAATCACCAGGACCCGTTAGAGCCACTGCATAAGTCGCCTTACTTGAGCAAGTTTCATATTCACCAAGCAATGTTGATAAGTCTACACCAGGATCAAGTTTGACTTTGGAAAGATCAGCGCAGATCATGACTTTACCTGTTGTCTCAAGTATCCGACTATTATTTCCAGTCAAATCAATGATACCACCAGGACCCACTGCCAAAATAATATTACCCGTTGCCGTGACAACGTTGCCACCCACATTGCTGAGATCTATATTTCCATTCGCAGAAACAATAGTCACTTCACCAGCATTGACGCTTGTCTCAATACCTGGTACATTCAGGACTCCTTCATCAATTTCCGCCATACCATTCACAGGCTCAATGACAGAAACTTGTATTTGAGTCTTTGCACTCGCTTCTGAATCATTTTGTGAAACAGCGGACACCGTGATAACATCTACAGCACCTATAGTCGCTGGTAAAGTCACGTTCAAATCTATTTGAATAGAATCAAGTCCAGCTAGTGTTTTAGTCGCAGGCAAACTACTTAATGTCCAACCTTCGGAATCAGTGACGCTGAGTAAGAAAGTATCTTCTTCTGGTCCACCATTAGACAAGGTAATAGTAACGGGTACCACAGATTTTGGATCACCAGATACTTTATTAGGTGCCGTCACAGAAACATCTCGTAAGATTTGACCTGGTCCAACTACAACACCCTCTGGAGCTTCAACAATGTCTTCCAATTTCACACCATCATCTAGCAAAATATTGTCAGCTAAAACAGTGACTTTTCCGCCAGATTTCAGAATGTTACCACTGCTACCTGTCATATTAACACTACCACCAGGACCAACAGCTATTAAAATGTCACCGGTAGCCGTCAAAGCGGTATCACTGAGATCGTTCATATTAATGGTCCAACCTTCACCACCGAAGATAGTCAGATCGCCACCTTCAATCTTAGTATTGGTACCACCCAAAGTGAGTACACTTGGATCAGTGTTAAAGCCACCATCTTGACCATCTTCACCCAGGGGTTCACAATTAGTTCCACCTTTACCCGTGGCAAACGTACCATCAAGCAAATCAACCGTATTCCGAGCGTTCAAGCGCATATTACCGCCATCACCACCATATTGAGCTTCGCTTGCATTAGCATTGCAATTGCCGCCATTGCCACCAAAGATACCTATCCCATCACTGTATAGATAATCATTGCCCCAAATCGAAACACCGCCTCCCTGGCCACCATGACCAGATTGTGTACCCGTGATACTACCACCTCTACCAGCGCGAATAATGCCTAAATCATCGGTGTTAGTGATACCATTACCATAGATGCCTACCCAGCCACCGTAGCTACCATATTGTTTACCATCACCCCCATTACCGGCGATAATAGTACCTTCGTTACGGAATCGACCTAAATAATAACCAACTGATAGGTTAATACTGGCACCGGGTCTTGCACAATCTTCTGAAGAATTATACCATTGAGAACATGAAGTGGCATCACTCGTTTCATCAGTACCATGCAAACCCTTAATGGTACCTTTATTTTCAAGGAAATCACTTACATATACTCCCAAATAGGAATAATAATACCCGCTTGAATCAGGCGGTTCCATACTTTTCAGCGTTGCATTTTCTTCAATGCACAATGCCCTCACATTCGCATAAGGAATACCAACTATCGTATGACCAGCCTTGATCCGTACAATATCATTTTGGGTTGGGCGGTTAGGTGCTGCTATACCGTTATCACCATTGGGATTTTTCAAGCGAGTCCAAGCATCAGAATCACCTGTATACTGCCACCAACTATTATTAGTGGTTCTCGTTGCCCACACACCACCATCTTCATCATTGCCTGACGATTCAATCGTGATATTTTCATCAGAGCAATCTTTTGGTTCTTCAGCAGTACCACTTAACGCGATCAATGTAGGCGTATTAGGCGCATCAGAACCAATACTCAGTTCTGCCTGTTTGCTACCTGCTGTTCTTGGTACGAAATAGAGGTACAGATCACATTCTTCTCCTGGATACAACACACCCTTGTAAGCACACCAGGACCATTCGTGACCCCTAAAATCGTCTGCATTTTCACCTATTATCTCAAAATCACCAAGATGCAGATTAACATTACCCGTATTCTTAATAGTCAATTTCAGATAATTATTCCAGTAGCTACTACCGGCAGTCACCGTACCAAAGTCATGACTACTTGGCGATGCACTTATGTTCGGTTGACCCGAATCCAGTGCCGCTGCTTGCAATGGTACCGTTTTCGTTGTGCTATCAGTGTATGTCACAGTCAGTTCAGCATTTTTTGTACCCGCTTCAGATGGTGTAAATACCGTCTTAAACCAACAAGATGAATAAGACCAATCTCCCCATGAACCGTGATAGCATTGTAAATTATCAACGCTAAACTCATCACCATTATCACCCGTTGGCGCGACATCGGCTATTTGAAGTGCATCACAACCCCTAGCGGAACTATAGACACCCTGGGATATAGAGGTAGAACTACCAACGAGTTCAGTACCAAAATTAGGTTCATAAGGCCAAGTACCGAAATGCTGCTCATAATTGCCTTGACACCAACCAAGCCCATTACCCGTCAACTCAACGCTAACTGTTGATGTATCAGGATCATTAGAAGGAATGGAAAGCGTACCGGATTGTGCAGCAGTAGAGACTGGCGAAAACTTCATTGTCACCGTACATTCGCCTGCTTCTGAAACGTTTTGACTGGAACAATTGTCATTTACGATCTCAAAGCCATCGCCTGAAACAGTGATTTGCCCTATTTCCAAAGCAGCATTGCCGGTATTACGAACCGTTACCTTTTGTGAATCTGAACTAATACCCACTTGAATGTCACCAAAATTGACTTCCATTGCCTCAACTTCAATATTAGGTATAGGCGGATCGACAGCCTCACCCTTCAAGGGAATTTCCAATGTTGGCATATCAGAATCATTAGAAGGTACGGAAAGCGTTGCTACCTTTTCGCCGGCAAGCTCTTGAGCTACAAACTGCGTTTTAAATGAGCAGAATTGATCTTGACTCACTGTATAACCTGAACAAAGATCAGAACCGAAATCAATACCGGCATCACCTGAAATACTGATAGAACCTATCTCCAAATCAGCTTCACCCGTATTAAATAACTTTATGGTTTGTATATCTGATGATTCACCAATAACAATTGCACCAAAATCGTGTTCAGTAATACTGGCTCCGATATTTGGAATGGGGATATCAACGCCCTTACCTGTCAATGGCAGTGTTAAGGAGGTAGGATTACCATACTCATCATTAAAAGGTATGGAGATGTTTAGCTCTTTGGTACCAACTTCTCTGGGTCCAAAAACGAAGGTTAATTCACACCTTGCAGAAGGATCATCAAGTGTTGCCATAACACTTAATTCAGTGTTAGAACAGGCATCGGTGAGCTGGAACTCAGTAACCGTAATTGGATTACCAAGATCATCAAAAGTTTTATATCCAAAAGCAGTCGATGCGTTGCCAAACTCATCAGTAGTGGTCGTCACGTTGCCAAATACATCAATGAGTCCCAACTGTATAGAACTATTACCATCATTGATGATATTAAATGGCTTTTCCCCGGATAACGTGTCAACATTAACGGAGCCAAAATCATGCGAGATTGGCTCAATCGTTAGATTAGCAGCCAGGGCATAGCTATTAACAAGCATGGCACTTGTTAGTAATAGCCAATTAAGGCGGTTAAACCGCCTGGGTGGAAAAGTGCCTAGAGGCACCTGGTGTTGATTATCCCATTTTGGTAACGCGACGGGATCGCGCTTCCTGGGAAGTGAGCATAACATTGTTATTCTCCTATTAGTCATTAAAGTAAGTAATTTAGGAATTGTTCATGTCAGTCTATCTAAAGAGCAACTCCATATATGTTAGTATAATCTCTAAAATAAAGATATTCAAGTTTTTTTGAAATTTTTTTAAAATAATTTTAAAAATAATGACAAGGATTATATATAATAAGGGGTTTAACAGTGGAATTTTAAATTTGAAATGATTTTGCGATTTATTTTTATAGCCTTTATAGCGAACTACATCTATTGTAGGGGCAATCCTTTATGGTTGCCCTTTTTGGTATTTCACCCAAATAAAAAACGCTATATATACTATATTTTCGTCGCTAAACAAATTAAAAGGATATGAACATGCTAAAAAAGAAAAAAATTGATAAAGAACGATTAAACAAGACCGTTATTGATGCTCGCAAAAACCAAGAACAGCGGGAACGTGGCTATCGAGAACAAGCACTCAAGCTATATCCTTGGATATGCACACGCTGCACACGCGAATTTAATCGCCAAAATATTATTGAACTCACAGTCCATCACAAAGATCACAATCATGATAATAATCCCACTGACGGCAGCAATTGGGAACTATTGTGTATCTATTGTCATGAAAATGAACATTCACGGTCTTTGGATGCTGAATATGGTGAATTGGTATCCGACAACCAGCCAAAACAATCAGCTACCCATACACCCTTTGCTGATCTCAAGGCTTTATTAAATAAAAATACTTGAGGTATACTGCGGTAATTTAACTTTTCTATCTAAGGATGGTGGGCAATAAAAAGACATTGCCCACCCTACATAAAAGTTTTAAATTGTAGCCGCGTTTGGAATCCAAAGCTTTAGCTTTGCATTCCCAAAATATCTCAATAACCAGGAAACAATCAATGGGAAAACTTGAAGAAAGCCGTGAACAACACGGTAAAATTGATCTTACTTTTCTGATAAAACCGATTATCGCTTGTATTCAAGAAGATAATCAGCGTCTATTAAGGGAAAGCAATGGTAAAATTTATGTGCTCACAGATGAGATTATTAAGCATATTGTCGATAACCAAGAACTCGTGGAAAAAATACGTAGTGAAGGTAATCTTTTTTCCGATACGAAATATGCCGATGCAATTGCAACCTGGCATAAAAATACTCATGTTGCGGAAAATCAGGGCAAAGAAATAAAACTTCTGGAAGAAGTAATTTATCAGGCTCTCCAATCTCAATTAGCAGGCAAAGAGGCGAATTTTTTTGGACAAAGTGCTACCTCCTACTTTAGTGCCCTCACATCACTGGCTAGTCGAAAAATGGAAGTAGGCATTCCTCAATATGCTGTATTTCCCGATGCCCAATTGTCAAAAACATACCCAGGCACGAAAGCCCTATTGCGTGTTCCCCGACACACGTTCCAAATGACAGGCTATTTGTCGGAAGCATTATTCAAAGCAGTCATGCAGGCGATTATATCCAAATTGGAGCAAGAATTGCCCGAGGAAGAAATTGACGACATCATTGAGTTAGTTGAAACAGGAACAAAAGATAATGCTAACTGGCTCAGTGTTGCTCAAAACGTATTTGAACAAAATGCTTATGGCAGAATACGGAGAACTTATAGCTGTTGTGTTTTGGAAAAAATGGCTGAAAGCCTGGATGAAAAATCTTCCGCCATTCCTTATATTCGCCGGGTAAGCGACTTTAATGAACTGGTTCAAGGTACATTACCAGAAAGTGAACTTTCGGCGGCTGATTTAATATTACATTTTCCCACTATTGAGGGCACCGGGGAAATGCTATTTGATGTGATGGTAGAATTTTCTCATGCTCATGCCCTCAATGCGCTACCTTTTTGGTTTAAATTCAATGAGTTACTATCGGAATCAGCCAGTGGGGATAGCATTACAACTACCCTGGGGCAACACTTTAAAATGAATGGCAAAGTGCTTAACCAAGGTTTTAACTCAGTATTTGAGTTTCATCTCAGCAAACTCACCCAGTTGTCAAATCAGATTGAAGCTGCACGCACTCAAAAAAAAGACTTACCCAGTGAGCTTGAAATACGTAAGGTGTTACAGGTTGCCGTTCTTTATTATGTTGTGTTTCGTGACGATCCTGCCAAACCGAGAAACGCGCTGACGAATTACAAGGCACTGAAAAAGCATCTCATGAGCTTTATCGCCAAACAAGACAGTTTGGAAAATATTTTAACACGTATAGCAGGGTTATTGGGTGAAAAAATCATACTTGATAACAACAGGGCTATCCGGGGCGATTTCAAAAGACTGTTGCAAAGCCGCAAACTGGATAGTTTCCACTCGAAGCAGAAACTCTATCTGACGATTTCCAAAGGAATTCTTGAGCAAACTGATAAAATAATAGATGCTGATCCTATTGTGCCACCGCCCTCGCAACAGTATGAAAGTACCTATCTGGTATTTTTGAAAGTCACACGTCATGCAGAAGTAGATCATCGCACCTTAGTTAAGTTACCCATCAGCTTCACAGAATCATTGCATTATCTCACCATTGATTCAGATAATCCTGGACAAAAAAGAGGAATGAGGCGGGATATTAATCGCAAAGTGCTGGGGGTACTTTTCACTCCCAGAGATAATGATATGCGGCTTTTTTCCTTGCCATTCAATGACTTAAGCAATCTCTTTATTTCTTATGACCGAGAACAGATCAATGGAATTGATCAGAAAACGCGCTTTAAAGATGACTATCTTGCTGGACTTGCCCAGCTTATTTATCTATTATTAGTGTATGGTGTATTTAAGGGCATTGAACGTATTGAGCGTGAAACTCAACAAACAGATAAATCTGCCATTAGCCATAATCAGCGAACCCTGTTAATGTTGCTATCGTTATTTTCGTCATCCCCCCAAATGCGGATATCAAAAGATGGCAAGCAGAATCCAGAATATGTGGAAGAACGCTTTACCCATGATGCCCATAAAGCCGTTGAGCATCTAATTAGACAATATATGCCGACTAAAAGTCAGGGGTTTAAGCTTCTTCACTCGGAAGATTGGGATAAATTTGTTAAACAGAATTATACCCCGCAACAAATAAAAGAACAAGCGAAGAAGCACATTCAACTGGAAATGAATAGGGATCACCGTGCTGCCAACATTATAGAAGGGCTTTCTTCTGGTTTAGAAGCCCTGTGGCAATTACCCCAAGAGCCGAGCCTCAAAAAAGTTGCCATTCTAATTGTTAGCTCGCGCTTATGCGATACGACGCGCCAACGTGCTATGGATGATCGTAAAGTCATGTTTGGTGAAATTCACCGTTTTGTACATGAAGTTCAGAACGCTCATAACCAGCTCAATCACTTTTATCGCCATCAAGCGGTGCAAGCGTTTTGCGATGATATGAACATCACTGAGAGTTTTTCAATACCCTCGGTGTTATTTAACCATGTTCGGGCATTATATCATGAGGGCTTTTGTGATGTGATGATTGTAACCAAGGTGCCTTTCACGCGCCGCATACGCATGACAACAGGTGAAAAAACGACTTATATCAACCCCCAAATCCTTCAAGCCTGGCATACAGAAATACCAGCACTTCGGATTTACCCCCTCTTTACCCAAAAGTCATATGGAATCCGCTTTACACCCAGCCAAGCGAACCAACCCATGTTTTTGCCGTATAACCAAACTTATGATGAACCGATTGAATCTGATAAAAGCACCTTGTTTCGAACCGCTTCAGTGCTGACTAATAGGATTGTTGGAAGAAGTGGCGCGGATGATAAGCTGCATAGTGGTTTGACTGATTACCTATTTCGGATTTACCCGGAAACGATGCCAATTCAAAGTGAAGCGATGGCAATATTAAGTCATTCTACTCAAGCGCAAGCGTGTTTATACGAAATCCTAAGATTTCTACATGCCAACGCCTACGAACAACACCTGAAAATCGGTCAGAACAAAGAAAAACCGTTAGCCGCCAAACTAGACGCGCTTGAAATTATTCTGGGAGACGGGGATGAAAGTATTGGGCATCAAGTGGCAGAAGCACTCAAATTTCCAAAAACGAAAATCGCTGGGGTTAATAATCAAACCCATTATTTTTCAATTAATATGATTGCCCTACTCAAGCATTTGGAAAATCAATCAAAAAATGGCTAACGGTCTTTTCAATCCCCAAAAAGAAGATACCTTCTTACTGACTTATGACATGGAACTAAACGAACAAGATCGATTAACCATGAAACGTCTTGAAGGTATTTTTGGGATTGGGCAACTACGGGGTTATCCTATAGAACTCCTCACATTAAGTGCTTGCCAAACAGCGATGGGAGATAGCCAGGCTGCATTAGGGCTTGCAGGTGTCGCCTTTAAATCCGGCGCACGGAGTGTCCTTGCCACCTTATGGAATGCTGATGAACCCAGAGCCGCTGAATTAATGCGTCGATTTTATCAACTATTACAAACGAGTTCCTCCAAGGCACAAGCTTTACAAACCGCCCAACAACAAATGTTGGACATAATTGTTGTTAAACCCAAAGACATCGAAAACAAAAGGAAAAAGTGATTTGTAATAGAAGAGCAGACGGCAATAGGATGATGGCAAACCATTGGGCATCATTTATTCTTATTGGTAATTGGTTTTCATATTAGAATAAACTCGTTTCCTAATATTAGGAATAATTTGATGTGTTAAAACGCAGTCAAAATATAGGGTGGGCAAGTCCTTGTGCCCACCAACCGTTAAAAAAAGTCCAAAATTTACCTGTTAGTAGTAAATGTTAAAAGACTCATGCGTACCTATTTAAATGAATCATAAAATCATGTATCAAGAATTTTTTAAAGCTTTTGAAAATGTTGAAAATTTAGGCGGTAAAGCTTGGGAACATGCCATCGCCATTGATTTATTAAACAATAGCAACATTAAAGATTGTTCCATTCACTGTTTTCATTATCAACAAATGTTTGAATGTTTTTTTAAACATATTTTGGAAACAAAAAGCAAATTTGGTGCTTATTCTAAATCGCACAAACTCAACAATTTACTAGAAGAACTGATTGCTGCTACCGTATTTAAAACGAATAAATCCAAATATCGAAGTGACTTAACCGTCATTACAGTTTGTGCTGAAGAATATAGATATAATTTTGATATAGACTGCCAAGGCTATCTTGAAAGCGTTGCTGTCTGTAATGAATTAATCAAAGAACTCATCGAATTTGAAAAAGAGTGAGCGTAGGGTTATTGATAATAAGGAGCTTAAAGATGATCTTGTAGAAGATATAAAGAAATTCAAGAAGATGGATGGTATTGGGTAGCCAATACCAGTGAACCAAAAGCGGCTATTATAACCAAGCCGTTGTTATTTAAACTGATCAAATCGGTGAGTAATTATGGATTCCAACCCGCTTAACCCTGTTTGGAAGGCTTATCAAGTCTCTACAGAGTGTTTTAAGATTAGTCAAGAAGTCATCAAACAACAAAAAGCTGAGTTGTTTAGGAACGTGCACGAAATAACTTAGACAACTCGGTTTTATGAGGCTGCCTCTTTAGGGACTGCGGTATAATTCCATTGTCCTAAATAATCATCAAATACAATTCGCATTGATTTTTTAAACCCGGCAGCAACTGTTCTACCAGTTTCGTAAACTCTGTTGAAAATACTAGCAACCACTTTTAAACCTGTTTTTGTCGTTGTTTTCTCTACTAACTCTTTCATGAGTTGATGTGATGTCAGAATGACACCTTGCTATGTATTGGAATGATCATTCTCCACCCCATTTTCAGGCTAAATACGGTGATTATGAAATCACCGTAGATATTAATACCGGGGTAGTTGAAGGAAAATTTCCAAAAAGAGCATTGCGTCATGTATTGGAATGGTACGAATTGTATAAAGATGAATTACTTGAAGATTGGGATTTGTGTGAAAAACAAGAAATGCCAAATCCGGTCAAACCGCTGGAGTAAGGTATGTTTTTACATATAATTGAAGCGAAATATCTATCAGATTATAAGATAGAAGTCTTATTTAACAATGGGCAAAAAGGCGTTGCTGATCTAAGTCGTATTTTAAAAGGCAAAATATTTGAGTCATTAAAAGAAAAAACGGTATTTGCTCAACTCAAAATAGATAAAGAACTTGAAACCATCGTTTGGCAAAATGGGGCGGATTTAGCACCCGAATTTATCTATTATCAAATATTTAAAAATGAACCACAATTGCAGATACAGTTTAAACAATGGGGATATATTGCCTAACGGTTGCAAACAGACTAAAACTTGATGGTTTAACTGAACAGGAAAACCAACAAGCACTCAGTTTGTGTTTTGTTTGGAAATGCTTAAATGAATGCCCTGCATTATGATGATTAGGTGTCATTATGACGCAGGGCATCATAGAAAGCATGATCTCCACACAACTTACTGCGTTTCCCAAACTCTGGAAATGATAAAGTTCTGGAAATGACTTAGGAACGAAATTTCTGATTCAGACAAAAAGTACAACGGCTTAAAAAACACGTTCTAAGAAAGAAACTATGACTACCATACCCTTTACCGAAACCATTAATATAGAAATCAATCCAAAAATAAAAAAAATCATTCAGCACAAGTAAAAATGATGTCAATGAGTACATTTCTCATCAACGCGGCTTATGAAAATGCCAAACTTGCCCACCCTACATTTTGACTGAAGCCGCTGCCCTGTTGAAAAACGTGGTTATAATCTATCCTGTCTCATGAGAGAAAATGAGTAAGAGCCATATTCCAACTAACTTTTAACAACCAAGAAGGAGAAAACTATTGTTCAAAGCAATTAGGACCCCTAATACGCGAATCAAGAAATCCGATTTTTTCAAAAATCGGATTTCTAACTCATTTCAATCCTGCAGCCATGTAGGGTGGGCAAACGTGTTTTTGTGTACATCGGCATTTATTTCAGATGACATTTGTGAATCGATTCATTTTCGGTTTTAATGAAATGCCGTTGCACTAAAAACACCTTGCCCACCCTACCTGGCTTTTAAAATAATCCAGGCATTAACAAAGCTTGCATTTTTTGATCAATTATGTTCTAATGTTCACCAAATGTTATTATTTAACTGAAATTAAGTTCATCCATAACATTATTATGATATTTTAGCCAACATCGCTTTTTAGATTATTTCTTTAGACTTGGATAAGTGTTTGCCTGATAGACATGAT
>Ga0190286_1000503_pt1 | contig 15959 bp, 14 predicted proteins | sample 48691834_MG_FD_183241 | JGI IMG/M metagenome (GOLD analysis project Ga0190286, IMG submission 183241) | Hydrothermal vent microbial mat bacterial communities from Southern Trench, Guaymas Basin, Mexico - 4869-18-3-4_MG | ecosystem: Environmental > Aquatic > Marine > Hydrothermal vents >... | reverse complement strand
ATATAATTTAGAGCGATTTAACACAACTTATTGATTTTATTGATATTTATATTTTAGAAACAGTAGCAGAAATAAACCAATTTTTTTGAAAAAACGGGGTTTCTAATTCACAATGCCCAATATTTTACCAGATAACTCTCAAGCATTTGTTGACTGGTTTCGTCGTGTTTCGCCCTACATTCATGCTCATCGTGGGCGTACTTTTGTATTATGTTTTGGGGGAGAAGCAGTACAAAGTTCCCATTTTGCGCTGCTTATTCATGATATTGCATTACTCAATAGTTTAGGCATACGTGTCGTATTGGTTCATGGCAGCCGTCCCCAAATTGAGCAATGTCTTAAAATGCGTGGATTACCATCCCGTTATGTCAACGGACTTCGCATCACGGACGAAATGGCTCTGAGTTGTGTAAAAGCAGCCTGTGGAGAAATACATACCGAAATTGAAAGCCTTTTATCTATGGGTTTAAGTAATTCCCCCACTACTGATATTGGTATTCGCACCGCTTCTGGTAATTTTATCACAGCCCGTCCAGTGGGTGTGCGTGATGGAGTGGATTATTGTTATACTGGAAAAGTTCGCCGCATTGATACTGCTGCCATTACGCGCCGACTTGATGAAGGAAGTATTGTATTAATTTCTCCATTAGGCTATTCTCCCACAGGCGAAATTTTTAATTTACTCACTGAAGAAGTTGCAACTGAAGTTGCGATTGCCCTACAAGCCACTAAATGGATTTGTTTAACTGAACCGGGAGGCATTTTTGTTCATAATGGACAATTAGTGCAGCAATTAACTGTATTTGAAGCACAACGCTGGCTTAACCATGAACCCCATTTTAACTTAAAAAAACAATTAACTTTTGCTGTGCAAGCTTGTCAAAACGGGGTACAACGGGTACATCTTATCTCGCGGCAAATAGAGGGCACTTTATTACAAGAATTATTCACCCGTGATGGTATAGGCACCCTGATCAGCACCGATCCCTTTGAACACATCCGTAAAGCCACTATAGATGATGTCAGTAGCTTGTTTGAATTAATTGAACCACTCGAAAAAGCCGGAATTTTGGTGCGCCGCTCCCGCGAAAAATTGGAAATGGAAATTAACCATTTTACGGTGCAAGAACGAGATGGGATGATTATTGGGTGTGCCGCCTTATATCCTTTTATTGATGAAAAAAATGAAAAAATGGCTGAATTAGCTTGTTTAGCTGTGCATAGCCATTATCGTGGAATGGATCGGGGTAGTGCTTTGCTGGCTTTTTTAGAAAAAGAGGCGCGGCAATTAGATATGACACACATTTTTATATTGACGACTCAAACGGCGCACTGGTTTGCTGAAAGGGGATTCGTTGCAGCCAATATGGATTCGTTACATGAGCATAAACGTGCTTTATATAATTACCAACGCAACTCTAAAGTTTTTATAAAACAATTGTAAAATCAGTATAAACATGTCAGGTCTCGAATATCTGACAGGTTTTTGGAAGTTATTTATCTGACAAACTATATATACATACAATCCCTTATTTCATTGATGGATAATTTATGGATTTGATGCAAGAGTTAGAAGAAATTGTCAAAAAGTTATCTCAAGAAGGTATAGAATATGCTGTTTGTGGCGGAATGGCTTTACCGAAAGGACTTATTTCTCTAAAGTTATTGAGAGACAATTTACAGGATAAAGCCGATATTGAGTATCTTAGTCAACTCATTAAGAAGTCCGTTGACTAGTACTTGCTAAATGATTTGAAAAATGTTATGAAAACCAATAAAATAGAGCTAGACATGAGTCCAAAAGCGATTGCGCTTCGCTTTTTTATCACTTTGAAGATTTAGAGGATATAGTCGTTTTAAGTTTTTTCGCCCTTTGGCTCATTGACGTTTATTTCACAAAATTGGGGTTTAAAACCAATCAATATGAACGAATTATTCTTGAAATCAAAGATTCTGTTGTCACTTGGAAAAACATTATTCCGAGCAAAAGAGTTATCAAAGAACAGTTTAAACAGGCGGAGATATCTCAAATTTCCCTCTCCCCTCTCACTCTGAAGGGCGGGGCATTTCGTACTGTGCAAGCCCATGTTTGGAGAGTTTTCATCATTATCAATGATGTAGATGGTTATCTAATTTATGAAGAAAAAAATGCCACCTGTGCAATTAAAAAGGGGCGTGATTTGGCACAGCATTTTAACGTTCCTTTAGAAATCGATCACAGTGAAGGACAGGGAGAATATGCCGCAGTTTCACTGGCGTTCTCAGTTTTTTTGCGCCAAAAATAGAGTGGATATCTCTAGTTGCATTTTCCTTTGCCATTATGATGCTTATTCACAGCGCTTGGAAACATAGTCAAACGCATCGAATTACAATCAACAAGAAATGATTGATGTGTGCATAGAGTAGTCCCTACGCTGGTTAAAAAGCAAACTGACAGAGTTACGTTTCAAAAACGGGGAAGAAATACTATGAGTGCTGGAAGAACCGTCAATTCTCAAAGTCAGAGCTGGGGAACTCCCATCAAATATGTAAAAGCCATCAAGCTTTTTTTTCGCGGTACTGTTGCATTAGATCCTTGCTCAAATGAATATTCCATAGTACATGCGGAAACGGAGTTCATGCTTCCACAAAATGACGGACTTGGAAAAGATTGGAACTATCCCACCATTTATATGAATCCGCCTTATGGTGTTGACAGAAAAAGAGGGACAACCATAAAAAATTGGTTAGCAAAATGTGTTTTGACTTACCAAAAATATGGTTCAGAAATATTGGCTTTGGTACCGGTAGCAACAAACACAGGTCATTGGAAGCAAAGCGTTTTCGGACAGGCGAAAGCCTTATGTTTTCTCTATGATACAAGATTGAAATTCCTTGAAAATGGTTCAGATGCAAGCAAGGGAGCACCTATGGCATGTGCTATGATTTACTGGGGTGAGGATTATGATAGATTCTATGATGTGTTTATTGAACATGGTGCCGTCCTTGATCTGTCAAACTTACCAGAATAATAAATAGGTCACTGCCATTAAGTTAAGGGCAACCACAAGGGATGCCCCTACATGGAATTTAATTTTAATGCGTATCCTGGTTTTCCTTAAATTCTGCTTGAACCTTTAAGCCATCCATCGCATTAGGCAATTGGGTAACAATGATCTGTTCGCCTGTTTTTAATGCAGGGCTGCGAACTAAAATGTGTGATTGCCCTTTTGTTAAATTTTGCTCCCCAATTCTTTCAATGGTGATACCCTTCATGCGCCCGTCAATGAGTTTGTAAATACGGTTGATTCCGTAAACGGCTTCATAGGGTAGGGCTACAACTCTGGATTGTTTGGGTAATTTTAAATTTAGGGTGATAAATTGCCCTAAACGGAGTAAATGGTTATCTGTTTTGAAGCGAAATAAGCCATCAATGCCTCCACTGTCTGGGTTAATTTGTCCTGAAATTCTATCCAGTTGTAGGGAAATGAATTTTTTATTAAACAACGCGTGTGCTTGTAACTGATGTCTGCTATTCAAAGCATCAAGCACTGTATCTTGATAGCGGCTCGGTATTTGGGCGCGTACTTCCAAAGCGGTATTGTCATAAATGGATAATAAGGAATCGCCACTGCGTACTCTGTCTCCTACCGCGATAGTCATTTTAGCAATTACGCCAGCAAAGGGGGCGGTAATTTTGGTACGGGTTTGTTCCAAACGGGCAAGATCACGTTGTGCGAAGGCACGCGATTGTTTAGCTTGTAACTGGGCTAGGCGAGCAGGGTGGTTTTTGATTTCTAGGCGGCGATTAATGAGAGAAAGCCTTTTTTGTTCTACCGCTTGTTGAAGCTCTTCTAAGGCGGATTGGGAACTGAGTCTTTGTTTTTTTAGCAGACGTAGGCGTTCAAGTGACTTTTGCGTGAGTGAAAGTAATGCTTTTTCATGAGTTAGAGCAGTGAGATGACTGGCATGGCGTTGTTTTTCAAGCTTAATTTGAGCTTCAATGTCTATTATATCGGCTTCTCGTTGTTTTAGATTCAGAAGACTGTCGCTGTCATCTAGGCGTATTAATAATTGCCATTTTTTGACAATTTCTCCTTCAAAAACAATGACTTGCGTTACTTGAGCATTGACATTCAGTGATAAAGTGGGGGTACGTAATGTGGCAGTGCGTGGTGATTCAACCCGCCCATATAATGTCAAAGTGGGTGACAAAGTGGTTAGGTGTACCGGTACGACGCTCACTACCCAGACGGGTTCTTTAATTTCAATGGCTTGATTTTTGGGTTTGGTTTTTTGCATGTAGCCAAAACCGAAAAAGCCAATGGCTAAAATTAATAAGGGCAGGAAAAATTGGAAAAATTTTTTCATAGTGAATGAAAGTGTGACAAAGTTGAATTAATTTAAGTAGGTAGACATAAGTATTTTAACATTTTGTTGAAGCAATTGTTATGGTATTTTATCAGGATAAAATTTCATAAATAGAGTTATTACATCTTTTTAAAATAATGTTAAAATACTTTTGTACCACTACTTATATGCTGTCCTTTTGCTTGTTTTAGGGTGCTTGATGAATTAAATAGATATGACCTTTTTTCTATATTTGAACATGGAATAATTGGGGTCAGAGTCACATTAATTTATGTCGTGAACCATTTATCACCAATTAGGTATAGATATTGATTGATAGTTTTTTGGGTTATTTCTATAAATTATTAATTTGACTCTAATATGCAAATATTTGCCCCGTGCCTTCTCGAAACCAATATTAATTGCTTCTCCCCCGATATTTTTAGGTAAAAATATCGCATTCGCATCCGGATTGTTTTGACAAAATTCATTGATCACAGATTTAGAATTATCAGATGAGGCATTATCAATAATAAACATTTCATAAGGGACTGATATGGTTTCTATATAACTTTTCAGTGTGGAAAAAAGTAAATCCGCCCGATTCCAATTTAATACAACAGTACTGATTAATGGTGATTTTATTGCCATAATGTTTTCACTTTCTAGCTCCAGTTGATTAGAAATAATTGGGGTCAGAGAAAAATTCATAAAGTAATTAAGCTCATTTATGGTGACAGTTAATGTTACTCAGACCCTAATTCTTTCCTAATTCTTTCTAATTATTCTTACGTTAATTCATCATTCTTACCAGGATAGGAATGCCCTATAAATGACATAATAATTTTGAACAGGATAAAACGGATTTTAAGATTCACAGGGTTAAATGCCTATCACTCTGCCTACATTCTGTTTTAAAAAATAACGGGGCTCAGGGTAAAATAACTTACTCGTGCCATCCACAAAACAAGAGTTTGGCTGCTATTAAACCATATCTAAAAATCAAATGTTGGCAATTGCCAAATAAAATTTAAAAATGGCTAACTTATTTTTTTAAGTAGTAGTACAAAAGTATTTTAACATTATTTTAAAAATACGTAATAACTTGATTTATGAAATTTTATTCGCATATAATATCATAACAGTTGCTTCAACAAAATGATAAAATACTTATGTCCAGCTACTTAATATATTGAGGTTCTTGTAAACAATACTCAATTCAACTGGCTTGCAATAAAATAATTATTTGCTCGTCATCATTTATTAGAGAATGATACGATAGTGATAATCGGTGATGAAGTTGATGTGACCAAGATATGGAAAAGCCGTGCCTATTAAACAACGCGATTTTTTTGCTTTTGTTCCCAAGAAAAACCTGCGTGGTATCTTGGCACTTTTACCCAATTGAAGCTTTTATCATGCGATGGCTCATGCTGCCACTCAAAACCTTTATATTTTGAGTAACGTCGCTGCTTTTGCTTTTTAGTTAGAAACTGCGTGTCATAAGAAAAAGATTTATCTTGCATTATTACACCCTCCTAAATCATTAACCATTAACTAACAACCATTATGAAAAAATACTTGACGATAGGTTCAGCTATCATGCTTCTAGGAACAGCCTGGGGAGCAACTGCTGAAACCATCATGATCGGTGTCAGTGACTCCGATGGGGAATATGTCAAAGCTATTGTACCAACTATTAGCGAAGCTTTGCAAGAATATGATTATGTGGCTATTGTTGAACCTTCGACAAATAGCCAGGAAAACATTGACAAAGTGAGAAATGGCGAAATTTTAGCGGCTTTGGTCCAGCTTGATGTCGCAGCACTGAACATGACTGAGGATAAGGATCCAAGTGAAACCTTATCTTTACTTGGGGGCAAAATTCTATCAGTCCCGCTTTTTTGTGCAGCCTACAAAGGTGGCAACGTAGTCACTTATCATGATCTCACCGATAAACAGGAAGTACCCCTTAAAATATCGGTGGGAAACAAAAACGCTGTCACGGCGCGAACTTTCCAATATTTGATGACGCTTGATCCAGAGTTGAAAGATATTGAGTTTTTTCATGAAGAAGATACTATGATGGAACTCAATCGCTTACTTTCTGGACGTCGAAACTTAGTCTGTTTTGTGACAATGCCTGATCCAGAGCATGAACTCATTAAAATGGTGACAGGACATAATGAATTATTTTTCATCACCATTGACAAACTTTCTTTTGCTGAAGCCAAAGTTAATGATATTCTCATTTACGATATCATAGAAGTTCCAGTAACTGAAGGTTTCTTTGGATTTAACCCAGAAAAAGTTAAAACGCTTATCACCTGGATAGGTTTCGTCGTCAATGAAAAACAGATAGATAAAACCTTATCCAAACAACTCACTCAAATTATCAGAAATCCTGACTTATGGTCAAATTCGCTAACCACTAAAGCGAAACGCTTATTTGAAACGGTTGTTAATCGCATTGGAGAAGTCGTGGATTAATTGATTTTAGCTGCTTCCTACGTGCTAGCCTCAATGCTATAGCATTTCCCGTTTGAATAAACGACATAACAAACCTGCCATGTTTTTTAAACATGGCAGGTTTAGTTTCAGAAATTATTTTCTTAAAATCTATATTTCAAAGCGTAAAACTAAAATCTTCTACCAATGCGCCCGGTAATCGCGCACTCCCCGTCGAACGTTTTTCATAAGTATCAGTTTCAATGATAAATTCCCGTTCCTTCGTCAAAGCGATTAGCTTATCTCCTAGAATATTATAAAGCGTTTCATCGAAACGCATTACATTTAACGGTGCAACAATTTCCCCTTTTTCTACCCAAAAAGTGGCAAAGCGTGTCATTCCTGTCATTCGACACGCGGCGCGATCAGAATAATTTAAGTACCATAAATTATTAATATAAATCCCAGTATCCAATGTTTTCAAAATATCTGCTTTTTGAAAATCACCAGCCGCTAAGTCAAACGAAAGAGGTGTTTCTTCATCATTTGCGCCGTTGGTTTTTACACCATATTCTTTAGCGGAGCGTGGTGAGACGAGAGCAGAATCATAAACGCCTTGTGATATAAGGGGTACTTGTGCCGGTCTTATAAATCCTTCTGATTGGAAAGCAGGTGCAATACCTTGGGCAGTATTTTCAGTGAGAGTGACGCTGCTGTGTAGGTGCTGTGCTGGTGTTTCCAGCATTTTCAACAAAGCACTGGCTTTAGTGCGCTGCGCCTTCAACCCAAAACCATCCCAACTCAATAATTGTAAAATTTCATATAGGGCAGTTGGGGATAAATAAACCCGATAGGGTCCTGGTGTAATGGTATGAGGTTTGCGTTTAAGGATTTCTAATTGTGCCAGGGCTTGCGTTATTTTGTCTTGAAAAATAAGCGTTTCCCAATGACAGCCAGCATAAGCGGATTTGACCGCTTTATCCTTACTATGATAAAAGCTCCAATCCAAATTGAAATTATAAGAACTATGCCAATTGCGTTGCCCCAATGAATTAGCAAAACCTGTAAAAATGCCCCCAGATGCATAAATTCCAACAAAATCATGGGCTTGGACAGATGACACGATTTCTGTTAAAGCTTCTGCCGGTAATTGATTTGTTCCAATAGACTCTGTCGAGTGTACTTCAGTAGCATAGAATAAATAAGGATCATCCTGGAGGTGCTGCAATTTATCCCGTAATTCTGAAAATAAAGTGGCTACTCGTTCATGATCGGTATGCATTGAGCCACTCAATGCTAATTGCCCGGTGACACAACACTGTTTTTTAATCAAATCTATTTCAAGATAACGCTGCTCTACACTGCCTGGTTGTCGGATGTGCCCTTGATTAAAACGCACAAATTCAGATTGCTCTGCCGTCAATTCACACAGGTACACTTCATCATCTTGTAACTGTTTATCCATAAAATCAGCCAGTGCATAAAAATAGTCTTGCATTAAACGCCTCCAAACACATCAACATCAGTAAAAAGACAAACGGGCGAAGCATGTCCCACTCTAATAATTTGATTGGGTTCACCTTTACCACAATAGGGTACACCTAATACTTCAAAAGTCTCCTGATTACCCACTTTTTTCAGATTACGCCAAAAAGTCGCAGAAATTCCTCGATAATTAGGATTTTTCACCACTTGCGTCAATTCTCCCTTTTCAATTAATTGCCCCCATTCACAACCAAATTGAAACTTATTGCGCGAGTCATCAATGGACCAGGATAAATTCGTTTTCATAAAAATGCCCCGTTCAATGGAAGCAATCATTTCATCAAGTGTACTATTCCCCTGTTCTACATTAAGATTAGCCATACGATCTATTGGTGGGCGATTCCAACTCATTGCCCTCGCATTAGCGACACCCGATAAACCGGTACGCGCTTGTGACATGACACCTCCTAGCGGTGTTTTTAATACACCCTCACGGATGATATAAGTTTTTTCTGCGGGCAAACCTTCATCATCAAAACCATAACTTGCTAATTGTTCAGGAAGAGTCGGATCAAAAGTGACATTCAGCAGCGGCGAACCATATTGATAAGTGCCAAACATGTCCAATGTCACAAAACTGGTACCCGCATAATTGCGCTCATCGCCCAATATCCGATCCAATTCCAACGGGTGCCCAATAGATTCATGGATTTGTAGTATCATTTGATCGGGTGCTAACATGATATCCATACATTCACTAGGGCAATTAGGTGCTGCTAACAATTGCAATGCTTCTTCTGCCAATTGTTGCCCTTTGCCGACAAAGCCGGTATGATCCAAAATCTCCAATCCACCCTGTCGTCCATAAGTGGATTCGCTAAAAGTACGGTATTGTGTATTAACCCCCTGATTAGCAATAACCCGAATTTCCGGAATCAGATATTGGTGACTTTGTCTAATTTCTCCGCCTTCATGCGTTAAATATAACTGTTCTGTTTGCAGGAACCATAATGAGGTTTGCCAATCAACGATTTTATCATTTAAGTAACATTGGGCAGATTCACTGTGTAGTAAATCCAATTTGTCTGCGATAGAGAGGCTATTCCAGGGTTTTTCAAGCACGGATTGATAACTTCCTCGCTCTTGTGGCATAGCCACTTTTGAAAAATCGATCACAGTCTTTTCCCGTTTAGCCCACAACTGCGCCCGTCTCATCGCTTCACGTAGCCCCGATTCACTTAAATCGCTCGTCGCCGCATAACCCAATCCCCCTTTATCAATGACTGTCAACATAACGCCAACATCATGGCGACTTAAAGGTGGCTCTGCGACATTTTTTCGCACAAGGAGTTTTTCAGAACGCTCTTCTAAATAGCGTAAAGAACAAAAATCTACCTGATGAGGAATGACTTTATAAAAACGTTGTTTAATTAAATTTTGCATTAATGTTTATAATTGATGTAGGGGCAATCCTTTATGGTTGCCCTAGTTATTTCATGCACGTTCCTTAATGGCATTGAAATGACGCTTTGCGTCATAACAATTATCCCCTAAGTCCACGCTTTCCGCCCATAATCTCATATTCAATGACTGTAATGGACCAACGTATTGGGCGATTAGCCGCATTATCTTGCTGTAAAGTCTGATTGAGTTGCTGGCGTAATTGCTGTAATACTGCTTGCGCTTGTTTAGAGTGTATTTGTTCAAATGCAGTGGGTATGAGTGCTTGTATGCTTGACAGCTTATCTTCCACCAGCAATGCAATTAATAAACCTTTGCCAATTGGTTCTTCAGCTATAAAATCAAAGCCATAAAGGGAATCGGGAATAGTTAAGCTTTGCCCAGCACTAACATAGCCTTCTTTGCCCAGTTGTTCGCTGTATTGATTAGGAAATAGGCGCGTTAAATGACCGGTACTATTCACATCAAACAATAACAAATAACCATTGTGATCGCTATTTACCCTGATTTTCATGGATTGACCCAGAATAAATTCTTTTCCAGGTAACATTTCAATCTGCAATTGCGCCTCATTATCATGAGCGAGTACATTAGTAACTTCTGTTACCGTATTTGTCGTTTTCGCTATTATTCCTGTGCGAACATCCGCAGCTAACAAGTCTGGTTTAGCCTCCAATTGCGGACTAAGCTCTTTCATTTTGCATTGCCTGCTATTTCTATCACAATAAGCTTGTGATTCGTGGCGTAGATAATCTAATAATTCAGCATGACTCACTTTACCATCCTGATTATGATCAGCCCGTTTATCCCGAACACCTTCAATAAAGCGATGGGTAAATACGCCCCGATAGGGATTTTCAATATCGACTAAAGCAACTTGGTTAGGCGCAACCGCACTATAAGCAATCACATTTTGTTGAGTCGCCGTAAAACCATCCTGCTCAATTTGTCTTCTAGCTAAACTACGGCTTAACCCTCTAAATGGGGTTTTAAAAACAGGCATTTTGATAGTCGGATCCGCTTTAGGAACTGTCAAGCTTCGTGTCACGGTGCCGGAATGACAGGCATCAATAATCACTGTCACTTGCCGCCCCTTTAATTGTTGCAAACGGGCATTAATTTCATCATCCCGAATCATAGAATAGGCATCTGATGTTTCGACGGGACACAGGGTTTCATCAAACCCATCGCCCTCATCACCGTTATCATCGGGCTGGTAATAACCATGCCCACTGTAATAAAATAACACCCTATCCCCAGGATGACTGCCCTTAATCAGCCAGTCATCAAAGGCATTTAAAATAGCACGACGAGTTGCACTCGCGTCGGTTAAAACGCGAATTTGTTGAGATTGATAACCCCACACGGATTGAATAAATTGCTGCATGTCTTCGACATCCTGTTTGCTGCCCCTCAACTGACTGACATACTGATATTCATCAATACCAACTAGCAAAGCACGATCTTGCGCATAAGTCGGACCAAGCAAAACAACTAATAGCAAACCAATCCATAATTTTTGTGTTTCAAACATGATGATTTTCTCCTATTCCTGTCAAGTTTTTGGATTTTCGTAGGGTAGGCAAATGTTTTTTTGCCCACCTACATTTTGACTGAACATCTATAGAACATCGGAATGCTGCCATTGTGGCAACGGGGGTGCTTTTGGATAGCCTGCAATTTCAAAAAAAATAACCCCTGTTTTCACCCCCTTATCAGTACGAAGTGTTAGACTGTAGCCCTTAGCTAATTCAAAAAGAGGCATTTCCACAGTTGCATGACCATAATCATCATCAAAAAACCAGTCTTCATTGACGATTTTAACCGTTACTGTTATCTGATCATTAGGTTTAGCCACAAAAACCGGGCTGGTATCATTGAGTTCTATTGATGAGTAGTATTTAGCGTGAATTTTGTTATTATAAATAACTCGTTTGCCATTTAAAAAAACGCTAATCGTATTATCATAATCGTTCACATCTTTCCAATGAATTTGTAGCAATTTCAGTTGAAGTTTATGAAGTGTCGTACTGGGATCGACACTATTTAGAAAAGCCTTGTAAGCAAATACCTCTTTTGACATTATTTGCAAAGGAGCCTTTTGTAGATATTTTTGAACGTGTTCAAGATTTTTGTATCTTTTAGCAGCTTCATACAAGCGTTCATCTTGTCTTTCGTTCACTTTACGTTGCAAAGCAGCGACTTTGGTTTGACCTTTTTTAGTTTGTAATGAGCTAGGAAAGTCGTTAGCATATTCCTTAAGTAACTTATCGGCAATATCTAATTTTTTATTGGTTTCTAGTGCAATGATGACTTGCTGCTCTATTTTTCCAAGAACCTCCTTTTTAAAATCTTCTTTGAAATCCAGGCTCAAATAGATTTCCGGTTGGTTGTTTAATAGTCGTGCGGCGGCTAGGAATTTTCCAGCCTGCATTTTTTGCTCAATGTCTTTTTGTAATAATAGTCCAGACAGTTTGTTTTCAAGTGCTATTCGTTGTTGGCGCATATCCTCCGTTTCTGCTTGAGGGTGTAGCGGCAAATAACGCAGTTCTCTTAAGAGCTGATTAAGTTTATTGACATTCTGCTTGTGTTCTTTTACCTGGGCAGATAGTAGATAAAAAGCAGCTTCATTGGCTTGTTTCAACTGCCTAAATTCTGCGCGTAGTTTGATATCCAGTGCTTCTTGTGCATGTTTGCCATAAGGATAATATCTCAAATAAGTCGATGCTGGGAGCAGGGCAGTTTGTAAATTAACCTGGAGAGCCTTTTTCACTGGCTCCCACAAGAATATTTCGCGGTGCACCTGTAATTGGGTTAAGACATTTTGAGCTTGTTCCTGATTGAAAAAGATTTTTGAAATCAGATGTCGAAAATAGGGCGCTGCAATATACTGAGTCAACCAGTTTTCGGCTTCTCCCAATTGTTCATGCGTTGCATTCGGGCTATCTGCGGCAATTTGGTGTTTTGTATAATTAATCACATCCAATGATGTTTCCGTTACAAGCCACAGAGCGATTATCGCAATAATAGTATAGAAAATACGTATTGTCTTTACTTTTTTGCCCGTTTGTAAAATAGTCTGGATTTGCTTAGTTTCATCTGAATATTTTGGAAAACGATTTAGCAATTCTAGCCCTATTTTTTGATATCGGGTAGGGTATTTCAGTGTTCGTTCTTCAAATTCTTCAAAATCAATAGCATTGCGCCGCTGGGCTAACCAAATAAAAGCATCTTCTAAAGAAAACGCATTAATCGGATTCACCTGTATAGGCTGTTCAATAGTGTCACCATCTTCAAGCAACACACATTCACTGGCACCTAAAGCACTCACTGGAAACACTTTAAAATTGCCATCAGTGACTGAAAATTTTAAGACATCACACAGTCCTTTATGAGGTGGCGGGGGACTCGAATTGAGTAAATTTACCAGCTTTTTTTGTTCTTTAGCCGGATTGGTATAGTCAATATTACTGTATCTATCCCATTTATTAATCAATAGGGCGACGGGAATATCTAATACGCTACAACTTTCTCTCTCACAATTTAATAGGCTAAAAGCCTGTTGTAATAAATATAGATCGGCATAAACTTGTTTTTTACACTCCACTTTTTGAGTCTTTTGAACTAGCTGGTTTTCCATGAAGGGAGCTTCTGCCAGGATTAAAACCCCATCCATTTCGGCAAATTTGTGCCGCAAACTAGTTGCCAATTCACTCTCAGTTAGACTAGGATCAATTAATTGACCAGAATAGTCAGTTAATTCAATGCGGAAAGTTTGATGAGTGGAAGCGATGAAATCATATTCAAACACAAAAGGCTCATCAAAAGTGGGATTAGGTAACGGTACTTCGTGTTCAGAAAGTTTATGAATAGCCGTTTTCATCCATTGTTGGCTACGCTGCCGGATGAGCAGGTGTTTATCTTGTTCATTGAGTTCTTCTACAGGGATTGCATCATCTTCTAACTCATCAACATAGGACTCTACTTCATCAAAATAGGAAGAACCAAAAACCCGCCAAATGCAGCTATGACCTAATGGGTTGGGATGGCGTTGCATCGCTAATGCTGCCAGTAAACAGGTTTTACCTGAGCCAGGTAGCCCGTATAAAGCAAAACGGTAAACTTTTTTAGTTTTATGGCTCATAAATCAGTTATCAGTTATCAGTTATATAAAAGTTCAACAATACTTCTAAGTTTTATTTTTTGGTAATTATTCAGGGCAACCATAAAGAATTGCCCCTGCGTTCAGTATATTACAAAAATTTAATCAATTTGTCACTTTATCTAATAATTTTTGGATATCGACTTTTTTATAACTTTATATATTGTTAATATAATAAAACTGACACACTCAAACTGACACAATTCACAATTAAAAAGGGATAATTTATGCTAAAAAAGCTGATATTGATAAGCATAACGCTATTAATACTCATCAGTTGCGCTACCTCGCCGCTAGGACGATCACAACTGAATCTGATTTCCCCCACTGAACTAAATAAAATGGGTAGCCAAGCATTTCAAAGCCTCAAGGAGGAAAAACCGATTGAAACAAGTCGTAGCGTTAATCGCTATGTCAGTTGTATCGCTAACGCGATTATTCAAATTAGTAATAGTCAGGTAAAGCAATGGGAAGTGCTGGTATTTCGTGATGAGTCCGCTAATGCATTTGCATTACCGGGGGGCAAGGTGGGTGTACATACAGGCTTGTTAAAAATAGCTGAAAATCAACATCAGTTAGCGGCGGTGATTGGACATGAAATTGCCCATGTTTTGGCTAATCATAGTAATGAGCGGGTTTCTCAGGAGTTTGCTTTGCAGCAGGGCTTGGCTATTGTTCAAATCCTGGGTGATATAAAAACACCGATGGGGCAGCAATTGATGGGCTTATTAGGGATAGGAGCGCAAGTAGGCATTCTTTTACCTTATAGCCGCGTACATGAAAGTGAAGCTGATGAAATGGGATTATATTTAATGGCAAAAGCAGGATTTAATCCGAAAGAAAGTGTCAATTTATGGCAAAATATGAGTCGAGGTAGTAATGGCGAACAACCACCTGAATTTTTTTCCACCCATCCTTCACATGACACTCGCATTGCTCGTTTAAACCAAATAATGGATCGGGCTATGTCACTTTACCAACAAGCATCGGTAAAAAGGAAAAAACCAAATTGTCGTTTATAAATGGCAAAAAAAAACCTCTCGCCCAAAAATCACGACGAGAGGTTAAACCAACTACACATAAGGAGATGTTAAAAGTTTATACAATATGTGTGCCATTATTTAGAATATTGTTTTATAATTAGGGATAAGAATATTTCAAAGCTCAAATAGGTTAAATATATTTTTAAGATGGAATTTATATTATGGTTAGCTTTTATACTCATTTTCGCGCTCTTACCGATTAAACCTTTATTTAGATTTTTGTTTAAAGAAGAAGCTGGTAAGAATCAACAGAAGGATACAAAACTTTATGTAGAAGAAGAAAATGATCATGAAAAGCATTATTCACAACTCTATCGCCCTGGTGATAAAAAATATGATTATATTGTGGAACAATCTAATAATGCTAAACCTATCAACTAAATCTGGAATTGACGAAAAAATGTCAATGTTAATAATAAATCGTCAATCGTTGGAATTTGCTTTTAGGATTATTGAAACCAAAAAAAAACCCCGTTTTTAAAAAACGGGGTTTTACCAGCCAAAAAGCGGGATATTTTTTTTGTTGAAACTCAGATAAGGTTAGCCTTGCTAATAAACTACGTATCACGTTTATCAATTAGCCATCCCCTCAATCTGCACTTTATGTTCACGCCAAAATTGCTCAGCAAAAGCCACAATGGGATGTACCGGAGCTTTAGGCTGAAGACGTAGCACCATACCCGCCTGTTGTGGTGTACGAGCCCCCTTACGATTATTGCATTGCTCACAAGCCGTCACAATATTATCCCATGCATGTTTTCCCCCTTTTGAGGTAGGAATTAGATGATCAAGCGTCAAATGTTTTATACTTCCACAATATTGGCAAGTTTGCCGATCACGTCGTAAAACCTCCCGGCGGTTAACGGTTGGAACTCGCCACACTTTTTCTTTATGGTTAATAGTCAAGCGAATCTGCTGAGGTACCAAAAATACCATTGTGGGCGAATGTACCGCTATAGGCTGACTACCGTTGCCTAAATCAAGTGGTTCAGCTTTTTCTGTCACCAAAAGAATAATCGCTCGCTTGATAT